>Ga0209520_10000003_pt1 | contig 204832 bp, 234 predicted proteins | sample Rifsed16ft1_FD_184009 | JGI IMG/M metagenome (GOLD analysis project Ga0209520, IMG submission 184009) | Soil microbial communities from Rifle, Colorado, USA - sediment 16ft 1 (version 2) | ecosystem: Environmental > Terrestrial > Deep subsurface > Rock core/Sediment | place: Rifle, Colorado...
GCGTCAAACCGAAACGGCATATCATGGACAATCCTAATCTCGCGGAGCTCGGAGGCGGCAGTTTTTTGCCATTCTTCTGCCGTAGGCGAAGGGGACGCAATAATTTTTATGCGTATTTTCTTTTTCACTCTCTCTTTGATATAGTAATCGTTATATTCCTGAGGCATCAGCTTCGAAAAATCCGAAAGGCCGGTATAGCTCAGAATAGCATCCCCTTCTTTCAAGCTGTTAAGCGTGTCTTGATAAAGCTCTTTCATCCCGCCAACGCCTTCATAAAAAGTTATCCGTGGCTTCGATGGCAAAATATTTTGGATTGCCAAAAGCTCCGGTATAAGTTTATCTATCGCGTTTTCCCTTTCTTTTAAATCCGTGGTAAGCGAACGAGGATCTTCGATGAAATAAACTTTTCGTTTTTTCCTGACCGCGGAGGTAATAAGCCCGCGATTAACAAAATCCGGAATAATGTTATAAACGGTCGTTCGCTTGATCCCAGCTTTTTTGGCTATCTGAATAATTGAAGCTTCTCCCAACTCTAAAAGCGCTAAGTAAATCTGAGCTTCTTTAGGTTTAAAACCAATATATCCAAGAGAATTTTCTAATGTTTTCATATAATGTCTACTATTTTAGACATATACTTATTATATCAAAAAGCCTTTAAATAAAGCAAATTTTAGAATTTAGTCAAATTCTATTAACTTATTTGTCCTTAATATATTGACATATATAAAATATTAAACTATAATGATTGCAGAAAGTAAAGAGTTCTTAAACAAAAGCGCGATGCACAGAAAATAAAAAGGAGTAAACAGCGTATGTACAAATACTCAGTTACATTTAGTTTTGATATGAGTGTGAGGCGGGTGGGCTTTGTGTCATCAGGGCTGACATCAATTGTTGAGCTAGACTATCAACTAATATCTCCTGAAGCTACAGAAAAGCTTCGCAAACACCTCTGTGATAAACATCCTGATGTGTACGGCATTAAAATACTTAGCTTTAAACGATTGGAGTCGCTTGATCCTGCTGGCCAAGACAAAGATCCTCCTTTTCCCTGGGATTAGCGATGAAGGTTCGAAAAAAAGGCCCCGAGGTAGAAATACCAACGGGCTTTTTTGTTTGAAAAATCTTTTAAAAATCTTAGCGATAAATATCCTTGCGATGATCTATATCAAAAAATATCGCCGTTGAGTCATCGCGGAAATAGAAAAATGCGCGATAGCGCCGGGTAATTCTAAACGCAAGGGCATTAGGAAGTTTCTTTATCGGCTTGATGTGCAAGCGCGGATCGCGCCAATTTTCCTTAAGACGTTCCTCTTGAATAAGACAAATGCCTTGAATTTCTTTCGGAAGTTTTCGAAAAGTTTTTAGAAAATCTTCCGTCTTAATTACCTCCATCAAGAGCGGACTGGATATTTTTTAAGCGCTTTCAGATATGATTTTTTAATTCTTTCAGGATTTGAAAAATCATTGAGATCTTCGATAGCGGAGGACTCAAAAAGTTCCATTCGCAAAATGCGTATTTCTTTGAGTATGTCTCGCAAGACTTCGTTTGATTTATTTTTAGAGACTGTAGCCATGTTTATATAATAGCGGAAAATTGCCCTTGAAGCAAAGAGCTTTTTACGCGCTGTTTCGCTGGCCGGAAACCTGTGCTAAATAATGATCCTCGATAGATTTCCCGTCTTTGATCAGCTCGGCTTTTGATTCAAGCGAGACGATCTTCCCGCCGAAAATTATCGCAATTCGATCGCAAAGCTTTTCGGCTTCTTCCAAATAGTGCGTTGTGAGCAAAATAGTTTTCCCTTTTTTGTTTAAATCCGTAAGTATGCGCCACATATCGTGCCGCAATTCCACGTCCACCCCGGCAGTTGGCTCGTCCAAGATTAATAATTCGGGATCGTGTACCATTGCCCGAGCAATCATTACTCGCCTCTTATACCCGCCGGAAAGTGCCCGAAACGGAGTATCCATATAATTCTCAAGTCCCAATTCCTTAGTCACCGTATCAATTCGCAGAAGCCTTTCTTTTTTTGGAATCCCAAAATATCCGGCGACGAAATATAAAATATCTTTCGGCTTCGCAAAAATATCGACATTATATTCCTGCGGAGAGATCCCTATTTTTTTTCGCGCCTCCCTGTAATCTTTGACGACGTCGAGCCCAAATACCTTTATTTCGCCGGAAGTCACGCTTGCTGTCCCCGTGATACAGCTGATGGTTGAGGTTTTACCCGCCCCGTTTGGGCCCAAAAAACCAAAAAACTCCCCTTTTTTAATTTCAAAGGAGATTCCGTCAACGGCAATTTTGTCGCCATATTTTTTAACCAAACTCCTAACTTCAAGAGCCGAAGCCATCATTCTAATTTAATTAAACCCGGCAATTATTACAAGTTAATCTCGTTCCTCTTCGTCTTCTTCCTCACCTTCTGTGCTTGTTGCGCTAGAACTCGTTGCGGATAGGAGGCTCACATCAAGTAACCCCCTTCTTTTCTCCGACCCCTCTCTTGATTTTCTTATTGATTCCCGAAACGACTTAACATTTCCTAAGACGGATTCAATTTCTTCCTTAGATTCGGATTTCTTCTCGGATAATTCTTTAAGAACTCCTTCGTGCCTCTCAAGCGCATTTTCAAGGTTCCGGGAGACTTCTTCAGCTTCCACAGAATTACTTTTTTCCGCAATCGACTTAAGTTTTTCCTCTATTTTTTTGGTCTTTTCCTCAAAATTTTTCTCGATCTTGTCTTTCGCGGACGAATCGAGTCTATTTTCTTTAACCAGCGTTTCCGTTTCTTCTATCCTTCGCTCGGCCACCGTCGCAAGCCACTTAACCTTTTTTTCATCGGAAAGGGCTACTAACCCGCGGGCTTCTTCGTTCACTCCGACTTTCACGGGGTACAAAATATCCCCCGGCAAAGCGCGCTCAGCGGCAAACGAAACCCCAATTCCGCTGAAAATAACAACAATAGATATAATCGCCGGGATCGTTTTAAAAATTGAGAAGATGGAAAGCTTTTGCTTTCTTTCATTTTTCCTGGCGTATGAAATTATAAAATCCCTCATCTTTTCCTTTTCGGATGGGTTTAATCTTACCTCTTTCCCTTTTTTGAAAATTTTTTCTAATTCATCATTCATTGTGAAATATTTCTTTTACCTCTTTTAACGCCCGGTTTAGGCGCACCGATATGACGTTCTCGTTCTCGCCTAAAATATGGGCGATTTCTTTGGGTCCCAATTCATCGACATATCTCATGATCAGTAGATTTTTCTTACTCTCTTCCATTTTATGGATTATTTTTAGGAGATCCTTAAAATCAGAGAAATTTTCGAGATTTTTTCTTCCTTCTTTGCTGTCAATCGGCTGAAAGCCGCCCTCGAGGAGGATTTCGAGCGAGAGCGCCTTCTTCCTCCTTATTTCATCGACAATCAGGTTATTCAAAACCTTGTACAGGAATGCTCGCGTATTTTCAATTTCCGTCCCTTTCGACGCATATTCCCAAGTCTTGATAAACGCTTCCTGGACAATATCTTTGGATTTCTCGCGATCATACAGCCTGAAATAGCAATGTCGAAAAAGAGCATCTGAATAAGACTCGTATGCTGCCGAGAATTCCTCTTCTCTCATATTGTGTACTCTTGACAATTAGACGTTAAAGTTGGCATTTTCTTACCCGCCAGAAGCGGCTAGGCATGTCGGGCTGCTGGGAATCGAACCCAGTCTACCTGCTCCCAAAGCAGGTGTACTACCACCATACTCCAGCCCGTTTATACTATTGTTCCAGTATGACATTTTTAGTCCATCGTATTTTAGCCTTCTTAGCATTAAAATCAACCAAAACAGCGATTATGTCAACTTGCCACTCAAAATCCTCATAATCCGGATGCTCCATAAACCAGGTCTGGATAGCGCGCCATAGTCTTCGAGTTTTCCACATGTGCACATTTTCTTCCGGCCGGTGCCCGTCGGTAATACTATATCTTGTCCCCTTAACCTCAATGAAGTGAAGCACTTTTTCGCTGATAGCAATTAAATCGATCTCCCCCCACTTCTTTCTGTAATTCCTCTCCAAAATCGTAAAGCCCTTCCTGGATAGATATCTAGAAGCAACTTTCTCACATATATCCCCAAATAAACGATTTTTTGACGGCATATGGTTGTTTCGCGTGAAACAACATAGAATTGTATGTTTTACGCTGTTTCACAGATAGATTTATAAGTCTATGAAACGTTTCACTAAGATATTTCTACTTAATTTGTTTCGCGCGAAACTTTCTTGTAGACCTCGTATGCCGCCAAAGCATCCGCCATTGCCGTATGATGGTTCTCCAAACTTATTCCAAGTTTTTTACATAGAGCACTCAAACCAGTCTCATTCCAATCGTAGCCAAGCTTTGCGTATGCATAGGAATTTATATCCAGAAAGCGCCTGTGGAAATCCAGTGGAATACCGGTTCTGGTAACCGCCGCATCCAAGAAGGAATAGTCAGCAAACGGGACAAAACCCGCCAAGATAGTCCCTTTTGTCTTTTCTGCGAGAATTTCCATCATCCCTTTCAAAGATACGGCTTTTCCCCAGCTATCCTTGTTATACCCGCTGATCTCTAGGGCTTTTGGGTCAGCCGTCTCTAGGTGTTCCGGCCTAATTTTAACCTCCCAAGTTTCGATTATCTTCAAGTCTGGCTGGGACGCCTTAACAAGCCCGATCTCGACTATCTCGTGTTTATGCGCCTCAAGCCCCGTCATCTCAAGGTCTACAAAACAAATAGGAGAGTTTTTTGTATTAAATTCTTTTCCCTTCATACGAATTCACTATTTTGACACAAAATAGGAACAAAATCAAAAACTGGCATTTGAATTGTCATTTCACAATTAATACACCTTTGTCATATTTATGAAAAGCAAGCTGAATAAGCTTGCTTGTAATGAGCTTATCTAACTATTGAAAAATCCCTAAAACTGTGGGATTATTTTGGTATTCATGAACGAATTGGTTTCGAAATTTATATCGAAAGTTGATGAAACTTACGGCAGTGGTCATGCGCGAGAGCATTCGTATCGTCCCGCTCTTAAGGGGCTTTTTGAATCAATAACTGGTTTGAAAGTTATAAATGAACCTAAGCGTAGCGAATTTGGCGCGCCGGATTTCGTTTTTCTAAAAAGTAATAAAATAGTAGTTGCTTATGCTGAAGCTAAGGATATTGATGTTTCTCTCGATCAGATTGAAAAAAGCGAGCAGATGGAAAGATATTACGGTTACTCAAACATCATTTTGACCAACGGCCTCGAGTTCCGTTTTTATCGAAACGCAAAACCATATGTCGATCCAATAAAAATCGGGATACTTCAATACAAAGAGGGAATTACGATGATTCCTGCGGCGTTTCAACTTCTTGAAGACACTGTTCGAGATTTCATAACTGAATCCAAAGAACCGATCAAATCAGGAAAAATTTTATCAAAAGTAATGGCTGGCAAATCTCGCCGGATTCGAGATAACGTAAAAACTTTTCTTGCAAAAGAAAATGATACAAAAAATGAGAATCTTCTCTCCATCTACGAAGTAATAAAGAAGTTGCTCCTGGCCGATCTAGATAAAGCGAAATTCGCAGATTTGTATGCGCAGACTTTAGTTTATGGACTTTTCGTTGCCAGGTACTATGACAAGTCAGACGATACATTCTCACGACAGGAGGCGCGTGATTTGGTTCCAGCCTCTAACCCATTTTTAAGGCACTTCTTTGATCATATCGCGGGGAGTTCTTTTGATCCGCGCATAGAAATTATTGTCGACGAACTATGCGAGGAATTTAATCATGCCGATGTGCAGGCGATTGTGCACGATTATTATAAGATAGAAAAAGATTCAAGCCGCGACCCTATAATTCACTTCTATGAAGATTTTTTACAGGAATATGATTCTACCGAAAGAAAAAAGATGGGCGTTTTTTATACACCACTTCCAGTAGTAGATTTTATCGTCCGTTCTGTTGACGACATTCTCAAGAAAGAATTCGGGCTTTCTCAAGGACTTGCTGACACATCAAAGGTAAACATCTTGCAGTCTGCCCAAGGAAAAAGCAAAAGGGTTTCCATTCCAGTTCATAAAGTTCAGATTTTAGATCCCGCAACTGGAACAGGTACTTTTTTAAACGAGACAATTCGATTTATTAAAAAATCATTTGAAGGGCAGGAGGGGAGATGGAGCCAATATATAAAAAATGATTTATTGCCGCGCCTGCACGGTTTCGAAATCATGATGGCTTCCTATACCATTGCGCATTTGAAACTCTCCTCGACCATTAAAGAAACCGGGGCCGAAATTCAAAATACCCGACTGGGTATCTATCTAACAAATTCATTGGAAAAAGGTCAGACTCACGAACATAATCTTTTCTCCGAGATTAGTTTAGGTAAGGCCATTACAGAAGAATCAGAAAAAGCCAGTAGTGTGAAAAATGAATTACCAATTATGGTTGTGATGGGAAATCCACCATATAGTGGCGTGTCTTCAAATGAAACGGAATACGCTAACAGTTTGGTAGAGAAATATAAATTTGAACCCGGCGGGAAAATAAAATTACAAGAGAGAAAACATTGGTTGAATGACGATTATGTTAAATTCATCGCTCTTGCAGAAGATTTAATTGATAAAAACGGCGAAGGAATTGTCGGGATGATTACTAATCATGGCTACCTCGATAATCCAACGTTTCGCGGTATGCGCTGGCACTTACTAAAAACATTTGATGCTATTTATATTGCTGATCTTCATGGAAACGCAAAGAAAAAAGAAATTTCTCCTGATGGAAGTAGGGATGATAATGTCTTTGATATCCAGCAAGGTACTGCAATCATGATTGCAGTTAAGACCGGCAAAAAGAAAAATAAAGCAGATTTAGCAAGTGTACACCGTTCAAATATATGGGGTACGCGCGAAAGTAAATTCGTCCAACTTAATAATCTTTCGATTAAGGATACTAATTGGAAAGTACTGGAACCCCGGTTGCCTAATTTATTTTTTACGCTGGGCGTTTCTCAAGCTCTTGAAAAAGAATACCACGCGGGATTTAATTTGGAGGACATTTTTATTTCAAAAGGTGTAGGAATTGTTACAGCGCGCGATGCCTTGACGATAGATTTAAATAGAGAGAACCTATGGAATAGAATTTTACGTTTCATGGATTTATCTATTGAAGAGGCAAGATCCATTTTTAATTTAGGCAAGGATGTTCAATCATGGAAAGTTTCTTGGGGACAAAATGATGTGAAGGAAAGTGGACCAAGTCAAGATAACATAAAGTCCATATCTTATCGTCCTTTTGATATTCGTTACTGCTACTATACTGGCAAATCTTCTGGTTTTATGGCGAGGCCAAGTCATAAAATGATGAACAATTTTTTATTAGGAGAGAATATAGCTCTTGTTATTAGTAAGCAATTTAAGACCGGTGACTCATACAAACATATTTTTATTTCAAAGAATATTATAGAATCAACCCTAGTTTCTAATAGAACAAGTGAAATTGGATATTCATTTCCGCTCTATCTCTATGCTGACGATGGAACAAGAGTCCCAAATCTAAAAAAAGAAATAATTTCTGAAATTGAAAAAATAGTTGAAAAAATTACACCGGAGGACATTTTGGATTATATTTACGCAGTTTTGCACTCGCCAAGCTATCGGGAAAAATACAAGGAATTTTTGAAAATCGATTTTCCGAGAATTCCGTATCCAAAAGACAAACAAACGTTTTCTAAACTCGTCGAGCTTGGAAGAGAGCTGTGCGGATTGCACCTTCTTGAATCCCCGAAAGTTAATAAATTTATAACAACTTATCCAAAAGATGGGTCAAATAAAGTCGAAAAAGTTAGGCGCGATGGAGATAAAGTTTTCATAAGCGAAACCCAATACTTCGGTGGAGTACCAGAGGAAGCTTGGAATTTCTATATCGGCGGCTACCAACCAGCGCAGAAGTGGTTGAAAGATCGCAAGAGTCGTACACTTTCAAATTCCGATATTGAACACTATCAAAAAATCATTGTCGCTCTTGTGGAAACTGATCGAATTATGAAAGAGATCGATAAACTTTTCTCCGCATGATTGAGAACCTATCACAAATGATGCCTATCGTGCGTGATATTGCCACAACCATCGCGGCCGGAGCTGCCGCCTATGTTGGGCTTGCTGGTCTTAGCGCGTGGAAGAAACAGCTGAAAGGTAAGGCTGATTATGAACTTGCTCGCCAATACTTAAAAGCTATCTACAAGATTCGTAATGAAATAAACAAATATGTCAGGAATCCTTCTATTCCTATTTATGAGGTGCGGGCAGCAAGAAAAGAGGAGGGATTAGAGCCCGAGGATTTGAGCGGTATGAACAAAGAAACTAACAAGCTGGTCTACGCTCGCCGATGGCGCAGGGTTATGGGAGCGACCGAAGAACTTGAAACAGTATTGCTTGAGGCAGAGGCCGTGTGGGGACACGCCGCTGTTGAAGCGCAAAGAGATTTTGATGCTTGTATTAAAGAGCTTTATTCAACGCTTATGGCATTTCTTGGTGAACGTCCACAACGGAGCGTAGACATTGACGACATAATCTATGCCACATCGCGGAGTGAGTTTACAAAGAAAATAGACACCTCGATAACAAAAGTTGAAGAATATTTAAAGAAGCACTTACAATGATTCCTATATCGATATATCGAGATCGGATCTCAATAGATTCCGAAGTGTGGCGCCACAGAAAAACTGCGGCATCTCGCAACGAAGCGGAGATCCTGTAAGGACAACATATACGATAGTCGCTACGCTTCTTATTTTTGTGGACCCATGGAGAATCGAACTCCAGCCTCGGCAATGCGAATGCCGCGTAATACCACTTTACTATGGGCCCGTATTTATCAATTTTTCAATGACTGTACGTTTTTTCCACGATTTAATCTGCAGTTCTCGTCTTCTTGCTTCTTTAAGTGAAGTAAATTCTTCACTGTGAACCCTTTGCCACGGCAAATAGCGTTTAGTGGAAGGTACAAGCCCTTGATTATGTAGCTTAAGCCTTTCATCTAAATTTTTGCAACTTCCGACATAGTAAGATCCGTTCTTTTTTGATTGAAGAATGTATGTGTAAAACATATCAAAAGTGCGAATGTCCCGATGGCTATGCCATCGAGGATGCACGATTGCCATGCAATCGGCACCGCGTAATACCACTTTACTATGGGCCCGTAATTTTTCGTATCTATTATTTTACTCTTAACGCCCCTATGAATCAATGTCCTGTTGCTGATAGTCCTTATACACTTCGAGCTCGCGAATTTTAGAGTCGAGAATCTTCTCTGCCCTCATCCGCGATATGTTCAGAGACTGCCATTTCGAAAAATAAAGAGACTGGCTGTTTTGCGCGCGCCAGTATAATTCGCGGGCAAAACTTTTTCTTAAATCATCGTTCGATATGTTTAGCGCCTTCAGCATATCAGGCATGGCGTCATCGGAAAGGCGGCTTAAATAAAAAATGTCCAGTTTCCCCGTAGCTGTAAATCGCTCAATATTTCGGCGCGCGATAAACGCTTCGGGATTAAAAAAATTCATTACAGCTAAAAAAGACGCAACCAGAATAAAACCCCGAAAAGCAAAGGCATTTTCTCTTTTGTCTTTATAAATTTTATACAAGAGCAAGCAAAAGACGGCTGCCAATAAAATAATAAAGGCGTGGCTATAAAATCTCAATATCGTAAATCCGTAGGCTTCCTCGTATAAAGCCAGGCGGGTAAAAGCGGAAGTCATGATTAAAATTACTTGGATAACTAACGCCGTGCTCAAAATTTTAAATCCGCGCGCGTGATTCTCGTCTTTTTTAACAATATATTTTTCGATAGCCAAAAGCAGCAATAAAGAAATAATCGAAACCGCTATCAGCTCAAAAAAACCGCGCCTGGCGTATTCGGCATAAGTAAAACCTTCGGCGGAAATATTACCGTCGCCGCCAAAAAGATAGGCAAGCTGAACGAGAATAAAAATAAAAAACAGAACATTAACCGAACCTAGCAATATGGAACTCTCAATATGGCCTAAGTTGGAAGTTTTATTATTTTGTTGCAACTCATTTTGATCTTTTGCTTCTCGAAAAATATAAGAATATGCGCCGATATAAATGAGCGTGGCAATTAAAACCAAGGCGGATCTAAAGACCGCTTCGGGCTTGATGTCTATTTTAATTAAATCAGAAACATATTTTTGAAAAATCAAATCCGCTGAGTAAAAAAGAATTGAAAAAATAAATAAAACAGGGGCGGCCATTACTATGCCTTTTATTACCTGCGATAAAACTTTTTTGTCTTTATTTGCTTCTCGTAGCGAAAATAAATCGGACAGTGTTTGGAATAACGGAAGAATAAATTTGAAGGGCAAGAAAAAAATTTTTATATAATCTGCTATAAAAAAGTTCTTTAATTTCCCATAAAAAGATACCTCAGCGATTACAAGCAACAAGAGCAATGAAGCAACTATATTAAGAAGTGTGAGCGGCGCGCTTGAACGCACAAAAACCATTACGCTAAAAAATATGAGCGGTAACAAAAGCAAAAGAGCTTCCTTTTTTATCTGTTTATTTAAGAGGCCTGCAACAATAAAAAGGCCCGCTGCGACCAGAGCAACGTACAGCGGAAAAGAAATGCCGGGAATTTTAGCGTAGAAAAAATAATCAAATAACAAGCCCAAAACCAAAGATACTCCGGTAATCAACCCGGCTTTAATTAATGCGTTTACTTGCAAAGCCCCCATATTAATGAAAACTCGCCACAGGCGTTTGCGTTTCAAACACTTAAAAACTCGTTCTCTGTCGGGCTGCTGGGAATCGAACCCAGTCTTTACCCTCCCGAAGGGCACGTACTGCCGGTATACTACAGCCCGAACTTCTATTACATGCTACACTCAAATACATGCTACACTCAAATTAGGCCATGAGAAAATCAACACTTTTAATAATACTCTCCATTTTTGTCTTTGCAATTAATTTGGGCTTAACATTTTATGTGTCTGAAAATTGGTATACGGGCGAATTAACAAATGATCAAATACAAATTTTAAATATTGTTTTGTTTTTCCAGCTTTTTGTTAGTCTAATTTTTGTATTGATTCTAACCTACTTGTCTTTTAGAAATAGAAACGACAAAGAAACAATTGGTCCTTTGGAAATTTGGAGACTTTACAGACTAATTCCATATCCATTAATAATTTCGCTCGCAATATCAAGTCCTCCAGGAATTTTCATTGGATTAGTATTAATCTTTATTTTATTAGGGACTAGTCTCATACTCGGACGATTAATTAAGCCAAAAGATGCTATTTATTTTACATAATGTTTTTTCTTGATTTCTTCAATCTCCTCGGATTCGAGAGATACCTTTTTCTCTTCGGCTTTCTTGGATAATTCTTTGAGCTCTTTGTCCGATAGGGGACAGAGGCGGGATATTTTATCTTCAAGATATTTCTTGGTATTTTTCTTCGGATCATCCAGCACTTCGTCAAGCAAAATTAGGAGGATTTGGCCAACCCGCGGTCCCGGTTCAATTTTGCAGATTTTCATTACTTCGTCGCCCGTGGCTTTAAGCATGCCGACGGATATCGGGTCGCGTTGGAGCTTCTCAACCATAAAGCGAAAGTGCCTTAATTTATAAGGCTCCGCCTTGGGGACACCCGATCCAATCCGGTCGCAAATGCGAACGCGAATTAAATCCTCCATATCCCCTATGCTGACTTTGGCAATCAGCCTTCTCACCGAAGACTCCGTTACTTCATCCACATTGTAATAAAAAAGGTGGTAACGAATTAGTTTTGATACTTTCTCGATAAATTCTTTGGGAAAGCGCAAGCGGGAGAGAATCTGGTCCGCGATCTTTGCTCCGATTATGTCGTGACCGTAGAAAGTCGAGAATTTGCCATCTCCGCGCTTCGCTCTGGGCTTGCCGACATCGTGCAATAAAGCCGCAACCCGGACATCAAGAAGCCATTTTTCTTTGATCGCGCATTCGAGAGATTTAAGGTTATGCTCCCAGACTGTATAAATGTGGTGCAGATTCTGCCCCACGCCGTATCCCTCAAGTAATTCCGGCATAAATTCCTTGAGTAGTCCCGATTCGCGCAAAATCTCGATGCCGGAAACTGCTCCCTCGGCCATAATCAATTTCTGGAATTCGTCTCTTATTCTTTCTTTGGATACAAATTTCAAGAGTCCGGCGTTTTTATGGAGCGCTTCTTTGGTCCTCGACTCAATTTCAAAGCCGAGCTCCGCCGAAAAGCGGACTGCGCGCATCAGGCGAAGCGCGTCTTCTTTGAAGCGCAAATCTGGCTCTCCAACCGCCCGAATCAACTTGTTTTTCAGGTCGTCTTGACCGCCAACCAAGTCTATTATTCCGAAGTTCGACTTCGGAGCGTCCTTGAAGTCGAACTTCGGAATCTCCAGCTTCGGAATCTCCAGGGCAAGCGCATTTATAGTGAAGTCGCGACGGCCTAAATCTTCCCCTAAATCCTTGGCAAATTCGATTTTATCCGGGTGGCGCTTGTCCGAATATTTTGCCTCGATGCGATAAGGCGTGATCTCGACTACAGCAAGCGATTCGTCTTTTGCGCCCGTTTTTACCCCAACCGTTCCGTATTGGTTTTCGTAAAAATTATCGGGGAATATTGCCTGAATCTCTTCCGGTTTGGCATTCGTCGTTATATCCCAATCTTTTGGTTTTTTTCCACGCACAAAATCCCGGACGCATCCGCCGACCAGATATGCTTCAAAATTATTCTCCCGAAGTTTTTTAACAACGTCGAGAACTTCTTTGGGAATTTTATGCATAAATTTGTAACTGTTTCGCCCAGCACTATTTGCTTAAGTTGTGCGCCCAGAGGGATTCGAACCCCCATCACTAGTTCCGAAGACTAGTACTCTATCCGTTGAGCTATGGGCGCGAAAAGTGCGGGGTAAAAAGCCTTGTGTGATATTTGCCCAGCACCAAGCTTGCTTTGGTGCTTGGGTCCATTTCCCGCCAGAGGCGGGCAGGCACCACGAGGGCACTTAAATCAATTATAACCTAAACGAGCACCTTCTTTTTGAAGGCTTAGAAGAATCTTCAAATTCTTCACCAGCTGAAAAAAGAATGGTGCGAGTGAATATTACAACTTTGTTGCGAAATCTTTAATAGCGAGAGAGATTGCAAAGGCGCCAACAACGAGCAATGCTCCGATTATAGTCCAGAAAAAGGTAGTCTTAGCTTTAGTCAATTGCTCCTCGTTCCCGCGTGCGGATACAAAAAGGAATCCCGAATATATCATAAACACCGCGACCAATGGCAACCCTATCTTCGCCGCCGCGTCCGCGATCTTCGCCATCAACTCCGCGAAATCGTTAGACGTGATTGGGTTGCAAACAGACACTTGCGGATCACAGATTCCTACATTTACAGTCTGGGCATTAATAGAAACTAGAGGGATGGAAATAAGCAGAATTAACCAAAAAATGGAATATTTTGTTAGAAATTTATTTGTCATTCTTCTTTCAAAATATCACAAAAAAATGAAATATAAAAGGGCGTCGAAGCTGGAATGCTCGCCGCCCTTGTTGAAAAATGATAATAAGGAACTTAATCTAACAGTCTGGCTTCAAGTGTCACTGCGGTTTCTGGAATGAAACGCAGTGAGCACTTGTCAGAGCAATCTATCCATGGAGGAGAAACCCCGGAATCCCTGTCTACATCAATTATGGTAAACGTTGTGCGCTTACCAGTCTTTTTATCAACAAGGGTTGGGGCATCCGACGCGGATATGACTCTGACGCGGCCTCCTTTCCCAAGGAACCGAACACCAGACTTCTGAAAGGAAAACATCTTCTCTTCTCCGGGCGAAAGTGGGATTCTCTCGCCCGGGGCAACTGTGCCATCGGGAAGCAATCGTGGACCAGTAGCCGCCTTAGAGGAGCTGCCGGTTTTGTCTTTGTCTCCTACCGTTAAATCCCCTTTCAACTGCTTTCCGGCCGCCTTAACTTCCCTGATAAACTTGCGCTCGCCGTAGGAATTCGCAATCCAGTTGCCATCCGCGAGAAAACGGTTGATGGCGAGCGGGACCGACGGGAACAAGGCAGTCAGCAAGGCGTAGATAAGCGTTAATACAATAAATCTATGCACCCATCTTTTACCAGAGTCGCCTTTAGTCCACCCCGCTTGCCACATTGCGAATAAGCCAAGGAGGGAAACATAGAGGAGCGTTGCGATCTTTTGATCTCCAGTATCTCCGATCGCAAGCCCGGTCATGCTCTGGATGAACCCGACCAGGATTATCGCGACGAGAGTCACAGAAACAAAAGTTTTCAGCGCTTTGAATGCCTTCGCTGTGCCGGTGCTTGCGGCGCTGATCACACTATTAACGTGCGCACTGTAGAGGAGATACAAGATGCTGAAGAAAAAGATAAACACCCACGCAAAGGCTGGTCCGCCCAAGAAAAACTTGGCGAAAAAAACCAACATAATGGATGCTCCGAAAATTCCGAACAATTGCCACAGAGTTAAGATCGTCATGATATCCTCCTTTGGATTAGACCCTGAACCATCTTGCCGAAATAATATTGCCGACTACCTCCGCTACAGCGTCGATGATACCTTCCATTATCAACCACCAACTTGGCCTATGGGGAACAGTTCCTGCTCCTTCGGCAGGCCCATGCTGATCGCGACCTCCGCGCTCTTGGCGCGTTTGTCTCCTTCGCTCCGCCCATGCCATAACCTCTTCTCTTCTGGCAACAATACCATAAAGCAAGAGAGCTGGCGGATATACGAAGACGAAGACGAACCAGTGCAACCACGATGCAATCCCGTAGAATTGACGTCTTGGCGGCTGTTGCGATGCTGGTTTCACTGTGGTTGGCTCCACGCCAAGATTTTTCTCAAGTTTTTCGAGTTTGAAATAATCCCAGAGCTTCTTGCCAGCCGCAGTTGAAATCTCTTTCCCTTTGGCAATGGCACTCGAAGGTTCGGCCTGGTTAAATCTTTCAACCAAGCCTTCTTCGATGCCTCGCAACATAGGCTGTCCCCAGCCGGTGATGCTACACCAGACGAAGAAAACAAATGTCAGAGCCGCAAGTGCAGCCCATCGCTGTTCGTTTGTCCGAAATGGGCGATAATCGTACCGCTCACGCACCGTTTGAGAAAACGATAGGAAGACGATCGCAAGCCAGGTCACGAAATAAACAACTTCGCGAATCGCAACTCCGGCTTCCTTTGGTGTTTGTGTCACTGCCAGAATAATCTCGAGAATACCCCAAACTCCCGCAATAATTCCGAAAATCATAGATTTTCTCCTTTTTGGCTATGGAGCCATTGTTGATAGCCAAAACCCAACAAGGATTACGGTTCCAACAAGACTCAATCCAATTCCTAACCCCCATCGTTGATCAATAGTCATCAGCGAGGGCGGCAAAGTTTCGAGATAATCAAACTTTTTCTCGTTGCCTTGCACTCGCACATTAACCGCCGTATGCTCGATCGCTATTGGAATATATTCATTCACTCTTCCAAAAGCGTCGGTCAAGAATTCGAGCGGGTACTCGTGCTCGCCCGGAACCGAGATCGTGACATTCACAGGAACACCGCTAACCGGCTGTCCATCCTCGTTTGGAACGAAAACATTCAGCCGATACCTGCCACGCCTGCCGGGAAATGAAATCGCCGGCTCGCCGAGCTTTTGAGGCGTCGGTAAGTTTTCCGCATTATGCTTCCGGGTTTCTGACCTAACTCTTGCCCTATCACGAGCTTGCTCTTCTGGAGATTTTTCTTCCTCCTCGAGTGCAGTGATCGTCCGAGTTATACGGCCGACGCGCTCGATTTTCTTTTCGCCGCTGACTTCTACTTCAACCTCAATTTCTGCGCCAGCGATATAAAGCCCGGGCGCAGGAAATGTAATTTCCGTCGAAGCCACCATTTCATCAACTGGTTCAGGGAACTCCTTCTCGTTCAAGAAAAAAATTACCCTGAGTAATTTTTCGCGTCTGCGGCGATCCATTCTCTGCGAAAGAATTGCCTGAAATGATGAATGAAAAGTATCCTTTCCCAACTGAACTGCGTTTGGAGTCTTTAAGACTCCTATAGAATACACTGCCATAAATCACCCTTTTTCCTTTCTTCTTTATTTAGTTGTCAATTTGGTTTAATTATACTCCAAAACGGCCGAAAAGTCAATGGCTTAAAAAGCTCCCCAAAAGCATCAAAAACCCTTTAAAAATAAGGCTATTTCCGCCTTTTGCCGTGAAAGGCTTTATGTATCTCGCGTAGAGACTTGTCCGTTACGTGCGTGTAGACTTGGGTTGTCGAGATGCTTGAGTGCCCCAAAAGCGCCTGGACGGAGCGCAAATCGGCCCCGTTTATAAGCAAATCGGTCGCGAACATATGGCGCAGGACATGCGGAGTTACTTTTTTCGAAATTCCGGCTTTGATTGCGTAATATTTCAATATTCTTTCGACGGAACGCGGAGTTAACCGGGATGGTTCATTGGAATTTATCCCATAATTCACAAACATCGCCTCGGCCATATCCTGTCTTTTGTCTAAATATTCTTTTATAGCTTTCTTCGCGGAGAGCGAGAGAAAAACAACGCGGACTTTCTCTCCTTTCCCGCGGACAGAAAATTCATCCTTGGAAAGGTCAACTGAATCCTGATCGAGCGAAGTCAATTCCGAGACGCGAAGGCCAGTCGAGAATAAAAGTTCCAAAATCGCCCTGTCGCGAAGACGTTTTAAGGAAGACGGACTTCCGCTTGGAAGTCCGTCTTCCAAGTCGGGCGCTTTAAGCAGCCGCTCCAACTCTTCAATGGTAATTAAATCCAAATCGCGCTCGGGAGCTTTCGCGAGCAAAATTCTATCAGACGAAAGCGACTCAATACCGCGCCAGGCAAGGTATTTTAAAAAATTCCTAAGCGCAATAAGGTGATAGTTCTGCGTGCGCTTTTTTAGTCCTCCGCGATTTAAAAATAGGCGGTACCTCCGGACCAAATCGTCGTCTATCCCGGAAGTCGAAGAAATCTTCGCAAATTCAAAAAATTTTTTAAGATAGCGGTCGTAGTTTTCGACAGTCTTAAGCGACCGCCCGCGTTCGATCTCTAGATATTCTAAATATTCTCTATGCAGCTCTTTTACCCCCATATAGATATTGTGCGACATGCGCCCATATTGTCAAAATTACAAAATTATGCTAAGCTTTGAAAATGCTGAAAAGCAAAGATAAGGAGAAAATAATAGAAAAGTTCAAGACAAGCGAAAAAGATACCGGCTCGGCCTCGGTTCAGACCGCCATCTTAACGGAGGAAATTAAGCGCTTAACCGAGCACTTAAAGACTCATCGCAAAGACAAGCATTCGCGCCGAGGACTTTTGCAGATGGTCTCAAAAAGAAAAAAACTTTTGGACTATATTTCAAAAAGCAACCAAGCCGCATACGCGGACGTCACTAAAAAATTGGGACTCAAGGCTAAATAATTTAAAATATATTAGATGAATATAATTAAACATAAAAATCAGCGCGTCGCTGTTTTTATCGACGCGCAAAATATGTATCATTCCGCGAAAAGCCTTTTTGGAGGAAGGGTGAATTTCAAAGAACTTTTAAAAACCGCGGTTGCCGGCAGGCAATTGATCCGCGCTTTCGGATATGTAATCCGAACGAAAACCGGAGAAGAAAAACCGTTTATAGATGCGCTTTTGAGCCTTGGAATCGAATCCCGAGAAAAAGATCTACAGGAATTTTTTGGCGGGGCGAAAAAGGCGGACTGGGACGTCGGCATAGCGGTTGACGCGATCCGAACCATAGATATAGTGGACACAGTCGTGCTCGCGTCAGGCGACGGCGATTTTATTCCGCTTGTACAATATTTGCAAAACCGTGGGCGCAGAGTCGAAGGAATGGCATTCGGACCTTCCGCTTCCGGAAAGCTCCGTGAAGCTGTCGATGAATTTATCGACTTGGCAGAAGACCCGGGAAAGTATATATTAAAAAGGTAATTTTTTATTATTAATATTGGCCTTTAGATAGGTAGTCCGTTCTAAAAAGCGGCCTAAAATCTGAAGGTCAAACACAACTAAATGAACTCAAAAAAATTTACTACGGATTTCGGCGGTAAAGAGCTTACTGTTGAATTTAACGATTTAGCGGAGCAAGCTCACGGTTCCGCCATGGTTCGCCTTGGCGATACCGTCATTTTAGCGACGGCGGTAATGTCTCAAGGAAAGCGTGAGGGAATAGATTATTTCCCATTATCGGTTGATTACGAAGAAAGGTTTTACGCCGCAGGAAAAATTCTCGGTTCGCGCTTTGTTAGGCGGGAAGGAAGGCCTTCCGAAGAAGGAGTTTTGGTTTCGCGCCTGATTGACCGGGGACTGCGCCCCCTTTTCAACCATAAAATCAGGAATGAGGTTCACGTCGTGGCTCTCGCCCTTTCAGTTGATCAAGAAAACGAGCCGGATGTTGTCGCCATATTGGCGGCGTCGCTGGCGCTCGGGACTTCGTCTATCCCGTGGGACGGGCCGATCGGCGCCGTTCGCGTCGGAAAAGTTGGGGGAAAATTTGTCTTAAACCCGATTCGCTCCGAACTCGAAAAATCTGATCTGGATATGGTTGTCTGCGGAAAGGATGGAAAAATAAACATGGTGGAGGCGGGTGCTAAAGAAATTCCTGAAGAAGAAATGCTTGAAGCTCTAGCTTTCGCGCAAAAGGAAATCGATAAAATAGAGGAGTTCCAAAAAAAAATTGCGGGCGAGATGGGCAGAGAAAAGATAATGCCTGCACTAAAAGACGAGCCCGAAAAAATTTCCGAAATTTTCGAGAAAGATTTCCGCGAAAAACTCGAGAAAGCTATTTATATAAAAGATAAAAAAGAAAGGAATGTTAACCTTTTTAAATTGAAGGAGGAATGGGATAGTATAATCGCAAATGATGTCGGAGCAGATTACTCCAGCGTTGCGGATGGATTTTACGAAGAGAAAATCGACGAGATCGTGCACAAAAATATTCTTGTGGGCGATCTGCGGCCGGACGGCAGGGGTTTAAAAGAACTTAGATCCCTCTGGGCCGGCGTTGGCATTCTGCCGAGAACGCACGGCTCCGGGCTTTTTTACCGCGGAGAGACGCATGTGCTCTCTGCGGCAACTCTTGGCGGCCCGGGAGACACGCAACTTGTTGAAGGAATGTCTATTTCAACCAAAAAAAGATTTATGCACCACTATAACTTCCCGCCCTTTGCTCCGGGAGAAACCGGAAGAATGGGTGGCCCGGGGCGAAGAGAGATAGGACACGGCGCCCTTGCCGAAAGAGCGCTTATCCCGGTATTGCCGGACATTTCAGAATTTCCATATGTAATCCGGCTCGTATCCGAGGTGCTTTCCTCAAACGGTTCGACATCCATGGCATCTACATGTGCTTCGATACTCTCGATGATGGACGCTGGGGTTCCGATAAAGCGCATGGTTGCCGGGATTGCTATGGGGCTTATTCTTTCCCCCGATGGAAAAAAATTCAAAGTTTTAACTGACATTCAGGGTCCGGAAGACCACTACGGGGATATGGACTTCAAATCCGCCGGGACGAGCGAAGGAGTTACGGCGGTACAGATGGATGTTAAAATTTCCGGGGTTACGCTTGAGGTGTTAAAAGAAACTCTCCTCGACGCGAGGGCGGCGCGAATAAAAATTATGGAAGTTATGGCGCGTGCAATTGATAAGCCGAGGGCGGAACTTTCCAAATTTGCGCCGAGAATTTTGACGATAAAAATAAATCCGGATAGGATTCGCGACCTGATCGGGCCCGGAGGGAAAATGATTAATTCAATAATCGACGAGACCGGAGCTACGGTCGACGTTGAACAGGATGGGACTGTATTTATAACCGGGTCTGCTGAAGGGAGCGAGAAGGCTCTGGCCAGAGTCAAAGAAGTTACGCACGAATTTGAAGTTGGCGAAGTATTTGAAGGGACTGTGTCCAGAATTTTTGATTTCGGCGCAATGGTTGAAATCGCCCCAAAACAGGAAGGGCTTGTTCATATATCGGAGTTAGCCCCGTTTAGGGTAGAGAGAGTCACGGATATGGTGGACGTCGGAGATAAAGTTAAGGTTAAAATAAAAAGCATAGACGAGCTTGGAAGGGTTAATCTTTCAATCAAAGACGTGGCTGAATTAAAGCCGAAAGTTAGAGAGCCTGGATGGTCGCCTAGAGAAGACCGCCCCAGAGGCCCTGGGGGAAGGAGGGAGCGAGGAGGGGGACGCTTCAGGAGATAAGTTATGAAAATATTTCTCCTAATTTTGCTTTTGGTTGTTCTGGCAGGCGGGGGATGGTATGTCTATAAAAACTTTTTATTCCCCGAGCCCCCAGCGCCAGTCGACGAAGATGTCCCCAAAAAATTGATTAATGCCCAGGAGAGAATAATCAAACTCGAATCGAATTCGGAATTATCCAAAGCGGTGCGCAACATTGGGAAACTGCCGAGGGGAAGCTTTGAAGTAGTTTACTTTTCTGAAAACGCAAGCGGGGCGCGCCATTTTCTCACACCATTGGAATTTTCTTTGGCTGGAAGCATGCATCCGCCGCAAAAATTACTTTCATTAGTTATTAATTATAATTTCGGTTTTTCGGGCGGAGAGACAAAAAATTATCCATTTTTGATATTTGAGATAGGTTCAATCGATGAAGCCCGCGCGGGGATTATGGGATGGGAAAAAAATATGCCGGGGGAATTGCCCGGAATTTTTGGCGGCTCGGAAAATTCCGGAACAGTTGGGGAGATTTCTTTTCAGGATAAGGTCATAAAAAATCAAAACGCCAGGATCTTCGAATCCGGCAGCACTAAGGTTATTTATGCCTTTTATAATCAGAAATTATTGATAATAACCTCATCCGAAGAAGCTTTTGATGCCATAATATCCAGATACGCCGTCTTTCCTCCAAACTAGCTGTTGCCTTAATGCTAGGATTTTCATAACATATAGCAATGGCTTGGGATAAATATAAAACATCTTTGCTTGAAGAAAAATCCAAATTAGAGAAAGAGCTTTCGTTGATCGCGACGAAAAACCCGGAACATCCCGGGGAATGGGATGTCAAAGCGCCAGATATGAACCCAATGGTCTCGGACCAATCCGAATTGGCGGATATGTTTGAGGAACTGGAAACTCAAACCGGACTCGAGGCACAACTCGAGGAAAGGCTAAAACATGTAAACGGCGCCCTAAAAAGAATCGAAGAAAACAAATTTGGGAAATGTTCGGTTTGCGGCAAAGAAATCGAAGAAAAGAGGCTTGATGCAAATCCGTTTGCCGAAACCTGCATGGAACATATGGAGTGATTAATATGAGCGCGGCTAAAACACATTCGGCCGAAATTTTAGGCCTTGGGGGAGAAATTATAGATGTCGAAGTGGATCTTGCCCCGGGGCTTTTTCATTTCTCCATCGTCGGCCTTCCCGATAAGGCGGTTGAGGAATCCAAAGAGAGGGTTTCCTCGGCGATAAAAAATACGGGCCTCCGCCATCCCCAGAAAAAAAACCAGAGAGTTGTTGTTTCGCTCGCCCCCGCGGATCTTAAAAAAGAAGGTCCGCTTTTTGATCTTGCGATAGCAATCGGATACCTTCTGGCTTCGAAACAAATCGAATTTGATTCGTCCAAAAAATTATTTTTAGGCGAGCTCGCACTCGACGGATCTTTGCGAAAAATTAAAGGAGCGCTCTCTCTCGCGATGGCCGCAAAAGAAGCCGGGTTTGAAAATATAATTTTGCCTCATGAAAATGCTCCGGAAGCAAGTTTGGTTGAGGGAATTAATGTTTATGGAATGAAAAATCTCTCACAAATTTTAAAATTCTTGAGGGGCGAGGAAGTAATCGAACCTCACTCGAAGGTTGAAATCGAGCCGGAAAATTTATATTCACTAGACTTCGGAGAAATAAAAGGGCAGGAAACCGCGAAGCGCGGATTGGCTTTAGCTGCTGCCGCAGCACACCATGTCTTAATGGTCGGCCCTCCGGGAACCGGAAAAACAATGCTCGCGCGCGCTCTTCCGTCTATACTTCCGCCGATGAGCTTCGAAGAAATCTTGGAAGTTACAAAAATTCACTCCGTTTCCGGAAATTTAAGGAAGCCTTATGTTTCAGAGCGACCTTTCAGAAATCCTCACCATACCGCATCTTACGTAGCTCTTGTCGGCGGTGGACAAATCCCGCGCCCTGGGGAAATTACGTTGGCGCACCGAGGCGTCTTATTTTTGGATGAATTTCCTGAATTTGAAAGGAGAGTTCTTGAAGCGTTGAGGCAGCCCTTGGAAGATGGGGAGATAACCGTGTCCAGGGCAAAGGGTACCTTAACTTTTCCGGCGAGATCCCTTGTGGTCTTCGCGATGAATCCATGCCCCTGCGGAAATTATGGATCGGACAAGAAACCTTGCCTATGCACCACGCAAACGCTCTACCGCTACCAAAGAAAAGTTTCGGGGCCGATAGCGGACAGGATTGACATCTGGCTCGAGGTTCCTCATTTCGAGCATGAAAAAATGAGCCTTAAGTCCAAGCGGGAAAGCGACGCTATCCGTGAAAAAGTCACTCAAGCAAGAGAAATTCAGAAAGAAAGATTCAAAAAATGCGATATCTCGCTAAACGCCCACATGCGCCCGAAAGATCTCGAAGAATTTGCACCCTTGTCTTCCGAAACACAGGATATAATGCAAACGGCCGCCAAAAAATTGGATCTCTCTGCCCGCGCCTACCACCGAGTTATAAAACTCGCACGCACCATCGCGGACTTTGAGGGCGCACGCGATATTAAAAAAGAGCATATACTCGAGGCCGTCCAATACCGCCCCCGCAAAAACTTTTTTGTCTATGAAACATAATGAGAAAACGCCGCGCTTAGTGAGTAAGCTGGCGTTTTAGCTTAGGCGGGGTTCGGAGGGGATAACGAGCGGAAGATTGTTGGATCACCTCCTCTCAGTCGACAGCGTACTCCGGGAGATAGCGGACAAAAACAAATTCATCCGGATACTTAAGTCTCACGCTGGAGCCACGGAGAGATAGCATGTGGTCGCCGATCACCGGGTCATCGCTCTCATAATACCCAAGGGTTGTTCGAGGGAATTTCCCTTGATAATCAGCCGCTATTGCAACGGTCGTGACCACAATCGCACCCCTTTCTCCCAAGTGCGTCATAGACAAGCCCTCCTTTCACCAAGAGTACTTTTACTTTCAGTATAGCAATATCTAAAAAGAAAGTTGTGATTAAAACGGGTTTCTCGCTCCCCGGACTTCGAAGTGCACGTGGCATCCGGTAGAAAGGCCGGTTGAACCGACATATCCGATGACTTGCCCCTGAACAACGTGAAAACCGGAAGCAGTTATTATCAAACTCAAATGGGCGTAGAGGGTTTGCGTTCCATTGGCGTGCGAAACCACAACATATTGCCCGTAACCGCTGTTCCATCCTTGCGATTTGGAAATAATTACATCTCCGCCCGCGGCGGCCATTACCGGAGTCCCGCAAGAATTGGCTAGGTCAACTCCGTTATAACCGTGTATTCCTTGCGTTTTGACTCCTCCTGATATCGGCCTGATGTAGTAGCCCACATATGAAGGCCCCGAAGACCTGGCCGCCTTAGACAGGGAACTTTGTGAAAATGCGGGCTTGGCCAGTTCCGATGCTTCTCCATTAGGAATTATTAGAGTCGAACCGATTTCCAAAGAAGTAGAGCGGCTTAATCCGTTGAAGCTTAAAATTTCATCCGAATCTCCTGCGTATTTTTTAGAAATGCTTTGGATGGTGTCTCCTTTTTTTACCGTGTACTGGACTCCGGTTATTGGAAGGATAACCAAAATCTGGCCGGGGCTTATAACGCTCCCGCTTTTCAATTCATTTGCCCAGCGAATGGTATTCGCGGATACGCCAAATACTTGGGCTATATCCGATAAAGTATCCCCCTCCCGGACGGAATAGAGGCTAATCTGGTCCGATTTATACTCAACTACATCCGCGATTGACCCTAAGGGGCCCGTTACTGAAAGGAGAGCCGAATCTTGGACTATGTTAATGTCCCCGCCCCCCATCCCATTTAGAAGGTTGATATTAAAGGGGGCGGTAAGCAAGGGGATCGTCTGCGAAGTCCCCATGCTGGACGCGGATTCATTGGTCTTGCCCAGAATTTTTTCAAAAAAATCAAAAAACTTCGCGTCCACCTGGTTAAAGCTCGCCAAAAAAGAAATCAAAAAAGAAGCAAGGATTAACTTCTCCTTTTTTTCTGCCAAAGAGAAAAAGACGCGCTTAGCTTTGGTTAAAATATTGTTTTGGAGCGAGGTCTAATTAAAAGATAGCGCCGACTGGATCAAAATTAGAATAAAAATTCTGAAACTATCTTGTTAATATTTTACAATTTAAAGGGGCGGGGGTCAATGATTTTTTCCCCATTTTATCCCCAGGGAAAATGAAAACAATTTTGGGAAAAAATGTCAAAAATCCTTATTCTATAGGCAGAAATTGGAGGCTTGTTCCTTGCGTGGTATTCTGAATTGATGCCTAAAAAAAGTGACCCTTTTCTCTTAAATCGAGCTCAGGAAGAAGCAATATTGACACAAGTCGGGCCAGTATTGATAGTTGCCGGAGCCGGGTCCGGTAAAACGATGGTTTTAACGCATCGTATTTCACATTTAATTGCGGGTGGAGTCAAGCCTGATTCAATTTTGGCTATAACTTTCACGAATAAAGCCGCGGAGGAGATGAAAGAAAGAGTATTCCGCCTAACCGAAAGGCAGACTTTGAGGCCATGGGTTGGGACTTTTCATAGCTTCTGCGTTTATGTGTTGCGCCATTCCGGGCATGCGATTGGCATCGGTAAGAATTTTTCGATCCTAGACGAAGAAGACAGCCTTTCTGTGATAAAAGAGATAATGAAGGGATTTTTGCTCGATCCCAAAAAATTTGAGCCAAAAAAAATCCGAAATATCATTTCCAAGAACAAAAATGAAATGCGGGGCGCGGATAGCTGGGAAACAAGGGATAGTTATTTTGGAAAGATTTTTCCCGAAGTTTGGAGAAAGTACGAAGAACGCCTTCTTGAAATGAAGGCTCTGGATTTCGACGATCTTTTGTTAAAAACTGTCGTCCTCTTTACAAAACATCCGGATATCCTTCATGAGTGGCAGGAAAGATTTCTGTATATCCACATTGACGAATATCAGGATACAAATTTAGTCCAGTACCACCTCGTTAAGCTACTCGCGGAAAAATACAGGAATATTTGCGTTGTGGGCGATATAGATCAAGCAATATACTCCTGGCGCGGAGCGGATTTTAGAAATATCTTGCATTTCGAGCGCGATTGGCCAGATGCGAAAATTATTACGCTCGAAGAAAATTACCGTTCGACAAAATTGATTCTGGACGCGGCAAACGCAGTAATCGTAAAAAACAAAGCACGCCTGCCGAAAAATTTGTACTCAAAAAAAATAGCCGGTCCTAAAATAACTCTTTTTGAAGCCGCGAACGAGGAGGAGGAAGCGAGATTGATATCTGAAATGTCGCGAGAGATGATCCGCGGAGGGATAAATCCTCGGGACATCGCAGTCCTTTACCGAACGAATTTCCAATCGAGAATCATCGAAGAAAAAATGCTCGGGGAAAATATTTCATACCAGGTTATCGGAGTAAAATTCTACTTGCGCAAAGAAATAAAAGACGCCCTCGCGTATTTAAAAGCAGCATTGAATCGGGAAGACGTGTTGTCTCTTAAGAGAGTCGTCAATTTTCCGCCAAGAGGCATAGGGAAGGTGCTTTTGGCAAAAATTCTCGGGAGCGCGGAATTAAATTTAAAAGAAGGGGCAAAAAAAGAAGAGCTTTTTAAAATTTTAGACGAGATAAAAAAAGATTTGGAGGAGGAGAAGGCAAGCGAGGCAATTAAATTCGCGATAAAAAAATCGGGGCTTGAAGATTATTTCAATGACGGGACAGAAGAAGGGGAAATTCGTCTTTCAAACATCCGCGAACTCGTCACGCTTGCCCGAAGATACGATATCCAAAATCCGCCCGAGGGAATATTAAAACTCATGGAAGACGCCGCTTTAATGTCGGACCAGGATACGATGAAAAAGGAGGAAAATTCCATTAAGCTTATGACGGTACATGCGGCAAAAGGGCTTGAATTTAAAGTGGTTTTTGTCGCTGGGCTTGAAGAGGGGCTATTTCCGCATGCCGCCTCCTTCGGAGGCGAGCCTCGCCCCGACGACGAGTCGAGGCTGGAAGAAGAGAGAAGACTTTTTTATGTCGCACTCACGCGGGCGAAAGAAAAAATCTTCCTTTCTTACGCAATTTTCCGGACAATCTTCGGCGAGAGAAGAATAAATATGCCATCAAAATTTATTTCGGACATCCCCGAGGACTTGCTTGAACGCGGGGACGAAGCCGTAATAGTGTTCGAATAGAGATTTATGATATACGATTTAAGAATAAAGAAGCACTTAGGGCAGAATTTTTTGAAGAATAAAAAAATTCTGGAGGAAATAGTGAAAATCGGCGGGGTTTCCAAAAAGGATATTGTTTTGGAAGTCGGCCCGGGGCACGGGGAATTAACTGGCTTTTTGGCTCAAGGGGCGAAAACGGTTATCGCGATCGAAAAAGACAAAAACTTAGTTCCAATGCTTCGAGAAAAATTTAGAAATAATAAAAATGTTGAAATTCGCGAAGGCGATATTCTTAAATCTAAAGTTTTAAACCTAAAATCCGAATATAAAATTATTGCAAATATCCCCTATTACATAACTTCGCATTTTCTCCGAAATACGCTTGCTCAAAAAAATAAGCCCTCCCTCATCGTCCTCATGGTTCAACTTGAGGTCGCGAAAAGAATTTCCGCAAAAGTTCCAGATATGAACCTTCTTGCTTTATCCGTCCAAGCCTACGGAAAAGTTGAATTTATCCGAAAAGTTTCAGCCGGGAATTTTAGCCCAACCCCGAAAGTCGATTCCGCAATAATAAAAATCTCGGAGATATCAGATAAGTTTTTCAGAAAAAATAAAATTTCGGAGAAGAAATTTTTTAAAATCCTGCGAAAAGTCTTCCAGCAAAAAAGAAAAATGCTCCGAGGGACAATCGGAAATAAAATTCCGGAAGAATATCAAACAAACCGGCCGGAAGAACTTTCGCTCGAAGATTGGATAAAAATTTATTCAGAAATTAATTAATCGCAACCGCATTGATCCGCATCATTGGCGTGAATATGTGTTGGCGAGCCATCACATCCGACATTTTCACCGGCATTATTCTCACAGCGCGCCCCTCTTACATATTTACCACAGCCGTTGTCCACTCCGGAAGTTGATGATAAATCCGTGACGATTTTCATAAGCTTATTCCAATTAGATGACGAGGCCGGACTTACTGTAAAATCAGCCGCATGGCCAGTCCCGTTGCACGAAGGCCCGCCATAATGGCAGGAAATTTTCGTGGGGGACCTATTTGAAAATGATGAACATCTGATATCCGTATTGCCTGAAAATTGGCATCTATGGCAGCCTTGATTGAGCTGGTTTGATGCCGGCTGAGGAACTGATAGCCCGGCGGCGGCTGCTTTTGATATAACGCAGCTTACCATCGCGTTTGTGATAGCGGATACCTTGTCGGCAGAACATTTAAGTCCTGTGGGGCATTTATTATCACAATTTGAAGTTGAATATTGCCCGCTCGCATCTTCCACGCACTGATTATTAGAATTGCACGTATATTTTTTATTTGAAGGGGTCGGAGAAGGAGTTGGGGTTGTGGAAGGAGGGGGGGTCGTTCCGCCGCCTCCGATATGGCACCCGCAAATTCTGGTTTGCGGATCCCAAATCGCGGGCAGGTTAGCGCAAACTTTATTCAAACACCCGAGCTGGATATTACATGCCCCGCCTGACGGCCCGCAATTTTGCCGGAAAGTACATCCAGTGTTTGTGCAGAAAAATCCACAGTTGCAGCACGGCGCAGACCTTTGCGATCCTCTCTGGTTATTCGGCGTTCCTCCGCGATAGCATTCGGGCGAGACGGAAAACTGCGCATAGGCTTCGGGAATAATTCTAGAGATTATGCTTTTCCCTATCCAGGAAATTATGCCTTCTGATTTTTTTCTGGCCAGAGCGCCCTTAAACTTAGAAATAAAATTACGAGGATCTTCCCCGGCCACAGTCCTCTCTGCTTTTATTTCGTCTTCCCAAAGTTTTGGCAATATTTCCCGATATGATTTTCGATATTGAGCAATTTCGTCCGCGGAAAATCCTCCTCCGCTGGCAGAATGCGCTGATAAATACTCAAGCCAATCTGCGAATCTGTCTTGAAGTGCTATTGCATCGGCCATTGTATCCAGTTTGTAAACTTCCCCGGATTTCAAATATCCGATATCTATCATTCCTTGATTAATTTCCCTTAAAACGCTTTTATATTCTTCCGAGTAACCGAAGATAAAAATTTCTTTCTCTGTAACGGTTACGGCCGACGTCGGTTGGCTGGAAAAAATTTGAAATGAAGAAGGCTCATTTTGCGCAAATTCAAATTTGCTGGAAAAATTCTGGGCGCCTTGATCAAAAGTTGAAGAAACTGCTTCTCCAAACGCTTCGATCGCAGGGGTTATAAGATCATCCCGCCCTAAATCATTTAGGCGAGATCCGTTTCCTCCAGGGGCGCCTTTCCTCTCCGCGAAAACTCCGGAAAACTTTTGGATAGGCTGATTCCCGCTCTGCTCAGCCGATTTTGACGAAGAAATCACTACATAGAAGATGAATAACAAGGCTCCCAGCACAGCCAAAATCGTCATCCAAACCACTTTCTTCCTCGAATCCGGCATATATCCCTAATTATTGCACAATTTGCCTAGAGTTTATGCACAAATTCCTAACAAATTACCCACTATAATAAAGTAGGGTGACGAAATTATTTAGCCCAAGGTTTATAATTACCATTTTTGCAGTGCCTGCTATGGGCGCCCTGGCTTTATTTTGGTATTTTTCTTTAGAGGGCGCACTTAAATACGAGCAGACTTCGGACTCTGTTTCCAGCCAACAGGCCAACCTCACTGAAAATTTCTCGAAAGCTTTTATAGATAAATTTGGCGAAAAAGCCGTAAAGGGGGAAGATCTCTCTAAAATCTCCCCGGAAGAGATAAGCGCAACTTCTAAGGAAATTATCCCGTTTGAAAAAATTGTCGGGGTAATCCCGACAGTAACCAAAAGCGACATCACCATTCTCGATGAAAATCGCCCCGAGGCCGTAAAAAACTATTTCAATTCGCTCTACGGAGTATACGAAAAAACATTTCTAACAATCGAGAAGGATGATATCAAGATTTTATCTGAAGCTCTTTCCGAAAATAATTCTTCCAAACTTGCCCAAATCGACAACGTTATCGAATCTTTCGATAAAAGTTTTGAAGAAGTGAAAAAAATTCCGGTGCCCAGAGAGTGGGAAAATTTTGCGGTAGGTGAGCTTAATTATCTTCTGCGTTCCAAAAAATACGTCGAACTTATTCGCAATGAAGACAAGGATCCATTGGCGGCGCTTCTGGCTCTGAAGGAACGGCTTTTATTGATGGGCGAGGCCCGAAGCTTTCACAAAAAAACTGCCGGAGATCTTCTCGCGGCGGGAATTAAGTTTTCTCCGGAAGAAGGAGGATATAAATTTTTCAAATGATTATGATCTGGATTTTCGCCATTATATCTATACTCTTAACTCCTAACTTGGCCTCCGCTGATGTTCCGGTATTTGATTCGAGAAACAATAAAGTTCTTCTGGACACCAAGCAGTTAATCGATGAGAGAACAGAAATTTTAAACCAAATGATCGCCGGGATTTTCAGGAAAGAAATCGGCATCACTAAATCGGGGGCGAAAGAGGATCCGGCAATTCAAGAGATTATTGCATCCGTGCAATCGGGCAGCGCCACCCCGTGCGAAGCGCTAGGCAACTCCTTGGACTGCATAGCATCAAAGATCACCGAGCAGTCGATGGTAAATCTCGCAGCTCAATACCAAGCCAGGCTAGAAGGCGAAGATGAAAATGGCGCTGCAGCTAAGGAGCCCGACGGCGACCCGATAAACACTTTCACGGACGGCAAATTCTATGTGCCAGATTATGGGCAATACTATGCAAATGTGGCCACTAACGAGCGCGAGATCTTTTTAGGAAGTACTCTTGGGGACGCTGATCCGCTCCAGGTAAAAGCAAATCTGGCGCCTTATCTTAAAGATACTATCCCTCAATTAGTGAGCAAATCTCTGAAGTCAGAGGACTTCGAAAATCGGGTAAAAAGCACGATGCCCGAAAATGAAGACGACTTTTTTGCGACCTGGGAGGCTCTCATCTCCCCGCAAAACAGCCCCGAAGGCGTTTATCTTAGCTTTCTTGACGAAGCGCAATTCAGAGAGCAAACTGCGCTCGCAATCGCCCAAGAAGAGTTAAATTCTCCGGGAATTATCCCAACCAAGGATTGCGACTATGCTGATGTGAATGGTAAGAAGCTAATAGGGAACTGCATAATTACAAATCCCGCCGGCCAGAACGTTGCGGCAGCTGGTCAGATCCCAATCATCGACCGCGAAAGGGCAAGCAATGCGGATGAATTAAGCGATATCCAAAAGGTTGCGTCCAAGCCGGGGGAAGGCGAGAACACATTCATCGGGCCAAGCATAATGACCGCGGGAAATGACGCAACCAGGAAAAATTCCTCGCTTTATAACGTCGACCAGCTTATCAATCTCGCGGCAAAAATCATTGCGTCGATATTTAACGGCACCGCAAAAACTGCTCCGACTCCTACTCCTAGGGTATCTCCAACTCCTACTCCCGCTCAAAGGCCCGTAATGATAGATTCTCCCGCAAACGGGACATACGCAAATGGCGACGTCTCCGTTTCCGTAACCTCGACCGCTCCCGGAACTGTAGCTGTGCAATTTTATGTGGATGGCGTCCCATATGGATTGCCGGTTGCCGGAACGGGAACATTTAATACAACGATTGACACTGACATTCTTACGGAAGGCCCGCACGTAATTACTGCGGTAGCCCTTGATAGCAATAACGCGCAAATTGGCACAAGCAATCCGGTCACAATATTCGTGGATCGCACGCCTCCCGCGATAAGTGCTTTAAGAACATCTGATAGCGAAACAAATATTCGAGGAAATACAAATATCACGGCGGATGCATCAGACAACGGAAATAAAAAATTGGTTTCTGTGGAATTTTTCCTGAATGGAATTTCCATCGGCTTCGGGAATCTTCAGATGGGCCTCCATCGCCTTATCGGTTGGGACTCCACTTCATTCGTTAATGGGACTTACCAGCTAATCGCGGTGGCAACCGACAGGGCCGGGAATACGACCGAAACTACGCCGCTCGCGATAACTATAAATAACTGATATGGGTGTAATAGTTTCTAGAAAATTTCTTGCTGGGTTTCTGATTATAGCTATTTTGAGTTTAATGTTGCCAGTTCACCAGGCTCATGCCGGTGCTAAAGAATTGGGAAAAACTTTTCTGACTGGTGCCGGGAAAGTCGCCAAAGCCGCGCCCGGTTTCTTATGGGGTGCAGCCAAAGTCGGCGCGGGAATTATCGGAACAGCAATGCTTTTAAAATTTCTAAGCGGGGTTATCGTAGAACTAGCCGGCTTGATTTTTAATATGTCGCTGGGACTTACTCTCGATAATGAAAACTATTCTTCCTCAAAAATAGATGCGATTGATGCTGGCTGGACATTCTCCCGAGATGTCGTAAATATATTTTTCATTTTTATCCTGCTTTTCATCGCAATCGCCACCATTCTGGGAATCGAATCATACGGCGCCAAATCTCTTTTGGCGCGGTTGATCGTCGTCGCCCTTCTTGTGAATTTCAGCCTATTGGCAACGCGGGGGATAATTTATGTTTCAAATTCGCTTGCCGTTCAAATATATAACTCACAAGTTAATATCGGGGATACCGCCGGGACAGCAGGGGCCCTCTCGGGTTTCTTGAACTTAAAGTTTAAGAAGAATTTGGGAGAGCAAGTTATGAATCGATTCTATTTAAAACAATTGTATGAGAAAGCTCCAAAACCGGATTCTGCTAGCGCATTGGCCAATGAACTACTTGGCTTTGGAACCATAGAATTGGGCGCCATCGTCGTTGCTCTTCTGGCCGCTTTCTTGCTTTTTGTTGCATCATTTTTATTCATAACCAGGATGGCCGTCCTTTGGCTCTTGATGATCCTGGCTCCCTTTGGATTTGTATTTTTAATATTGCCTGCGACGAGATCCTATGCCCAGCAGTGGTGGAAAAAATTAATCGACCAAGCCGTTTTTGCTCCGGCATTTTTGTTCCTTTTTTTTATAGCGCTTAAGGTGCTCGATAAACTCGGGGATTTTATGGGTAAGGCAAACGACATAAAAAGCACAAACGAATATTTGGCTCTCATCCTATTGCAGATAACTATAGCTTTTATTCTCCTCTTCGCCTCGCTTATGGTCGCAAAACAGCTCGGCACCTACGGCGCGGACGGGGCGATCGGTATGGCCAAAAAGAGCGGGGCGGCGTTTGGGAAATATGTTGGAAGGGGCGCTGCAAGAAGAGCAATGGCTCCAATTAGAGCCGCTGGAAGAACTGCTGGCAGTATACAACGCAGCGACAGCGCCGGAGCACGGCTTTTCAAAGCAATTCCTGGAGTTCAGAGAGGGCTTGGCAGGATGGAGGCAACATCTAGAAAGGGCATTGAACAAAGAGAGAAAGACCTGGAGGCAATGAATTTGAGCGCCTCCACTCTTAAAAATAGAGCTGCTCTTTCGACGGTCGGAGCCGAAGAAAAGGCCGCAATTGTAAATATGCTTGCCAAAAAAGATAATCTAACTCCGCAAGGCAACTTCGACAGGTCCCATATCGATGCGGCGGCTCGTCTCTACGAGGCACAAGGAATGGGCGTCAATGCGCGAACGATTAGAAGCCTCGAATGGCAATATGCGAGAAATGAAACCGAGAGAGCGGATGCGCTAAATCGCGGAACGGTTAAACCAACGGATATAAAGAAAAATGATTTCAGCGCTCAATATTTTGCCACTGGGGCGGCAAATCAACCAGTTAGAGATGCTATGTATAACAATTTCAATGAAAGTCATATTCATAACATGATGGAGAGGGACGACAATTCTGCAAATGACTTCTTTAATAATCTCGGAGACGATATGGCGGCTGCCGGAATTCCAAGAACAATCGCTGATTTGCAAACATTTTTAGAAACGCGAGGAAACAGGCGTTTATCAGCATGGACTCGCACTCCAGCCGGACAATCAGTGATGCGTGCTTATGGATTTACATAATAAAATATGAAGGTTGACCCTCAAAAATTACTAGAAAAATTCAAAAAACTTCCAGAGGATCTTAAGGTTGTTTTGTTTAGCCAAGAATCCGCCACTAAAATAGGGGCGGTTGGAAAGAAAAATGATCTCAGTTCATCAAACATCGGGATCCTTGCAGACGAAACCGGTTTGGTTTTATTTGGTGTTCTGCATCCTAAAGATTTTATTCCGGATTTATCGGAAAAGCTTGGGGTAGACAAAGAAACGGCGAAGAAAATCGCGGAGGATGTTAATCGCGAGATTTTTCAGAAAGTCCGGGTAAGCTTGAGAAAGCTCTATGGAATAACGGACGAAATTACGGAAAATGTTCCGGTCCCGGCGCCGGCACCAATCCAAAAAGCGCCGCCTCCGCCGCCAATTCCTAAACCGCAGCCTCAACCGCCTAAAATAATAATTAGAGAAAATGTTGAGATCCCAAAAGAAGCTCCGAAGGAAGAGTTAAAGCCTCTTGAGATACGGCCGATCAAAGGAGGGCCACTTGGCGATAATGAATCTACGGGGAAAAAACCTGCCTCGCCTGCCTTGTCGGCAGACAGGCCGGCAGGCATGCTTCCTGAACCGGAGAAAATATCCCCGCGCCCGCAGCTAGATTTCCCGCCTCGCCGATCCCAAGAACCGGAGCGTGACATGGGATTAAAAATTATGCCTCATTCGCCAGAGGAAATTAAACCAGTCAAGCCGCTCTCGTCTCCCAAACCACCCTCCCCGCCCCCGGGAATGGCGTTCATTGCAGAAAAAAAATTAGAACCACCGGCGCCGCCAAAGCCTGCCTCGCCGGCAGGCAGGCCGAGTTATGATCAATATAGAGAGCGAATATGAGGCAGTTTCAAGTCCCACAATTTATCGAAGTCGAAGACAAAATTTTCGGGCCGTTAACCTTAAAGCAGTTCTTATATATAGTAGGGGGCGCTGGTATGGCTTATATTCTATACGCCTTTTTGAGCCCGTTTTTGCCCTTATTTATAATCCTCACTGTAGCGGCGCCAATTGTCTCTTTTTTTTTCGCGTTGGCGTTCTATAAAATAAACGGCCAGCCGTTCATGAAAATTTTGGAAAATGCTTTCGCTCATTATACAAACTCCCGCCTATATATATGGAAGAAAATAGACAGGCCTATAACAATAACTGAGGAGAAGAGCGAATTCTTGCACAGAAATAATTTTTCCCTGCTTAAAAAAAGGGCTCCATCAACCAATCAAGGGGCTAAGTTGCAGGACTTGGCGTGGTCGATCGAGGTGCGCGGCAGTAAAAATATAAATCCCCAAACTTAGGCTATGGCAAATAAAAAACTAAAATCGGCAAGCGCGCAGGAATTCGTCCCGATCCAGGAAATACGAGAGGGGATTGCCGTCCTAAAAAATGGCGCACTAAGAATGGTTTTGATGGCATCTTCTCTCAACTTCGCGCTCAAATCCGTTGAGGAGCAGGAGGCAACAATATTCCAATACCAAAATTTCCTGAATTCGCTCGATTTCTCGGTTCAGTTTTTTATTCAATCCAGAAAATTAAACATCAATCCGTATCTTGATACGCTAAAAAAGGTTGAGAATGGGCAAACCAACGAGCTTTTAAAAATACAGACCCGCGAATATATTGAATTCATAAAAAATTTCGTTGAGACGACAAATATAGTTTCGAAGGCTTTTTACGTCGTGGTTCCCTATGAACCGCCAGTTTTTGAAACGCCGAAAGGGGCTGCCGACTCTATTTTGGAAATATTCGCAAGCAAAAAAAATGAAATTAAAAAAATTCCTGATACAAAATTCGAGGAATATAAGATACAGCTTTTCCAGCGAGTGGATACGGTCGCGCAGGGATTGATGTCGGCCGGGGTCCGGGTCGCTCCCCTTAACACAGAGGAATTAATTGAGCTTTATTTCGGCCTGTTTAACCCTGGGGAGCTGGAAAAGGGGGGGGCACCGACCGTTACAAGCTAAAAACATGTTTGGATTCGGAAAAAATAAAAAGGAAGAGAATATTACGGTAACGGAAATGCCGTCTATGCTGCCCGAAAATATCAAAGGAGCGGGGAGTTTTGAAGTTGAAGACGCAGTCGCGCCCGCCGCCCTTGAAATAGAGTCGAACTACGTAAAGCTTGGCGAGAAAGTTGCCCGGACTCTTTTTGTTTTTACGTACCCGAGATTTCTCGCAATAAATTGGTTCGCCCCCGTAATAAATCTAGACAAGGTTTTTGATATCTCGATTTTTATCCATCCGCAGGATACTAATACGGTCCTGCGCCAGCTCGAAAAAAAAGTTGCAGAGGTCCAGTCGCAGATTCATGATCGCGAGAAAAAGGGATTGGTGCGAGACCCCATGCTCGACACCGCCCACCAAGACCTTGAAGAATTAAGAAATAATCTCCAGCAGGCGCAAGAAAGATTATTTTCTTTCGGCCTATATATAACGATCTACGCCGAGAATGTCCAGGAATTAAATAAAAACGAAAGCGAAATACGTTCCATTTTGGAATCCAAGCTCGTATACGCGAAGCCGGCGCTTTTCCAGCAAGGCGAGGGGTTGCAAACGACTTTTCCGCTCGCGACCGACCAACTTGAGGTCAATACAAAGCTGAATTCATCCCCGGTATCCTCCCTTTTCCCTTTTACCTCCTTCGATCTGACTTCAAATAAAGGTATTCTCTACGGCATAAATCGGCACAACTCAAGCTTGGTCCTTTTTGATCGTTTCAGTCTTGAGAACTATAACTCCGTTGTTTTCGCGAAATCCGGTTCCGGAAAATCTTACGCGACCAAACTCGAGATTTTAAGATCGCTGATGTTCGGCACCGAAGTCATCGTTATCGACCCGGAGCGAGAATACGAATATTTGGCGGAGACTGTGGACGGAAGATATTTCAATATTTCCCTCTCTTCGCACCACCATATAAATCCCTTTGACCTGCCTCCGCCAAGGGAAGACGAATCTCCGGCGGATTTGCTTAGATCAAATATCATTAATCTTATCGGGCTTTTTCGCATAATGTTCGGCGGGCTTACTCCGGAAGACGATTCTATTTTGGACCGCGCGATTACGGAAACTTACGCGTCGCGCGACATCACGCCGGATGCCGATTTCTCTAAAGCGACTATGCCTATTCTCTCGGACCTAGAGTTGGTGCTCGCCAACATGGAAGGAGGGGAATCACTCGCACAGAAATTAAGGAAATACACGCAAGGAACATGGGCTGGGTTTATCAACCAGCCTTCGAATGTCGATATTAACAAAAAGCTTGTTGTATTTTCCGTCCGCGATATGGAGGACGAGCTGCGCCCGATCGCGATTTATTTGATCGTGCATCACGTTTGGAACGCCGTCCGGACAGAGATAAAAAAGAGACTCTTAATCGTGGACGAGGCCTGGTGGATTATGAAAACCGAAGACGGAGCTTCGTTTTTGTTCGGAATTGCCAAACGGGCGCGCAAATATTTTTTGGGGATTACGACAATAACGCAGGATGTCGGCGATTTCTTAAATTCAGAATATGGGAAAGCCATCATTACAAATTCCTCCATCCAACTTCTCTTGAAACAAGCCCCGGCGGCGATAGATTTATTGAAACAAACTTTTAACCTTACGGAGGAGGAAAAATTTCTTCTGCTCGAGTCGGACGTCGGGGAGGGAATTTTCTTCGCTGGGATGAAGCACGTTGCGATAAAAATTCTCGCTTCATACACGGAAGATCAAATCATCACCTCCGACCCGTCCCAGCTTCTCGCGATCAAAAAGGCGAAAGAAGATTATAAGGAATCTAATTTGAAATAAAGTGGCGAACGGAGTCGCAAGCACAATTGAAAACGAACGCTTTATGGCTCTGCACGGGGCTAGGGTTTCAAGCAGACGGAATTCTCCTTTGGCGAAAGTCAGAAAATCATCTCCGGAAGCAGTGGAAAGCGTTATGCGGAAACTGAAAGAAGAGGTCGCAAGGGGACACGCAACCGTTTCCTTCATAATTATTCTTTCTTTTGGACTCCTAAAAGAATTCGGCCTGGATGGGATGAGAATCCTCGTCAAAGGGACAGTAGGCGCAACAGCGGGTGGCACGGCGCGTCTGATAAGTTCGGGGTTGGATTTGATCAACTACATTCCCCTCCCTGCTCGCATTGGCTCTGGCCCGGTAAGCTGGTTGATACAAGGCGCGGTGATGGGCGGTTCGTATATAGCAAGCGCGATCGGCGAAGCGCAGTCCAAAGCCGCCATTCAAGCAGTAGATCTCGCATTCATGTGCATTTCTTTATTGGTTTCGGGCGGCATCTTTCTATTGATGCTAAATAAAGGTTGGATGATAAAGACCAGATTAAAATTAACTTGGTGGGGGTTGGGATTCTTTATTGACAACCTCCCGATGGTAAGCATACTTCCGCTAACAACTATTTCGGTTTTATACGCCTGGAGGCATGTAAAAAAACGCGCGAGGGCCGCCGAGAAAAAACTTGCGGATATCGAAAAATTGACGCAAAATGAGATTGAGGATTTGGATCAAGATATTTCTATTTTGGACAAAGAAAGCTAAATTATGAAAATATTTCTTTTAATAATTTTTTTGGGAATAGCACCTCTCGCCTCCGCACAAGTGGGAAATTTTAAACCAGTGGAGGTTAATCTTCTTATGGAGCCGGGGAGTTACGCGCCGGGTTGGTATAGGGGCGCTTCCTTGCCGACTCTCGAATCAAAAACTAAAATTTCCGCTTTTATCTTTTTAAACGGTAAAAAACTTCTGCCCGCAAATTTTATCTACAATTGGACGATAGATGGTAATTTGGATAGGGTGGTCTCCGGCAAAGGGAAAGACGGTATCTCTTATTCTTTTCCGAAAAGCAAAGGGTCAAAGAGTATAATTCAACTCGAAGTTTTGGACAATAAAAATAAGCGCCGTGGAAAAGCTGAAATCGTAATTGATCCAAAACTTTCCGAAGTGCTGATTTATGAAAAAAATTCTTCTGGCCCGATAACGTCCCGCGCTATTTCCAGAAAAACCATTGGCCCAGGAACCCAATTTACGGTTAAGGCTGTGCCGTTTTTCATGACCTTTGCCTCAAAATCTGATTTACAATTTATTTGGTTCCAGGATAGTCAGCCGCAAAGCTCAATAGAAGGCGAGTCGGATGCTTACATGGTCGAAGCTAAACCAGGATCCGAAGGGCAGAGCGCGACATTTAAAGTTATTGTTACCAATATTAAAAGTCTTTTAGAGAAAATTGAAAACTCTCTTTATGTTGAGGTTAGGTAAAACACTGCTTCTATTTCTGTTCGCGTCTTCTCTGTTTTTTTCTATTGCAAGCGCGGCGATCGACCCTGCGCCTACGGCGACATCAAACACGGATTTTACCGGCTACGCAAAATTTATATATCCCTTTGTAATATCCGTCGGCGCGATACTGGCCGTAATAATGCTTATAATAGCTGGGTTGCAGATGATGACGGCTTCCGAGGGACAGCGCACTGCGGCGAAAGAACGAATACAAAATGCTTTGTTGGGCCTTCTACTTTTGGTGGGGGTCTACCTAATTTTGCATACAATAAACCCGGACTTATTAAATTTAAAAATTAATACGGATGGATTGAAAGTCGATGCGGGTGGCGAAAAAAGGTGCAGACCGGCTTGCACATCTCCACTTATTTGTTCAAGAGGCGCTTGCAGCATGCCTTAATAATGCGAAATAAATAACATGCAGGAACTGCTTACAACCAAAAGAATTATAATCGCCCTCGCAATTTTATTCGTCCTATTTTTTGTGGTGGCGGCGGCTTGGTATTACTTCCTGCGCGATGGCGGTTCGGCAGAGAATAATACTCAAGCAGAACCACCTCCCGAAAATCCATTTCCAGAGGGGGAGGGGAGGAATTCCGCAGGGGGAGCAAGCAACCCGGCGGGAGGTTCGTCGGACATCGGATCAGTTCCCCAAAACCTAAACGCGTCTAAAGGAGATGTTTTCCAGATTGTTCCGGATGCCGTTACGGGCGCAGTTTTTTATAATAATAAAATTCGCTATGTTGAAAAATCATCGGGGAATATTTTTGAAGTAGACTTAGATGGGAAAAATAAAACCAACCTTTCCAATAATAAAATTTCGGGCGTTTTTGACGCAATGTGGTCACGGCAGGGGACGCGGTTAATAATTAAATACGCGTCCGGAGATAAAGTAACCGCGGTGTCCGCCACAATCACCGGCTCGAGCACAAAGACTGTGATTTTGCCGGCAGGCGTTAAGGATGTCGCATTCTCGCCCAAAGGAGATCGCATTGCATATGTGCTCGTTTCAGGAGATGTCGCTTCCGTTATAACCGCAACCCCGGAGAATAAAAGTCCGGTAACTCGCCTCAAGCTGAAGTACTCTTCCTGGAAAATTCTTTGGACAGAAGATAACGGCATTTATCTTCTGTCATCTCCGTCAGCGTATCTGGATGGATTTCTATATAAAATTACTTTGTCTTCCGGAACTTTCTCCAAAATACTCGGCCCATATCCAGGCCTTCTTGCATCCGTCAACGCCCCCAGCCTAATATTTTCCGAGGCAAATCAAAAAGAAAAAACCATCGATACATTTCTTTCGAATTCCTCCGGTGGGAACATAGGTCCTCTGCCAATAAAAGCGCTTCCGGAAAAATGCACTTGGTCAAAAAAGGTAAAAGATATTGTTTTTTGCGCGGCTCCTTTGATAATCCCCGGCGCTACCTATCCGGATAATTGGTATATGGGCAAGGTTTCATTTGGAGACGCCGCCGTAAAAATAAATATAGCCTCCCGCGCGATAAATTCTTTCTTGTTGCCAGAATCAACTGACGCAATAAAGCTTTTTCTATCCGCCGATGAAACAAACTTGTTTTTCATAAACAAAGATGATGAATCTTTGTGGAGATTAAGAATTCCTTAGCTTTCGTTGAAGGGCTTTATCACGACTTTCCTATTCGGCTCATCGCCGACCGATTGGGTTATGATATCCGGATATTCAGTCAGGATCGCATGAACTATTCTTCTTTCGTATGAACTCATCGGCCTTAGTTGTATTTCTTTTTTGAAATATCTGACTCGCTGGGCGGAAAGCCTGGCTAAATCTTTTATCTCCTCTGCTTTTTGTTTTTGGTAATCGTTCACATCGACTGAAAAAGGCGCTGGGATTTTCCCCAATTTAGCCTCCGCCAGTCTTTTTACAAGATGGTTTAGTGCAATCAAATTTTCTCCTCCTTCGCCGATCAGCAACCCAGCTTCTTGGGTTCTTATTTGAAATTGTGTGTTGTCTGCCGTTTCAAAAATAGAAACATCGCCAAAAATTCCTATTTTAGTCAAAACTTCTTCAACTATTTCCTTTATTTTTATTTTCTCCTCGTCCATAGAGAAGCTTAGCGCGAGAGCGCACTATAGCTTCATGTAAAGTAGCAAAAACGTTGGAGGATGTCCAATAAAGGGCAAGCGCGGCTGGGAAGCGGGTTGAAATGTAGAAGATGACCAGGGGCAGGACGTACGTGGCCTGTATCGCCATGGCTCTTGCCATCTCGTCCTTCATATTGGGGCCCTTTTGCGGAATTTTTGGATTCGAAAGCTTCATCTGTAAAAATTGTGAAAAGCCCGCGAGGAACGCCAAAATATAATTCGGGGCGCTTAAATTAACCAATCCGAGAAAGCTGGTCCTAATAACTTCCGGCATTGATACAAAAGAATAAAGTGCAACATTCCCAGTCAGAAGCCCCTTCAAGAAAAGCTGATAGAGCGTTATTAGAATTGGGAGTTGGACTAAGAGCAAAAAACAGCCCGAAAGTGGGTTTACCCCGTGCTCCTTATAGAGTTCCATCATTTTTTTATTTTGCTCCTCGGTGTTGTTTTTATAAGTTTCCTTTATCTTCCTTATTGCCGGCTCGAGCTCTTTCATTTTTATCTGAGTGATGAGCCCGCGATGCGTGAAAGGAAAAATAACGATCCTTACCAATATAGTTAGGAGCACGATCGCGATTCCGATATCATGCCCCGGGGCAAGCCCGGTCAAAAATACTAAGGCGTTATAGAGGGGTCGGTAGAGAGCCTCGTTATATATTAAAGAAAAACTCATGGTTTAAACGGATCTATTATTCTTTTCTGCCACGGATGGCATTTTGCGATCCTGAAAGCTCCTTTTCTTAGGCCGTAGAAAACGCCTCCGAAATTGATGGCTTCTTTTATATACTCGGAGCAAGAGGGTTCAAAAACACAATATTTTCTTCGCGAAGAAAAAGCCCCCTGGTCGGGAGAAATTATGATTTGGTAAAAATTTATAAGAGCAACAAAAATTTTTTTCATTTTATAAGCTGTCTTTCGTCTAAGGCGCGAGAAATTCCTTTTTCTAGTTCTTTGTAGCTTTGCTCTTCAGCACCTTTTTTAAAAATAAAAGCGAGGCTGATCCCTTTTTTGATGCCGTCTCCTTTCCTTCTTAATATTTCTCTTGCTCTTCTCCTGATTTTATTACGCAATACGGCTTTTTTTACTTCTTTGCTCGGGATAATGAAAGTGAATCGCTTTTCGCCGATATTGTTCTTAGAAATTCTTAGGCTGATGAAATCTTCGAAACTCATCTTGCTATATGGCGAGCCGCGCCCTCTTTTTCCTGCGCCTGCGGCGCAGGACATTTTTCCCCGATGTCGTGCTTTTTCGTTTTAAAAAGCCGTGGCTTCTCTTCCTTTTTCTTTTTTTGGGCTGGTAAGTTTGTGACATTGAAACATTGTAACACAAATCAGCAGACTTTCAATATTAACAAGAAATTCATAGTTTATTAACATTCTAGTAATGTTTGGCCTTAGTAGTAAATTTTCCATTAAAACAATAAAATTACTTCTATAACCCAAGTTAACATTATATGCATGACTAACGAAGAATTGTGGCAGACGGCGCTGAATGAGTTGGAATTAGCTGTTTCGAAAGCTAATTTTATCACTTGGTTTCAAAATACCTCCGTAGCCGATCACCAGGGTGGAATGGTTGTTCTGAATGTGCCGAATGCTTTCGCGAAAGAGTGGCTTGAGTATAAATATCATAAATTTATCCTCAAGGCTCTCCGAAATCTTTCTCCGGACGTGCGCAATGTAGAATACGTAATCTCCTCTGAAATTACCCCGCTTCTTCAAAAGCGAAAACGCGAGCGCAGTATTTTGCCTCAAGAAAACCAACTTGAATTCAAGGAACTTTTAGTCGATCGTGAAACAAACCTAAATCCTCGTTATACTTTTGACTCATTCATAGTTGGCCCGTTTAATGAGCTCGCGCACGCAGCGTCGATTGCCGTGAGCAAAAACCTGGGTCAGGCGTATAACCCGCTTTTCTTATATGGCGGCGTTGGTTTGGGGAAGACTCATTTATTGCAAGCTGTTGGGAATGAGATTAAAAAAACATCTCCTCGTTTTAAAGTTTTATATACGACATCGGAACGCTTTACAAGCGACCTTGTGAATTTCATGCAGTCGAATGAAGCCGCAGCTTTTAAGGAAAAATATCGGTCTTATGATTTGCTTATAATAGACGACATCCAATTTATCGCCGGGAAAGTAAAGACACAAGAAGAACTTTTCCATGTTTTTAATCATCTTTACGAAGCTAGCAAGCAGATAATTTTCTCTTCCGACAAACCACCGCATGCAATAAACGATCTGGAAGAGCGCCTTAAAAGCAGATTTGAGGGGGGGATGGTGGCTGATATCGGACAGCCGGAATACGAGAGCCGTCTCGCGATCTTAAAATCTAAATCCCAAGGGAAAGACGCTTATCTAAATCAGGAGATTTTGGAATATATAGCTTCGAATGTTCAGAAAAATGTCCGGGAACTGGAGGGTGCCTTAAATGCAGTTGTCGCGAAGTCTAAACTTTCGGGAAAAACGCTTTCCGTCCCGGAAATTAAGGAAATACTGGATAAGAATACTCAGCCTAAGAGAATAGTAACCGCAAACCACATTATAAAATGCGTTGCGGAATTTTATGATGTAAATGAAAGGACTTTATTTGAAAAAACTAGAAAAAAAGAGATTGTTAAGCCGAGGCAAGTAGCAATGTATTTATTAAGGGAAGACTACAGCGGCTCATATCCTTATATAGGCCAGCGCTTTGGAGGGAGGGATCATACGACCGCAATACACGCTTTTGACAAGATATCAAAAGAGTTGAAAAAGAATTCTCAACTTGTGGAAGAGATGAAGAGAATCCGTGAGTTATATGATTATAGTTCTTCGTCGTAAAAAAAATAATTCCCAACTAACCCAAATTATTCACACATTATTAAAAAATAAATTCTTTAAAATGCTATCTAAAAAAGATTAAAAGTGATATCCACACACATTTAACAATATCTGATAATAATTATGAAATTAAGTTGTAATAAAAATGAATTATATAAATTAGTTAGTCTGGCTGAGAGGAGTACTAATAAAAATCCAACCCTAATTGCGCTTTCGTCGATCCTTTTACGGACTGGGAAAAACCAACTTTTTATAATAAGTACAAATTTAGAAGTTGCTTTTGAGGGAAGCCTCGCCGCGTCTGTTGATGAGGATGGGGAAATATTATCTCCAGGAAAAACCCTCCTTTCTGTACTCTACGCAATGCCGGACGAGGAAGTTGATTTAAATAGTGCTGGCGGGAACCTAAAAATAGTTTCAAAAACATCATCAGTAAATTTAAAATGCCTTAATATGGAAGAATTTCCAACAATCCCAAAAATAAAAAAAGAAAACCACTTCCAAATATCATACTCTTCCCTAATTGAGGCTTTAAAAAATACAATAATTGCCACCGCCACAAACTACACAAAACCGGAATTAGCGAGCGTTTATATGTTTTCTCAAGGGAAATTACCACTAACGCTTGTGGCCACAGATTCATTCAGGTTAGCCGAGCAGAAAACAAACATTACCCATCCCTCGCTCGCCCTGCTTTTACCACAAAAAACATGCCAAGAAGTAATTAGGATTTTTGAAGATTCAGGAGACGATATCGACATCACATTCAATAAAAACCAAATACTTTTTCAAAATAAAAAAATCTCTTTTTTATCCAGGCTTACCGAAGGAAAATTTCCAGAATACCAAACAATAATCCCGAAGTCTTTCGATACCCAAGTTTTCACGGACAAAAATCAAATATTAAATGCCGTGCGGGCGGCGGGAATTTTTTCTTCCAAACTTTCGGAAGTCACAATCGCCGTGGACGGGGATAAGGGAATTTTAGGCATAAAATCTTCAAACGCAGAGACGGGAGAGTACGAATCAAACTACCAAACTAAAATATCCGGGGCTTCCGTCGAGGCCAATTTCAATTATCACTATCTGCTCGAGGCTCTCCAAACAATCTCGAATCAAAAAGTGTTTATGGGATTTAACGGCCCCCAAAAGGCAGTTCTAATCAGGGGCGCCGACGATGCGGGGTACCTGCATCTGGTCATGCCTATGAGGGGAAATTAAATGGTCCTCATTAGGGTGGAAAATTTTCTGAGCAAATTTAAGGGACTGGGGGCGAACGAGGAGCGCGAGAATAAAATTTACGAAATTTTAAAAAACAGTTTTCTGATCGGAAAAGCTAAAGTAGCTGTCCGGAAAAAAACTATTTATTTTTATGATCTTTCCCCAGCGGCCAAAAGCGAACTTTTTTTAAAAAAAGAGGTGATATTAAAAAAACTAAAAGAAGTTATGAAAAGCGCTGCCCCGAACGAAATCAGTTTCCGGAAACCCTAATTATTTTTTCAACTTCTGTTTTATTTTTGGCGTAGTCGTAAATAACGGCCGTTATTTTTATTTCTTGCCCGGGTGAGCCCAAGACATCGACAGGGAATTCATAAGGAGCCGCTTTATAAGAGCCGCCGTATTCGGAGTTTATAAAAACATCCACTTGTTCAATCTGAAAGCGCGCCTCTGCGTTGACTAAGGCCGTTATCCGCGCACCATTCGGGAAACTGTCTCCCGGAGGGTCTATTATTATTTCGCCCTTGGGAGAATATTCCGGAAGGTGAATATCATCGCTCTCCCTTGGGATTACATCGTCGCCGCGGTCAAATAATCCGCGCGCAGCCGCCCAATCCCTAACAGTTGTTTCCCAATTTTTAAATTGAGGATCGGATGACGGATTTTGCGGGGGAGGGCCCAAGGGATCGCTTTTATTGACCCAGTAAAGGATGCTATGGACTTCCGGAACAACCCTTTTTTCTATAAGTTCCTCTGGCGTGAACTCTGTGGCAAGCTTTCCGGACATCTTGTCGATTTTATAAATCCGTCCGCCGCGCCACTCTCCTCGAAGAACAGCCTTCTCCGGTTCCGGAACGGCCGGCTTTTCGAAATTTTCTGTTGGCAGTTCATCAAATATCAAATGCATTGCGGAATTCCAAATCGGGGCTACGATCAAACCTGCTACCTTTCTTTCCATTTTCGAATTATCGTTATTGCCCGCCCAAACTCCGATTACAATATTCGGGGTGTACCCGATTACCCACGTGTCTCTGGTATCCTCCGTCGTACCGGTTTTTACGGCAACCGGACGCTCCGGGATATAAAGAGCCGAATTTTCCGTGAAGGCCGGGGTTCGCGCGGCATTATCCGAAAGGATATCCGATATTTCTCTCGCGATACTCGGATCCAGCGCCTGCGTTTTGTTTTCTGAATATTCCTCAAGCACGCTCCCATCGGGGGATTCAACTTTCAGTATCGGGGCATAGGGAATATAGTAGCCCCCATTCGCAAAAGCCGAATATGCATTTGTAAGTTCAAGGGGTTTAACCTCTCCTCCTCCCAGGACCAAGGTCAGCCCATAACGGTCCGGGTCAGTCAGCGTTGTAATGCCCAAATTCCGAGCCATCTTCAGCGAATCGGCCAATCCGGCGAGGTAGAGAACTTTTACCGCGACAACGTTGACGGATTGTGCCAAGGCGTCCCTTAAAGAAACCGGACCGCGAAATTTATTGTCAAAATTTTCCGGGTGGTAGCATTTTTCCGGATCAACCCCGGGGTCAGGGACGCTATACGGAGAGCAATATGCGCTGAATTCAGTTTTTAGGTCAAATAGCGACGTGCTTGGGGCGTATCCCTTGGAAAATGCCGTCGCATAAACCACAGGCTTAAATGAGGAGCCGGGCTGTCTTGAGCGCAGGGTCATATTTACCTGGGGATCGAATTTGCAATTAACTCCCGGCGTGCACCCTTCCGGGAGCGGATTTGAAAAATAATCTCTGGACCCAACCATGGCCATAATTTGCCCGGTTTTGGGGTCGATCGCGACAAGCCCAGCGTTATAGGCGCTAAAGTTTTTTTCATTTTCGGCGGACCTTGTCCGCAACAACTCTTCGAATTTCTCTTGCCACTGCCAATTTACAGTTGTTGTAACCTTGAGCCCGCCCCGCTCGACAACGTCTTCCCCATATTTTTCAACAAGATACTCTTTAACGAAAAGAGAGAAATGAGGGGCCTTTATTCCCCCAACGGCTTTTACTGCGAATTTAACCTGTTCGTTTTTTGCGCTATCAAACTCCTCTTTCGTAATTTGATTTTTGTCAAAAAGCCTCGAGAGGACTATATTTTTGCGCACCTCAAGTTCGTCGCGGTGGGATCCGTATGGGGAATATCGCGTTGGCGCCTGGAGCATCCCGGCAAGGTAAGCCGCCTCCGCAATATCGAGATTCTCGGCATGCTTGTCGAAATAATTTTGACTCGCCGCTTCAATTCCATACGCATTTGATCCGAACGGGACTTGGTTAAGGTAAAACCCGAGAATTTCGTTTTTTGTATATTTCGATTCGACTTTAATCGCCAACACCCATTCCTTTATTTTTCTAGTGATAGTCTTTTCCGGAGTTAAAAAAGTGTTTTTTACAAGTTGTTGCGTTATGGTCGAGCCGCCTTGGCTGAATTTTCCAGAGAAGACATTAACAAAAATAGCGCGTACTATTGAGGTCGGGCTTATCCCAAAATGTCTGTAGAAATTTTGGTCTTCCATTGAAATCACGGCTTCTTTCAGGTGCGCGGGAATTTTGTCAAAAGGTATGACGGTGCGCTTTATATCCCCATGGACGTCGTATAGAAGCACTTCCCCTGTGCGGTCGTATATTTTTGTCGACTGGACGATATTTTTTGAATCCAAGGCCTCAAAATTTGGGACGGTTATTGTCGCAAAAACAACGCCAACTATAAAAAACGCCGCCGCCGCAGATATTGAAAGGCGGATAGCCAATTTATGTTTTCGTTTTGTTCTTACCATAATACGCTCTTTGAGGTATCCTATTATTATACGATATGAAAAAGATTTCAAATAAGGACATTAAAGATATTCTCGAGAAAAACGTCGCTGAAATTATTGATCGCGCGAGTTTGGAGAAAAAACTTTTATCTGGGCGTAAGCTCCGAATTAAGTTAGGCATAGATCCGACAAGTCCGAATATCCATATCGGCCGGGCGGTGGTTTTACGAAAACTCCGAGACTTCCAAAAATTAGGCCACACGGTGATTTTTATAGTCGGCGATTTTACCGGGCTTGTCGGAGATACCTCCGATAAGGATTCAGAGAGACCAATGCTGACCGAAAAACAGGTTAGGGCGAATATGAAAACTTATTTCAAGCAGGCATTTAAAATTTTGGATAAAAATAAAACCGAGACGCATTATAATTCTGAGTGGCTGAAGAAATTGGGATTTAAAGAAATAGCCGCCATCGCCAATATGTTTGGCCTTCACGAATTCGAAGCGAGAGAGGTAATCGCCCGGCGACTGAAAGAGGGTAAAAGAGTTTCTCTTCGCGAAGTGCTCTACCCGTTAATGCAAGGATACGACAGCGTCGCAGTTAAGGCCGACGTTGAATTGGGCGGCACAGATCAAAGATTTAATCTTCTCTCCGGGCGCGTAATTCAGCAAAATTTCAGACAGAGCCCGCAGGATATTTTAATGACAGTATTTCCGCTCGAAGGAACTGATGGGCGGAAAATGTCTTCTTCATGGGGAAATGTAATTAATATTGCCGATGAGTCAAATGATATGTTTGGGAAAATCATGTCCATACGGGATAACTTAATCGAAAAGTATTATAAGCTTGCCACCGATTTAACGGATGGAGAAATCGCGCAAATTATGAAAAAGCGTCCCCTTGAAGCGAAAGAAGAGCTTGCGTTTGAAATAACCAAACTATATCACGGAGAAAAAAAAGCTCTTGGCGCGAGAAAGTATTTCAAAGAAACATTTCAAGAGAAGAAACTTCCAACGAGTATGCCGGCGGTTAAATATGAGGACGTCAAACTTTCAGATATCTTACTAAAAGCGGGGATGGTGGGATCAAACTCCGAATATAGGCGGCTTATCCGCGATGGGGCGATTGAGGTCAATTCAAAGGTTATTGGCGACCCAAATTTCAAACCGCATCCGGGCTCTATTATAAAAATAGGGAAGAAAAAATTCATAAAAATAAGAGCGAAATAAAAACAACTCCGGCCGTGTGCCGGAGTTGTTTTTATTTACTCTTCTTCGTCTTCCTCTTCTTTATCTAGATCTTCCCAAGATTCCTCCGTATCATCCCCATCAGCGACTGCACCGTCATTTTCGTCGTCATAGGAATCGGAGAAATCGTCATTCCTCTTTTTCATGAAATTTTACGATTTTTTATGCGACCTTTAAGGTCTTTATAATAATCTCCTTTGAAAATAACCGGTCTTACCTGATTTGCAAAGTGCCGCTGTGGATAACGCCGGAGCAAGCAATTGCTATCGCATCAGTCTCATCGTCCAAAAATTTTTTATTCGGGAGAGCCACAGTCAATTTCAGCATATCGTAGACGCTTTTTTTGTCAGCACTCCCGTATCCCGCGATAGCGAGTTTAATCTCCGCAGGCCCGAATTCAAGCAATGTGAGGGCATATTTAGCCGACAACATAAGTGCCACCCCCCTAACCTCGCCAATTATCAGCGCCGTCTTGACGTTTTTGGAAAAAAATACTTTCTCAATGGAAAGTATATCGGGCCTTTCTTTTTTAATGAGCTCTTCCAGAAAGTTGTTTATGTCTAAAAGGCGCTCTCTTGTGGGCTTTGATTTCAGAGTTTTCTTTACTCCGGAGGTTATATATTTGGATTTTTTATGCTTGCCCTCAACCAACGCCCATCCCAGCCTCTCAATCCCCGGATCAATTCCCAGCACTTTCATACGGTAATCTTAATTATTTAAATTCGAAATTACTATGGAAAATGAAAAGAGCCTGCGGACATCTGCCTGCAGGCTCTTTGCTTTTGTCGGGCTGGTTGTTCCCTAGGCGACTAAACTTTTATCCGCGCCGCTAACTGATCAAGTTCGGCGCGAGCGGCTGTTGGAAGATGGCTTTCGGAGAACTGGAACTCGCCGTTATCCCCCATGTACGCGAAGTGCTTGGACGTGATGTCGTGTCGGCACTTCATCGACACTATGTTGAGATGAGCATGTAAGACGCCGAAGCCTGCAACAACGTAGCCAACCCGTTGTGGCTGAAATTCCCGCATGATGTTCTTGGCTATTTTTTGGGCGGTCTGTATTATCCGCACCGCAACATCTTCGGGCAGATCCATGAAATGGTCAATGTGTTGTTTGCTCGTGACCAAACACATTCCTTCGTGGAACTGATGGGGGGTCATAAACCCCAAAACCATCTCGTCTTCATAAACCATGCTTGCCGGCTCCTCACCCCTGATTATTTTGCAAAAGATACAATCCATTTTAACACCCCCTTTAAGTTATATATACCATGAATTTAAGCATTCTGTCAATAGATGATTAAACCCTTGCTTTTCAGCCTATTATCTATAATTGTTCTGTATTCGAATAAACATTCTCAACCTCATCTTGGTCTGAAAGAGCTTCAAGAAGATTTTCGAAATTTTTTTGGTCTTTGGGGGAGATAGTTTGAGGAAATTTGGCTTTATATTCCTCGCCGGCGCGGTCAAACGCCCACATTGCAGATCCTTCAACTCCAAGCTTCCCGTCCGAAAGCGAAAGGATATGTTTTATTTCATTGGTTGTCCTGTTTGAGTTATCTGTGATTGCGGTAATGATAAGCGCCGAACCACCGGGCCCAAAAGCTTCATATACGACTTCTTTTAGATCCAGCCCTTCTTTTTCCGATGCCCTTTTTATCGCGCGGTCAATATTTTCCTTCGGCAGATTTTCTTTTTTAGCTTCCTCGATCGCAGCTTGCAGGCGCGAATTAGTTTTGGGGTCAGGGCCTTTTTCTTTGGCCGCGATGGTCAGCATTTTGGAAAGCCTAGAGAACAGTTTTCCCTTCTTTGCATCCGAGGCTGCTTTTTTATGTTTTATTTGCGCCCAGCGCGAATGCCCCGACATTTTTAAGGGTTAGTTGTTTGCTTGGCATGTTTCAATATCAAATCTCGCGCTATATGCGGAGAGGGGACCTCTCCTATCGAAAAACTCACTTCGCCCGCTGTCTGGATCTTGATATTGCCATAGTGGAAAAATGTCGCCGCGAAATTTGGGATTTCTATAGTAACGTCTTGAACTCTTTCCATTCTGAATTCGGACACAGTGTGTCTAAAAAGCCCAATTTGGTCTATGTCCAGAATCCTTTTATCCGTAATAACGAGCGCGTCCAGGTAATAGTCTATCCAAAAGCCGAAAGCTATCATCAAAGTAATTAAATACCAAAGCGAGATGGCGAAAGAAAAAAATGGCTTTAGGATCGATATGAAAATCCACGGGACCAGTAAAGAAAAAAGTACTATAAAAGCAGGGCCAACAAGCGTTATCCAGTGATGATGCATTATTAAGAGGACTTTTTCTTCGGGATCGAGGTTGAGCATATTAGATTAAAGTATTAGAAGGGGAAGTGAATTCAAAGGCTTTAAATGCGCTTGCCCAATCTATTTGCAGGTAAGAGAAAACGGATAAAGCTCCTAAGAAGACGGCCGCGATTATAAATACAGCGCTCGCGATATTGGCTTTTCTGGAGAACGAATAAACGTTGAGGTGCCATACTACCGCCGAGGATAACGCCGCGTATCCCAGCAAAAATAAAATTAGTAATGCAAACCCAATTGTCATGCTAGAAACGTGCTTTGCTCCGCGAAATTGCGCCCGAGGTGTTCGTAAGCGCGCCTTGTCGCGATTCTGCCGCGAGGCGTCCTCTCGACGAAACCGGAACGCATTAAATACGGCTCGTATACTTCTTCAATGGTTTCTTTTTCCTCGGAAGTCGCTGCGGCGAGAGTCTGAAGACCCACAGGGCCGCCCCCAAATTTGGAAATTATAGTCTCAAGAATCATCCGGTCCGTAGATTCAAGCCCGACCGGGTCTATTTCAAGAAGGTCGAGCGTTTTTAGAGCCAAGTCTCCGGTAATGGAGTTTGATTTTTCGACTTGGGCAAAATCCCTGCAGCGTTTAAGCAACCTATTTGCGACCCTGGGAGTGAAACGCGATCTTTTCGCAATCTCCGACATGGCCCCTTCGTCGATATTTATTCCGAGAATCTTTGCGGATCTGGCGATAATTCTCTTAATTTCATCTTCAGTATAGAAATCGAGCCGGTAAGTTCCTCCCGAAAATCTTGAACGCAAGGGAGAGGAAAGAAGCGCTATTCTTGTTGTCGCCGCAATAAGCGTGAAGGGGGGGAGTTCGAGTTGTATGGTGCGGGCAGAGGGGCCTTTGCCGATAATTATGTCGAGCGAGCGCGATTCAAGCGCCGGGTATAAAATTTCTTCGATTAATTTATTTAACCTATGGGCTTCATCGATGAATAAAATATCTCCTGCGGAAAGATTGGTTAAAATAGAAGCAAGGTCGCCAACTTTCTCAATTGCCGGCCCCGAAGTTACTTTAACTTGAGCATTTAGCTCCCTAGAGATCAAATGAGCGAGCGTAGTTTTCCCAAGTCCCGGAGGACCGTAGAAAAGAAGGTGTTCAATCGGTTCGCCCCGCTCTTGGGCAGCCTGGATCAGTATTTTCAAGTTCTTTTTAATCAGTTCTTGCCCGATATATTCATCCCAGCTTTTGGGCCGCAAGGTTTGGTCGAGCGAGCGGTCGTCTTCACGAAATTTTGTGTCCGTTATAGCCACTATTGACTTTTTATTGATTATCTGCTAAACTTATGCACAGGTTTTGACCTTGAGTCTCTAGGCATATCCGGAGTTTTTTCAGAAGGACGGCTTGGTTCCCCGCCTTGGCGGGATTTACTGGCGCCACTCCTCAGAAATTCTCTTTACTCATCCTACCCATAGTATGAGACTTGCCTAGAGGCTCGTGGTCAGGATCCTATAACTCTTTCTAACTCTTCCAGCGTTGTTACGCCAGAGAGTAACTTTATAATTCCATCCTGCTTCATAGTCAGCATCCCTTGTTTTATCGCGGCTTCGCGAAGCGCGGACTCGGAGGGCTCGGTCAAGATTAATCTTTCTATAGCATCGTCAATTTCAAAGCCTTCAAAAACTCCGATCCGCCCCTTATATCCTGTCCCTCCGCAGGCATCGCATCCGACGACGGCAAAAAATTCAGCTTTCCCCAAATCCGGCTTTTCGATACCCTTGGGAAATTTTTCCATCTCTGCTTTTATTTTTTTGATGTCTTCCGGGCTCGCCTCGGTCTTTTTTTTGCAGGCCTTGCAGAGCTTTCGGACTAGGCGCTGCGCCATCGCAATATTTATCGCGGGTGCGATTATATTCGGCTTAACTCCCATATCGATTAGACGGGGAACGGTTCCAGGCGCGTCATTCGTGTGCAGAGTTGAGAAGACAAGGTGTCCGGTCAGTGCGGCATGCATGGCGATTTCAGCCGTCTCGAAGTCGCGGATCTCGCCTACGAGTATAATGTCTGGGTCTTGGCGCAAAATAGCGCGAAGTCCGTTCGAAAAATCATATCCTTTTTCCGGATCGACTTGCGTCTGCGTTACGGAAGGAAGGTGATATTCAATCGGGTCTTCTATTGTTATTATTTCAAGCCCCGGCTCGTTTACAGTTTTTACGAAAGCATAAAGCGTCGTTGTTTTGCCAGATCCAGTCGGCCCCGTCGTTAAAATCATCCCGTTAGGCTTATCAAGCTGTTTTTGTATTATTGCGTAGAATTGCGGGTTCATCCCCAAATCCTCGAGTTTGAGCGCGATTGTTTTGGGGTGGAGTATTCTCAAAGTAACCGCCTCGCCGTTGGGCCCAGGCAAGGTCGCGGTTCGGACCTCGATATCCGTATCTTTGGTCCTTATAGTAAACCTCCCGTCTTGCGCTTTATCCTTAACATTCAATTTCAATTCCGATATTAGTTTTACTCTAGAGAGAAGAAGTTTATATATTTTTTGAGGGAAAGAAACCGCTTCTTGCAGGACGCCATCCATTCGGTACCGGACTACAACATTAACTTCTGCCGGCTCGACATGTATGTCGGATGCGTCGAGCGCCAGTGCCCCCGCGATTATCATCTCCAATACTTCCGAAACTTTCCTTGTTTCCTCGGTCTCCCCTATTCCTAGAAGCAGTGTTTTAAGATCGGAAATTTTTTTTACCTTAGTCTGAAATTCGTCGAGCCGCTTCTGCGAGACGGCGACCATTGCGGATTTAATTTCCTCGAAGGCCGGGAGCTCCGCGTATCTGGAGAAAGCTTTCTCGAGGCTTTTGGGCGAGACGAGAAAAAGTTCAACTATAAATCTCTTACCTTTAAGATCTTCGATTATTTGTTTTGCTTTCAGGATTTCTGGATTGACGAGGGCGACGGACACTTTTTTGCCGACGGATTGGAATGCGACGATTTTTCCGTCCCTGGCATCCCTTTCGGAAATTAATTTCAGGGAATCGAGGTCTATCGTAATCGAGGTTAGGTCCAAATAAGGGAGACCCCGTTTTTTGGCCATAATTTCGGCCAATTCCTCCTCCTCCTTGTCCCTAAGTTCGGCGAATCTGCTCTTGCTTTTTGATTCTTCAAAGTCAGCCATATCGCCTAATTTTACCCCTAATTTAAGGGCTATTCTAGGCATTTCCCAAGGAGCTTGCTTTTTTAATTTACCTATGATATAATATAGAAAATTTGACAGTAAGGAGGACCCATGAAGAAAAGTTTAGCGTTCGTTGGAATGTTGGTGGCGTTATTGGTTTCTGTTTTTTCGGAGGCGTTTGCCGGTGGCGGACATCACGGTGGCCAGAGCTGGAATCGTGGTGGAGGACATCGCCGTGTGGTTGTGGTTCAGCGACGAGGAGGCAACAGTGGCTTGCGGGATCTCGGAATTTTGGGTCTAGGAGTTGCTGGAGGAGTAATCCTCGATCGCACTGTTTTGCGCCCCGGGCCGAGTTATCCCTACCCAGCATACCCGCAGCCGGCATACGGCTATGGCTACGGTCTCTCGTGTGCCGACCTCCCTACGGATGTCGAGCAAGAGCGGTGCGAGCAGGCTCAACAGCGAGCCGCCGACCGCGAGCGCCAACGGATTCTCCGAGAACGCCTCCGCAATGCCGAGCGCCTCGGGGAAGAGTTAGGCCGTAGCCGCTACTAATAATCGCACTTTATCCAACCAAATTCGCACATTCGTGCAAAACTTCGGCGCTCAGATTCCTCATCTGGGCGCTGTTTTTTATTATGCTAAACTTTCAATATGAAAGAGGTTCTTAAGGCCGTAACAAAAAACGCCAGAGAAACCGAGAAATTTGCGGAAGCGTTTGCAAGGGAAGTTTTAAGATTAAAAACTAAGCGCGCGATTTTAATCGGGCTTGAGGGCGAGCTCGGGGTTGGGAAGACAACTTTTGCAAAAGGATTTGCGCGCGGGCTTGGCATCAAAGAAGAGATGAAAAGCCCGACATTTATTTTAATGCGCGTTTTTAGAAGGAAGAACAGGAATTTTTTCCATATCGACGCCTACCGCGCCGAACTTGATTTTAGAGAATTTCTAAAAAGCAATAAAAATATTTTGCTTGTTGAGTGGTCGGATAAGGTAGAAAAATTTCTGCCAAAAAATTATTTCAAGTTTGTTTTAAGAAGTCCGACTTCAAGGACGCCCCGAAGTCGGACTTCGAGAGAGATAAAATTTTATGCCTAAAGATAAAAATAAAATTTTGGTCCTGCTCGACATGCATGCGATCCTGCACCGCTCTTTCCATGCGCTCCCGGCATTTTCGTCGCAAAAAGGTGAACCGACAGGAGCTCTATACGGATTAGTAACTTTTCTTTTTAAAGCGATCCGGGAGCTGAAGCCGGATTATATCGCGGCGGGATACGATCTTCCGGAGCCGACCTTTAGGCATGCCGCGTATGATAAATATAAAGAGCAGAGACCGGAGCCTGTTTCGGATTTAGTAATGCAGATAAAAAGATCTTACGATATTTTAAACGCCCTCGGGATTAAATATTTTGAGCACGCTAAATTCGAAGCGGATGATGTCATAGGCACTCTGGCCGAGAAAGCGAAATCGATCAAAGACTTGGAAATAATAGTTGCCTCTGGAGATATGGACACCTTGCAGTTGGTTAAGGGAACTAAAATAAGAGTTTTTACTTTAAAAAAAGGAATCAATGACACTATTATTTATAATGAAGAGAAAGTTCGCGAGAGATTTGGGTTCGGGCCGGAACTCCTAGCGGACTATAAAGGGCTTCGCGGAGATCCCTCGGATAATATTCCCGGAATCCCCGGCATCGGTGAGAAAGGAGCTTCGGAGCTTATTTTAAAATTCGGGAATCTTGAGAAAATTTTTAAAGCGATAAAAAAAGATAGGGGAGAGTTGATAAAAAAAGGAATTAAAGAGCGAACGGTCAAATTGCTCGAGGAACATGAGGAAGAGGCTCTATTTTCGCGCGAGTTAGGCACGATAAGGAGGGATGTCCAGATAGATTTCGATCTCGAAAAATTGAAGTGGAAAAACGGATACGATGACAAAAAAGTAACCGATCTTTTTAAAGAACTCGGCTTCATGTCTCTTTTGGCAAAACTTCCCTCCTTCACTGACCTGCCTGCCGGCGAGGTAGGAGTTTCGGAGGACAAGCCCGCCGAAATAGATGTTGAAAAAGACTTGGATTTTTTGGAGAAGGAAAACAAAATTTTCTGGCACGAATCAGAAGGGAAAATATATGCGGCAGCAAACGACGGTAAAGTATTTTCTTTCGACGCGGGCGATAAAAAAATAAAGAGCCTCCTTGAATCAAAAAAAGAACACTACTTCTTTGATGCAAAAAAAACGGCGCACATAGCCTCTCCGCCAAAAATTCCTCCAATAAAGCTTGATTTGAAAATCGCGGCATGGCTTACTCGCCCGGCCGCGCAAAGCACTGGGATTTATTCGGCGATTCACAGCTTCCTGCCGAAAGAATCATTACGAGAAGGGGAGATATTAAAAGCCGTTTCATTGCTGCCTAAGCTGGCGGCTGTTTTAGAAAAAGAGATTCGAGAAAAAAAACTAATGCGCGTTTGGGAGGAAATCGAACTGCCGCTTATCCCCGTAATATATAATATGGAAAAAACCGGAATTTTAATCGATTCCGTATTTCTTAAAAAACTCTCGGCCGAAACCGAAAAAAAACTGATATTGCTCGAGAAAAAAATTTGGGAAATATGCGGCGCGGAATTTAATATAAATTCTCCCAAGCAATTATCCGAAGTGCTTTTTGGCGAGTTGGGGCTTTCGGCCAAAGGACTAAAGAAAACCGGGACTGGGGCCAAGTCCACCCGCGAGTCGGAACTTCTTAAATTGAAAGGAATTCATCCGGTTATTCAAGAACTGCTTTCTTTCCGCGAATTGTCAAAGCTTAAGTCTACCTATCTCGACACACTTCCGGAAATGGTAGACATAGGGGGGAGGGTTCATACGACTTATGATCAAGCAGGAGCAGCCACCGGGCGCATTTCATCGTCCGAGCCGAATTTGCAGAATATCCCAATACGCTCCGAGGCGGGAAGGGAAGTTAGAAAAGCTTTTTTGGCGCGTCCAGGGTTCGAGTTGGTTGCGTTTGATTATTCGCAGCTTGAACTCCGTATAGCGGCAATCCTTTCCGGAGATAAAAAAATGATCAAAGCTTTCCAAGAGGGCAGGGATATCCACGCCATAACAGCGGCGGAAATTTTCAACGTCAAGGAACCCGAGGTTACGGACGATATGAGGAGGAAGGCCAAAGTCATTAATTTCGGAATTTTATACGGCATGGGCGTTAATGCGCTTTCGCAAGCGCTTGAGGTTCCGAGAGATAAGGCACAGGAATTTTGGGAAGAATATTTCCGCGATTTCGACGGGGTCTACAGATTTCTCGAGGAAACTAAGAAAAAAGCGCACAAGCAAGGCTACGTCGAGACGCTTTTTGGGCGCAGGCGCTATCTACCGGAAATATATTCGCAAGCGGAATACATAAGAAAAGAGGCCGAGCGCATGGCAACCAACGCGCCGATACAGGGAACAGAGGCGGATATAGTTAAAATAGGCATGGTCCTAGCGCAGGATTTTATTGATAAAAATTTCGAGGGCAAAGCATTCCAACTTCTGCAGATACACGACGAACTTTTATTCGAGGTGAAAAAAAGCGATGCCGAGTTTTTTATAAAAGAAGTTAAGAAAATCTTGGAGGAAATATATAGGAGTGAAGTTGTTTTGAAAGTCGACGCAAAAATAGGGAAGAATTGGGGGGAGATGAAGAAATATGCTATTCTAAAAGAAAAGGTATGAAAATTTTAATCATCGAAGACGATAAATTTTTGCGCGATTTAATGTCGCAGAAGCTTACGAAAGAAGGGTTTAGCGTCAAGGAGGCGCTCGACGGGGAAGAGGGGCTTAAAATAGCTCTCGAAAATCCCCCAGACCTTATTTTACTGGATTTGATGTTGCCGAGGATAGACGGGTTCAGCGTTTTGGAGCAGATTAAAAAAGAGCCAAAACTCTCACATCTCCCGGTCTTAATTCTCTCCAACCTTGGGCAAAAGGAGGATGTCCAGCGGGCTTTGTCTATGGGGGCCCAAGATTTTCTGATCAAATCGAATTTTACGTTAGGTGAAATTGTCGAGAAGATAAAAACAATTTTGAAGAAAAAATACGTTTAGCCATGCTATACGCATTCCATGGCGAGACTTTTTGGATCAGAGAGAAGCTCGCGGAACTAGAGAAAAAAGCTCGTGAAAAAGATTACGAAATTTCTAAGCTTGTAGAAGATTCCCAAGTCCCTCTAAATTCATTTTTATCCCGTAATCTTTTCGGCAAGAAAACCTTCTTGATATTGGATAATATTCTCGGAGCGCCGGAACGCGCGGAAGAAGTCAAAAAACTTGCCCAAGATCTTTCCCGCTCCGAAAACATCGTCGCCCTTGTTGAGAAGGATATTTCGGAAGCGTGGGCGAAAATTTTGGAGAAAGCCGGAGCCAATATAAAAGAGTTTAGGAAGCCTTCGGCCTCAAAGTTTTTGGCGTGGGCAGGCGCAAAAGCCAAAGAAGCAGGCGTTATTTTAAGCAGAGAAGACATGGATATTCTAATTTCGCGTGAGGCGTCTGATTCGTTCGCGATTTTAAACGCGCTTGAAAGGATTTCTTTAGAGAAAACAAAAATAACCAGAGAGAAAGAAAAAAGCGAGCCCAATTATTTTAATTTTGCAGACGCGGTTTTTGGGAAAAGAAAAAATCAGGCGGTATCCATGCTGCGCTCTTATATAAAAGACGGGTTCGGGGCGGAAGAAGCGTTTTGGAGGATTTGGTGGAAGATTAAAACTTTGCGCCAGGTTGATTCGGGGAAGAAAACGGCAAACTTGCACCCCTTTGTCCAAAAAAAGGCGATTCAGGATCTCCAAAACTTCTCTTCGGGGGAATTAAAAAAAATCTCCAGCGAGCTTCTCGATTTGTTTTCGAATGTCAGACGCGGGGAGGAAAATTTTGAGGAAGGGCTGGAGAAAGTAATTATTAGGCTTTGATTCTTTTTGAAAGGCGGGATTTTTTCCTGGAGGCGGTATTGGCGTTTAGAATTCTCTGCTTGACTGCTTTATCCAATGCTTTCTGCACTGTCGGGAAATAATTTCTCGCTTCATCAAGCTTCTTATCCTTGAGTAGCCTTGAGAATGTTTTGAGTGCTTTCGTGAGCGAGGCCTTGCGTCCCAAATTCCGCTCTTTATTCCGAAGCGATTTCCTGTGCGCCTTTTTTGCTGATTTCGTTATTGGCATTGGATAATCTTATTATAATTTATTTATCTAAGCAAGGGTCTTTAGAACGTCTCTGTACTTAGCCGCTTTTTCGAATTCTAAGTTCGAGGCGGCTTCAAGCATCATTTTTTCCAAATCTTTTTTGGCGGAAAGGCGGTCTTTTTTGGAAAGTTTTTCCATTTCTTTAGAAATATCCGCTGTTTTTTTAATTTCCTCAAAGATAGACGGGCGAATTTCTTTTTTAATTTGTTTCGGTGTGACCCCGTGCTCGCGATTGAATTTCTCCTGATATTCCCGGCGGCGCTTGGTTTCATCAATCGTAAATTTCATGGATTCTGTCATAACGTCTCCGTATAAAATCGCGCGGCCGTTGATGTGACGCGCTGCGCGCCCGACTGTCTGGATCAAGCTCGTTTTGTTTCGCAAAAACCCTTCTTTATCCGCATCCAAAATTAAAATGAGTGCTACCTCCGGCAAATCGAGCCCTTCCCTCAAGAGATTTATCCCAACCAAAACATCGAACTCTCCCTCGCGGAGTTTCCTTAAAATATCCGTTCGCACCAAAGTTTTTATATCCGAATGCAAGTACTCGGCGCGGATATTTTTTTCTTTGAGATAATCGGACACTTCTTCAGCCATTCTCTTCGTCAGCGTTAAAAGCAAAACGCGCTCTTTGTTTTTTACGGCTTTCAGAATTTCTTCCTCCACGTTTTTGATCTGTCCGCCAGCTGGTGGACTCGCGGGCCTGACTTCGATTATCGGATCCAATAACCCCGTCGGACGGACAAGCTGTTCGACTATATTTTCTTTGGATTTTAAAATTTCATACGGCCCCGGCGTTGCCGAGACAAAAATAGCCTGCCCGATTTTTTTTTCGAACTCCTCGAATTTTAGCGGACGATTATCGAGGGCGGAAGGAAGACGGAATCCGTATTCGACCAAAGTCTTTTTGCGCGCCTGGTCGCCAAAATACATGCCTTTTATCTGCGGGATCGACATATGGGATTCGTCGATAAAAAACAAAGTGTCTTTCGGAAGATAGTCAATCAGCGTATAAGGAGGAGAACCCGGCTTTCTCTGCGAAAGATGGCGAGAATAATTTTCGATCCCGGCGCAATATCCGACGTTTTTTAGCATTTCCATATCGAATCGCGTTCTTTGCTTGATTCTTTCGGCCTCAAGTAACTTGCCTGCTTTTTTTAACTCGCGGGTCCGCGCTTCCAATTCTTTTTTTATATTTTTCATCGCCAGTTTAATTTTTTCACGAGGAGTTACGAAATGCTTTGCCGGGAATATTTTTACCTCGCTCGGGAAAACACTCGGCGTTTTTTGGGATTCAACACCGAGTGTTGGAGAAAGCAGGGAAATTTTTTCGATTTCGTCTCCGAAAAATTCAACACGCGTGAGAATTTCTCCATCCGGGGAAGCGATATCAACAACGTCCCCGCGGACGGAATATGTCCCCGGGCGAAGGCAGAAATCACCCCGCTCGTATTGCACGTCTGTCAGAGCTTCTAGAAATTTCTGGCGCTTCATTTTCATCCCGAGCTTTAAATCAAGCGACATCGCTGCGTATTCTTCCGGGTCGCCTACGCCGTAGATGCAGGAAACTGAAGCTACGATTATAAAGTCTCTGCGCGTTAGCGCGGACTGCGTTGCGGAATGCCGCAAGCGGTCAATGAATTCGTTTATCTTGGCGTCCTTTTCAATATACGTATCCGTGACAGGCATGTACGCCTCCGGCTGATAGTAATCGTAATAGGAGACGAAATAATGCACGGCGTTTTCAGGGAAGAATTCTTTGAATTCCTGGTATAGTTGGGCGGCAAGGGTTTTATTATGCGAAATTATCAAAGCTGGCCGGCCAATTTCGGCAATCGTGTGCGCCACGGTCAAAGTTTTTCCCGAGCCGGTTACTCCGAGCAGAGTCTGGAATTTCTTATCATCGCGAATTCCGTGAACCAGTTTTTCGATTGCTTGAGGTTGATCGCCCATGGGCTTCAATAAATTTTTATCCGAAAATTGCATAAGAATAACTTAACATTATATCACAAAAAGAAAACGCCCTGCACCTATGCCTACTTGGCTTTCGGTGCGGGGACGTTTGGTTAGAAACACAGAAGGTACGCCGCGCCATCAATATTTAAGCAATCTCCCACTCTTTTATTAACCCTAAATTGAGTGCTTCTCTCACATCAAGGCGGACATTTTGCGTCGCAAGGCTAATGATGTCCGAAAGTTTTTTTCCTGTCTCATCTGCGACGATTTGGAAAAGATGATCCTCGAGTTTTTGCGCTTCCATCGCGTTGCTTAAAATTTGATCGGGGTTAAATGACTCTTTGTCATAATGATGCAATATTCGATGCACGAGGAGTGTCGTTCGTTTTGTAATTTTTCTTTGCTCTGTTTGCCCCGCAAACCAGAGCGGGAAAGCGACTGAATCAACCACTCCAACGCCTATCGTTTTGAGCGGAACCCCTCTGTACTTAATGAACTCGTAGAAGCTGATTCCCGCCCCAACGCCTCCGCCATGTGAAGCGAGATAGAGTTCGAGTTTGGCTCCGATTCCTGCCTCTTCTAGGTCGATTATATCTTTCACGAGCCCATCAACCTTTTCGAAATTTACCTCACCAATCAAACGCAGTGCTTTTGCCATGATATACCTCCTTATATTTTACAAATCTGAGCTTTGTCTTGTTTGTAGCAAAGATTAGCCAAAAAATCAAGCCCTACAAACTATTTAAGAGTTAAGCTACGATATATTAATGATCGGATATCTCGAGGGCAAGATTATTTTAATGGGCGAGAAGCATTTGGTTTTGGATGTGGGCGGGGTCGGGTATAAAGTTATGTTAAACACAGAGACGCTCCATAAATTTTCCGATGGGTCTGACGCTAAATTATGGACACATTTACAACAGCGAGAAGACACCATCGAATTATACGGATTTTTAACTCCGGACGAGCTTGAATTTTTTGAAACTCTAATCGGCGTCTCCGGGGTTGGGCCGAGGACCGCCTTGGGAATTTTGAATGTTGCTCCAGCAGAAACTCTTAAGCGCGCGATATCTTCAGGGGAGCTTGCCTATCTCACAAAAGTTTCCGGGATAGGGCGCAAAACCGCGGAGAAAATTATGATCGAACTTCGGGAGAAATTCGGGAAGGCGACCATGGAAGGAGTGGAGCTCAAGGAGGAACAAGACGTGCTCGAAGCCCTTGAATCTTTGGGGTATTCAGCGAGAGACGTTCGCGAAGCACTTAGAAAGATCCCAGACGAGATAAAAGGAACATCAAAACGGGTTAAAGAGGCATTAAAGATTTTGGGCGGAAACGTAAATTGAAATGGGCAAGATTTTGCGCGCGATAAAAAAAATTATTCCCGAGCCGATTTTTGATTTTTTCTCGCCCGTTTATCACTGGATTCTTTCTTTGCTTGCAGCGGTTATTTATTGGTTTCCGTCACGCCGAGGCAGGATGAAAGTCATTGGCGTTACAGGAACTTCTGGGAAAACCACAACCGTCGAATTTTTATACAGAATTTTTACAGATGCGGGATTCAAGACGGCATCCCTCTCCGGTCTTTGGTTTCGAATTTCGGATAAATCCGAGCCGAATCTCCTTAAAATGACTATGCCAGGGAGATTTCGTGTTCATAGATTTTTATATGAAGCGAAAAAAGCAGGGGCGGAATATGTTTTTATCGAAGTCACTTCCGAGGGGATTAAACAATACCGGCATAAATTTATAAAATTCTACGCTGCGATTTTGACCAACCTTTCCGAGGAGCACTTGGAGGCGCACGGCGGCTTCGAGAATTATCGGCGGGCTAAGGGGGAGATTTTTAGGATAGCCCCTATTGTTTTTCTCAATGGCGAAGACCCGAATTTAGAATACTTCCAGAAAATATCTCCTAAAGAAAAAATTATTTATATCGCTTCCGACTATCCGCCTGATCTTAAATTAAACCTTTCAGGAGAATTCAATAAAATGAATGCGGTTGCCGCGCTCGCTTTCGCGAAGAGGGAAGGGGTGCTCCCGAGCGTGGCCAAGGAAGCATTGGCAAAAATTCCCGGAATTCCGGGAAGAATGGAATATGTAAATCCTCCCGCACGGGTAAAAAAAGATTTCAGGGTTTTGGTTGACTACGCATTTCTGCCACAGACATTGATTAAAGTCTATGCGCAGGCAAGATCGGAGAGTTCCGGGCTCGTCTGCGTTTTGGGGACGGCGGGGGGAGGGCGGGACAAATGGAAGCGCCCGCTTCTGGGAGATATCGCTTCGGAATTTTGCCGGAAAGTTTTTATAACCAACGAAGATCCTTACGACGATGACCCGGTAGAGTTAATGGGCGAGGTCGCGGGCGACCATAAATTCGAAATAATTTTGGACCGGAGGCAGGCGATACGTCTTGCGCTTGAGGCGATAGGGCCTGGGGAGACGCTTGTGATCACGGGAAAAGGCGCGGAGCCATGGATCATGGGGCCGGATGGTTCTAAAATTCCATGGGACGACCGCCGAGTCGTCCGCGAAGAATGGGAGAAAATAAAATAAAAAAGCCCGGCGCAGATGTCTGCCCCGAGCTTTTTTGAAATGCATTGAATCAAAAGGAACAGTTATTTCATCCGTCTCAGCCCGAGATTGGGAAAAGCAGCGGCCTCCGGCGTTGACGGATTCTCGGTGCTGAAGGTGTTAGCAACGGCGATTTCAACGACGTGATTTCTGTACTGTTTTTTATTGAGCTCTTCCTCGATCGTCTCGCAGTTTTTGATGCCTCTAATCTTCAGGGCGAACCGCGAATTGCCTTTGGATTTTGAGCCAGACACCTTTATAGCCATTCCCTCCGCGAGAGTTCCAACTGTTTTTATAACGTGTCCTTTATTGCCGATTTTCTCCTTAGCTTCTGCCTCCGTGAAAAAAATCATGACCACCTCTCCTTTCCCAGAATCTATTTTATGAACGGCCAGCGAGTTAACAGTTTGTATAATGGGGTGTTATTGGCACCTGGGCGAACATCGGCCGCGGTGCCTGGTAACTCGTTTACCCAACTTTCATACCCTCTTTTATTGAACAGTTGGGAAACGGTTTCGCCTTCAGCAGTCACGCATTTAATGAGAACTGAGAATCCCGCGTCAGTTACTCGGAACATACGGATAACCATGCCCTCGGAGCCGACAACGTGTCCTCGAATCTTCCAGCTAATTCTCACCCTTACCCCTAGTTTTTCTACACCCTCTGATTCCGTGAAATACGGCGTCTCCTGATTTTCAAGGTGGTCCATAAATCCCTCCTCGGTTTTTCTCAACTCTAGCGTACTCGCCCCCAAAAAACAAGACTTGGGCGCTTCATTTTTTTCCTTTACAAAGTTTTTCAAAAGTTTTAAGGTTAAATTGAAAATAGTTTTTAAGGAGGCAAATTATGGCGGAAGATAGGATTGGTGATACATGGGTAGCAGAGTGGGAAAATCAGGCGGGAAGCCCTAGGCAGCCAAAATCAGTGAAAGTGACTATCAAAAATCAGCCTGATCATGATTCGGCTATGCTAGCTGCAAGCGATCGCGGGGCGCCGTACAAAGATTTTGTTCTCGTGAGCGTATATCGCTCAGTGTAAAGTAGCGTTTGCCAAATTTTAGTTTCGGGGGCCTGATCTTTTCGGGCCTCCATTTTTATGATAGAGTCTTAATACTATGGATTACCTACAAAGCCAAAAAATAAAGGGAATTATATTAGCTGTTGGGGCGTTTTTGACGATTTTTCTCGCGGTTAAATCGTGGGAGGTTATACAAGATCTCTCGGCGCCAAAACTGGACCGCCCTTCGTTGACGATTTTGGGCGAGGGCAAAATTTTTATAAAACCGGATATCGGGCAGGTTAGCCTTTCTGTAATTTCAGAGGCCGTAACCGTTGCTGACGCGCAGAAAAAAGCAACAGACGCGATTAATAAAGTTTTTACATCGCTTAAAGAAAGCGGAGTTGAGGAGAAAGATATCAAAACGACTAATTATTCCATAAACCCTAAATACTCGAGCTACCCGGCGCCAGTCCCGATATATTATCCGGATGGAACCACAAATCCAAGCGCGCCGAAAATCGTCGGGTACACAGTTTCGCAAAGTTTGGAAGTGAAGATAAGAAATCTTGAGAAAGCAGGAGACATTTTATCGAAAGCGGCGGCGTCTGGCGCGAATCAAGTGAGCGGAATCACTTTTACAACTGAAGATCCCTCCGTGGTTCAAGCGGAAGCTCGGGCAAAAGCAATTGAGGATGCCAACAAAAAAGGAAAAGAGCTTGAAAATAAATTAGGAATCAAGCTCGGTAAGATCATCGGCTTCTACGAATCCGGCGGACCGTACCCGATTTACCGCGATTACGCGTTTGGCAAAGGCGGAGGAGAGGGCATTCCCGCTCCGGCGCCTGAAATTCCAGTTGGCGAAAATGAGGTTGTGGTCAACGTTAGCGTAACATACCAAATTAGGTAAAAAATATGGAACAGAAAACCGGACCGCGCGATATTTTTCTTCAATTTCTCTCGGTAATATCCCTTTATGTTGCCGCAGGGAGTTTCATCGCGCTTATCTTCCAATATATAAATTATTGGATTCCCGACCCCCTTCAGGCGGGCTACGGATATATAACTTCAGTTTTTGATTCAATCCGCTGGTCTATTTCGATTTTGATAGTGATTTTCCCGGTCTATGCCTGGACGCTCTGGTTTATGGATAAGGGATATAAGGAAGTTCCGGAAAGAATGGCGATGAAGTCCCGAAAGTGGCTTGTCTATTTGACTATATTTGTCGCCGCGCTCTTGATGATCGGGGATTTTGTTGCCCTAGTTTATCAGCTCTTGCGCGGGGAATTTACTTCAAGCTTCCTTCTTAAGGTACTTACCATCATACTGGTTGCTGGCGCAGTTTTTATTTACTACCTCAAGGAGATAAAGAGACAAGCAGGGGAAGACAAAAATTCTCTCGTTAAGGCAGTATCCTACTCTACAATCGCTATTGTCGCGATTTCGATCGTCGGCGGATTTTTCATCGTCGGCTCTCCAAAAGAAGAGAGGGCGTATCGTTTTGACGAAGAAAGAATTTCCGACTTGCAGATGATTCAAAGCGAAATAGTTTATTTCTGGCAATCAAAACAAAAATTACCGCAAGATCTATCGGAATTGAACGACAGCGTTAGGGGATTTCGTGTTCCGATGGACCCGGAAAATCCCTCTGATTATATTTACAGGAAAACGGGAAATTTAAGTTTCGATCTTTGCGCTAACTTTGCCCGAGCGAGCCGAAGCGGATTGGATAGAACCACATTTGAAAAGCCAATGCCGGTCGGCCAGCCCTACGATATCTCCGGATATTGGGATCACGAGGCCGGGCAAGTATGCTTCCAGAGGACAATTGACCCGCAACTATTTCCGCCGCTCAACAAAAACCTATAATATACCTAATTCTCCACAATATCCGGAGCGTATATAATGTAGGCTCTATTTTCCGCACGGCTGACGCGGCCGGGGTTTCGAAAATTTATTTGACCGGATATACTCCAGACCCTGCTTCAAAAACCGCATTGGGCGCCCAAAATTATATTCCGCGGGAGAGATACCTCGATATGTCGAGGTTATTTCGCGATTTAAAGAAATCAAAAATCAAAATAATCGCGCTTGAGCAAACGGGGGATGCTATTGATTACAGAAAATTTAGGCCGAATTCGCCGGCTGGCGGATCCTTGGCACTGATTTTAGGCAATGAGGTTCGCGGCCTTTCCCCCTCGACTCTAAAAAAGTGCGACAAAATAATTAAAATTCCGATGCGCGGGAAAAAAGAATCTTTGAATGTATCCGTCGCGGCGGGGATTGCTCTATTCGAACTAATACGAGCTCTCCCAAATTAATTCTCTCGCTTGCGATAAAAGAAGCACATTTTCGTGCCGATTATCCCAGAATTCCTGCGAAAGGCCGAGATATATTCTCCACTCTTTATTATCAAAGTTAGAATCGTTTTTAAAATCGTTCACGCACGCGGGATAGCCGGCATGCTCGGCAATAAAAGAAGCGCATTTATTATCAATCCCGGTTTGGAAATTTATGATTGGTGTCGTGCAATAGGGAAGCGAATCTAGATACGTTTCGCATTTCTCCGAAAGGTTGCGGACTTCCGGGAGATCCGAAATATGCGGGCAGAATCCGGAAATAGAAGGGGAATAGTTTTTAGATTGAGCCAAGTATCCCGAACATTTATTTAATTTGAAATTGAATCCTCTTGGGGAAGGCGCCGTCGCGATTACGGCTCGCTCGCCGGGGTTAAGAGCTATTGGGTTCCCGAATTCATCAGCTCCGATTTTAACGCTTTCGTTATTCCTATTTTTTAGGATTAAGCCTGTTATTATCACTTTCCCCCTGTTTGCATAGGGGGCTGAGAGTTGGACGTACTCATCGGCGTAGCCGAGCCGCGTTGAACCGAAGCCCTGCATAGAAATGTTATCTTTGTTCGCTTGGGTTGAAACCGTTCCCGAGATCGTTTCTCCAATCGGAGCGGGAGGGGGAACGAAAAATGGCGGAGCTGGCGGCGGCAACTGGGAATCCCTGTTCCCTCCCTCAACTGAATCGCTCCCGGAAGGCGAGCCGAATTTAACGCCGCTATTATTTCCGAGAAGGCCGCTCGAATCTCCGCGCGCAAAAAAAAGTGCCGCGATTAGCACAACCGCAAAAAGCAAAATTCCCATATCGGAACCGCCTCCACCTCCACTCTCACCTCTTCTCTCCGCCATATAAAGATATTTTAAGCCAAAATCATTAATTTGACAATTAGTAAGAAATAAGGTAATGTTATGAAAATTTGTTAGGAGGGAGCATGCTTAAAAATCCGTTAGTATTAGCTTTTATTGCTTCATTGTTTTTTGGAATCTGGCCTATACCTCTCAAGCTTGCGATAAGTAGCGGGCCAGCGCCTGACGTTGTGATCTGGGTTGGGACTGGCATAACAATAGGTGGATGCGTCTGGAAGTTTTTTGAAGGAGGATCGCTTAGCTACTCCTGGTCGCTGATCTGGAACTCCACATTTGGTGGGATTATTTATACAGCTGGCCTGGTCTGTGCATTGCTTGCGCTCAAAAGCGAAGACGGGCATCTTTCCTTGATCGCCCCGATTTACAATATCAATACAATCTGGGCTATGCTTGCGGGGTTGATTTACTTCAACGAATACCAAAAAGTCTCCATTCCCTACGCAATAGCCGGCACAGTACTCATAACGATAGGGGGCGGGCTGACTGGATTGGCGAAACAGTGAACGGTGAAAGAAAAAAATAACGGCAACAGGAGGGGTATGCAGAAATGCGACCCCTTCTTTTTTTTGGGAAATTGGTGTAATATAGCCCTATGTTGAGTGTCTTTCCGCAATTATTCTTTCTTGAGCAAATAGCCCCGTTTATATTGCGCCTTGCTTTGGGCGCTATTTTTGTTACGCGCGGATACAGAAAACTTAAAGGAGAAGACAAAAGCGCGCGGACCAAGGTTATTATTGCCATAGAGCTTGGCGCGGGAATTTTGCTCCTCGTGGGATTTCTGACCCAGATCGGAGCGATAGTTATCGCGCTCGACAGATTCGGCGCGCTTTGGAAAAATAAATTTCAAAACTGCGAATTGGATTTTACACTCCTGATTGTAGCCGTGTCTTTGATTTTCCTCGGCCCAGGGATTTTATCGGTTGATTTGAGGTTTTAAATAATATGACAGAGAACGCTAAATTTAATTGCGAGGGGATATTGATAACTTTCGACGAACTTGTCGGGAAACTTTTGGATTTCATAAATGAAAAACCAGAGCGGGAATATAAAATAGTTGTCGGAACCGATTCAAGGGCGGATAAAGAAGTCCATTTGATAACGGCGGTCTCGATAGTTAGGGTCAGGAATGGCGGGAGATATTTTTGGACGAAGTCCGGAGTCGTTCACGCACCGACTATGCGCGACCGCATATTTAAGGAAGTTATGTACTCGATTGCATTCACTCAGGAATTAAAATCGAGGCTAAAAGACAAGCTGGGAGACGAATATTTCTGGGACAAAAAAATCTCCGTTCATCTCGACGTCGGGCAAAAAGGCCCGACTAAGGATCTCGTTGATGCCGTCGTCGGGATGGTTAAGGGTTATGGATTCGAGGCCGTTATCAAGCCGGATTCTTATGGAGCTTTCGTGCTTGCGGACCGGCACACATGAAATTTCACCGTCCCCATAGCTTAACGGATAAAGCACAGCCCTCCGAAGGCTGGGATCGAGGTTCAATTCCCCGTGGGGACACAGTATGATGAAGCCATGACAACGAAACTCAAAATAATATTAGTTGACGATAGCGACCAAAAGCGCGCAACCTATTTGGATAAATTTAAATCCGAGGGGTTTGAGGTGCTCGAGGCGATAGACGGCAAAAAAGGACTGGAAGCGATTAAGGCGAAAAAACCGGATTTGATTTTTACAGGGATCGATATGCCGACGATGGACGGATGGGCCATGATCCGCGAACTTAAAAAAAACCCGGAACTCTCCAAAATTCCGATTATGATCAGCTCGCACATGAACCGGAAAGCAGACCAGATTACAGCCAAAGAACTTGGCGTCCAGGAGTTTATTTATTACGGCTTCGTCACGGTAAACGAAGTCGTCCAAAAAGCGCGAAATCTTTTGGGGGAGAAAAAATAAATCCGGGCTGTAGTATAGAGGTAGTACACAAGGCTGGGGGTCTTGTAGCCGGGGTCCGATTCCCCGCAGCCCGACACTTCGACTCGCTTCGCTCGCTCAGTGCAAGCACTTATAAATTCGCGAGTTCTTGAGGGGGTATATCAAATTCCCTTCCGTTTTTTATCTGGCCTCTGATTATTTTCTCCGAAATTATTTTCTCGATTTTATCCTGAATGAATCTTTGCATTGGCCGCGCCCCCATGGCGGGATTATATCCGCCTTTGGCAACTGCGTCGACGAGCGCGTCGTTTATTTTGAGAATATAATTTTCGCGCCCGAGCCTTTGTTTTAATTTGCCGAGCGAGATCTTCGCAATCTTAGTTAAAATTTCCATCCCAAGCGGGCGGAAAATTACGACCGAATCAAAGCGGTTTAAGAGCTCCGGGCTTATTATCTTATCCTGCTGGATTTTCGAAATTATTTTTTCCTGAATTGCCGAAGGGTTAGTATTTTCCTTAATCATCTGCCAGATCAATTCCGAGCCCGCGTTCGAGGTTGCGATTATTATCGTATTTCGCATATTCATTTTCTTCCCCTGAAAGTCCGTGAAAAATCCCTCATCTAAAACCTGAAGAAACAAATTTCTGACTTTTGGGTTTGATTTTTCGAACTCGTCCAGTAAAAGGACTGCATAAGGCTGGGCGGAAATTCTTGACGCGAGCAAGCCCGGTTCATTTTTTTCAAATGAACCGATCAGGCGGTCTATGCTATCCTCAGCTTGGTATTCGGACATATCAAAGCGGAGCATTGATTCCTCACTTTCAAAATAAATGAATGCGAGTGCCTTTGCCGTTTCTGTCTTTCCGACTCCTGTCGGGCCGAGAAAGAGAAAGCTTGCTAATGGCTTCGCCCTGCTTTCGATTCCAGTCCTTGCTCTTCTGACCGCGTTTGCGACTGCATTCGTTGCCTCAGTCTGCCCGACTATGCGCTCGGCTAAAATTTTCTCCAGATTGAGCAACTTCCCTCTTTCTCCTTCGGATATTTCCCCTAGGGGCATTTTTGTTTTTTCATGGACTATATCCAAAACAATTTCAGGACTAATTATATCTTGCCTCCTTGAAATCCCTTCGCTAAAAACATCTTTAAGCAGGCCTACGGCGCGCTTAGGCATGGATCCCTCGACTAAATTTTGCTCCGCGACCTCGGCGGTTTTTTCGAGCGCTGCATAGGAAATCATAATTTTGCCCCGCATAGATTTTTCGATCGCCATAGCTTCATTTTCCAAAATTTCAATGACGTATTCTCGGCTTGGCTCCTCAACATCTATTCTCTCGAAGAATTTCATGAAAGCTTGGTTTGACTCCAGAATTTTCCTGGCGCTCGTCTTATCTGCGAGCGCAATTATATGAATAGCCGGATTCATGAAATATGGGGACAAAAGTTCAAGGGCATTTATGCCTGAGTTCGCGAGCGATTCCACGAATTCCGGGAAATTGTCTATCGCGAGTATTATGTTCCCGGCATGCGCGGCAACACTCAAGAGTTTTATGAGTATTGCCTCCGCGTCCCCCTTGGTTTTTCCGGAGGCAATTATCGATTCCGCATAAAGCTTAAAAACTTGCTTATGTTCAAGGTCTGGGAAAATTTTACCCTCATAAATCGCGCAGGCTAGACCCAGAAGGAGAGTATGTTTCCCGACGCCGGCGGTCCCGACTATTAAAACATTCGCGCCCGACCCTTTTAGTAAGGCCTTCTCGATTAATTCCATTTCGCGATCCTTGCCTATAATCTCCTCTTTCAAAGCCTCGGCTTGCGGGCCAAGGTCATAGGCGAACTTTTCCAGAAAATATGTCTCCCCGTACGCGAAATTTTTTCCCAGTCCGGGAAGCCGCGCCAAGTGATCGCGCTTCCACCATCTTTTGTGCTCAATTTCTTCTATTACTTCCCGCTCCGCCCATTTGGCTGCTCGCTCGATGCTCTCTTTTCGGAGCGTTTCTTTATTGATTCCGAGACGCACATCAAGTTTTTTCTGAATCGGATTTTCACTCGGATCCAGCGAAGCCAGGTAGCCTTTTATATCGCCGGTTTTTGAATTGAAAAACGAGTCAAGAGCCAGAATAGCCAATCGGCATGACGCGAACATATACAATAACCCGAGCCAGAAATCCGAAGACGGGAAAGCCAGCGCGTATTCCGCAATAAATGTCCTTCCGCCGAATCTTAAAACCGCCGAATAAGTTACGGGTAGAAGAAAAACCAGAATCCCTATGTTGAAAATCATCCCGAGCCCGCGTCTTGAGCGGGAAGGAAATATTTTCTCAAGCGCAAGCGCCCCTGTGAATTTATTCATCATAGAAGGAAAAGAGTAAGGCCGCCGATAAAGAGAATAGGGATTAACACGGGGAGAATTAGCCAAGCGACGAAAGATAATATGAATAAAGCTGCGAGAAGTAATTCCGTTAGAGCCCCGGATATTATTAAAGCGGAGCGCAGGAGCACGCCGACAATTCGAGAAATTAAGTTTACAACAAGCGATTCAAAAAGCGCTTGAGGGTTAAAACCTCTGCCGCTATATCTTTCTTCAAGCCGCCAGATGGGAGAGACGAAGGTGCGCGAAAGAATGCCGATCGAAAAAAAGTGATAAAAAAACCAGGCAAGATTTCCGAAAAGCCCAATCATTTCCGAAATTGCCCGGCTATAGTGCCAGCCAATATATTCAAAAAAAAGAACCGCTATCCCCATCTACATATTATATAGCAAGAGAGGATTTTTTGTTGATCCCGCTTATTGAACGATGCGCGAAAGATTATTGTACTTTTACGTCGTAGCAAGAAACTCCGATATCCCCTGTGGCGCATGGGAAGCCATCTCTGCCGTTGAAGCCGCTGTTCCATCCGGCGCTCAAAGAATTAAAATCCGCATCTCCTTTTAACATATCGTGGTCCGTTGTTTCCAAGCCGATACCTAAATGATAGCCCTTTTTATCCGGGCTCGCCGAGTAATGGTAGGCCCGCTTTGGTAATGGATCATCCGGCAATTTCGGCAGGATCTTGACCTCAATCATATCCGACAATTTGCTAGGGTAACCGTTTTCTAAATCAAAATAAAATTCTAACCCTATTCTAAGTGTATTTATATTCTTTCCCCTTTCAGTATCGCGTGCTTTCGGAGAAGTCTGTATTAACTTTGCTTCTATTGCAGCATCGGATTTAAGTGGCACAAGCTTGGCCGTGGATAAAATAGCATTAAAAAGTTTCCTTTCTTTGTCTGGATGTTTACAAATTTCTGAACCTGATTTTTTCCTCCGGAATTCGTAAGCGTCCTTACCAACTTGCGCGTAAGCAACTAAACCACACTCTTCGGGATCGAAACGCTCTCCCTGCAAGCCCGGATATCCGGCAACATCAGAAGATTTAAGAAAGGGAAAATAAGCAGTTTGAGCTTTTGTGATATCAAAATCAAAGCGCAACCCAATACTGAACTCTTCGTATTTTGGTCCTCCCTCGGAATTAGAATATAGTCCGAACATTTGACCCGCCCTGCCTTCTTCCGCGGCTATCCATTCCGGCGGATATTTTATTTCCCAGCCCTGAATTTTGCTTTTGAATGTTTTCCAATTTGCCATCTCGTTGGTTGGCGATGGCGTCGCCGTAGGGAAAATTTGAACCGAATTGGTAATCGGCTGAGAACTCTTTTGATAAACAATCAAATACCCAAACCACGCACCTCCGAGAACGAGGATGGCAAGGATAATTATTGCAATCGGCGCAAAACCATTTTTATTCAAATTCAACAGTGAAGTAAGGTTCTACTTTTAATTTCGTAGCCATATTACAAAATATAGCATATAGCGATCAAGAATCGCAAAAGTATCGAGTGCTTGCCATTTTACTAGATTGTCCTCCCACTAGGAATCGGACCTAGGTACACCGCTTAAGAGGCGGGTGCTTTGCCACTAAGCTATGGGAGGATGTTTAATACAGAACTCATCGGACTGTTGGCTGGTGGGCGGGATTTATTTCTTTTTCCAGGAACGGAACTTTGGGTCCTGGGTCATGAACCATTTGTCTTTATTATCAAACCACCAATCGTCCGGGTGAGTCTTGATAATTCGCGCAGCCAATTTTTTGCCAGTGGGAGTTTTTAGGCGCTTCGGGATTCCTTTAATCCAACTTGCGGCTTTTTTATTTCCTTTCTCCTCTTCTTGGCGGAGTGTAGCGATCCATTCAATGACATCGGCATCTTTTGCAATTTTTCCTTCAGGTGTTTCTCGCGCTTGCTCTTCGTTGTACGCATCTTGAATTTCTTTTCCAAAGGGTAGGGTAGCCGCAATATCTCGGACCGCATCTCGTTCGGCGAGGCGGCCGTAGCGCTGGTGGACGTAATTCAGGTCGGAAGTTCTCGCTTCGCCGAGATCGTGCATTAAGCAAAGAAAGATAACGCGATCAACATTAGCTTTTGGAGTAAGCTTCGCCAAAATATATCCAATGACCGCCGTCCTGAACAAATGTTCCGCAACGGATTGCTCGCCAGTTCCCAGGAACCACAAACCCGAACGCGGAGTTTTTTCTAAAATACCTAATTCATATACGAAATCTGTAATCGCGCTCCAGTCTTTTTTTCTGAGCTTCATTTTTGAAAACTCAAATATTTTCCCTTTTTCAAGCAATCGGTACAAATTTTGATTCTTCCTCCTTTTGTCCCGCCTGCGCGGGCAGGCAAAGTTGCCCACTGAAGGTTGGGGTATTTTCTTACTTTCTTTGTCGGGTTGTATTTCCCGCGCAAAAGCACTCTAGTCGTCCCCATTTGAGTACCTTTCTTGCAGATTTGGCATTCCTTAGCCATTCAAAAAATATATGATAAAGTGAACAAATATGCAAGGGTTCGATCCGATGATAATATTTTATATAGCGATTTTAATCATGTCCGCGGTGATTCATGAAGTATCGCATGGTATGGCGGCATTTATGCAAGGCGACCCAACCGCAAAGGACGCCGACCGTCTTACTCTTAACCCAATTAAGCATCTGGACTTATTCGGATCGGTAATCCTACCACTTATTTTTATCATAACAAGCGCCCCATTTTTCTTTGCCTACGCGAAGCCCGTGCCCTATAACCCGTATAATTTAAAAAACCAAAGGTGGGGGCCGGCGATCGTCGGCGTTGCTGGGCCTGCCGCGAATATTTTGATTGGAATTCTTTTTGCGATAATTTTTAGATTATCTGAATCATATTCAACGTTTTCAAATTTGGTCTTTGCGATAGTTCAAATAAATATCTGGCTCGCCCTGTTTAACCTTGTCCCAATTCCGCCCTTGGATGGCTCAAAACTTCTTTTCTCCCTCCTCCCGCCCAAATTCTATAACCTCGAAGCATTCATGGAACAGTACGGTTTCTTCATTCTTATAATCCTAATTTTTATCCTTCCAGGAATATTATTTGTTCCCCTTGGCGCACTTGCTTCCATTATATTGCGATTGCTCGTGGGGGCATGAATTGACTCAATCGAGTTGATTTGTTAGACTTTTCTTCATCTATGCCGACAATTCAACAGTTAGTGAGGCGGGGGAGGAAGCCCATCATAAAGAAATCTAAATCCGTGGCGCTCGCCCGCGGGTTTAATCTTGTCAAAAATAGGCCCGTTTACTACCCATCTCCTTTTAAAAGAGGGGTTTGCCTAAAAGTTTTCACTACAACCCCTAAAAAGCCCAACTCTGCCTTGAGGAAAGTCGCCCGAGTCCGGCTTACAAACGGAATGGAAGTGACTGCGTATATTCCCGGGGAGGGGCACAATTTACAAGAGCATTCCGTTGTGGTCATTCGAGGAGGGAGAGTAAAAGATCTTCCGGGAGTCAGATACCATATTGTCCGCGGAGTATTGGATACGTCCGGAGTTGAGAATCGAAAACAGCAGAGGTCTAAATACGGAGCAAAACGCCCCAAAGAGTCTAAATAAAAATGAGACGACCATTCAAGAAAAAATTTGAGCGAATCCCGGATCCGGTTTACCAATCGGAGCTTCTTGAGAAGTTCACGAACTACATAATGTTCGACGGGAAAAAATCTACCGCAAGAAAGGTTATGTATGACGCGATCAAAATAATCGGAGAAAAAACAAAAAACCCCGACCCATTGAAAGTCTTGGAAGAAGCGGTCGCGAACGCCTCTCCGCTCCTCGAAGTTCGTTCAAGAAGAGTCGGTGGGGCGACTTACCAGGTTCCAAGAGAAGTAAGCGAATCTAGGAAAGTGACGCTAGCGCTTCGATGGTTAATTGGGGCGGCGAGAGCCAAAAAAGGAAAACCAATGGCGGAGAAATTATCGGAAGAACTTTTGCTCGCCGCTAAAAACGAGGGAGGAGCGATCAAGAAAAAAGAAGATACAAGAAGGATGGCCGAGGCCAACCGCGCATTCGCGCATTTTGCCTGGTAGCCCTATATGCCCAGAGAATATCCCATAGAAAGGACGCGCGACATTGGAATTATTGCGCATATAGACGCCGGGAAGACTACGGTCTCCGAGCGAATTTTATTTTATACGGGAGTCTCGCACAAAATCGGTGAGGTGCACGAAGGCGAGGCGGTGATGGATTGGATGGAGCAGGAGAGAGAACGCGGAATCACGATTACCTCCGCCGCGACCACATGTTTTTGGACCCCGACGTATTTAGGCAACGCCAAAGAAAATAAATCGAGCGAGCACCGCATAAATATTATTGATACTCCTGGGCACGTGGATTTTACTGTTGAGGTTGAAAGATCACTTCGCGTTTTGGACGGAGGAGTCGTCGTTTTTGACGGCGTATCCGGAGTTGAGCCGCAGTCGGAGACGGTCTGGAGGCAGGCGGATAAATATAAGGTGCCACGAATTTGTTTTATAAATAAGCTCGACCGGATGGGGGCGTCGTTCGAAAACTCGCTTAAATCAATTTGGGAGAGATTAACTCCGAACGCAGTTGCCCTAAATATCCCGATTGGGCTCGAATCCAATCATGTTGGGGTTGTTGATTTAATGCGGATGAAGGCCGTTCGATTTGAGGGGGAGCACGGCGAGAAAATTATTCTTGAAGATATTCCAACTGAAATGAAAGAGGAAGCCGAAGAATGGCGCCACAAGATGGTTGAGAAAATCGCCGAGACGGATGAAGTTTTAACAGAGAAATATCTGGAAGGCAAGGAAATTTCAGACGCAGAATTAAAAAAGGCGCTTAGGAAGGCAACCATCGCTTACGAACTGGTCCCGGTATTTTGCGGGTCTGCCTTAAAGAATAAAGCAGTGCAGTTGATGCTGGACGGAGTCATAGATTATCTGCCAAGCCCGCTCGAGAAGCCGCCGATAAAAGGGCACGATATAAAAACCGAAGAAGAGATTTCCCGCGAAGCGTCTGACTCAGCGCCCTTTGCTGCGCTCGCTTTTAAATTGCAGACTGATCCTTTTGTCGGCCAGCTGACTTATTTTCGCGTTTATTCAGGAGTGCTTAAGGCGGGTTCCTATGTCCTTAATGCGAATAATGGAGACAAAGAGCGGGTTGGCCGCATCTTGCGGATGCACGCGAACCATAGGGAAGAAATCAAAGATATTTACGCGGGGGAAATCGGCGCTATCGTCGGCCTTAAAAATACGAGGACAGGCGATACACTCTGCGATCCAGACCACCCGATCCGCCTCGAGACGATTACTTTCCCGGAGCCTGTGGTATCCATGCGAATTGAGCCGAAAACAAAACAAGACCAGGAACGGATGGGGATAGCACTTCGCCGACTTTCGGAAGAAGACCCAACCTTCCGGATTAAATCGGACGAAGAAACAATGGAAACTATTATTTCTGGAATGGGAGAATTGCATCTGGAAATTATCGTGGATCGGATGAAGAGGGAATTTAAAGTTGAAGCGAATGTCGGGCGTCCGCAGGTCGCGTATAAAGAAACCATTCGTGCTACCGCGGAGGCGGAGGGAAAATATATCAAGCAATCAGGGGGACGCGGACAATACGGGCATGTTCGCTTGCGGGCAGAAGCGCTCGAGCGTGGAAAAGGAAATGAATTCGAAAACGAAATACGTGGAGGAGTTGTCCCTCAAGAATTTATTCCCGCGGTTGAGAAGGGGGTTAAAGAAGGGCTTGATCGCGGAGTTATCGCGGGATTCCCGCTGGTGGATGTACGGATCACTCTCTACGATGGCTCGTACCACGAAGTAGACTCATCTGAAATCGCTTTTAAAATTGCTGGATCCATGGCGACGCAGGAAGTTTGCCGTAGGGCGAAACCAGTTCTGCTTGAGCCGATTATGAAAGTTGAAGTTGTAACTCCAGATAAATTTATGGGAGACGTTACCGGAGACCTTAATTCCAAGCGCGCGAGAATAGAGCAGATAGCAGACAGGTTAAATCTTAAAGTTATCGATGCCAAAGTTCCTCTCTCTGAAATGTTTGGATATGTGACGACACTCCGCTCCAACACCGAAGGCCGCGCTTCATACACGATGGAATTTTCCCACTACGAAGAAGTCCCCGCGAACGTTGCGGAGCTTATCAAAGAAGGCAAGAAATAAAATTCGCTCGAAAATTATATCTCTCGCTCTGGCAAGAGAAATAATAATTTGCTATGCTTTTATGGAAACAAAAGGAGAAGTTCCTATGACAATAAATACGCTAAGTATGAGGAAAAGAATCATTGATGCCATGATTGCAAACGTGGATGCTATGCCGGGTAGGGCAGGAGAAACCCCAATTTCCTGTCTTGCTAATATGCTTTCAAAGCTTAAGGATAGCCATGCCCGCAAGGCGACGGAAGCGATTGCTGGCCTTGTGAATGGGCCGCCTAGCCCACTCCCCGTCACTAATCCAGAAAATTTCTAGCGAAATATCTGCTTTCTTGCGAATTATCCAAAAGGCGACAGAAGTTCAATCAAGGAAGCATTTTTTGCTCGCCTGTTCGGTCCAACGTCTCTGGATCGCGACCTGCGGTCAATAGCGCTTATGGGATATCTTGAAAGCGGCGGCATGCTTACTGAGTCCCACCTCACGGCTCTATGGTTTATTCGGAATGAGACACCGGTTTTATGGCTTGGAGCAGCTGTTTCGAGTGGATTCTTCGTGCTTGCTAAAAGAGAGACACGTCGATTATTAACGGAAGGGAAAATTTGGTCTAGAAATAAAGATAGAAGGATGGAGTCTCTAATTATAAGTCTCGATTCTTGGAAAAAATCATGGCCACCCGAGGAAAATTTTTTCGTAGTTGTTAAAGAGTTCTACGATGCCGCACCAGACCTCGAGACCAAAGAAAAACTTCTAAAGTGGGCTGAAAACCGCAAAGTCTTGTTAGTTTCAGTTAAGGCTTGAACATATCGCAGGAGGAAATAGGGATGTTTTGAAGCAGGTAATAAAAGGGGCGCGACCATCTCGATGGATCCGCGCCTTTTTTGTTTACTTTTCGAGACCTTATATGGTTTTCTAGCTTGGTAATTGATTTTAATTATACCAATAGAACACTCTATATGCTATAGCGTAGACAGTGTATTATAGAAATATGTCTGAGTATGGCAAATTCACTTGGAAAATTTTGGAGCTCTTAGCAACAGGGACACTTTTAGGATTTACAAAAGATAGGAGCTTAAAACGTGAGCTACTGGAAGAATGTGATCAGATTTGGTATGAGATGGACAGAAAACAACTTTATCGCTTCCTAGAAAGAATGCACCTAAAGAACTATGTCGAATTTATAAGCAAAAAAGGAGGAATTGAGAGGGTCAAACTCACTAATCAGGGGAGAGCTCGTTTTCTAGAATATCAGTTTAAAAATATTATACTGGGGAAAAATAAAAGATGGGACGGAAAGTGGAGGATGGTTCTCTTTGACATACCAGAACCAAAGAAGAAAATTCGCGATGCGTTACGCAGAAAATTGAAAGAATTAGGCTTTCTTGAATTTCAAAAGAGCGTTTTTGTATATCCTTACCATTGCAGAGATGAAATTAACTTCGTTATTAATTTTTGGGATATTCAGGAGCACGTTTATTATATCGAGGCTCCCATTATTCCAGATCAGATGTTGAGAAGCCACTTCCACCTGTAAACAAAAAACAGGTATTGAAACACTATCTACGCTATCGCGCAAAGAGGGTGCCTTATTGTAATTTAAGACAGATTTGCTATGCTTTTCTTAAAGAAAAGGAGGGGAAGCACATGAGTAAGAAAAAGTCGAAAGGCAAAAAAGAGGAAGCGGCGAAAATCCAAAAAGAAAGGAGGAGCGCAATAAATTGGATTTTTGCAGGGACGAAGAGCAAATCAGCATCAAGCTCAAGCGACCCCGGAGCCATATTCGAAGGGAAGCCGGTGCCAGGATCCTGGGAACCGGAAATTGCTCTGAATGCGCGACCTCGTTCCATCGAAGGGATGGACATTTCGTAAAATTCGAGACTAGTTCTCGCAATTTGTCAAGGACCACTCGCGTGCGGGTGGTCCTTTTCTCAGACTATTGACCTTATTTTGCCTTTAGATTAGTATATAAAATACCCGCCTACCGGCAGGCAGGTGCTTATACAATTAGTGGTTATTACTTTAATTTTTTTATTTTATGGCGAAATTTGAAAGAACAAAGCCCCATCTCAACGTAGGAACTATCGGGCACGTAGACCACGGGAAAACATCCCTGACCGCGGCTATTTTGCATGTCTTAAACTTAGCGGGGAATAAGGTAAAGCTCGAGAATATCAGCCAAATCGATAACGCTCCGGAAGAGCGCCAGCGCGGAATTACGATAGCACTTCACCACTCCGAATATGAATCGGACAAGCGCCACTATGCGCATATCGACGCACCGGGACATGCCGACTACATTAAAAATATGATTACAGGTGCCGCGCAGATGGACGGTGCAATTTTGGTTGTATCGGCCGCCGACGGACCGATGCCGCAGACGAGAGAACACATATTGCTTGCGCGCCAAGTCGGAGTGCCTGCGATAATTGTTTTTCTTAACAAGGTGGATATGGTTGATGACAAGGAGCTTGTAGACCTGGTTGAAACCGAAATCCGCGAACTTTTGACCAAATATGAATATCCGGGAGACACAACCCCGATAATTCGCGGATCCGCGACAAAAGCCCTAGAAGCAAAATCTAAAGATGATGAATGGGCAAAACCAGTATTGGAACTTATAAACAAACTTGACGAATATATTCCGGAGCCGGTCAGGGAGATCGATAAGCCGTTTTTGATGCCGGTTGAGGATGTATTCTCGATTGAGGGGCGCGGAACCGTTGTTACCGGCAGGGTTGAGCGAGGAAAAGTTAAAATAAACGACGAAGTTGAGATCGTCGGCCTAAAGGATACCCAGAAAACTATCGTTACCGGAATCGAGATGTTTAATAAGCAGCTCGACGAAGGAATGGCGGGAGACAATGCCGGAATTTTGCTTCGCGGAGTTAAAAAAGAGGACATTGAACGCGGACAGGTTTTGGCAAAACCGGGATCTATTACTCCGCACACAGAATTCGAGTCCGAATGTTATATCTTGACCAAAGAAGAGGGCGGAAGGCACACCCCTTTCTTTACTGGATATAAGCCGCAGTTCTATATAAGGACAACGGATGTGACAGGAGACGTAACTTTGCCGCAAGGGATAGAAATGGTTATGCCGGGAGATACTATTAAATTTATCGTCAAACTTATCGGCCCTGTTGCGATGGAGGATAAGCTAAAGTTTGCTATCCGAGAAGGCGGGAAGACGGTTGGAGCCGGAGTTGTGACTAAAATTATTAAGTAATGTTGACAAATTAATAAGAAGGAATGCAAAAAGCATCCAAAAGTGAAACTGAGGAGCTCCAAAAATTGCGCATCCGCGTTCGCGGGTATGATCATAAAATTTTAGACTCTTCGGTAAAGCAGATTGTGGACACCGCGCTCCGTTATGGAGCAGAGGTAGTCGGTCCGGTACCGCTTCCGACGGAAATCCGGAAGTATACCGTAAACCGTTCAACTTTTGTCCATAAAAATGCCAGGGAACAGTTTGAAATGCGGGTCCATAAGCGCCTTTTGGATATTATCAATGTCACTCCCAAAATAATCGATGCGCTTACGAACTTAAATCTTCCCGCTGGAGTGGATATAGAGGTAAAAATGCTGTAGTAAGCGAATGGAAATGGTAGCGGGGCGCCCTGCCACGGCGGGGTGCTCATTTTTATAAGCTCACAAGCTCGCAAAAAATGGCAAAATTCATGTTAGCCCAAAAAATTAAGATGTCGCAAATTTTCGATGAAGCCGGAAATGTAATTCCGGTGACTGTTTTGCGTGCGGGTCCGCTTACTGTATCCCAGGTTAAAAATAAAGAAAAAGATAAATACGAAGCTCTTCAGGTTGCTTTTGGGGAAAAGAGAGAAAAAAATTTAACGAAAGCCCAAAGAGGACATCTCAAAGATTTGGGGAGTTTCAGATGGCTTAGAGAATTTCGCGTTTCCGCAGGCGAAGCGAAGAGGGGGGATAAGATAGATATTTCTATATTTAAAGAAGGTGATGTAGTTAAGGCGAGGTCGTCTTCCAAAGGCAGGGGGTTTCAAGGAGCTGTCAAAAGGCACGGTTTTCGAGGCGGACCGAGAACGCACGGACAAAAGCACTCCGAGCGCGAGGTCGGATCAATCGGCGCTACTTGGCCGCAGAGAGTCATTAAAGGAAAGAAAATGCCTGGGAGAATGGGAGGCAATATGGTTACCGTAAAAAATTTAAAGATTATAAAGATCGAGCCCGAAAAGAATATTTTATACGTAAGCGGAGCTTTGCCTGGGGCGAGAGGCGCTTTGGTGGAGATAATCGGATAATATTATGGAGGCAAAGATTTACGACAACCAAGGAAAAGAATCGGGAACTTTAGTTCTCCCAGAAAAAGTATTTGGCTTTCCGCGAAATGATGAATTGGTCAGGCAAGTATATCTCTCGGAGAAGGCTAACGCCAGAAAAGTTTTGGCGCACACTAAAGACAGAAGTGAAGTGTCGGGAGGAGGAAAGAAACCGTGGCAGCAGAAAGGAACAGGAAGGGCAAGACACGGATCAAGTCGATCCCCAATTTGGGTTGGAGGAGGGATTTCACACGGGCCCAGAAAAGACAGGAATTATGCGGAAAAGATTAACAAAAAGGCAAAAAGAAAGGCCATTTTCACCATCCTTTCTCAAAAGCTGAAAGACGGAGAGATATTTTTTATGGATGATTTAAGTTTGCCTAAAGCGAAAACCAAAGATGCCAAGGAAATTTTGCGGAATATGCCGTTGGGCAACTCCAGTGTTTTGGTTGTTCTTTCGAGGAAAGACGAGCCAACCTGGAGAGCGCTTCGTAATTTAAAAAATGTCTCCGTCAAGGAAGCGAGAAATTTAAACGCTTCAGACTTGCTTTCAAATAAATTCTTAATAATCCTAGAAGACGCAAGTCGGGTTTTGGAGGAGACTTTTTCAAAATAAATTATGTCTAAAGTCATTAACCCAATAATAAGCGAAAAAGCCAATATTTTGTCTTCGGACGGAGTATATACTTTTCGCGTTGAAAAAAACTCCAATAAATTCGATATCAAAAAATCTGTCGAAAATTTATTTAAGGTCAATGTCAGGAGAGTTAATTTGGTAACGATACCTCCAAAAAAAAGAATCATGCGCGGCAAAGTTGGTTTCAAATCCGGATATAAGAAAGCCGTCGTTTATTTAAAGAAAGGCCAAAAAATCGAATTGTCATGAAAAGTTTTAAACCAAAAACGCCCAGCCTAAGGCAGACTACGGTAGTGGACTATAGAAAAGTTTTAACCAGGGGGGAGCCGGAAAAAAGCTTGACTCACGGGTTTAGGCGTTCTGTCGGTAGGAACAACAGAGGGAGAATAACCACACGTCACAAAGGCGGAGGGGTTAAGAGATTGTATCGTGACGTCGATTTTACTATGGATAAGAAAAATATACCGGCCAGAGTTATTTCCGTTGAGTATGATCCGAATAGATCCGCTTTTATTGGGCTTGTTTTTTTTAAGGACGGGGAGAAAAGATATATGGTGATGCCGGCGGGGATAAAAGTGTACGACGAAATAATTATTTCCGAATCAGCCCCGCTTAAAACAGGGAATCGACTTCCTTTGAAAAATATTCCAGTCGGGACTCAAGTATATAATATAGAAGTTTATCCCATGTCGGGCGCGAAACTTGTCAGGAGCGCGGGAACATTTGCGGAAGTATTGGCGCAGGACTCGCCGACCACATTGATTAAACTACCGTCGAGCGAGATTAGAAAGGTTTCCGAAAATGCATGGGCCTCGATCGGGCAGGCTTCAAACGAGGAAGCGAATCTGGTAGTTTTAGGCAAGGCTGGGCGCTCAAGGCACCTAGGGATAAGGCCTACCGTCAGGGGTTCCGCGATGAACCCCGTTGACCACCCTTATGGAGGAGGAGAAGGAAGGGCGATGCGCGGAACGAGGCGGCCAAAAAACCGCTGGGGCAAGGGAACTCGCGGAGTTAAAACCAGAGGCAGGAAAAAGTGGTCGAATAAGATGATTATACAAAGAAGAAAGAAATAATATGTCGAGATCAGTAAAAAAGGGTCCTTATGTGGACGAAAAACTTTTAAAGAAAATCTCCGGGAAAAAATCTGGATCGGGAGAGGTTATTAAGACGTGGGCTCGGTCGTCCCAGATTTCTCCGGAGATGATAGGCTTTACCTTCGGGGTTCATAACGGAAAAGATTTTATCTCGGTGACTGTAAAAGAAGAAATGGTTGGGCACCGTTTGGGTGAATTTTCTCCCTCGAGAAAATTCGTACGGCATGGAGGGAAGATGCAGAAAGAAATAGAAGCTGTCGCCAAACTGAGCGCTCAAACGCCCGCTACCCCTAGCAAATAATTATGAAAGAAGCAATTGCAAAATTAAATTATATTGGGATATCGCCGCGGAAAATCAGGGTTGTTACCTCCGCCATTTCCGGAAAACCGGTCAAATTTGCCGAAGACTATCTTAAAGTTGTTCCGCGCTCGCCTGCGCGAGAGATTTCGAAATTATTGAAATCAGCCGTTTCAAATGCGAAAAATAACCTAGGAGGCTCAGCGGATAAACTCTATATAAAAAATATAAGAGTGGATGTCGGACCCACGCTCAAAAGATTTATGCCGAGAGCGTTTGGCAGGGCGTACACAATCAGGAAAAGGTCAGCGCATATAACTATGGTTTTAGCCGAAAAATAATAACATGGGACACAGCGTTCATCCTTATTCTTTTCGCATAGGAGTTCTCCGGGATTGGAAATCCCGCTGGTTTAAAAATCGCACCTACCGCCAATTTCTTAAGTCGGACATTTCAATTAGGGAATGGCTCGAGATCAGGCTAAGAGGCATGTATATTGCTAATATCGAAATTGAGCGTGGACAGAACGAGATGAATTTGATTTTAAAAACTTCAAGGCCCGGGATTTTGATCGGGCGGGGAGGGGAAGGAATCGAGAAATTAAGAAAAGAAATTCACGCGTTTGCGGAGAAATCAAGTTTAAATCTGCCGAAGAATTTTAAAATCTCGGTACAGGAGGTAAAATCCCCCGAAACGCGCTCCAAGATAGTTGCCCAGATGATCGCGGAGGATTTGGAAAAGCGCCTGAACTTCAGGAGAGTGTTGAACCAGGCCTTGGAAAAAGTCATGGCCAATAGGGATGTTAAAGGAGTTAAGGTCGCATTGTCAGGCAGGCTTGATGGCGCGGAGATGGCAAGATACGAATGGCTGAAGCGGGGGCAAGTCCCGTTAACGACCCTCAGGGCGGATATCGATTTCGCTAGAGAACGGGCGCATCTTCCTTATGGAGACATCGGAATAAAAGTTTGGATTTATAAAGGCGAAGTTTTCGAGGCGAATTCCACAGCTAACAAATAATTATGTTTTTTCCGAAGAAAGTAAAATATCGCAAATGGCAGAGGCTTCGCGGGCAGTTTAAGGGAGTGGAAACCCGCGGGACAAATTTGGCTTTCGGGGCATCTGGAATAAAATCTCTGGCATCAGGGCAGATTACTTCGGAACAGATCGAAGCTTGCAGGAAGGTGCTTACCAGATATACAGCCAAAGGAGGGAAAATGTGGATAAGGATTTTTCCCGACCAGCCGTATACGCAAAAACCGCCAGAAGTTACCATGGGAGCTGGCAAGGGAGACCCCGTTGGATATGTTGCGGTAGTCAAGCCTGGGAGGGTTCTTTTTGAAATCGACGGGTTGCCAAAGGAAAGCGCCTCGGAAGCCCTGCGAAAAGCGCAAGCCAAGTTGCCGGTTAAAACTAAGCTAATTTCTAGAGAATAATTATGGAAACAAAAGAATTGAAAGAAAAATCAACAGAAGAGCTTCGAGAACTTTTGGATGGAAAGCGGGGGGAATTAAGCAAATTCAAGTTTGACATGGGATTCGGAAAAAATAAAAATATAAAGATCGGTTCAATTTTAAGGAAAAATATAGCCAGAATTTTAACCGTAATCAACCAGAAAAAAAATGAAAGAAGCTAGGCCTAAAATATTGAAAGGAGTTATTGTATCAGACAAAATGGCGAAGACCAGGGTTGTTCTTGTTGAGCGTTATTTTAAGATGCCCAAATACGGCAAATATATCAAAAGGTCAAAAAAATTTAAGGTGCACGATGAAGCAAACGAATATAAAACCGGAGAGAAAGTTAAAATTCAGGAAACGCGGCCAATTTCCAAGGACAAGCGCTGGAAAATAATTTCAAGAATATGATACAGCACAGAACAATGTTAAAAGTTGCGGATAATTCTGGAGCTCTTTTGGTCCAGTGTATTAAAGTTCTTGGCGGGACGAGGAAAAGATACGCGCAATTGGGAGATGTAGTCGTTATAACCGTGAAAAAAGCGGAGCCGCGAAAAATCGTCAAGAAAAAAGACGTCTTAAGGGCGGTTATCGTCCGGCAGAAAAACGCTTTCCGCAGGGCGGATGGGTCTTATTTGCGCTTTGACGATAATGCAGTCGTGATATTAGATGGGCAGGAACCAAAGGGAGGAAGAATTTTCGGGCCGGTCCCGAGAGAACTCCGCGATAGAGGATTTTTAAAAATTATTTCTTTGGCCCCCGAAGTCGTTTAATATGGCAGCGAGGATAAAAAAAGGCGATAACATCAAGGTGCTTTCCGGGAAAGACAAAGGCAAGGAAGGGAAGGTTCTCCGTGTTTACCCGAAAGACGAATTGCTTTTGGTTGAAGGGATTAATTTGAAAAAAAGGCACCGAAGACCCAAGAAGGCCGGTGAGAAGGGGAGTATCGTACAGATGCCGGCCCCGCTACCGCTTTCCAAGGTTATGGTCCGATGCCCAAATTGCCAAAAGGCTGCGAGAGTGAGAATAAAAATTATGGACAACGGAGAGAAAAGAAGGTCTTGCAGGAAGTGTGAAGTCGAATTTTAATTATGGATTATAAAGCAAAATACGAGAAGGAAATAATCAAGAAAATAATGAAGAAACATGGCTATTCTTCTCCTTTGGCCGTTCCTAAAATTACTAAAATTGTCGTCAACACCGGAGTCGGCCGGCTTAAAGATGAAAAAGAAAAGGAGCTAGTACAGAAATTTACGTCAATGATCGCCGGGCAAAAAGCACACGCAAGACCCGCAAAAAAATCAATCGCGTCGTTTAAATCTAGAGAAGGGATGGTAATCGGATACAGCGCGACCTTGAGAGGGAAAAGAATGCACGATTTTCTTACGCGTTTGATAGATATAACTTTGCCGAGATCCCGCGATTTTCGCGGCATTGCAGAATCAAGCGTTGATCGGTTTGGCAACCTGTCCATCGGCATTAGGGAGCATATTGCTTTTCCGGAGATTATCGGCGAAGATGTTAAGATCATTTTTGGGCTTGAGGCCACTTTAGTCACAAATGCTAAAAACCGCGAAGAAGCGATTGAGCTTTATAGGGAATTAGGAATACCGTTTAAAAAATAATATGGCGAAAACGTCAGTAATAGCGAGATCAAAAAAGAAGCCCAAATTTTCTTCGAGAACGGTTCGAAGATGTTTTCGCTGTGGCCGCAAAAGAGGATATATGCGCGATTTTGAACTTTGCAGGATATGCTTCAGGGAACTCGCGAATGAAGGAGCCATCCCGGGGATTAGGAAATCTAGCTGGTAATTTTATGGATCCAATTTCGGACATGTTAATAAGAATTAAAAATGCTTCCCTTGTTTCAAAAGAGACGGCTTTAGTTCCTCATTCGAAGATTAAGCAGGAGATAGCTAATCTAATGAAAGAAAAAGGATATCTTACTTCCGTCGAAGTTCGTGGCAGGAAGAATCGCAAAGTTTTGGAATTAGGTCTCGCTTATGGGGCGGATGGGGAAGCAATGCTGCATGATGTCAAAAAAATATCAAAGCCTTCAAAGAGAGTTTATAGAAAATTTGAGGAATTGAAGCCAATTAAAAAAGGTTTTGGTTTTTCGATTATATCGACATCAAAAGGTCTGAAAACGGACGAATCCGCGCGCCGCGAAAAAGTCGGCGGCGAGGTTTTATGCGAAATATGGTAATTTTATGTCGCGATTAGGAAAAAAACCGATAGTTGTCCCAGCCGGTGTTACGGTAAAGATTGAAGGACAAAAAATTTTTGTGAAGGGGCCCAAGGGAGAGCTCTCGCGGGAATTTCGCAATGAAATCTCTTTTGATTTAAAAGACGGCCTCATTCAAATTTTCCCGCGAATCGACACGCGCTTATCGAGAAAATTATGGGGGACTTACGTTTCTTTGCTAAAAAGCATGATTAAGGGCACGATAGAAGGATTTTCCAAGAAGCTGATTTTGGACGGGATTGGGTATAAGGCCCAATTGGAAGGGAAAGATTTAACTTTAAGTCTCGGGTTTTCCCACCCGGTTAAATTTCTTTCCCAGGAAGGAATCAGTTTTCAGATTGAAAAAAATACAATTACAGTTTCAGGCATAGACAAAGAAAAAGTTGGGCAAACTGCCGCGCAATTGAGGGCGCTTAAAAAGCCGGATCCATACAAAGGGAAGGGTTTTCATTATGACGGAGAGATTATTAGGAGAAAGGCCGGCAAAAAAGCGGCAGGAACAACGGCTTAAAATTTTGAATTATGAAAAGCAATAGAATAAGCAGGCACAAAAGAATAAGGGCAAAAATCAAAGGGACGGCCGAGCGCCCAAGGCTGTCTATTTTCCGTTCCTTAAAACATATGGAAGCCCAGCTTATCAACGACAGCGCCAGAAAAACTATTTTAGGTATGAAAGATCTTAAAATAAAAAAAGGGACAAAAACTAACCGCGCAGCGGGATTGGGAGAAGCATTTGCTAAAGAAATCTTAGCGAAAGGGTATAAAAAAATAGTTTTTGACCGCGGAGGATACCAATATCATGGACGCATTAAAGTTTTGGCCGAAGCTTTGAGAAAAGGAGGAGTAGAATTTTAAAATATGGCTAATCGAAGAGAAAAATCCGAGTTTTCGGAAAAAATGGTTGATTTAAGGCGCGTCGCCCGTGTCATGGCGGGGGGCCGGCGTTTTACTTTCAGGGCAACTCTTGTTATCGGGGACAAAAAAGGAAGGGTAGGCGTCGGTACCGGGAAAGGGACTCATACCGCGCTTGCCATGGAAAAAGCAGTACGGTCTGCGAAGAAATCTATGATAAAAGTCCCGCTTGCCGAGACCGGTTCAATACCGTTTGAAATTGATGCAAAATACGGGGCGGCTCAAGTTCGAATGCGCCCGATTGCCAAGGGTAGAGGACTTGTGGCCGGAGGGGCCGTTAGGAGCGTTTTGGAATTGGCAGGCGTTACCGATACTTCCGCAAAAATAATTTCCCACACAAAAAATAAGATTTCAAATGCGCGCGCGGCGATCGAAGCATTAAAAAAATTAAAACCGATTAAATAACATGCAAGCGCACGAAATAAAATCAATTGGAGATAAAAGAAAAAAAAGAGTCGGGCGAGGCGGGAAGCGCGGCACTACTTCCGGACGCGGGACAAAAGGACAAAAGGCAAGGTCAGGCAGGAGGATACGCCCGCAATTCCGCGACATACTAAAAAAAATCCCTAAGAAAAAAGGATATAGGGTCCATATTTTAAAACAAGGTAGCGCAGTTGTTAATTTAAAGGATCTCGAAAAGAAATTTGAAAGCGGCGCGGAGGTTTCCCCAAAGACTCTTCACGAAAAAGGCTTGGTTTCGAGGATATCCGGGAAAATACCGAGAGTTAAAATATTAGGCACCGGGAGTATCAATAAAAATTTTGTAATTAAAGGGTGCCTATTTTCAGAAAGAGCAAAAGAAATATTAGAAAAATCCGGAAGCCGGATTTCGATTGAAAAATGATAGAATGAGACAATGGATAAAATAGCCTTAATTTTCAAGGACCGCGAGCTGAGAAAAAAAATTCTCTTTGTCTTGGGAGTTTTGCTCGTTTTCAGGATTGTAGCCTCAATGCCGATTCCTGGAGTTGACCCGGTAAGACTACAGCAGCTTTTTGAAAATAACCAATTTTTGGGGCTCTTGAATCTTTTTTCCGGAGGGGCTTTAGATAACCTTTCTATAGTCATGCTTGGAGTCGGGCCATATATCACAGCTTCTATAATAATGCAGCTCTTAACTATGATTTTTCCGAGGCTCAAAGAAATGTACCAAGAAGAAGGAGAAGCCGGACGTAAAAAATTCAACCAATATTCAAGGCTTCTCACGGTACCTCTCGCTTTGATCCAGGGGTTCAGCCTACTTGTCGTTTTAAGGAATTCGGGGATTATCGGCCAGCTTGATTTGCTCTCGCGCTTGGAGAATTTGGCGGTTATCGTTGCCGGCTCGATTTTTTTGATGTGGCTAGGCGAGCTTATTTCCGAATACGGAATAGGAAACGGGATTTCCATTTTGATTTTCGCCGGGATCGTCTCGGGCATACCGTCCGGGATACAGCAATATTTTCTTTCCTACGACCCTTCGCAGATTCCGATAATTGCCGCGTTTCTTTTGGCGGCCATCGCGATTATCGCGGGCGTCGTTATCATAAGCGAAGGGGAGCGGCCGATTCCGGTATCATATGCAAAACGTGTCAGGGGCATGCGCGTCTACGGGGGAGTTTCGACCCATCTTCCGCTCAGGGTTAACCAAGCGGGAGTCATCCCAATAATTTTTGCGCTCTCAATTCTTCTCTTTCCTCAGATGATTATTAATTTTACGGCACAGAGCGCCAATGTGATTTTGCGGACGGTGTCCTCGGCTATTCTTGGATTCTTGTCTAGTTCTATATTCTACGGCGTCGCTTATTTTATTTTAGTATTCCTTTTCACTTATTTTTATACCGCGGTTACTTTCGACCCGGACCAGATTTCGTCTAATCTGCAAAAACAGGGAGCTTTCGTGCCGGGAATCCGACCGGGCCGCCCGACTTCGGATTATCTTTCAAAAATACTCACGAGAATTACTTTAGTCGGGGCGCTTTTCCTAGGGGCTATTGCGGTTTTGCCTATTGCGACGCAGGCAGCCACCGGGGTGCAAGCATTGACTATCGGAGGCACTGGACTTTTGATTGTTGTCTCAGTTGTTCTTGAAACCGTCAAACAAGTTGAAGCCCAGCTTGTCATGCGCGAATACGAATGACGCTCGCTAGATTCCTTTTGAGATACGCTCGAAAACCAGCGTTTTCTCGCTCTGGGATTGCTCGCGAGTCCTTCGGACACCATGCTCGCTCGCAATCTACGATCTCAAATAGAATTAGCTCGCTGTGGTAGAATAAAATCATGCTACATTATAAGGGTTTCAGCATCCTAGCCATCCTTATAGCAATATTGGTTTTCGGCGTGGCGATAGCTGGAGGTATTTATGTTTTTGAGAAAAAAAACGAATCGCCCAAAGAACCGGTTATTAGCGCAAAATCTCAAGAAAATGACGTTCAGCCCAAGGCAAGCACTACTACTGTCACCCAAAAGCCGACGGAGAAGCCGAGGGGCGAGCCAGTGTTTATTAAAACCACTATAGATTCGAAGGATAAAATAAATTTACTTACTTTCAAATCAAAATTCATAGGCGCATATGAATCCAGAGGCGCATTGACTATTTCAATTGATGGAGAATCTATAGGAACAATCTACGAAAATACTTTTTTAAGACAGGAATATTTTGACGGTGTGCCTCTACAGAAAGAAGTTTATTATATGGTCTACTTTAAGGAAAAATTGCCTGGAAAGCATATGGTCGAATTTAGATTGGACCCACTGAACAGGAATGTAAAATCTAATATCGAAATTGCGGATGTCCGCGCAATTTATGATCAAAACCCGAGAGAAGCCGATAACGCCAAGGGCAATAGTTTTTACAATAACGCAGAATCAGCAGCAAGGGGATATTTAGTGAGTTTTCTAAATTTCTCAAATGATAAAATCGAACGTATATCTACAAATGATGCTATTTCCAGCCCATCATACTGTACTCTAAAGAAAATTCAATTTTTTGATAAAATTGCTGGTGAATCGCTAAATAGCAAAACCGGAGTTGTTAACTATAATGAAAAAGAAGGAATTATAGAATTAACTGCAACACCAAAGTCCCCTGCATATATTGGTATTCGATTTCGGGGGGCTTATCCTTTAAATATTGGTGAGATGACTTATGAATTTATTGGCGATGGACAACGTGGGGTGCCCGGTGGTTTTTTGACTGTAATATACGAGGGGCAAAAAATTTATGGATTGGATGAAGCTTATGCTCTACCAACTAAGACATTTATAGGAGAAATATGGTTACCAGATCAAAAAAGCGCTGGTGTATTGAATTTTAGGTTGGACGCATTCGGCGATAAACAGGCAAAAATAAAAATCGAAGAAATAGGTCTCGGTTATTGGGATTATAGCAATCCGTTTTGTAGAGTTTATAAAGATAGCATTTCTCGCGGCTACGAGATTATATATAAATACAATGGGAAGCAATATAATTTTTTAGTTAACGATCCGAAATAGGAGAAATAGATTTAATTATTCTACGCGTATGAACACGGCGAGAATCATTGCGCGAACGAATTCGAAACTACGTATGCGCCATGGAGGCCGGAGATTGTTTATTGCGAGAAGTGCTATCTTAAGGAGGTGGTATGAAATAGATTGATTTTTTATTATGTTTGTGATAGGTTTAACATATGACAATTTCACTCCAGGAAAAAAAAATTGAAAAGGCTGTGGAAAGGGGCGTTTTGAAGGCTCTGCATAAAGCAAGTTTAGATAGACAGCTCTCTCAAGCATTGGAAGATATTCGAGAAGGACGCATGTCTCAAGTTTTTTCGTCTGCTAAGGATTTTGTGCAAGCCCTGCATAAAGATGTTAAGCAATTGCGATCAAAAAGAAAATACTAATGCGCATTCGGCGCACCCAACAATTCTTATTAAGTTACGAACAAGCCCCCGCTCATGTTCAAAAAGCATTTGATCAGAAAGTCGGATTTTTACTTGAAAACTTGCGACATCCTTCGCTACGATCTAAAAAATACGACGAAACTCGCGATATTTGGCAAGCTAGAGTAACTGAAAGCTGGCGTTTTTATTTTCGAATTGAAAAAGATTCATATGTTATTCTCAATATCATCTCTCATCCAAAATGATTCCTAAATCCACAACTTTAATGTTTCTTGGGAGATCGGGGTCGGGGAAGGATACTCAAATTGAGATGTTGATGCGAAGGCCGGATTTAGCAGGGGCAATTGAGACTAACACGGGGAATATTCTCCGTAAAATGGCGACCAAAGATACCATTCTCGGGAGAAAAATAAAATGGATTCTCGATAATGGAAAATTGATGCCCGGCTGGCTTTCTTTTTCTGCTTGGCTCTCTTACTTAATTAAAGAAGCAAAAGGGGACGAAATTTTATTTGCGTCCGGAAGTCCAAGAAGGCTCGAAGAGGCGGAGCTCGAAGATTGCGCCCTTGAATTTCTAGGCCGCTCGAAACCGGTCGGAGTTCATATAAAAGTTTCAAAAGAAGAAGCAAAAAAGCGTTTACTTTTAAGAGGGCGCCATGACGATAACGAGGCAGCTATCGATAGCCGGCTTGATTGGTTTGATGAGGATGTCATGCCTATAGTTGATTATTATAAAAAAGATGGAAGGCTTATCGAAGTAAATGGGGAGCATGACCCAAAAGAAGTCTTTAGTGAACTCGAAAAAAATATCGAAAATTATTTTTTAAAGAAATGATTACGATAAAAACCGCGGAAGAGATTGAAAAATTACGCGAAGGCGGCAGAAAATTGGCCGGAGCACTAGATACATTGAAAAAAGAAGCGAAGCCGGGGGTTACCACCGACAGCTTGGACAAACTTGCGGAAAAATTAATTCTTGAGGCTGGAGGCAAGCCCGCGTTTAAGGGATATAAGACATCCGGAGATCGTATACCATTTTCCGGAACAGTTTGTATTTCCGTGAATGACGAAGTTGTTCACGCGCCTCCGTCCAAAAGAAAATTAAAAGAAGGAGATATTGTCGGCTTCGATATCGGGATGAAGTATAAAAATCTTTTTACGGATATGGCCGAGACAATTGGGGTAGGCGAGATCGGCGAGAAAGATAAAAAATTAATAAAAGTGACAAGAGAAGCACTTGATCTGGCAATCTCCGTTGTGCACCCGGGAATAAAAACAGGGGATATAGGAGAAGTTGTCCAGAATTTTATAGAGGCGCACGGCTTCGGAGTAGTCCGCGAGCTGGTTGGCCACGGCGTTGGCTATGAGGTTCATGAAGATCCGCAAATCCCGAATTGGGGCAGATCCGGCGAAGGGGCAACGCTTAAAGAAAATATGGTAATAGCAATTGAGCCCATGGTTACGGGAGGGGATTACAAACTTTACATTGATCAGGACGGCTGGACATGGAAAACAAAGGACGGCTCTCGAGCTGCCCATTTTGAACATACGATGGTTATAACCAAGAAGGGTGCGGAAATATTAACCAAGAAGTAGCTTATTTTGTGCTAGAATTTGTTAATGGCAGAACCCGATATATATCTTTCCGTTATAATTCCTGCGTACAATGAAGCCGGACGCATTACGAAGACTCTTAAAAGATTTCAGGAATATTTTGCCACAAAACCTTTTTCATATGAGATAGTAATCGCCACGGACGGGCCCAGGGACAATACAATAGAAGTTGCGAAGAAACTGTCTTCAGAGATTAAGAATTTAAGGATAATCGAACGGCGTAAGAACCAAGGCAAGGGATTCACGATACGGGAAGGCATGATGCAATCCAAAGGAAAAATACGGCTTTTCGCAGATGCGGATAACTCCACGGATATTTCCCATTTCGACAAAATGCGCCCTCTATTCGATAAGGGCTACGATGTCGTCATTTGCTCTAGGGACGATAAGGATGCAAAAGGCGCAAAACAGGAATTTCCCCAGCCGTTTTTGAAGCGGCTTGCCGGGAATATGGGCAATCTTTTCATCCAGCTTGTTGCCGTCCGGGGAATTTGGGATACCCAATGCGGTTTTAAGGCGTTTCGTGATCATGCAGCGGAAAATATTTTTTCCCGCGCCAGAATCAATCGTTTCGGGTTTGATATAGAAGTTCTCGCCATTGCAAAATTTTTGCATTATAAAATAGGAATAATTCCGGCCCATTGGACAAATGATCCAGCGAGCACGGTTAGTTTTTTTTCATACCTCCAAGTCTTACTTGAAACCATTAAAATTCGCATTAATTTTATTATGGGAAAATATAAATCTTGATGGCTTCGGAATTTCGAAAAGATATAGTTTCGGGCGAGTGGCTTTTGGTTGCAGGAGGACTCAAAAAAAAGCCCAATTTTTTTGCGGCAAAAAAAGCTAAATCCGCGCCCAAAAAAAATTGTCCTTTTGAAAATCCTCAAAAAACTAATAATGCCCCGCCGCTTTTTTGGCTGCCGATGACGAAAGCGAAAGGATATGAAAAAGAAAAAATTGATTCTTGGTTTCTCCAGGTGATCCCCAATAAATTCCCGATTTTGGCTCCGCATAAAACCTGCCCAGTGCCCATCTACGAAGGCCCGTATCAAAAAATGGGAGGAGTGGGGTTTCAGGAGGTAGTTATAACGAGATATCACGACCGCTCGCTCGGGTTTATGAAGCCGGAGGAAATAGCGCTTGTCCTCGAAGCTTATTTGGAAAGATATATTGCCTTGAAATACGAAATGTGCACGGAATATATCTTAATTTTCCACAACCACGGTCCTTCTTCCGGGGCAACCGTTGCCCACCCCCATTCGCAGATTTTAGCGCTCCCAATAATCCCGCTAGATGTTTCCAGGAGCCTTTTTGGATCCGCGAGATATTTTCATAAAAATAAAAAATGTGTCCATTGCATACTTCTCAAGAAAGAATTCAAAGGCAAAAAAAGAATTATTTTTAAAAATGACTTATTTGTTGTCATTGCCCCTTACGCGTCCCACGTTTCGTTCGAAATGAGAATTTATCCCTTGCGCCACAATTCAAATTTCGAAGAAATATCAGCGGAGGAGAAAAAAAGCCTTTCGGAAATTATGCATGTGGTTTTTGCAAAAATAAAAAACGGGATGAATAACACGGATTATAATTTTTTCATCCATACCGCGCCGACAAAAGCTAAAGACGTGAACCATTATCACTGGCATATGGAAATACTGCCACGCACAAGCATTTGGGGAGGGCTTGAGCTCGGTTCAGGCACGGAAGTTATAAAAGTTCCCCCGGAGGAAGCGGCCGGCATTCTGCGGAAAGTAAAATATGATTAGTTTTTTGGGATTGGATGTCCGCGGCTTAATCGAAGCCGTCGGATATTTAGGAATTCTGGGGATAGTTTTTGCCGAGTCCGGCCTTTTTGTCGGGTTTTTCTTACCCGGAGACAGTCTTTTGTTTACCGCTGGCTTTCTTGCTTCGCAGGGATATTTAAATATATTCCTATTGCTCTTGATTTCTTTTTCCGGCGCGGTATTGGGGGATAATTTTGGCTATTTTTTCGGGAAAAAGGTTGGCCCAGCTCTTTTTAGAAAAGAAAGATCTTTGCTTTTTCACAAGGAATACTTAGAGAAGTCAAAAATCTTCTTTGAAAAACACGGCCCAAAAGCAATCGTACTTGCCAGATTTTTGCCGGTAGTGCGGACTTTCGCGCCCATTTTAGCCGGGGTAGGTTTAATGAATTACAGAGTTTTTCTCTTTTACAATTTTCTCGGGGCGCTTTTGTGGGGAGTAGGAGTTACTCTATTTGGATATTTTTTGGGGAATATAGTACCTAATGCAGAACACTATATTGTTGAGATTGTGGCGGGTATAATTATAATATCCACATTGCCCAGCATATTCCACGTCATTAAAAACAGGGAGATTTTTATGAAAAAATGAAAAAAATAATTATCGCCAATTGGAAGATGAACCCGCCTTCCCCTAAAGAAGCGCAAGCCATTTTTGCTAAAGTTAAAGGCAGGGCTGCGAGATTAAGCGGTGTTGAAACTGTAATAGCCCCGCCTTTCGTTTTTCTGCCTATTCTAAAATCAGGGGGAAAGATAAAATTAGCGGCGCAAGACGTTGCCAAAGATGACGGCGGCCCGTGGACGGGGGAAGTTTCCGCAAGAATGGTTAAGGGATTGGGAGCCTCGTACGCGATAATCGGGCACTCCGAACGCAGGGAATTAGGGGAGGGGGACGAAGTAGTGCGCGAAAAATTATATCAGTCGCTATCGCGCGGGATCAAATCGGTTTTATGCGTTGGAGAGAAAGAAAAAAGCCAGGAGGTCTTCCCGCATATCGTTAGAGATGAAATTAAAAAGGCGCTGCGAGGAATCCCGAAATATTTTGCATCAAAAACAATTATTGCGTATGAGCCTGTCTGGGCGATTTCGTCTCATTCAAAAGGAAAGGCGGATACCCCCCAGAATTTTTTTGAGATGTCCATTTTTATCCGCCGAACGGTGCTCGACGTCTGGGGTAAATTGGCAGCCCTGCGCCTGCCGATAATTTACGGCGGATCGGTTAACGCGAAAAATGCCAGAGGATTTCTTGAGGTCGACGGCGGGGCCGGAGTTTTGGTCGGCAAAGCGAGTTTGGATGCGAGGGAATTCAATAAAATTTTGGAAATAGCGAATACTATATGAAGAGTTTGAAAAACGCGAATGTGAAAGGCAAGACAGTTTTGGTGCGCGCGGATTTTAATGTTTTTCCGGTAAAACCTCATGAATTAAGGATTGAGAAAACCATCCCCACGATTAAATATCTTTTATCCAATAATGCGAAAGTTATTTTGTTGACACATATTGAAGAAAATAACGGCAGGATACCTAGTTCTAAAATACTCCTCCCGTATTTGAAGAAAAGTTTGCCGATGAAAAAAATAACTCTTTTCGAGAATTTAAGAAAATTCCCAGGAGAGAAAAAAAATAGCCCAAAATTTGCCAAATATTTGGCGAGCCTCGGCGATATTTATGTAAACGAAGCTTTCCCCGCCTCGCACCGCGAGCACGCCTCGATCGTTCTTTTGCCAAAGCTCCTCCCTTCGTATATGGGTTTCAGATTCGAGGAGGAAATTAAAAATCTTTCAAAAGTTTTTAATCCCAAGCATCCGACGACGCTGATTTTGGGGGGAGGGAAGGTTGAAACAAAATTGCCGATTTTAAAAAAGCTTTTACCAAAATTCGATCACGCTCTTATCGGCGGAGTTTTGCTGAACTTTTTTATATTCGGCCGTAAGCCACTTTTTTCAAAAAAATTAGTATTACCTGACCAAGTAATTGCTTCCGGGAAAAAAGTTCTCGATGTCGGCCCGGAGAGTTTTTCCGCATGGGGTAAAATAGTAAAAGAGTCCAAATTTATTGTCTGGAATGGACCTTTGGGTTATTTGGAGAAAGGCCACGTCGCCGGGACAAAAAAACTCATCTCGATTTTATCCAAGGCTAAAGCCCAAGTAATAATAGGAGGGGGGGATACATTAGCTTGCTTGCCTCCCGGGAAAAAGCTTCCAAAAAATATATTTGTCTCCACTGGCGGGGGTGCTATGCTGGAATATCTAGTTCATAAAACATTACCGGGGATTGAGGCTTTGAATAAATAATAAGTTATAAAGCATGAAAATTAAATTTTTCAAAAAGCGACTGGAGGATTTTATAACATCTCTAGAAAAACCCGCTGTGGCAAAAATATTACGCACTCTTGACCTTTTGGAAATATTTGGACACGAACTCGGCATGCCACACAGTAGAAAAATAAGCAATAATCTTTTTGAACTTAGGATTCGTGGCACACAGGAAATAAGAATATTTTATACATTTCATAAAAATGAGGCCATTTTGTTGCATGGATTCTTAAAGAAAACAGAACAAACTCCGCAGAAAGAGATTGCTATAGCCAAGGCAATTTTACCCTATTTGACTTGATATAACGTATAAGTTATACTGGCATTATTATGAAAGACTATAAATCATTTAAGAGGCAGATACTGAAAGACAAAGTAATAAGAAAGTCTTACAAGGAACTGGGACCTGAATTTGAAATTATTGTTTTACTGATAAAAAAACGCCTTATCAGGGGATTAAGCCAGGCTGAACTCGCGAAACGCATAGGGACAAAACAGTCTGCAATCTCGCGCTTCGAGTCAGGAACTTATAATCCCACGTTGGATTTTCTCCAGAAGATTGCAAATGGCCTTGACAGCGAACTAAAAATTTCCGTAACGACAAAATAAAAATATGCCTGATTCTGAAAAAGTGGAGTGCCAAAACTGTAAGCAAAACTTCACAATCGAACTGGAGGATTTTAAGTTTTATGAGAAAATGCAGACGTCCCCACCCGAAATTTGTTTTTATTGCCGGCTCCAAAAACATTTGGCATTTTGGGAATTTGGTAAGTTTCATAAGAGAAAATGTGATCTAACGGGAGAGGATATTATTTCACTTTTTTCTTTCGAGGCTCATTTTCCGGTATACAAGACAAGCGAATGGTATTCTGATTCGTGGATGCCGCCGGAAATGGAGTATAACCCGTCTCGGCTCTTTTTTGATCAGCTGTCCGAATTGCAAAGCAAAACACCGCATCCGCACCAATTTGGAACCAAAAATACGAATTGCGATTATTCAGCCGATGTTTGGGAATCTAAGAATTGTTATTTGTGCAGATCAATCGCCAACAGTGAAAATCTATCATATTCTCTTCGTGATATTCGGTGTAGAGATTCTTACGAATTGACATATTGTTATGATACCGAACAATCATACGATTGTACGTATTGTTTTAAAGTCTATAGCGTGAAATATGTGTTTGATGTGCGTGATAGTTTCGACAGCGCCTTTCTATACGATTGCCGGAACGTTTCGAATTGTTTTATGTGCTGGAATTTGCGCAATAAGAAATTTCATATTCTTAATCAACCCTATACCAAGGAAGAATATTTCAAAAAAATAAAAGAATATAATTTGAATTCCTGGGAAACAGTTCGGAAGCTAAAAAATGAATTTGCCGCTCGAGTGCGCGAGGATGCGATTCATCGGCAAAACATGAATACAAAACTTACAAATTCAACTGGCAACGGCTTAACAGAATGCAAAAATTGTGCAAACTGTTATTTCTTGGAAAATTCGGAAAATTGTAAAAATATATTTCGTGGTTTTCAAAATAAAGATACTCAGGACGCGACCGCAGTTTGGAAAACTGAACTCGCTGCCGAGGTTGTGCAGATTACACAGGGGTATAAATTGAAATATTCCATTTTTTGCACTAATTGTAGAGAATCGGAGTATTTAGATTTTTGCATTGAATGCGAAAATTGTTTTGGTTGCGTGGGGCTCAAAAAGAAACAATATTGCATTCTCAATAAACAATATACAAAGGGGGAATATGAGAAAATCACCATACAAATAAGAGAAAATATTAAATCAAATGGATTACGAGGACAATTTTTGCCGCTCAAGATGGCCTATGTCGGATATAATTTGTCATATGCTGGGATCCCTTTTCCCTCTTTCTCGAAACGAAGTCGAAAAAATTGGAGGCTATTGGGAAGAGCTTGAGAATGCGAGTACAGAAAACATTAAAGTTTCAGAATATGTTGACGACATTCATGATGTAAAAGACGATATAATCTACGAAGGTCTTATTTGCCAGGAAACTAATCGACCCTTCAATGTTAAATTAGATGAGCTTAATTTTTATAAACAAAAAGAGATTCCGCTTCCACGCACTTATCCAGACGTGAGAACCATTAAACGGATGCGAGACTTAACATTAATTAAACCCTTTCCCGGTAAATGCTTTTTCTGTGCAAAAGAAATCATCCATTATTATCCTCCCGAATTTGGTTATAAGAAGATTGCGTGCGAGGCATGTTATCTTAAGGAGGTAGTATGAGTATGTGGATAAAAGATGTCGAGCAGTTTAAAGAGCAGTCGGGGTATATAATTGATGGCAAATGGTATCCTAGAGTCACAAAGATAGTCGATATAAAATCGAAGCCGGCGCTCAATTTTTATTATGGGCAGGCGAAAAGCTACGCCGAAGCGCAGGCGCAGACGCAAAAATCGGCGGAAGAAGGAACAAAGATACACGAAGCAATAGAGGCCATTATGAAAGGGGAAAATCCTGAATTTGACAGATTTATTTTGCCTTCCGTTACCGCATTTAAAAATTTCATTGATTTTCAAAAAATCGAAGTTGTCCCGGAACATATTGAGCGGAGAATATTTCATCCTGACGAGCGCTACGCGGGAACGATAGATACATTGGCGACAATCAACGGGAAATTCGGGGTTCTTGACATTAAGACTTCCGCTGCAATTTACCGCGACTATAATATGCAGACGGCGGCATATCTCGCCGCACTCGGGCGCGAATTTCCAAGTCTTTCGACAAGATGGATTTTGCGGATTGACCAGGCACAGTCTTGCCTTAAATGTGGGGCGACCTTGCGGACAAAAGGGGGCAGAGAGAAGGTGAAAATAAACGGCTCCAAGAAATGCGGGGAGGACCACGAATGGAGCGAAGTGAAGGGCATAATCGAACTCAAAGAATTCCCGTTCTGGAGGGACGATTACGGTGCGTTTCTAGCCGCGAAGAAATTATGGGAGTGGGAGAATGACCATTGGCTTAAACAGGCAGGATATTTAAAATAAAATATGGCAACCAAAATAGAAAAACTCATTGTTTACACGGACGGCGGGGCGAGGGGCAACCCGGGGCCTGCGGCTTTGGGTGTCGTGATTCAGGATGCAAAAGGGAACACCATAAAAAAATTTGGGGAGCGCTTGGGGATTAAGACCAATAATGAGGCTGAATATAGCGCGATTATAGCCGCTTTGCAGAAAGTTAAAGCTCTTTACGGAAAGGAGAAAACCAAAAAAATGGCGATCGATATGCGGATGGATTCGGAATTGGCGGCAAAACAATTGAACGGAGTCTATAAAATCGAAGAAGAGAGATTATTCCCACTTTTTATTAAAGTATGGAATTTGAAAATGGATTTTGGAAAGATTAGCTTCTCCCACGTACCCAGAGCGCAAAATAAGCATGCCGACCAGATGGTCAATGACGCCCTTGATGGAGGCAACGCCGCAACTCTTTTTTAATGAGGAACCTCGCGATAATATCGATATTTGGATTTTTTTCCGGAGTTGTCCTTCGGTCTTTTTTTGTCTTTAATTTTGAATTTACTTTCTTAATTTTTGCTGTTGCTTTTGCACTCGGATTAATTTTTTGGTGCGGGGTTGATTTTGGATTTATTTTGATACAAACCGCGATATTTCTAGTCGCGCTCGGCTTAGGCGTTTTAAGATACGAAATCCAGGATAATACGGAATATATATCGGAATTCAAAACCAAAATCGGCCAGAATATGGAAATATCAGGAATGGTAATCGAAGATCCGCAAAAATTGGATAAATTTACTAGGGCGGTTTTTAGAAAAGATAAAATCAAGATTTTATTGACCTTGCCGCATTACCCGGAAGTGAATTACGGGGATAATTTGACGATTTTGGGAAAACTCGAAGAACCGGAGAACTTTTCGGATTTTGATTGGAAAAATTACCTCGCCAAGGACGATATTTATTTTGAAATGTTTTTGCCGAAAATTATAACAAAGGAAAGCGGAGACGGGTCGGGAATTAAGAGATTTCTATTCTCGGTGAAGCATAAATTTTTGGATAATCTTTCAAGAGTCCTGCCCGAACCACACCGATCATTTTTGGCGGGAGTTACGATAGGAGAAAGGACTTCGCTTCCGGATGAAATTGAGGAGGATTTCAGGAATATTGGCGTTATCCATCTTGTGGTCCTTTCCGGGTACAATATTTCAATTGTCTCCGAAAATACGATTAAGATTTTAAGTTATCTGCCGGTCGCAAAAACTATAAGGGCGCTTATTGCGACCGCAGGCGTAATTCTTTTCGCGATTATGACCGGTGGTTCGGCAACGGTTGTCCGCGCGGCAATAATGGGAGTCCTTATATTATGGGCGCGTGAGACTGGGAAAATTTATCAAGCGCTCTCCGCGCTCATTTTCGCGGCCTTTTTAATGGCATTAGTAAATCCAAAAATCATCCGCTTTGATGCTTCTTTCCAGCTTTCATTTTTGGCGACAGCGGGACTAATTTTCGTATCGCCGAGGATCGAGAAATACTTTTCGTGGTTTCCGAATTTCTGGAAATTGCGAGAAAATCTCATCTCGACCCTCTCGACGCAAATTTTTGTCCTGCCGCTTTTAATATATTTAGGTGGCAATTTTTCATGGAGGACTATTCCGGCGAATCTCTTGATATTAAGCGCAATGCCGGTTACCATGTTTTTCGGATTCTTAACTGGCCTTGCCGGATTCGCTTCGCATTATCTTTCCTGGGTTCTCGCTTGGCCCGCTTATTGGCTTTTGGCCTACGAACTTTGGGTTGTAAAAATATTTTCGTGATATATGAGAAGAAATTTTAAATATATATTTATATTGTTTTTACTGATTATTGCGGTTTTGGCGTCCCGGGAGACATTTAGTCTTGGTGACGGAAATCTAAAATTTTATGTGCTGGATATCGGACAGGGAGACGCGATTTTTGTCCAGACTCCTTCCGGAAATCAGATTTTAATTGACGGAGGCCAGGACAGAAGAATTTTAGAGGAGCTCGGGAAGGTCATGCCTTTTTACGACCGCTCCATAGATTTGGTAATTTTAACCCATCCGCATTTGGATCACGCTGGCGGGCTTCTCGAAGTTTTAGAAAATTACAAAGTTTGGGAATTTGTGGACGGGGGAGATATATATAATCTCGCGGAATACGGCGAGCTGAAAAAATTAGTTGAAGAGAAAAAAATAAGCTACAGGACTGTGCAACGTGGTATGCAAATATCTTTGGATAAAGGCGTTAGCCTTTTGGTTTTAACTCCTGAGAAATTAGTTAAAAGCGACAATCCGCACAATAATAATGTCGTCGTGCGCCTTTCATATGGCAAGGTGGATTTTCTTTTAATGGGCGACGGGGAGAAAGGCGAAGAACTCAAGCTTGTTCAAGCCGGAGACAATCTCGAAAGCGAGGTCTTGAAAGTCGGCCATCACGGCTCAAAAACTTCTTCCAACCCATTATTTCTGGAAAAAGTAAATCCAGAGTATGCTTTAATATCTGCTGGCGTCAAAAACAGGTACGGCCACCCCGCGCAGAGTACTTTGGATAATCTTCTAGCGGCGGGCGCAAAAATATTACGAACCGATGTAGATTCAACTATTGAATTTAAAACCGACGGAAATAACTTGACTTTAACCGAAGAAAAATAGTATCATCTAAGGTACTTATTTATGAAAGGATTTGATTTTCCAGTTTTCAAGACAAAGACCACAGGGGTAACGGAAAAATTTTCTTTGGAGGATCCGGTTGGGCGCCGGAAATATTTCGAGGCGAAGGCTGGGCCGGAGATAGAAAAATTGAGAGATTATCTGCGAACGGGCACTTTCGTGGCATTTTTGCTCGGCCCGAAAAATTCTGGAAAGGGCACCTACACAAAGCTTTTTATGGAAGCTTTGGGCGACGATAGAGCTGGGCATATCTCCGTGGGAGATGTTGTTCGCGGCGCCCACAAAGACCTAGAGAACGATAAATCTAAGAAAGAGCTTATGCAATTTCTAAAAGAGAGGTATAGGGGCGGTGCTTCTCCAGAAGAAATTATCGAACTTATACGAAGCTGGGGGGTATCAAACCCACTTCTCCCGACAGAAGCAATTTTGGCCTTGGTGGAACGCGAAATTTCAAAACTTGGCCGCAAAGCCATTTTTATAGACGGTTTCCCTAGGAGCCTGGACCAAATCTCAAACGCACTATACTTCCGCGCGCTAATGGGATATCGTAGTGATCCAGACTTTTTTGTTTTTATTGACGTGCCGGAATCGGTGATAGACGAAAGGATTAAATACCGAGTCATCTGTCCCATTTGCCACACGCCGAGAAATTTAAAACTTCTTCGCACAAAAGATATTAAATATGATAAAGAGAGCAAAAACTTCCAACTTCTTTGCGACGACACATCTTGCAAAGGCGCGGTTATGGTTCCGAAAGAAGGGGATGAGCTCGGGATTGAACCAATTCGTGACAGAATCGAGGCTGACAGAGAAGTCATGAAAACCCTCTTGGATTTTCATGGCATTGATAAGATTTATCTTCGTAATAGCGTTCCAGTTGATAAGGCCCAGGAATATGTAGATGATTACGAGCTCACGCCAGCATATAGTTACAAATGGGATGTGAAAAAAGGCGAAGTTATTGTGGAAGAGAGTCACTGGACGGTAAAAGATGAATCCGGTACGGAAGTGTATAGCCTTCTTCCTGCGGCCGTAGTTTTAGCTTTAATTAAGCAAGTTGCCAAAGTCCTTGGTTTGTAGTTGTTTAATCCACAGGCTGTAAACATATTTTCTACAACTTTCTAAGAAGATTTCCACACTAGCTGCTTTTTTGAAGCCAATTAGAGCATAGAATTTTTTAGCTGGGAACTTCTTATTGGAATCGGCTGGATTATACTAAAACTGAGGATATCGTCCAACGCTACTACACTAAATTATTCCATCAATTAAATCCCTTTGTGTAGCCTCGCCCGTGGGCAGGCGCCAAGGAAATTTTGGAGAAAAAGTAGTCTAGCAAGGACGGTATCTTTGTATTATAATTAGATGAATGCTGAATTTTACTGTTTCTGGTAAGCTAATTCTTATAATTTTTCTGGCGATTTTTCTTGTTCACGGGTGGGCTACGCTAAGCGCGGCCTATTTTTATTATTGGTGGTTAGATTTGGTTCTGCACGGCGCCGGGGGGCTATGGGTTGGGATGACAGCTCTGTATTTGATAAGAAATGAAAATTTTTCTCCGATTATAATTTTCTGGCTTGTTTTTGGTTCGGCCGCGATAGTCGGTCTTTTCTGGGAGTTTTTTGAATTTGCGCTAGCCCACCTTCCTGGTGAATTGAGTAAATTTGGATTTATCCAGCAGGGGATTGAAGATGTGTTAAGTGATCTCCTCTCCGATCTCATCGGAGGAATAATTGCATTTTCCCTTTTTCGAACACAGCAAAAAAATTATAATAATAAGCAATGAAGATTTCTTTTTACGGAGGTTCGCAGGAGGTAACTGGATCATGTTTTCTTTTTGATTCTGGCAGAACGAAGATACTTGTCGATTGCGGTCTTTTCCAATGTCCCAGGTTTTGCGACCTAAGATCTAGAGATCCTTTCCCATTTGACCCCAAAGACATCAAAGCGCTTTTCGTAACGCACGCGCACATTGATCATACGGGCAGAATTCCCAAGCTTGTTAAGGAAGGGTTTTCTGGAAAAATTTATTCAACCCCCCCGACAAAGGAACTTGCCTTGCTCATGCTTGAAGATAGTTTGGGCGTTTTGGAAAAGGAATCACGGCACCATAAAGAAGAATTAATGTTTGGCCCGGAGGATATAGCTTCCGCGTTCAAAATTTGGGAGGGGGTAGAATACCATAAAACAATCGAAATCGGCGACTTGAAGATACGCCTGCTTGATTCAGGACATATATTGGGCTCATCTATGATCGAAATCAATGCGGGCGGGAAGAAAATTGTCTTTACTGGAGATTTGGGAAATCCGCCGACCCCTCTTTTGAATAATCCTGAAGAAATTAAGGATGCCTCAACCTTGCTCGTAGAATCAACTTACGGGAATCGTGTCCATGACGATAAAAAAGAGAGAAAGGTAAAATTGGAAAGAATTATCGAAGATACAATACACTCTAAGGGCGTATTGATGATTCCGGCTTTCTCGCTTGAGCGCACCCAAGAACTCCTTGCGGAAATAGACGATCTTCTGGAATCAGGAAGAGTACCCAGAATCCCTATTTTTTTGGATTCGCCTTTGGCCATTAAAGCCACTGCGGTTTATAAAAAATACGAAAATTATTTTAACAGCCAAGCGCATAAGAAAATAAAATCTGGAGATGATATTTTTCGTTTCCCAGGGCTTAAGTTTACTTTGACGACAGAGGAGTCTAAAGCGATAAATGAAATAAAGGCGCCTAAGATTATAATCGCGGGTTCGGGTATGTCCAATGGAGGAAGAATTTTGCATCATGAAAAAAGATATCTTTCCGATCCGAACTCGACATTGCTTCTTGTTGGGTACCAAGCCGCGGGTTCATTGGGGAGGATGCTCCAGGACCATGTGGGAGAAGTCACCATACACGGCGAGAAAGTTTTGGTTCGCGCCAAGATAAAAACTCTGCAGGGATATTCTTCACATCCGGATCGCGAGCAGTTGATGGAATTTATATCAAAGAGCAAGGATACGCTGGAGAAAGTTTTTGTGATCACGGGCGAGCCAGCTTCCGCGCTTTTTTTAGTCCAGCGCGTTCGCGATTATCTCGGCATACCTACAGAGGCCCCCCGCTACGGGGAGACAAAAGAAATTTGAAATATATGTTAAAATTTGCTTTATGAAACCCTCACCACATTCCCATCTTAAATTTAAAATTTGCGTCTCTGGAGCGGCCGAGACGGGGCACTGTGGGGACGACGCTTTAAATATGGCAAAAGAAGTCGGGAAAGAAATCGCCAAGCATAAGACAGTTTTGGTTACGGGAGCGACCACCGGGGTCCCTTTCTGGGCCTGCATCGGGGCTAAAGAGGAGGGCGGCATATCGATAGGCCTTTCCCCCGCCAAAAACGAAAAAGAGCACATTGAGGAATACAAATTACCGGTGGATTACATGGATATCATTGTCTATACGGGATTTGGATATTCCGGGCGAAATCTTTTATTGACCCGTTCTGCCGATGCGGTTATTTTCGGATGCGGCAGGATGGGGACTTTAAACGAATTTACCATTGCGTATGAAGACGACAAGCCGATAGGTGTTTTGATGGGGGATTGGGAAACCGGTAATCTTTTCAAGGAAATTGTGGAGAAATCTCACCGCGGCCCTGGGAAAATTGTTTATGATTCGGATCCCAAAGCTTTAGTTGAAAAAGTAATCGAACTTGTCCGAAAAGAGAAAATAATTGAGATATGAAAACCCTTGAGGGATTTGGGATTTTGGTCGGGGTCATAATCGGCGCGGGAATTTTCGGTCTGCCGTATAGCTTTTCCGGAGCCCCTCTTTCATGGAACATATTTCTTTTTCTGGGCGTATTTTGTTTAAGCGTTTTGCTGCATCTTCTTTTTGCCGGAATTATCTATACGACTCCTGGAAAGCATCGTTTCCCTGGCTATGTCCAGATTTATTTAGGGCCGAGAGCGGAGACCATCGCCACAATTTTTGCCGCTTTGAGCTCGTATGGCGCGATGCTCGCGTACGGAATCCTTGGAGCAACTTTTCTGCAAAATATTTTCGGTATAGATTTTTTTATTGGAGGAATTTTGTTTTTTATTCTGGGCGGGGCTCTCTTTTTTCTGTCTATAGACGAGATAGGGAAAATTAATTTTTATCTGACCCTCCCTCTTGTCTGTTTCATATTACTGATGGCATTTAAAATTTTTCCGGATATTCATCCCGAGAACTTTTTAGTTGATGGCCATTCGTGGTTTCTTGCTTACGGTATTTTGGTTTTTGCTTTTGGAGGATATTCGGCCTTGCCGGATCTGCGCGACATATTGGGAGCGCGCAACCGATCGCTCCCTAAAAAAATTATTTTATGGAGCCTTGTTGCCGCAGCTCTGGTATATTTGGTTTTCATTTTTACGGTACTTGGAGTTTCTGGAAGTTTTGTCACGCCGGATGCCATTTCTGGATTGCCCTCGGCCCTGGGGAAAGGAATTTTGGTGATAGGATCGCTCATCGGCATTTTTACGGTTTTCCGCGCGTATATCGGCTTCGGCGCGGATTTAAAACTTACTTATAAATATGATTACGAAATTCGTGAAGTTAGCGCCTGGTTTTTATCTTTTCTCCCTCCCATTTTTTTATTTATTCTGGGATTTGTCGATCTAGTCCGGGTATTAAGCGTTGTGGGCTCCGTTGGTTTGGGTATTTTTGCAGTTTTTATACTATTGATGGTATGGGAAAGAAAGGGAGATGTTTCGACTTTTCTAGGATTTAGAGTACGGGGCTGGTGGCTCTCTATCATTGGAATTTTAGTGGTATTGGGAGCGCTTCAGGATTTATTTGCCGGGTTTATTTTTTGAGTTTAATGAATAAAGAAGAATCCCTTCTCCTACTTAAAAAAGAGATTGAGGAAAATCAGAATCTCCCGCTTTATGGAGAGGGGAATTTAGTTTTCGGGGAGGGGAGCGCCGATGCAGAAGTTTTGTTTATTGGAGAGGCGCCGGGGTTTCACGAAGACAAATTATCCCGACCATTCGTCGGGCAAGCGGGGAAGCTTCTCGATAAATTACTTTTGATGATAAAATGGCCCCGCGAATCGGTTTATATAACGAATATTGTGAAGCGCCGCCCTCCCAGCAACCGCGACCCCCTGCCGTCCGAAATCGACGCCTATAAGCCTTATTTAGAAAGACAAATTAAAATAATCGATCCAAAGATAATTGCGACCTTGGGGAGATATTCCATGAATTATTTCCTGCCCGAGGCCAAAATTTCCCGCGATCACGGAGTTGCACAATTTGCAGGAGAATATCTCATTTTGCCCCTATACCACCCCGCGGCTGCCCTCCGCGCGACAGCCGTTTTGAAAGACCTCGAGACCGACTTCAAAAAACTTCCCGATATCCTAAAAAATCCCCTTATGCGTCCAGAGACTGCTAAAATACAAAAGCTGACTGAAGAAGACAAACAAACAAAGTTATTTTGACCAAATAAAAAATGCTCCTGTACCAGTTTTCGGGCATCAATGATTGATGACCAAGAATCGGTACAGGAGCTAATTCCATCCCGCTAGGCGGGACATAGAGAAATATTTTGTTATAAGGAACCAATTAAGCGACTTTAGAAAATTTCTTTTATCCAAACGCTTGCGTGCTATTACTTCTTGCCCCGCATCCTTCCCCAGGAACGCGAAACCATTTGGCACAGGCACTTTTGGCTTAAAGGCATTCTTAAAGGAGCTTACATATATAATAGCAGATGAGTATAAATAATGATGTTAATAAGTATAGATGATAGAATAAAGCTATGAAAAATAAGGAGATAGTGGATATACTTTTCGAGCTTGCGGAACTCTACGAGATGAAAAATGTACCCTTCAAGCCGAGGGCACTCGAACGCGCTTCGGAGACGATAGATTCGCTCGGGGAGGACGTCGCTGATATTTATAAAAAAGGAGGAATTAAAGAGCTTCAAAAAATTCCGGGCGTTGGGCTGGGTATCGCCGAGAAAATTGAAGAGTATTTAAAGTCCGGGCACGTTAAAGAGTACGAGAGCATGAAGAAAAAATTTCCGGTTGATATCAGGGAACTTTCTTCCATCGAAGGCGTCGGCCCAAAGCATATAGCGCTTCTCTATCAAAAACTAAAAATAAAAAATGTTTCCGATTTGGAGAAGGCCGCCAAGGAAGGAAAATTGCGAAAGTTGCCGAGGATGGGGGAGAAACTTGAAGCAAAAATTTTAAAAGGCATCGAATTTAAGCACGAGGGAGGAGGGCGATTTGCTTTGGGCGAGGTTCTGCCTTTGGCTCGGGAGATTAAAGCGAGGCTACTTAAAGTTAAAGGGGTAGAGGCGGTTGAAGTCGCGGGTTCTTTGAGGCGCATGCAAGAGACAATCGGAGATCTTGATTTTCTCGCTGTATCGGAGCATCCTAAGGCGGTCGCGGATTTTTTTTCGGGAATGCGGGAAGTTGAGCATGTTTACGCCCACGGGGAAACCAAAGTCCTTGTCAGGTTGAAATCGGGAATAGACGCCGATCTAATTATTTTGCCTAAAAAATCTTTTGGCGCTGCACTCCAATATTTTACGGGCTCGAAAGACCATAATGTCGAAGTGCGCAAGCTCGCGATAAAAAAGGGATGGTCGTTAAACGAACACGGCCTCACGAAGGGAAAGAAAGTGATTGCATCCGCGACCGAGGAAGAAATCTATGGGAAGCTGGGCATGCCGAAGGCTCCGCCCCCCGAGATTCGCTTAAACAAAGGTGAAATCGAAGCTGCGCTTGCGAGTAAGCTCCCGCACCTCATTGAATACGGGGATCTAAAGGGAGATCTGCAAATTCAAACATCTTGGACCGACGGAAAAAATTCTATTGAGGAGATGGCGCGGGAAGCGGAGAGGCTTGGGTATGAATATATTGCGATAACTGACCATACACGTTCTTTGGCGATGACCGGAGGTGCTGACGAAAAAAAACTTTTGCGTCAGATTGCGGAGATAGATAAAGTTCAGAAAAAATTTAAAAAAGTAAAAATTCTTAAGGGAGCAGAAGTAAATATAATGAAGGACGGATCTCTCGATATCAATGACGAAACTTTGGAGAAGTTAGATGTCGTAGGGGCGGCGGTGCATTCGCTTTTCAATCTTTCAAAAGCCGAACAGACAGAGCGCATTATTAAAGCGATGGAAAATCCCAATGTGGATATTTTATTTCATCCAACAGGCCGTGTTATTAATAAGAGAAAGCCGTACGACGTGGATATGGAAAAAATTATCAAAGCCGCGAAGCGCACAGGAACGATTTTGGAGATCGATGGGCATCCTTGGCGGCTCGATTTAAAAGACGAACATATTAGAATGGCGCGAGAAGCCGGGGTTAAGATGATTATCGACACCGACGCGCATTCCGTTCCCGAGATGAGTTATCTCGAATACGGTATCGCGCAAGCCAGGCGCGGCTGGTGCGAGAAAAAAGACATAATAAATACTTTGCCGCTGAAGGAATTTTTAAAGGCGCTAAAATAAAAAATGCCGGTTTTACGTTCAGCGGGGATAATCCTTTTTAGAGAGACCAAAGAGGGCAGGAAGTATTTAATTTTAAGGGCATCACGTAAAGACGATCGCCCTGAGTTTTGGGATATTCCAAAAGGCGAGCTTGATAAAGGAGAGAAGGGGATTGATGCCGCAAGACGTGAGGCTAATGAAGAAACAGGAATGGATAATTTTGAATTAAACCCGGATTTTAAAGAAACTGTGCAGTATTTTACCCGGCGCGAGGGGAAACCAGTTCCCAAATACGTCGCTGTTTTTCTCGCCGAGGCCAAAAACGATACGGTTACGCTTTCGTGGGAGCATGATGCATACGAATGGCTTTCGCTCGAAGAAGCATTGAAAAAATTAACCACGATGAAAAAAGCGGTGCAGCATGCCGATGAATTTCTCACGAAGAGTGCTTAACATCGTCCGGAAAATTCCGAGGGGCAAAACCCTTACATATAAAGAAGTGGCTATCAGAGCCGGCAAGCCGCGGGCTTATAGGGTGGTAGGAAATATTTTAAACAAAAATTACGACCCAAAGATCCCGTGCCACCGCGTTATCCGTTCGGACGGAAAAATCGGCGGATATAATCGCGGCACGAAAAATAAACTTTCTCTCCTTAAAAAAGAAAAAGCTATTTAACTTTCTCGATAAGCGCCGAAAATGCTTTCGGATATTCTTGCGCAAGTTGGGCGAGGACTTTCCTGTCCAATTCTATGTTTGCTTTTTTGAGCTTGTCGATAAAAACGCTGTAAGACATTCCGCGTTCTCTAGCGGCCGCGTTTATCTGGATCTGCCAAAGCTTGCGGAAATTTCTTTTCTTTTTTCTGCGATCCTGAAAAGAATGTTTGGCCGCGTGGAGCAAGCGCTCTCTAGCTATGCGTTCTTTTGATTTAGCTCCCCAGCGGAAACCTTTTGCGCGCTTTAAAATTTTTCTCCGCTTCTTTAACGCTATCGTCGCTTTTTTTACTCTTGGCATGTTTTATTTTGTCGGAAGAAAATGATTAAGCTCGTTTTTTGGAATACGAAAATTAACGAGGCCTTTTTGGCGAAGCTGTTTGGCTCTGCGCACTTTTGCGTTGAAATGGTTTTGTCCTGGAATTCGAGCAAGGACTTTCCCCGTGCGCGTTAGCTTGAGGCGCTTTCTAAATGATTTGTTTGTTTTGTTCATTTTTTCTCTACAAGCACGTATATACCCCGCGGGCCTTGCTTGGGCCCATCACTGATTTTATAGTCCCGGGGGATAAAATGCAGTATTCGCTCTATTCTCTCGTTTTTAAAGTTTTTGTCAAGATATTTGGCCCTTCCGCGAAGCACCAGGTCTATCTTTACCTTATCCCCAGCATCAAGGAATTCGCCCACTTTTTTAGCCTTCATCTCCAAATCATGCTCCGATGTGTTGAGGCCGATCCGGACTTCCCGCACTTCAGAGGTGTGCGCTTTCTTATTTGCCTCCCTGCGCTTTTTTTCTTCCTGATAGGACCATTTGCCGTAGTCCATTATTTTGACAACAGGCGGCTTGGCGGTGGGGGAAATTTCAATAACATCGAGCCCCGCATCTTTTGCAATGTCAATTGCACGCGCGATCTCTATAATACCGTAGTTTGTCCCATCATCCCCAATTGCCCGCACGGGGGTGGCGGTTATTTGGCTATTTACTCTTGTGCGCTTTGTAACCAGAGATTTAAATATAGCTTTTTTGGATATTTTTGTGAAGAGCCGCCCCTTTTTTGAGTTATCCACTAATCTTAATTTTGCGGCGAGCATATAATTAATTTAAGTTCCACGGTTAAATCTATGAAAAAGAACTGGCCAAAATTTATACTAGGCTGGGTTATTTCCTTCCTCATCCGCCTAGTTCCCTTCCGCCCACCGAACGTTGAGCCGATTTTGGGAATACAAATGCCCTTCAGCAAAGCTTACGGATACGCGCCCGCTTTTCTTTTTGCATTTTCAAACATCGTTTTATTCGATCTCTTGGTAAATAAATTTGGAGAGTGGACTTTAATAACAGCGCTCGCATACGGATTTTTGGGAATTTGGGGCGTTAAATATTTTCAGAACAGAAAAAATTCATCACTGAATTATCTTAGATTTTCCGTAATGGCAACTCTGGCGTATGATGCCGTAACAGGCCTTTCTATAGGGCCTATATTTTTCAATCAGCCCCTTATGGCGGCTGCAATCGGCCAAATTCCCTTTACTTTACTACATCTTTTGGGCAATTGCTCATTTGCTGTATTGGCAAGTCCTCTTATTTACCGCTACGCCGTCTCGAAGCGCAGCTTTAGGGGGATATATTTATTAAATTTAAAGCCACTGGCTAACTAATTTTCTATAATTATGGAAACTTTTGTTGAAAAAAAGACAAGGACCCTCTCTCATATTGAACTTACTCAAATCAAAAAGCGCGATGGGACCGTTGTTCCGTTTGACTTGGCTCGGATCAAAAATGCGATTATGCGCGCTTTCGAATCAACAAAAGAAGGAGGAGAAGAAGAGGCGAGGCTGGTGGCGTTTCGCGTTTATGACATATTAAGGCAGATGAAATTGACCAGCCCTCAATTTGTGCCCTCAGTCGAACAAATTCAGGATCTGGTAGAAAAAGAACTTATCTTGGATAAATTTGCAGTAACCGCTAAGTCGTACATTCTTTATCGCGAAAAACATGCCGAGATGCGGAGAGAAGCGGGACCGGTATCCGAGCGCCTGCGCGCCCTTGCCAAAGAGAGCAAAAAATATTTTAGAAATCCTCTCGCGGAATTCATATATTACAGATCATACGCCAGATGGGTAGAGACAGAAGGAAGAAGGGAAACGTGGATTGAAACAGTGGATAGATATATGAGCTTTATGAAAGAAAAGTTGGCTGGCGCACTGACGGAGAACGAATATTCGGACGTCCGGGAGGCCATTTTGAAACACGAAGCTATGCCTTCTATGCGCTTACTCCAGTTCGCGGGGCTTGCCGCCAAGGCAACCAACGTTTGTGCCTATAATTGCTCCTTTATAGCCCCCAGATCCTTCCAGGATTTCGCCGAAATTATGTATATTTCTATGTGCGGAACGGGGGTAGGGTGGTCTGTTGAGAGCGAAAATATCCAGTCTTTGCCTCAAGTAAAGAGGCAAAGCGGCAAAAAGCTCTCGGCCTATGTCATTCCGGACAGCAAGGAGGGGTGGGCGGACGCTTTCTCCTTCGGGCTCAAGACTTGGTTTGATGGAGAGGATGTAGAATTTGATTACTCAAAGTTGCGTCCCGCGGGCGCACGTTTAAAGACGATGGGAGGCAAGAGTTCGGGTCCCGAACCGCTGAGGAATCTTTTGGAATTTTCCAGAGAGCGAATTTTAAAAAGGCAGGGAAGGCGCCTTTCCAATATCGATGCCCACGATATCATCTGCAAGATAGGAGATTGTGTCGTTTCGGGCGGAGTCAGGAGAAGCGCCATGATTTCACTTTCGGATTTGGAAGACGAAGAGATTCGCGATTCGAAGAAAGGGCAATTTTATGTGAATGATCCTCAGCGCAGTTTAGCGAATAACTCCGCTGTCTATTGGCAGAGGCCGACTACAAAAGAATTTTTGGACGAGTGGACAGCCTTGATTAAAAGCGGAAGCGGGGAGCGCGGAATTTTTAACCGCGGTGGGCTTGCAAAAACTCTTCCGGAGCGTAGGCTCGAACAATTTGGGGGCATCCATCCTTCTTGGGGAACAAACCCATGCGGAGAGATTGTCTTGCAATCGAAACAATTCTGCAATCTTACCGAAGTCGTCGCGAGGGAAAATGATACCGAGGAAACCCTTTTGAGAAAAGCAAGAATTGCGACGATACTCGGGACCTACCAATCTACGCTGACTTATTTTCCATACCTTTCGAAAGAATGGCAGGAGAACTGCGAGCAAGAGAGGCTGCTCGGCGTATCGATTACTGGCCAATGGGATTCGCCTGCGGTGCGCGATGAAGCGGTTTTAAAGAAAATAAAGGATATGGTGATTAAAACCAATAAAGAATACGCGGCTAAATTCGGAGTCAGCCAATCGACCTGTACAACCTGCGTTAAGCCATCTGGAACCGTCTCCCAACTCGTAGACTGTTCCTCCGGCATGCATCCCAGGCACGCGCAATACTATGTCCGACGTGTCCGCATCTCCGCGACAGACTCCCTATTTAAGATGCTAAAGGACCAGGGCGTGCCTTTTTATCCGGAAGTGGGGCAGACTATGGAGAGCGCTTCCACATTTGTCTTGGAATTTCCGATTAAAGCCCCCGAAGGCAAGATTTTCCGCGACAATCTTACGGCGATGGACCAATTAAAGCATTGGAAAATGGTCAAAGAAGGATACACGGAGCACAATCCGTCGGTGACGGTTTCGGTAGGGGACGACGAATGGGTGGCCGTTGCCAACTGGCTTTACGAGAATTGGGATATCGTAGGCGGGCTTTCTTTCCTGCCCCGATTGAACCACGTCTACCGCTTGGCTCCATATGAAGCAATAAAAAAAGAGGAATACGAGGAGCGCGCCAAGAAATTGGAACACATTGATTTTTCCAAAATCTATACGTACGAGATCGAAGACGAAACGGAAGTGAAAAAGGAACTCGCCTGCGTCGCGGGAGTTTGCGAAATAGAAATGTAATGTATTGGACTGGAAAAGGAGATGACGGGACGACGAAATTATTTAACTCGCCGCCTGGTTGCCGTATTCCAAAAAGTTCTCGGGTAGTCAAGGCGTTGGGCTCTCTCGATGAAGTAAATTCGTATTTAGGATTGGCGAAAGCGCTCGCTCGCGAGCAAAAACTAGATCTCGAATCTTTCGTAAATTTTTTACAGGAACAACTTTTTATATTACAAGCCGAGCTTGCTGGAGCAGAAAAGACAGTTTCAAAGGAATCTCTAGAGAAAATGGAATCGAATTTGCATATTTTCTCGCAAAATATTCCCGAGATTAAATCTTTCTCGATTCCCGGAGGAACGGTTCTCTCGGCGCATTTTGATGTAGCAAGGACGATGGCGAGGCGAGCCGAGAGGGAAGTTGTTGCGCTAAGGGATGACAAAGAAAAAGCGCTCGGCGAGAAAAGCTACGCATTTTTAAACCGCCTTTCTAGCGCGTGCTTCATCTTGGCGAGATATGTAAATTCGGTCCAAGGCGTGGCTGAAACCCCACCGAGTTATAACTAAGGCGAGTAAGATGCCTTGACAGAAGGGCATATAATATGCTATCTTTATAGCGAAATATAGAGTTTTTTGATATTGGCTTTCCTTCCCCGCCCAACGTCAAATTTTGGTGTATGGCGGGGAGGGAAAGCTGCGATTAGCAGTAGGTGCCTATAGTTGAGAGGCGCCATCAGGTCCCTCTCAAAAAAATTGGAGAACATATGAAAATTCTCCGTGCTATAGGTTTACTGCTCGCAATCTTAGGGCTCAAATTCTTCTTGATGTGGGCTGTGTTTCGCGCTTTCGAGGGTTCCTTGATCGCGCTCTTCACGACCTTCTCATCATTGATGAGTTCAGTCCAAACTACTCTCCCCGCGTCGTTTTAAACGATGCGGAATAAATATGTCAGAGACGAGTCTGATTTCAGTCAGATTCGTCTCTGGCTTCCTCTGAGCGCTTCAAGGATTTGGAGAATTCAGAGGAAGTACTTTAGGAATGGAGGGAGGGCTCATGGCGATAAGGCGTTTTACTCAGCATGCAACTGACAGGGTCCGTTTAGGCGACGAAAATGGGCTAAGAACTACGTTAACTTTGGATGAAATCGCCGAAATTTTAGACTCAGGGGAATACGCATATTACGGAAGCGGCGAAAGGATTTTCTACAGCAAGAAGGATAAAAAGTTTCTAGTGGCAGTAGTTACGCCCGATGGCACTGTTGTTACAGTGAAGCCAGGAGACTCCGCCCCTGATAAACTCCGAGCACTGGCCATCATGCGAACGGCGGGATTAATGAAGCCTCTAGTTCGCGAAGAAAAGAAAGACTCAACGTAGTGATGCGTTGGGCCTTTTTTATTTTGGTGGAGATGGCGGGAGTTGAACCCGCGTCAGGAAAGCTTTTGAGGGATGGTTGACAAGCTTAGGTGAAATCCTGAATTAACTCTCAGGAAAAAAGTTTTCTCGCTTATGACACCCGCGATCCCGTAGCGAGAATCAAGGACGGATGGCTCCGACGCGAGGTCGGAGCGTTGCCATTAAGCTACTGCCAAGGCAGGCTCTCTGGTTCCAAATAAGTTTGCACTTATTATGTTCCCATGGGAGATATTTAGCTCCGCCATGGCGGAGCGCCTGAACATCATCTCAAAGTTCTTCCCCTCGAGGCCTATCATCCCCGTAGGTTGCGGCCGACTTCGCGCTCGATGTCGCGTTTTTTTATTTTGTCGCGTTTTTCGTACTTCTTCTTTCCGCGGACAATTGCGATCTCGATCTTAATTCGGCCGCTTGTAGTATACACCTTTATTGGGATGATTGTCAACCCGCGCTTCTCGGCATTTCCTGCGAGAGAGGCTATCTCTTTCTTGTGGAGCAAGAGTTTTCTAGTTCGTTCGCGCACGTACCCCTCAGGCGTATTATTCGGCTGATAGGGAGGTATATCCATGCCGACGAGAAATGCTTCGTCCCCGCGGATTAAAACGCGTGCCCCGGAAATATTTCCATTTTTATTTTTAAGCGATTTTACCTCGAGTCCCAGCAATGATAAACCCGCCTCGAATTTCTCAAGGATTTCATAGTTGAAATATGCTTTTTTGTTTTCGAGCAGGGCGGGCATAAATTCATAATAACATTCTTGCTGTGCTAAACTAAAAACATGCTTCGGGATGAATTAATAAAAGAAATCTCTAAAGCCGTTGGCGCGGATGTCGATATTAAGTTAGCCGAACCGGAGCGTTCGGAAAACGGAGATTATTCGACAAATGTCGCATTTAGAGTTGCAGGAGACCCGGAAGCAATTGCGGCTGAATTGAGGAAAAGTAAGTTGATTAAAGACGTTGAGGTTAAAAACAAATTCATAAATATTTTTTTGAAAGATGATGTTTTGATTAAAGAACTCGGTCGAGAATTAAAATGTGAGAAAAAAAATAAAAAGATTAACGTCGAATTCGTGTCCGCGAATCCGACGGGGCCTTTGACGATGGCCAACGGCCGAGGAGGATTTTACGGGGATGCCCTTTCAAATATTTTGGAAAAGGCCGGCTACAGTGTCACGCGGGAATACTATATTAACGATGCGGGCAATCAAGTCCGGCTTTTGGGTGAATCCATTCAAGCCGCTGAAGGAAAGATCCCCGATCAAGAAAATTATTACAAAGGCGAATATATAAAGGGATTGATCGGAAAATCCGGAAAAGAGGCGGTAGAAATTTTGCTTGGGCGGATAAAGGAGTCTCTCGAGAAGTCCGGAATTAAATTTAATGTTTGGTTTTCAGAGGGAGGGCTTCGCGAAAAAAAAGAGCCGGAGAAAGTTTTGAAATTTTTGGAAGAAAAAAAACTTATAGAGAAAAAAGATGGAGCAGTGTGGCTTGGCGATGCTGTGCTTGTAAAATCTGACGGAGAATATACGTATTTTTTAGTGGACTTAGCGTATCACTGGGATAAATTTATAGAAAGAAAGTTTGATTTGGGCGTAAATATTTTGGGGCCGGATCATCATGGTTATGTTGAGCGAATAAGAAAAGGAATTGAAGCGCTTGGAATCGAGCCAGAACGCTTGAGAATCATAATTATGCAACTTGTCAGGCTTATTTCAAAAGGGAAGGAGGTTAAAATGTCGAAGCGCACAGGGCAATTTGTGACTATGGACGAGCTTTTGGAGCAAGTCGGTGTTGATGTCGCGCGGTGGTTTTTTCTTGAGCGCTCGCCGAATACCCACATGGATTTCGATTTGGATTTGGCAAAAGAGAAGTCCGAGAAAAACCCGGTTTACTATGTGCAATACGCGCACACGCGTATTGCTGGTATTTTGAATAAATCCGATGCAAAGCCCGGTACGCTTACCAAGTTTAGTAATTTTGCAGAGCGCTCACTTGCGCTTAAAATTTTACGCTTCTTGGAGTTACTCGAAGACATTTCCAAAGACTATCAAGTCCATCGCCTGACTACCTATGCTTACGAACTCGCGCAAACTTTCTCCGCTTTTTACCGCGATGTCAAAGTCATCGGCTCGGACCGCGAAGCGGAACTTCTATATTTAGTTTCAAAAACAAAGGAAACGCTGGCCACCGTTCTAAAGCTTCTCGACATTTCCCAACCAGAGAAAATGTAATCAAAGAACAATTTTTTCTGCAACAATTTCCATATTCAAAAACTCTTTCGCGAATTTAGAAAATTTCTCCGGGTCGCCGGTTGTGATATAGCGCCTCACATCATTTTTTGAGAGGTGTTTTTCTATTTCGGGATGGCGGGATAAATAATTTTTTAACGATGCCGGAATTACGGACGGGGACTCAAAAATTTTTGCATCTGGAAGTTCAGCCTGAATTAAATCTTTTATCAAAGGATAATGCGTGCAGCCGAGAATAATATTTTTTATTCCACCTCTTTCGAATTCTTTTAAATATTCGCGAATCGCTTCTTTTATTTCTGGGCCATCGATTTTTCCCGCCTCGATCAGCGGGACCAAGAGAGGAGTAGCAACCTGCAAAATGTTGAACATCGGATGTTCAACAGCGTTCAGTTTCTGAATTTCTCTAACATATGCGCCTGACTCAACGGTAGCTTTGGTGGCAAGAATCCCAATTTTCCCATCGAGCTTTGCGACGGCCTCGGCTACCAGAATCAAAACACCCAAGACTTTTATATCGGGTGTCTCTTGTTGTATTTTTCGAAGGGCTTGCGAAGACGCTGTGTTGCAGGCAAGAATGACAAGCTCGCAGCCGTTTTTAGAAAGCCAATCCACAGCTTGGCGAGTATATTTGTGGATTTCTTCTTGGGAGCGCGAGCCATAGGGCGCGCGGGCGTTATCACCGAAATATATAAAGTCGTATTTTGGAAATTTTTCCGCCAATGGCTTAAAAACCGTAAGTCCGCCGTATCCAGAATCAAAAACCCCGATCATACTCTGACTATAAGCAAAAAGAAAAACTCCCGCCACACTTTTCAGTATGACGGAAGTTTCTATGGTTGGCGGCTTAGCTCGATTATTCGAGCTGTAGATTGGCGTATTGCCGGACAGCTCGGTAATAACTTACCCACCTTGCCCAATCAGCAGTGGACGCTTCTTGAGGGGTAAAGTCCACTCGCTTCCCGTCCTTATCAAGAACGCTTACGCGATCAAGCGTTCCGTCAAAGGAATAATCGTAAAAAGAGAAACGGATTTCTAACGCATCGGCACGGCGAACATCGAACGCTATTCCAGCTGGCCGCTCTGTTATTCGGACAACTGAAGGCGGGGAACTCTTCCCCATTTGGTATGTCCCGAAAAGTACGGCCGCAATGGCGACCGCGATTATTGAGCCAATAAACGCACTCTTTTTATTCATGAGAACACCTCCTTCAAAATTTTACTAATTATACACCCGTTATATAATTTTGTCAATAGTATAGGCAAGAAACTCATAATCTTGCCTATAAGACAGCATTTGCTAGACTTTACCTATATGGCCGATGAGAAAGGCTTTCCAATGTATGGTTCCGTTTCTCCTCGCTCTGAAGAGGAGATTCTTCGTTTTTGGAAAGATAATAAAATATTCGAGAAGTCTCTGGAGTCCAGGAAAAAAGAGAAGAAATTCGTCTTTTTTGAAGGCCCTCCTTATGCCAACGGTATTCCCGGGATTCACCACGTAGAATCGCGCTCGTTTAAGGATATTATTTTACGCTACAAGACCATGCGCGGATTTTTTGTACCGCGCAGAGCGGGATGGGATACGCACGGCCTTCCGACGGAAATGGCGGTTGAAAAAGCGCTCGGTATAAAATCGAAAAGGGAAATCGAGGAGAAAATCGGCGTTGAAAAATTTGTTGAAGAGGCGAAGAAAAATGTTTTCACGTTCATAGACGCTTGGGAAAAATTGACCGACCGCATGGCATACTGGCTCGATTTGAAAAATGCCTATGTGACGATGACCAATAATTATATTGAATCTCTCTGGGCTGTCATTTCCGAAATTTCCAAAAAAAAATTGCTTTATGAAGATTATAAAGTTCTACCGTGGTGCCCGCGCTGTGGAACATCGCTTTCTTCGCACGAATTGGCGCAGGGGTACCAGAAAGTAAAAGAAAATTCGATTTATGTTAAGTTCCAACTTGCAGGCGATAAGTCGCAAAATCAGCGGGTAAGTTGTCTAGTTTGGACGACAACTCCATGGACGCTTCCCGGAAACGTAGCGCTCGCGGTAAATCCAAAAATAGATTATGTGACGATAGAACGCGCCGATAATTCCGGTGAGTGGCTGATTTTGGCCGAATCTCGTCTTGGCGTAATCGAGGGAGAGTACAAAATTATCAATCGCGAGAAGGGCGCCGCGCTAGTCGGAACAAAATACAAGGCTTTATATCCTTATCCTGCTGCGACGGAAAATAGTTATTGCGTTGTCGCGGCCAGTTTTGTATCAACCGAGGACGGCTCGGGAATAGTCCATATAGCGCCCGCTTTCGGGGGAGACGACTTAGCGGTTGGGAAAAAAGAAAAGTTGCTGACGCTCGTAACTGTAACGGAGGAAGGAAAAATGAATACTCCGGGTGCTACGTGGGATGGAAAATTCATCAAAGACGCGAACCAACTAATATGCGAAGATTTAAAAAATCGCTCGCTTTTATTCAGTGTCGCTTCTTATGAACACGATTATCCTTTCTGCTGGCGGTGCGGCACGGCTTTGATGTACTACGCGAAGACTTCCTGGTTTTTCAAAACTACGGCCGTCCGCGATCATATGCTTCAGGAAAACAAGAAAATTAGTTGGCGCCCGGAATACTTGCGGGACGGCCGCTTTGGAAGCTGGCTTAAAGAAAATGTTGATTGGGGAATTTCCCGCGAGCGTTATTGGGGGACTCCGTTGCCGGTTTGGAGATGCGGGAAGTGTAAAAATATAAAAGTTGTTGGATCATTGGAAGAACTTGATGAAGCAAATCCAAGCGCCGCAAGCATAATTTTCATGCGACATGGCGAAGCATTGCATAATATCAAAAACAGAGTAAATCCATTTTCTCCTGAAAATGACAGCAAAGATGAACTTACTGAAAAAGGGAGAAGGGATGTTATCGCTTCGGCAGAGAAGCTCAAAAAGGAGAACATAGAAGTCATTGTTTCTTCGCCATCAGCTCGCGCTAAAGAAACTGCTGAGATAGTTGGCAACATTTTGGGTATTAAAAATATCGAAATAATCCCTGAACTGTACGATGTTATGATTGGAAAGTTTGAGGGGGAGCCCATTAGTGAGTTCAAAAAGGAGTTTTCAAATTTTGAGGAGCGTTTTACAAAAAAACCCGGTGGAGCGGAAAATTCGCGGGAGCTGAGAAAACGCGTGATGAAAGCCCTTGGAGAGGTGAGAGTGAAATGCGCTGGCAAGAAAGTTTTGGTTGTGAGCCATGGGGATCCAATTTGGGTTGCAATCGCTACATTGGAAGGACTCAAGGAAAAAGGCTACAAAGAATCTTTTTACCCAAGCCCCGCGGAATTCAAAAAAATTAAATTGCACAACTGGCCGTATAATCCGGCGGGTGAACTAGATCTTCATAAGCCGTATATAGACGAAATAAAATTGAAATGCGAAAAGTGTTCGGGCGAGATGGCGCGCGTGAAAGAAGTTGTAGATGTCTGGTTTGATTCCGGAGCGATGCCGTTTGCCTCGCAAGGCTGGCCCTTCGACTCCGCTCAGGGCAAGCCGCCTGCATTGTATCCGGCTGAATATATTTCCGAGGCGATCGACCAGACGCGGGGGTGGTTTTATACATTGCTCGCGGTCTCATCGCTTTTGGGATTGAAATCATCATTCAAGCGGGTTTTGTCGCTTGGTTTGGTGTTGGATGAGAAGGGCGAGAAAATGTCGAAATCAAAAGGAAACGTTGTCGATCCGCAAATGCTTATGGAAAAATATGGGGCGGATGCGGTCAGATGGTATTTTTATACTATCAATCAGCCTTGGGACGACAAGCTTTTTCGCGAGAAGGACATTCAGGATGCCCAAAGGCGTTTCCTTATGATTCTATGGAATTCGTTTGTGTATTGGCGAACTTACGGCGCAAAATCAAAAGGCAAAAGTCAAAATGCAAAATTAATTATAAACAAATGGCTTCTTTCAAAATGGAACGAAGTTTTAAGTGAGGTTGAGAAAAAGTTAGATGCATATGATATTGTTTCGGCCGCACGTGCGCTTGAAAATTTTGTTGTTGAAGATTTGTCGCATTGGTATATCAGGCGGATCCGCGAACATATGAAACACGAGAAATCGGAAGCGGCGAAAGAATGTTCGGCAACTCTCGGTTTCGTTTTACTAGAGCTTTCAAAAGCTTTAGCTCCTTTTGTGCCTTTTATTTCCGAAGGGATTTACAAAAGTTTAGAAGGCAATCACGAGAGCGTGCATCTGGAGGATTTTCCCGCCTTCGCCAAGGCTTCGGCGGGCAAGCCCGAAGAAAAAATTATTAAAGAAATGGAGGTGGTGCGAGAGATAGTTTCGAAAGGCTTGGAGGCACGGCAGAAAGCGGGGATTAAGATCAGACAGCCGTTGTCAGATTTACGATTTAAGATTTACGATTTAGGAGATAAAGAGCTTTTGGACTTGATTAAAGGGGAAGTGAATATAAAAAGCGCGATTTTCGATAAAAATCTTAAAGACGACGTTGAGCTCAATACGGAAATTACGGATGAACTCCGCGAGGAGGGTTTTGTTCGCGAATTTGTGCGGGCTGTTCAGGATTTCAGAAAAGAATTAAAACTGACTCCGCAGGAGAAAGTAGAGTTGTCCGCGAAAGGGAAGAAAGAGTTCGAAAAAATTCTCACCAAGCATGAATTGCTCATCAAAAAGGAGATAAACATTTCCGATTTATTGATAGGTAAGACTGCAGGCAATGCGAAAGAAATTTCCCTCGACGGCGAGAAACTAGAAATAGGAATCAATCACACACATCATCTAAAAATAGAAAATGCCTGAAACTCGATCCTGCCAAAACTGCAAACAAAACTTTGCAATCGAACCGGAGGATTTTAAGTTTTATGAAAAAATTTCTGTCCCGCCGCCGACATTTTGCCCAAAATGCAGAATGACGCGGCGTATGCGTTTTGGCAATCACTTAAATATGTATAAAAGAAGGGATGATTTAGGTAATAAGGAAATACTATCAGTTTATGACAAAGACGTCCCCTTCCTAATTTATAAAGCCGAAGATTGGTGGTCTGACAAATGGGACCCAATGCAATTTGGTAAGGAATATGATTTTGCTATTCCATTTTTTTCTCAATTTCTGGCTCTTTATCGCAGCGTACCGCAAATGAATCTTGTAAATATTAATTCAGTTAACTGCAATTACTGTCCTAAAATAATGAACGCAAAAAATTGTTATCTTTCTATTGGGTTGGGAATAGAAAATTGTATTTATGGCTACTACTCGCGATATTCTAAAGATTCTATTAGTTATTTCAATTTGAATCTTTCCGAGAAATGCTACGAGTGCGTTGATTGTTATAAATGTAATTCTCTTTTTTTCTCGCAGGACTGTGTCGAATGTTATGACTCAAAATTTCTAATAGATTGCCGAAATTGCCACGATTGTTTTGGATGCGTTAATTTACGAAATAAATCATTCTGTATATTAAATAAACAATATACGAAAGAAGAATATAAAGAAATAATTAATGAATATGATTTCGGGAGCAACGAAGGTATTAAACAAGCAATAGAAAAACTTAACAATCTTAAAGTTCACTTACCGAGACGCTACTCTATTTTAAATAAATGCGCTAATGTCACAGGAAATCACTTGTCAAATTCTATCAATTCATTTGATTGTTTTGACATCTCCGAAGATAGTAGCTTGGAAAGAGTTAAATATGGAATTATTGGAAGCTCTATGAGAGATTGTTATGATTTTTTTACTGGCGGAGAAGACATTGAATTATCGGCAGAATTCATGCTGACCGTTGGAGGCAGTAATAACTTCGCAACCATTAATGTTCCTGAATCGCATAATGTTAAATATTCTATTGATTGTTATAACTCGAGTAATTTGATTGGATGTGTTGGCCTGCGTAAAAAAGAATATTGTATTCTCAATAAACAATTTACCAAAGAAGAATACGAAGAGCTCATTCCAAAAATCATCCAGCATATGAAAGATATACCATACATAGATAATAAGAAAAGAGTTTATGCGTACGGCGAATTTTTTCCGGAGGAATTTTCTCCTTTTGCATATAATGAAACCGTTGCCCAAGAAAATTACCCTTTAACAAAGGGGCAGGCGCTTGATATGGGATATTCTTGGAAAGATTCAGAAAAAAGAAATTATCAAATTAGTGTGAAATCTCAGGATCTCCCAGATCATATCCGGGATGCAAAAGATGATATTTTAAATCATATAATTGGATGTGAACATGAAGGAAAATGCAACGAGCAATGCACAGAAGCATTTAGAATTATTTCCCAAGAACTCGATTTTTATCGAAAGCAAAATTTTCCCTTGCCACGACTCTGTCCTAACTGTCGCCATCACCAAAGGCAGAAACAACGCAATCCCTTAAAACTCTGGCATCGCGCGTGCATGTGCGAGTTGGAAAACCATGGGCACGATGGAAAATGCCCCAACGAATTTGAAACTTCATATTCTCCGGAAAGGCTAGAAATTATTTATTGCGAGAGTTGTTATAACAAAGAAGTCGCATAATTTATATTCACTTGACACATATCCTATATGATATACAATGAAGATGGATCTAGTTATAAGGTGAAGTTTTACCTTGATATAAAAAGTGGCCGTAGTCCAGTCAAAGATTATATCGACAAACTCAATGATAGAGAAAGAGCGAAAGTATTGAAATATATTGAGTTTCTTCGCGAAAATAAGGGCGTTCTCGACGAACCGTATTCAAAACATATCAATGGCAAAGTTAGAGAGCTTCGAGTTGACTTTGCGCGACAGCACCATAGAATTTTTTACTTTATTTTTGTCGGACGAAATATCATTTTGCTCCACGCTTTTTTGAAGAAAACTCCGAAGACCCCGACTGGCGAAATAAAAAGAGCAGAGGAGCGTTATAAAAATGTAATATCCAATCAAAAACTCTATGAATAAATCAAAAAAACAATACAAAGTAGTAGATTTTCAAAAATATCTCGCGAGCGAGCTTAAAAATCCAAAGATACGAAAATATTACAATGAATACGGCAAGCAACTAGAAATTGCGTATCAGATTTTATTGTTGCGCAAACAGGAAGGCATTTCCCAGTCCGAACTCGCGCAAAAAATCGGCACTACTCAAAGCAATATTGCTCGCATGGAGCAAGGTAAGCAAAACTTTACCACGGAAACACTTCAAAAAATTGCCTCAGCGCTTAGGCATGATTTGAAAGTAGAATTTGTAAAATAAGGAGGCTGTATGGCAAACGGACTATATCAAACCGAAGGAATTATTTTTAACTCGCAGGACCAAGGAGAGGCGGATAAGGTTTTGACTATATATACGAAAGAATTCGGGATGTTGAAACTCTTTGCGCGGGGGACTAGAAGATCGAGTTCTAAGCTGAATAAATTTTTGAACCTTTTTACATATGGGAAATTCGGTTTTGTTTCCGGAAAAGATTCGTGGCACCTGATTGATGCCGAAGATTTGGGGCGTTTTGATAAAATTTACGAACCGGAATTCGGCAGGGTATCCAATTTTATAAAAAGATTTTCTCCAGGCGAGGGCGAGGAGCCAAAGCTTTGGGATGCATTTTGGGATTTTACAAGAACAGGGGACGAGCTTTTATTCTACGCCAAAGCGCTTTCTATTTTGGGATATTTGGACGAAAAAGAGATCCAGACGCATTCGCGGGAAAATTTAGCGCAATTGATTTCTGGCGCTATCGCGTCCTCCCAGCTTTGAGTAATTAGATGTCGCCGACTTGGTAGCCGGATGCGCTAATTTTACTAATAATTAAATAATTAAAGAATTAGTGGTAAAATTGGCAAGTGAGCGAGCATCTCGAAGAACTTAAAAAGCGCCTTTATAAGTCGGGGGAATCTTTTGATGCCAGGTTGCGCCGCCCGGAATTGACTCCACGGCCCCAGAAGCCCCCAGTTTCTTGGCAGGAGGAAGCCGAGCCCGTTGTTATGATGGAGCCGAAGCATAGCGGGAAAATATGGTGGATTTTAGGCGCAGTTTTTTTTATAGCCGCGATAGGGGCGGGCGCTTATTATTATTTGAGCAATAATGCAATTTCTAACGAGAGAATTAAGATCAGCATTTCCGGCCCAGATGGAGCAGTCGGCGGGGAGAGGGCTACCTGGGAAGTCGCTATCACTAATAACAACAGCAAAGAACTTTCGGGAGCGGCATTGATTTTCGAATACCCCGCAGGCTCGAAAGTTTTGGACGAAGGAGTTAAGGGATTGCGTTCGAGAAAAATTTTAGAAAATATCGGGCGAGGCCAGACGGTGCGCCTTTCTTTTAGCGCCTTTATCTACGGCTTTGAAAACGAGTCGAAGGATATTCGAGCGACACTGGAATATACCCCGTCTGGGTCAAGCGTATCTTTTTCAAAAGAGGAGCTCGCCAAGATTACGGTAACGCGTTCCCCGGTCGGAGTTTCTTTTGATCTTCCATCGGAAATCCGCGCAGGGCAGGAAGTCGAGATTAAGATAAATTACGTATCCAATTCATCAAGTGTTCTGGAAAATCTTAATTTGAACCTAGAAGTTCCTTCGAGATTCGTTTATAAAAGCGCAGATCCGAAACCGGATACCGGCGGAGGAACATGGTTTTTATCCCCGCTAAATCCTGGAGAAAAAAGAACCATTTCGGTCAGAGGCATTTTAAGCGGGGGCGAGCTTGAGGAAAAAAGCTTTAAAGCTTCGGTCGGTATTAAAGATCTATCCGGAGAGTTTAGTATTTACGGCCAGGGGGTCGCCACGATTCAGCTGAAAAAACCTTTCTTGGAAGTTGATGCAAAGATAAACGGGCAGGATTCCTATGCCGCGCGCCCGGGAGAGTCTGTTTATGTTGAGCTTACATATAAAAACAATTTGACCGTACCGGTGGAGAACGCGATTATCGAGGCTGTTTTATCCGGAAAAATATTTAACGAAAGCAAGACCATTGTTCGCCTCGGAACCTATAGATCAATCGATAAAAGAATAATATGGAATTCTTCTCTGAATAATTCTTTAGCTAGAATTGATCCGGGAGAATCCGGGACTGTGAGCTTCCAGTTGGAAATGCTGGAAAAGATTACGATAAAAACAGCTGCCGATAAAGAATTCAGTTTGCCGATGCATTTTGAAATCAGGCCTGGGGTAAAGCCCCCCGGGTATGAAGGGGTGGACTTAAAAGGGGAGGATAGTTTGGATATAAAACTGATCTCGCGCCTTCAGCTTGTTCGAAGAGGGTTTTACTATTCAAAAACCATGCCCAATACGGGCCCGATCCCAGCGAAAGTCGGGCAGGAAACAACGTTTACCGTAATACTGTCTCTTACAAATTCAACGAATGACCTTGAAGGGGTTAAAGTTCGCGCCTTTCTCCCGCCGTATATGAGCTGGAAAAATAAAATTATCCCGTCCTCCACCGTTTCTTACGATCCTAATACGGGAGAGTTGATATGGGATGTCGGAGATTTGAAAGCGGGGGTAGGCTATACTTCTCCGGCAAAAGAAATAACATTCCAGGTCGGATTTATTCCTTCGGCAAACCAAGTCGGTCAGGTTCCAGATCTTGTTACTAATATCTCGGCCGAAGGGCACGATAAATTTACCGATCAAAATCTCCAGGTATCGGTTCCGGCATTAACGCTTAAACTCGAATCTGACCCAAAGATTGATATGCGGAAAACTACGGTGATAAAGTGAAGGACATGGTTGATTTGGATAAAATCGTTTCTTTAGCCAAGCGCCGCGGTTTTGTTTTCCCGGGCTCGGAGATTTACGGCGGACTTGCGGGGACTTGGGATCTTGGGCCGCTGGGAGCCGAGATGGCGCACAATATCAAAGAACTTTGGTGGAATCATTTTGTGCGCGCGCACGAAGAGAATTACGGTTTGGCTTCGAGTATTTTGATGCCAGAGAAAGTTTGGGAAGCGTCAGGACATCTCGAGGGCTTCGCCGATCCTTTGGTAGAATGCAATAAATGTAAGCGCAGGTTTAGGGCGGATCAACTTGAAGATAAAGAGAAAGGAAAATGTCCCGAATGTGTCGGCGTGCTTTCCGAACCGCGGCAATTTAACCTGATGTTCAAATCACAGGATGCTTATTTGCGCCCAGAGATTGCGCAGGGCATGTTCGTTAATTTTAAAAATATCTTGGATACAATGCATCCGGAGCTTCCTTTCGGCATTGCTCAGATCGGGCGCGCTTTTCGAAATGAAATCGCGCCGCGGGATTTTTTGTTTCGCGTACGCGAATTCGATTTGATGGAGTTTGAATATTTTGTCCGCGAAGAGGAATGGGAAAAAAATTTTGAAAAGTGGAGGGGCGAAATCTGGTCCTGGATTGAGAAAGTCGGGATTAATAAAGATATGGTCCACGAGCTTGAGGTTTCAAAGGAAGACCGCGCTCACTACTCCAAGAGGACAATTGATTTTGAATTTGACTACCCATTCGGCAAAAAAGAATTATACGGCCTCGCTTATCGCGGAGATTACGATCTTTCCGCGCACGAAAAAGCCTCCGGAGCGGATCTGCGTTTTATTGATCAGGCATCCAGCGATAAATTTATTCCGCACGTGATCGAACCAACCTTCGGTTTAGGCAGAACAATTTTGGCGGTTCTACTATCGTCTTACGCTGAAGATGAGTTAGGCGGGGAGAAAAGAATATTCTTAAGATTAAAACCTGCCATCGCCCCAGTTACGGTTGCCATTTTCCCGCTTGTAAAAAATAAGCCTGATTTGGTCGCAAAAGCGCGCGAGATTTATTCCAGCCTCAAGCAATGTGCAAAAAGCGTACAATTTGACGACAACGGCAATATCGGTAAGCGATATCGCAGGCAAGACGAAATCGGCACACCATGGTGCGTAACTGTTGACTACCAAACCCTCGAAGACGGCACAGTTACCATCCGCGATAGGGATACGGGGGAACAGATTAGAAAGGACCAAAAAGAGCTGGAAAAGTATTTTCCCGAGAGGATTTCATGAGAGAGCGGTTCAACACAACTTTCCGCGCCTTGCGGTCGCGCAACTTCCGGCTGTTCTTATTTGGGCAGGGGATTTCGGTTATTGGTACCTGGATGCAGAGGGTGGCCTTGAGTTGGCTTGTATACAAACTTACAAGCTCAGCTTTGCTCCTGGGTGTGGTAAATTTTGCGAGCTACATCCCGCTACTCGTCGTCTCTCCAATTGCCGGAGTATGGATCGATCGGTACCCCAAGATAAAAATTGTAATCGCAACGCAGATTTTATCCATGATCCAAGCGCTTCTCCTCGCCTTTTTAGTACTCTCGGGCAAAATCGAAATTTGGCACGTGATTATTTTAAGTTTGTTTTTGGGCGTGATAAATGCCTTCGATGTTCCAGGAAGGCAGTCATCGTATATCAATTTGATAGATAATAAAGAGGATCTGCCTAATGCGATAGCGCTTAATTCTGTCGCATTTCATCTTTCGCGCTTCATTGGCCCTTCCGTTGCCGGGGTGATAATCGCGGCATTTAGCGAGGGCATTTGTTTCCTGGTTAACGGCCTAAGCTATATTCCGGTTATTATCTCGCTTTTTATGATCCGAGCTGTCGACGATGCTAAAAGCGGAGAAGGGAAGCACGCGCTGGAAGAATTGAAAGATGGATTTAGATATATTTCCGCGAAGCCTGCCTTAAAAAATATACTACTGCTTGTCGCGGCAGTAAGTTTTTTCGGATGGTCGTATACAATTTTATTGCCGGTTTTCGCGAAAGATATTTTGGGCGGAGGCGCTCTTACTTTTGGATTTCTTAATTCCGCGACTGCTGTCGGGGCAGTCGTAGGAGCTTTTTACGCGGCATCGCGAAAAAATCTTTTTGGGCTCGAAAGGAGAGCTGTCTTTTTTGCTTCCGTATTCGGCGTTGCCATCGTTTTATTTGCCTTCTCGAAGATGCTTTGGTTCTCTATGATTTTTGTCGCTCTCTCCGGCTTGGGCGCGATGTTGCACAACACTTCAGCGAATTCATATGTACAGACATCAGTCAATGATAAAACGCGTGGCAGAGTTATGAGCATCTATGCCTTTGGGCACCAGGGATTGATCCCGGTAGGTAGCTTACTTCTCGGCTGGGCGGCGTCGTCTTACGGCGCACCAATCGCAATGATGGCCGCTGGAATATTCTGCATCATCTCCATTTTATTTTTAGGCCCGAGGATAGTTACGTCGCCCGCCAAAAATTCCAGTTGAGCCTTATTTTTCCATTGCATTTTCCTTAGTAAGATGCTAATTTTATATTACTTTATTATTTAAGAATTTAGGCGGGTCAAATGAAATTCGAGAAAAAGACATTCAAGAACGGGCTTCGGGCGGTGGTGGCGCCGATGATAGATACTCAAGCTATGACCTTGCTTGTGCTTTTTGGGACGGGTTCGAAATACGAAATAAAGAAATTAAACGGCATTTCGCATTTTTTGGAGCACCTTTTTTTCAAAGGAACGAAGCACCGCCCAAAGGCCGGGCAGGTTAATTTGGAGCTGGATCGCTTGGGAGCCGAATCAAACGCGTTTACCTCAAAAGAATATACCGGCTATTATGTCAAAGCCGCGGCAAAACATTTCGAAGTCGCGCTTGATATTGTTTCCGATATATTGCTCGAACCGCTTTTCAAAGCCCAAGAAATCGAAAAGGAGAGAGGAGTCATTTTACAGGAACTTTCAATGTATGAGGATAATCCGCAAAGACAGGCCTATGAAATTTTTGAGGACTTGCTTTATGGCGACCAGCCCGCGGGATGGATGACTGGAGGGTATCCGGAAACTGTAAAAAATATAAACAGGGATGATATTATCCACTACAAAAATAGCCACTATCTTTCCTCCAATGCCGTTGTCGCCGTTGCCGGCAACGTGGATCAGGCAAATGTGTTTAAGAAAATAGGGAAGGTTTTTTCAAAGATGCCGCAGGGCAAGAAGATCGAGAAGCTAAAAGTAACGGAAGCGCAAGCAAGGCCGCAGGTTAAATTAAAGAAAAAAGATGTTGATCAGACGCACATACGTTTAGGCGTGCGCTCCTATGATATGTATGATGAGAGGAGATACCCACTCACAGTTCTAAACACAATAATCGGGGGAAACTGGTCCTCGCGCCTATTTACGGAATTAAGGGAAAAGCTCGGGCTTGCTTATTATGTCCGATCTTCAATCGAGCAATACACAGATACGGGATATCTCATTGCTTCCGCGGGGATTCCTCACGGAACTTTGGGAAAAGTTTCCGAAAAAATTGTGCAGATTTTATCCGGCGCCAGAAAAAAGGGCGTCTCCCCGCAAGAAATCAAATTTGCCAAAGAGTATATACGCGGTTCAATGGGCTTGGCTTTCGAATCGTCCGATGAGGTCGCGATGTATCTTGCCTCGCAGGAGCTTTTTTATAAAAAAATACTGACCCCCGAGGAGGTTTTATTAAAGATTGAGAAGGTTGGAAGAAGCGATATTTCGAGCGTGGCCAAGGATATATTTTCCCCGGGAAAAATCAATCTTGCCGCTATAACTCCAGACGATAATATAAAGCCGTTTGAAAAAATATTAGCAAAAATATAAATGAACGAAGAAAAAATAACAATCGATATCTCAATCCTATCTTTGATAAAAATTTTACTCTTTGTTATTTTGGCTTGGGTTGTTTTCGAGTTGCGCGCAGTTATAGGGGTTCTCTTGGCTTCGGTAGTAATCGCGTCCTCGGTGGATCCGGCAGCGCGCTGGTTTTCCGCCTATAGAATTCCTAGAGTTATCTCGGTTGTCTTGGTGTATTTGGCCGCATTTACAATTTTGGGGCTGGTTTTTTATCTTATCCTTCCGCCGCTTGTCTCGGAGATGGGCGGTTTTTTGACGGATCTCCCGGACAATATTGAGACTTTTGAGCCAAAAAATATTCTATCTTTCTTGCCAGAATTGCCTAAGAGTTTCAATAACGTATTGAGGGACGCCATTTTAAATTTCCGAGATTATTCTTTCGAGAGCACATCAGGGCTTCTTGCCGGAATCGCGAAAATATTCGGAGGAGCCGTTTCATTTATTATGATTATAGTAATTTCGTTCTATCTGTCGGTTGAGGAGCGCGGCATCGAGAATTTTCTGAAAATAGTTACCCCAAAGGAGTACGAGGGATACGCGCTTGATCTATGGAATCGCTCGAGAAGAAAAATCGGGCTTTGGTTCCAAGGCCAGTTGCTCCTGGGCTTATTGGTTGGGATCCTCGTTTTTTTGGGCCTTACCATACTCGGCGTTAAATATGCCCTCCTGCTTGCGATCCTTTCCGGAATTTTGGAGATTATCCCAGTATTTGGCCCGATAATATCCGCAGTGCCTGCGATCGGAGTTGCGTTCACTCAAAAACCTGTTCTTGGTATAGCCGTCCTTGTCTTGTATGTAATCATCCAACAGTTTGAAAACCATCTTATTTACCCATTGGTCGTGAGGAAAACTATCGGGATCCCCCCGCTTCTGGTAATTTTGTCGATTTTTATAGGCGGGGTGCTGGCGGGGTTTTTTGGGATCATGCTTGCGGTGCCCGTAGCGACTGTGCTTGTTGAATTTATTAATGACTTTGCCAGGCGAAAGCAGATAGAATTTTAAATGGCTAAATTTTATATAACAACGACTCTGCCGTATGTAAATGCGCCACCGCATATTGGTTTTGCCCTCGAGCTTGTGCGAGCTGATATAATCGCACGGTATCATAGGCTTTTGGGAGATGAAGTCATTTTTAATACCGGGACCGATGAGCACGGCCTGAAGGTTTACCGCAATGCTTTAAAAGAAAATAAAGATCCTAAGGAATATGTAGATATGCTCGTCAAGCGTTTTGTGTCTCTAAAATCTACTCTAAACGTAAGTTATACGAATTTCATCCGGACGACCGATCCTCATCATAAAAAAGCCGCCCAGGAATTTTGGAATCGCTGCTCGGCTTCAGGCGATATATATAAACAACTTTATTCTATAAAATATTGCGTCGGATGTGAGCTTGAAAAAACGGAATCAGAACTTGATGAATATGGCCGTTGCCCCATCCATCCAAATTTGGAAATCGAGATTATAGAAGAGGAGAACTATTTTTTTCGATGGTCAAAATATCAGGAAAAACTGCTTGAATTGTATTCCTCAAGGCCAGATTTCGTTTTGCCATCTTTCCGCATGAATGAACTTCGCAATTTTGTCTCCTCGGGACTCCGGGATTTCAGCATCACGCGCAGGCGCGAGAAAATGCCTTGGGGGGTTGCTGTTCCGGAGGATGACGAACATGTGATGTATGTATGGTTTGATGCGCTTGTAAATTATATTTCAACTTTGGGTTGGCCGGAGGACGAAAAGAAGTTTAAGAATTTTTGGCCAGGCATCCAGATTGCCGGAAAAGACAATCTGCGCCAGCAAGCCGCGATGTGGCAAGCTATGTTGATGTCGGCTGGGTTACCGTGCTCGAAGCAGATCCTGATTAACGGCTTCATTGAGAGCGGCGGACACAAGATGTCAAAAAGTTTGGGCAATGTTGTGGACCCAACGGATGTAGTCGGACAATATGGCACGGACGCGCTTCGATATTGGTTTGCGCGAGAAGTGCCAGCTTTCGACGATGGGGATTTCACACAAGACAAATTCGCCTTCGCTTACGAGGGAAATTTGGTAAACGGACTTGGAAATTATATCCAGCGCGTTTCAACTATGGTTAAAAATTATTTTCCTGAAGGAATCGCGAGGCCAAGCACCGAAGATTTGCTGAAAGTTGCCCTAAAAAGGGGAGATTCGGAATATGTTGCGCTTGAATATTTTATTAAGAGAATAATTGCCAAAGAATACAGGGAAGCTATGGAAAAGTTTGAGCTTACTAAAGCGATCGACAAAATTTTCGAGCTCTTAAAAGAGCTGGATGTTTTTGTTCAGGTCCACGAGCCTTTTAAGCTCATAAAAAAAGACAAAGAAAAAGCCAAAGTTATTTTATGGAATTTATGCTATGGCGCCGTCGGACTAGCTTGGCTGCTTATCCCGTTTTTACCGGAAACATCGGATAAAATATTTGATATATTTGGGATCACGGAGAAAAATCCGCCAGCTGGCGGACCTAAATGGGATAATTTTAAGGCAAAAGAGCACAAGGCACTTTTCCCGCGAATTGAAAAATGAAATTATTCGACGTACATACGCACGTTCAGTTCGCGGCTTTCAATGAAGATAGAGAAGATGTAATAAAGCGGGCGCAAGAAAAGGAGGTCTACATGATTAATGTTGGGACCCAGTGGGATACGTCTTCGGCGGCTATTGATTTAGCAAAAAAATACGAATCAGGAGTTTGGGCTACGGTTGGGTTGCATCCTATTCATACTTCAAAATCTTTTCATGATAAGGAGGAATTGGGAGGCGGAGAAGAAGCTCGAGAGTTTACTTCGCGTGGGGAAGAATTTGATTATGAAAAGTATAAGAAGCTTGCATTGGATGGGAAAGTAGTCGCACTTGGGGAATGCGGTTTAGATTATTACAGGCTTGAAGAGGGTACGCGGCATAGGCAAGAGAAAGTATTCATAAATCATATTGAACTTTCTCGCGACGTCAAAAAACCGCTAATGATACATTGCCGCCAAGCTTTTCCAGACCTGATTAAAATTCTCGAATCTTATCGTTCCTCGCTGATAGCGAAGCCCGGAGCGGTCCACTTTTTTTCCGGTACTACAGATAATGCCAAGAAATTAATGGATCTAGGCTTTTCTTTTTCTTTCGGAGGAGTTCTAACTTTTACGCATGAGTATGAAGATGTTGTAAAATATATCCCGCTCGACAGGATTTTACTCGAAACCGACGCTCCTTACGTTGCGCCAGAGCCATATCGAGGAAAACAAAACGAGCCGAGTTATGTAATTGAAGTCGCAAAGAAAATAGCTGAAATTAAGGGGGACACCACTGAGGAGGTTATTGAAATAACTTTCAAAAACGCCGAAACGCTTTTTCTTGAAAAAAATCCTGAAAAATAATAGAATTCTGGGATATGTCGGCGTATTCCAAGATCGAAAATAAATGGAGAAAATTGTGGCTAAAAGCAGGGGTTTACGAACCGGATTTAAAGAAAGCAAAAAAACCTTTCTATAATTTGATGATGTTCCCATACCCTTCAGCGGAAGGGCTTCATATTGGGAGTGTCAGGACTTTTACAGGAGTTGATATCTATGGAAGGTTTAAAAGAATGCAGGGGAACGATGTTTTTGAGCCGATTGGACTGGATGGATTCGGGATCAATTCGGAGAATTTCGCGCTGAAAATCGGTGTGCATCCTTCGAGACAGGCGAAAATTTCCGAAAAAAATTTTTACCGCCAACTCGAAATGATCGGGAACAGCTTTGCATGGAGAGAAAAACTTGAAACTTACGAACCGGAATATTACAAGTGGACGCAATGGGTTTTTGTCCAAATGTTTAAAAAGGGTCTCGCTTACCGCAAGCGCTCTCCTGTGAACTGGTGTCCATCCTGCAGGACGGTTTTAGCGGACGAACAAGTAATATCCGGGGAATGCGAAAGGTGCAGTGCGAAAATAGAGAAAAAAGATTTGGAGCAATGGTTTTTCAAAATTACCAACTATGCTGAAAGGCTTTTGGCGGGCTTGGACAAAATTAATTGGACAGAAAGCGTTAAAACCACGCAGAAAAATTGGATTGGCCGCTCCGAGGGATATTCTCTCAAATTTCCCTTAATCGGCATCCCAGGCGAGGAAGATAGGAAACACTCGATTGATATTTTTACAACGCGGCCGGATACTCTTTTTGGGGTGACTTTCATTGTGATTTCCCCCGAACTCGCAAAAAGATGGATTAACGACGGATGGCAAGTGTCGGGCGATGTCAAAAAATATATTGCGCACGCTCTTTCTTTACGCGGGAATATAAAACGAGGAGAAGAAGAAAAGTCAGGGGTATTTCCCGGGATACACGCGATTAACCCAGCCAATCAGGAGAAAATTCCCGTATGGATTTCTGATTACGTTTTGGACGCATACGGAACAGGGGCGGTAATGGCTGTGCCGGCGCACGACAGCCGAGATTTTGAGTTTGCAAAAAAATTCAATTTAACTATTCGCGAAGTAATTTCTCCTGATGGGCGGGATCACGATTTAAGAGCGGCGTATACAGACCCGGGAGTTTTGATAAATTCCGCAAAATTCAATGGGACCAATTCCGAGAAGGCAAAGATTGAAATAACTAAGTTTGCAGGAGGGGATAGAAAAATAAACTACCGCTTGCGGGATTGGCTCATCTCACGCCAGCGCTATTGGGGTCCGCCCATCCCGATGATATTTTGCGATTTCTGCCATAAGTCTGGGAAGGGAGAAAGAAAAGAAATGCCTGGGTGGCATTCCGTTCCCGAAAAAAATCTCCCGGTCAAGTTGCCTTTTATCAAAGATTACAGGCCGCAAGGGACGGGAGAATCCCCGCTGGCAAAAGAAAGAAAATTTTCCAAAGCGAGGTGTCCCATGTGCAAGAATTGGGCGCGCCGCGAAACAGATGTATCCGATACTTTTTTGGATTCAACGTGGTACTTTTTCCGCTATCTGGATACAAAGAATAAGAATAAGCCATTCGATAAGCAGAGCGCAAAAAAATGGTTGCCGGTTAATATGTATATTGGAGGGGCGGAGCATTCCGTTCTACACCTTCTTTATTCCCGTTTTATTACCAAAGCTTTTTTCGACTGGAAAATAATTAATTTCGACGAACCGTTTAAAAAATTTAGGGCGCATGGGCTTATCATCAAAGACGGCGCCAAGATGTCCAAGTCAAAAGGGAATATTGTCAACCCGGACGGCTATTTTAAGGATTTTGGCGCGGATGTGATGAGGATATACTTGGCATTTATGGCGCCTCTGGAGCAAGGCGGGGATTTTCGCGATCAAGGTATTTCCGGCATTGACCGATTTCTTGTCCGCGTCGGTAAATTGAAAGCCAAATTAGCGAAAACTTCAAAAGAGGGGCTTAGTGAGAATTCAGAAAAACTGCTCCATAAATCCATAAAAAAAATCGGGGAGGATATTGAAAACCTTCATTATAATACGGCTATCTCGCAGCTGATGATTCTTTTAAGCGAGCTTGAAAAACTGGCATCTCTGCCATGGCATTCTTACGATATATTTTTAAAACTGCTTGCGCCATTCGCACCGTATTTAAGCGAGGAACTTTGGCAGGAATTTTCCGCCAAAGGCGGACCAGCCTCTGGCTGGAAAAAGCAAAATTCTATTCATCTCGAACCTTGGCCAAAATTCGACCCAAAAAAAATAAAGGACGAAAGGTTTAAATTAATTATTCAGGTAAATGGGAAAGTCCGCGCGGTTTTGGATGCCACAATCGGTATTTCGGAAAAGGCGGCGCTTGAAATGGCCATGGAAGATGAAAGCGTCAAAAAATATATTTCCTCGCTCGCCGGCTCTCCAAAGAAAACGATTTTCGTCCCGGACAAGTTATTAAATCTTGTGATATAACATGAAAGCAGTAATACCTTCGGCGGGAGAGGGAATCCGCCTGCGCCCACTTACTCTTGATACACCAAAACAGCTTTTGGAGCTTCATGGGAAGCCTATCCTGGAGCATATTTTTGACTCACTTCCGGACGAGATTGACGAGATAATTCTTGTTGTTGGCTATCTTGGGGATAAGATAGTTAAGCATTTTGGCACGAATTTTAAAGGTAGGAAAATTAAATATGCTTGGCAGAAACAAAAGCGCGGCACATGGGATGCCCTATTGGCAGCGCGCAAGCATATCGGGAAGGGAAAATTTTTAATGCTTTACGGCGACGACATCATCGATAAAAAAAGCATTAAAAAACTTTTAAAGCATGAGTTGGCGGTTCTGGCCAAAGAAGTTCCAGATCCTAGGAGATTTGGGGTAGTGGTTAAAGATAAAAAAGGAAGGCTTTTGGAGTTGGTTGAAAAGCCGGAAAATCCGAAATCAAAATTAGCATTGACTGGTGTGAAAATATTGGACGAAAGGATTTTTCGCTATCCGGCCGCTAAACATAAAAACGGAGAATATTATGTGACGGATTCGGTTTCTAAGCTTGCCCGAGATCACGCGGTGATTGTGGAGGAGGCGGATACGTGGCTTTCTATTGCAACTCCCGAAGAATTAGCGCGTCTCAATGAAGATTTTAAAAATAAAAAAAGAAAAGCTTAAAGAAGCAGTCCAGGAAGCGGTTTTAGCGCTTGAGGCGGGGGAGGTTGTAAAAGTCCCGACGGATACCGTCGCCGGCTTAATTTGCGATTACTATAATAAAAAAGCAGAGAAGGAGATATTCAGGTTAAAGAAGCGCCCGGAGGAAAAAATACTTTCGATTTTTGTTTCTTCTATCGCAGAAGCGAAAAAACTTGTTCCGGTAATTGAGCGCCAAGAAAAATTTTTAGCTAGAGTATGGCCTGGAAAAGTAACCTGCGTACTAAAAAAAGATATCGGAGGATTCAGAATTCCAAATGATGAATTTATTTTAGGACTTCTTCAAAAATTTGGCGGCCCGCTTTTGCAGACTTCTGCTAATATTTCAGGCGAGCCAGCAGTAGGCGGATTGCCTTCGACAGTAGTGGATATAAGCGGCGATAAATTGAAAATTCTCCGAGAAGGCGCTGTTTCTGGAACCGAATTACAAAAAATCTGGGATATGCTATAAATTTTATATGCGCGATAAAGAAGTAGAAAAACTTATCAAAGCCGAAGAAAAGCGCCAAAAAAGCGTTATTAATTTAATACCGTCCGAGAACTATGTTTCGGATGATGTTCTGCGCGCACTAGGCTCGGTGTTGAATAACAAGTATTCCGAGGGGTACCCTGGAGCGAGATATTATGGAGGGAATATTATCATCGATAAAGTTGAAGAGCTTTGCAAAAAACGCGCGCTTAAGCTTTTTAAATTGAATCCAGCCGAATGGCACGCGAATGTCCAGCCGCTTTCAGGATCTCCGGCGAATCTCGCGGTATATTCTGCGTTGGTCCCAATCGGCGGGAAAATTATGGGCCTTCTTCTATCTTCGGGAGGGCATTTGACCCATGGGCAGAAAATGTCCATGACGGGGAAAATTTGGCAGCAAGTGCCTTACGAAGTTGATCCGAAGACAGAGACCCTTGATTATGAAGCGCTAAAAAAACTTGCGATAGCAGAGAAGACAAATATAATCGTCGCGGGATATACTGCGTACCCAAGATTTGTCGATTGGAAAAAATTTAGGGAGATTGCGGATGCAGCGGGAGCGATTTTGATGGTTGATATGTCCCACATGGCAGGGCTTGTTGCAGGGGGAGTTTACCCAAGCCCCTTTCCTTATGCCGATGTTGTAACCACGACGACGCATAAGACTCTCCGCGGACCAAGATCAGCAATAATTTTTGCGAAGAAAGACGAACGGAGTTTTGATAAAAAAATTGATAAGGCAATTATTCCGGGACTTCAGGGAGGGCCGCACGAAAATGCTATAGCGGGGGTTGCAGTATGCCTGAAAGAGGCCATGAGCCCATCTTTTAAAAAATACGCCAAACAGATTATAAAAAATGCAAAGATTCTTGCGGGCGAACTTAAAAAAAGAGGATGGCGGATAATTTCCGGCGGAACCGATTCGCATTTGCTCCTCGTCGATACTTGGATGAACGGAAAAGGATTATCCGGCAAAGACGCGGAAAGAGCTTTGGAGAAAGGCGGAATTATTGTAAATAAAAACACAATCCCGGGGGACCCCCGCGGGCCATTGGATCCCTCCGGAATCCGCCTCGGCACCCCTGCCATTACCACCCAAGGTATGAAAGAAAAAGATATGGCCAAAATCGCGGAGAAAATAGACAGGATTTTACACAAAAAATGATTGTAGACGGAAAGGCCATCGCCCAGAAAATAAAATCCGCGCTCAAAGAAGAAATATCTAGGTCCAAACGGAAAATACGCTTGGCGGTTTTGAAAGTTGGGGACGATCCCGTGACGGCAAAGTATCTCGAAGTGAAAAAGAAATTTGCTGAGGCGATAGGGGTGGACGTGCGTATTTACGAAGTACCAGTTGATATTTCAAACAATAAATTACGAGAGAGATTATCTGAGATAGTGCATATCGAAGAAAATGACGGGGTAATCGTTCAACTTCCAATGCCGGCAGGGATAAATATGCAGTATATTTTGGATGCGATAACTCTGGAAAAAGATCCGGATATGCTCTCATCGAAAAGTTGGGGAAAATTCTCGACGGGTAAATCCAAAATTTTTCCGCCGGTCGTTGGCGCCATTAAAACTATTTTTGACGAGAATAAAACAGAATTGAAGGGGAAAAACGCGGTTGTTGTCGGCGCTGGACGGCTTGTCGGGAAACCCGTTGCAGCTTGGCTTATTGGGGAAGGGACTACCGTTTCGGTGATTGATGAAAATACCAAAAATCCCGAGGATTACACAAAAAAAGCGGATATAATAATTTCAGGAGTTGGCAAGCCCAGACTAATAAAAGCGGATATGGTTCGGGACGGAGTCGTCGCGATAGATTGCGGGACTTCCGAATCGTCTGGCACTGTTTCTGGGGATATTGATCTGGATGTTTCCAAAAAAGCTTCCACATTCGCTCCGGTTCCGGGCGGTGTCGGCCCGATAACGATCGCGATGCTTTTTAGAAACTTAATCGAGCTTTCGAAATGATTTACAGCAACCTCGTCATATTTTTCGGCAATTATCTGGCATGGATTCTGGGCGCCGGCCTCGTTTTTTTTGTGATTTCGCAAAATAGAGAAAATTTCCGTGTTGCTATAGAAGCGCTTTTTGCCGGAATTCTTTCGCGTTTTGTTTTCGCGGAGATAATAAGATATTTTTATGATAAGCCGAGGCCGTTCGAAGTTGACGTTTCAATTCCCTTAATATTGCACGAAGTCGGGAAGTCGTTTCCATCTGGGCACGCCGCATTCTTTTTTGCCGTTGCCACGACGCTATTTATTTATAACCGCAGATGGGGAATTGTATTTTTTATTGGGGCGATCGCGATGGGAATCGGGCGCGTCTTGGCTCATATCCATTGGCCCATCGATATTTTAGGCGGGGCTTTGATAGGAATTGCGTCCGCCGCGATTATATGGAAAGTTATGCACAAACGGGGTTTGACGCGCAAAAGTGAAATAGCTTAGTCTAATAGAGTTCTTCTTAAAACTGGTGCAGATTCTTGATTACGGGCGTAGGTTGGGGAAGTAGGTGCGAATCCTACACAGTGCCGCTACGGTAATCCGCCAATTAGGCGGAAAGTCCGATGGCCAACCCTGCACGAATAGCATGTAACCCTCGAGCAAGGTCTAAACTTTATCAGATTTATTTTTGGTATCCGCCTCGGGGCGGATTTTTGCGTTATGAGTATAAAAATTAAAAATTATTTAGTTACCTCCGCACTTTTATCGGCTTTAATTTTATTGCCGTTATTTCCTGTTCGAGGGGATATTGATCAATCCCTAGTGTATCTAAAAACCAAAACTCAAAATCCATGGGTCACGATGGCTCTTTTTGCGGCTGGAGATAATTCTGACGTGGATTATCTCAAGTCGTTTATTGGCACTAACGCTTCTGATTATGAAGCCGCTATTTTAGCTTTAACGGCGGCAGGCAAAGACCCCAGATCTTTCCCGAACGAAAATTTAATCCAAAAACTTAAAAATTTTTACTCAAATGGACAAATCGGCGATCCGTCTTTACTGAACGATGATATCTTTGGCTTGCTTGCCCTTTTGTCGGCCGTAGAGCCTATTAGCGATGAAGTGTTAAGCGGAGCAAGAGATTTTATTGTTAAAAATCAAAATGTGGACGGGGGCTGGGCTTTCGCGCTGTCATCGGGAAGCGATACAAATATGACCGCGATGGCTATAATGGCTTTGCTCGAAGCCGGGGCCTCCAAGACAGACGCGAATATCTCCAAGGCGCTCATTTATCTCAAGAGCGCGCAGAATTCTGACGGAGGATTCCCTTATGATCCAAAAAGCCCCTTTGGGACAGATTCAGACGCTTCGTCAGACGCATGGGTGCTATCTGCCTTGAATAAACTTGGAGAAAATTTAAATGACTGGAAAAAAGACGGTCAAGGCTTATCCGAACATTTGTTAAGCCTTCAGACACCCGCCGGATATTTTGAATATCAAAAAGGCAGCGGTGAGGATGCTTTCAGCCCCATAACAACTTCTTATGCCGTAATTGCGCTTAGCAGGAAATATTATCCGGTGTCAAAAAGTGCGCCTGCAGCGGATCCAGCAATAGGTTTTAAAATCGAAGGAAAAACTAAGGTATATTGCGAGGGCGAAGCGCAAGCTTCAGATGCTTTGGAATTAGTGAAAATAGCCGCTTCGAATTGCAATTTTACTTATAATATCAAAGATACTTCTTTCGGGCCGTATTTGGAACAGATTGGGGATGATACGGTCTCTGGAACTGATGGCTGGCTCTATGCGGTGAACTTCATCTTGCCAAATATCGGCGCAGCGGATTACAAGCTAAAGAGCGGTGACTATGTTTTATGGCATTTTGGAGCATTTGATTGGCAGCCGCAAAGCACCTCAATAACTTTAAAAACAAAAGTTGGCGGCACTTCAGGAAGCCCAGGAGAAAATAATCCAAATCCGCCCGAGGACGAGATTTCGTTGAATTTATCAATCCCAGGAGCTGGGGGCAATTTGGATTTCGGAGATATACTGCCGGGTGATGCCAAAACTAAATCCGTTAAGATTACAAATTCCGGGGATGTCCAGCTCTTTATTGAGGGGATCGTCACTGGGGATGGTATATTCAGAGATTATCTTAAGATAAACGATTTATCTTGGCGGGATTTTGGGGCAAATCTTGGCGCTGGCGCGAGCGAAACCGAGAAGATTGGAATACAAATTCCAAGTTCGTATGCGAATCCCGGCGAGAAAGAAGGCCTCCTTATTTTTTGGGGAACATCCGGACAATGATAAGGCCCACTCTGGTTATTGCAATCTTTTTTCTTGCCGTATCAAGCGTATATGCAATCGGATTATCCGTATCTCCGCCCGAATTAAACGCTTCCGGAACGATTTTTAAGGCGGCATCTGCGAAATTCACCGTTAAAAATTCTTCGAACGAAGTTGCGCTTTTTGAAATTTATCCGGATGACTTTACGGGCGAGATAAAAATTTCTCCCGAAAGTTTCGTTTTGAATCCGGGGGATAAAAAAGAAATTTTAGCCGAGGCCGGCTTTAAAAAATCTGGCAAATATAGAACCGATATTTCCGTTGTCGCAAAACCGATGACTGGATCTTCCTTGAAGGCGGCCGGGGGGTTAAAAATCCCGTTCACTGCCGATATAGGCGAGGAGAGATCTACGCAGTTGGGGCTCCTTATGTCTTCTATAAACATGGAGACCTTGATAATCCTCTCTGCAATATTTGCGCTTGGAATTTTGGTTTTCGGTTTGAAATATGGTTTTCAAAAGTTCAAAAAAGCTAAAAACTAGTTTAGGAATCGGGGCAGTAGTTTTATTGTTAGTCGGTGGTGCGTATTTATATCCCCGCGTTTATTCGCCTACAGAAAATTTTGGCTCCGGGACAGCGTCTTTAATTGTCGATTTTGGCAATGGCCAGCGCGAGGTTTTTACTGATGAGGAATTTAAGCAAGGCGAAAATTTGTTCGATTTCACGAAAAACGAACTTGAGCGAAAAAATATAAATTTCGAATTCCTGGAATACCCGTCTTTGGGGAAAATGGTGACCAAAATTGGGGACAAAAAAGGTAGCGCCGAGGATGGATATTGGCAGTATTGGGTAAATGGTGAATACGCATCTGTTGGAGCTTCGGATTATTTGCTCAAACCCGGAGACAAAATCGAGTGGAAATTTTCTAAGTTGTAGCTTGTGCAGTATTCTTAAATTAGTCCGAACGCATTTTTCCGAAAAAATCCCCCCGCGAAAATTCGGAAAGGCGGCGGCTTGTACTGAGCGAAGTCGAAGTGAGCCGTGCCGCTGACAATTTCAAGTTTTTCTTTGGCGGCAAATTCTCTAGGGTAGAGCACATTGGTAATTAGTCGTTTGCCATTCACACTTAAAAGGGAATTCACCGCTTGAATATGAAATACATTGTTCTTGAGACAATAACTTGATACAGTCCTGCTCAACCTTAGACGAAGGCCTGGCTCCGGTACACACTACGCGACAATTATATCCGACTTGACTATCTGTTACATAAAAAAAGTGTTTGTTGCTCTCTCCATTCGTATTCATCACATAGACTTCATACCGACCAGCAGTAACCGGAATGTTTCTTATCTCATAGCAGGGACTGCCGCCTGGATGACACTCGTCTTGTTCGGCAGGAACAGCAAAAGATAACGTAACGCCGTCTGCAGAATTAAGATACCCAGAATAGTCTGTGCCGAATCTTACAACATTTTGAGTAGCAGTAAAACCAGAGCCTTTTATTGTCACCGACGTACCAATGGTACTAGAAGATGGAGAAAGATTATAAATTTGAGGACTCACTTTGTTTTTCTTCTGTGATGTCGTAGTTGTTGATGTTTGGGTCGGTGTTGTAGAGGTGGATATCGGCGGTGTTGGGGTAGAAGTTGGTACTGGTGGGGTTGTTGTTCGCTGGCTCAAAACAAAATACCCAGCTATCCCAGCAATAACAACAATTCCTATGATAACTACAATATTTATAAATCCCTTTTGATTCATATGATTAAAAAATTTTCTTCCCCCACTTCGACCCTGCTCAGTGCAAGCAAAATTAAAATATGGTTCCCTCCAGAGGCGGGCAGGCGAGCCGACCCGCTTGCCAGTCGCTATCGCTCTAGGCGATTGCGGGCCGATGTTTTTCTCTAGGTTCTAGCGATGCGACTTGGAACCATTATAACACACTTTTCCAACGTGGTGCCGCGGGAGGGGGTCGAACCCTCATGAGCTTGCGCCCGCAGGATTTTGAGTCCTGTGCGTCTGCCAATTCCGCCACCGCGGCAATTACTTTAAATTATTTAAAAATTCTCTACCTTGCCCACTTTTTAAGAATTTTTCTCTTTTTCTTGCTTCTTTATAATCTGTATAATTTTCTACCAAGATTAATTCATAGGGAGTATTTGGCTTTGTAGACTTATTATACCCTAGATTATGACGTCTAATTCGCTCGTTGACGTTGTTTGTTATACCTACGTATCTGAAGGATTTATTTATACTTTCTATAACGTAAACATAGATCATATACTGCGCGGTCGCCGGAGGCGACTAAATCTGCCATCCGCTTTATCCGCCTGTGGCGGGCACCGCGGCATGTATAGAATTTATTAAGTTTTTCGGTTATTGTCAATTTAATAAATTTCATATATTCTCTAACTATGACCGATTTCCCCGAACCAAAAAGAAGCTCAAGCGTTTTCTTTTTGGAAATAGATAAAGTAAAGGCAAATCCGCTCCAGCCGAGAAAAGAATTCGATGAGGGTCGCCTTTCCGAATTGGCGGAATCCATCAGGCAGTATGGGATCTTGCAGCCCCTCGTCGTAGCACGAAAAGAAATTCCGACAGCGTCCGGAGGGGTTATTACCGAGTACGAACTTATCGCAGGAGAGAGGCGTCTTCGCGCTTCCCGTTTGGCGGGATTACGCGAAGTCCCGGCACTGATCCGCGAAGAACCGACGGAGAAAATTAAATTGGAGCTCGCCCTGGTTGAAAACGTCCAGAGAGAAGATTTGAATTCGGTTGACCGCGCCATGGCATTTGATCGCTTAAATAGGGAATTCAATCTTTCCCACCGGGATATAGGCGCACGAATCGGCAAATCGAGGGAATATGTTGCAAATTCGGTTAGGCTATTGGGCTTGCCGGATGAAATCCAGGCGGCGCTTCGCGAAGGGAAGATTACAGAAAGCCATGCCCGCTATCTATTGGTGATTCAGGATAGGCCGGCGGAGCAAAAAGCCTTACTCGACGATATAGTTTTTAGAGGACTTAATGTCAGGGAAACAGACCGCATTTTGAAGGAAATAATTTCTCGGGATAAAAAGAATATTAGCACTCCCGATCCTGGGACAAAAAATATGGAGGAAAAACTTGCTCAAACATTTGGAGCCAGGGTTTATATATCGAAGAATCCGAATGGCGGGAGGGTTTCTCTGGAATTTTTTTCACCCGAAGAGCTTAATTCTTTCCTGGGACGCTTTGCCGAGCAGGAGAGAGAAGATTTTCAAAGTACCCCGGATAGTTTTGCGGGAGCGGACGAAGGGATAACTGCCCCTACGCTGGTTTCTGCACCGAGCCAGGACGAATTGGAAGAGTTCACTATTTAAGTATAAAGGCAACTTTTCGGACACCTTCTATTTTTTTCAAGCGCAACACGATATTTTCAAGTTCGACTTTATCTTTGGGCACGCAAGTTACCCTTATTGGGACTTCTTCGCTTCCGGATCGGGCAGAGATTAGGTTTTGTATATTTATCTTGCGCTTGGCAAAAACGGACGTGATGTCTTTAATAAAACCTATCCTATTTTTTCCGTAAATTCTTATTTCAGCGAGCTTTTTGTCCGAAGACAGAAAAGATTTTTTGGGATATATTCGGAGCGCTTGGCGTATTTTACTTTTAGCCAGGGCTGTCCTGACCAAGGTTAACCATTCCACTGAAGGTTTCTTATTTTTCTGGGTTATTATTTCGACCACATTGCCGGATCTAAGTTCCCACGAAAATGACATCATCCTCCCATTTATTTTTGCTCCGGACGCATGATTTCCGATCTCGGAATGGATGTGATAAGCGAAATCAAGGGGGGTTGATCCCTTGGGCAGGTCGATAACATCTCCCTTGGGCGTTAAGACGAATATCCTGTCCTTAAAAAAATCAATCTTGAGTGCTTCGAGAAATTCTTCGGAGGAGGTATTTTCTTTTTTTAATTCCTTATTCCAATCCTGCAGTTGCGAGATCCAGTTAAATTTTTTACCCATCGACTTGAACCCTCTTTTTGGCTTTCCGGCTTCGGAATAGGCCCAGTGCGCCGCTATGCCAGACTCCGCTTCGCGATGCATTTCGAGTGTCCTGATCTGGAATTCGACTATGACGCGAGGTTCTGTAAAAACACTGGTGTGCAAACTTTGGTACCCATTAGGCTTTGGAAGCGCTATGTAATCCTTAAATTTCCCCGGGACAGGCTTCCATAATTTATGCACTACCCCCAGCGCCCCGTAGCAGCTTTTAATATCAGGAACTATTATCCTGAGTGCAATCAGGTCAGAAATTCTTGACCAATCTCCTTCATAACGCTCAAGTTTTTGCCATGCCGAATACAAATGCTTTTCCCTGTAATTTATTTCAACCGGCTTAATTTCCGCTTTTTTTAATTCAACTTCAAGTACCCGCAATATCTTCTTTAAATATTTTTCGCGTCCCGGGGCGAATTTTTTAATTTCGTTTGAGATATATTCATATTCTTTAGGGTAGAGATATTTCATTGACAGGTCTTCCAGTTGCGCCTTTATGTTCCACATTCCCAGCCGATCGGCAATCGAGGCGTATAAAGTAAGCGTTTCTCTCGCGATCCTCTCCCTTTTTTCTTGCGGAAGTGAGCCAACCGTCTCCATATTATGGAGACGGTCCATCAATTTTATTATAACGACTCTTATATCTTCAGCGACGGCCAAAAACATTTTTTTGACCGACTCGAGCGCGCGGTCTGCGCCTGTCGCGTGGATCCTATCTACCTTGGTCACCCCATCAACAAGAAAAGATAATTCTTCCCCAAAATTTTTCTTTATGGTCTTGAGGGTTTCCGGGGAACATTCGACGGCGTCGTGCAGAAGGCCTGCGGCTATTGTGTTTGCATCCATTTTTAATTTTGCCAGTTTGAGCGAAACCGCGATTGGATGGGTAATAAAATCTTCTCCCGAAAGGCGTTTTTCGTCCTTGTGAACCCTCAGGGCAAGTTCAAACGCTCTTTTTAAAAATTCCTTGTCTTTTTCGGCAACATTAAATTTGGATAATTTCTTTTCATATTCTTCCCAAGTCATTCCTTTTTTTCTATCTCTTTTCCTTCAAAAGTGCAGGATTTCGATGAGCACTTTATGGAATTTTTGGCTTGCACCAGAGGGGAGGAACATTCCGGGCAGAGATCCCCGGTTGGTTTTAGCCAAGATGCAAAATCGCATTTAGGCCAGAGGGAGCATCCATAGAACATTTTTCCGCGCTTAGTCGATCTTTCGACTATTTCTCCTTCGTGGCACTTCAAGCATTTCATATTCAGGGAAACCGGCGGGAGAGGCTTCGCGTTTTTGCATTCTGGAAATCCCGAACATGCCATAAAGCGGCCGAATCTTCCACGTTTGATTACCATTGGCTTCCCGCATTTGTCGCATTTTTCGTCGGTTTTTTCCTGAAAATCCCGCTTCTCTACGCTCTCATATTTTTCGGAAAGATGCTTGGAGAAAGGTTCGTAGAAATCTTTAATTACGTTTTTCCACTGGATCCCGCCCGAAGCGATCTCGTCGAGCTCCTCCTCCATTTTCGCCGTAAATTGTATATCGACGACTTCTGGAAAATTTTCAACCAGCATATCGTTTACCAAAAACCCAACCTCTGTCGGCGCCAGTCTCTTTTTATCGTCCCTCTGCACGTAATTCCTGCTCTGGATCGTTGAGATAATCGGCGCGTAAGTAGAAGGCCTCCCTATTCCGTTTTTTTCCAGTATTTTTACTAGGCTCGCTTCTGTATATCGTGGGGGAGGTTCGGTAAAGTGTTGCAGGGGATCAAGTTTTTCGAGATTCAGCTTCTCTCCCGGGGAAAGTTCCGGAAGCAGGGCTTCCGAAAATTTAATCGGGTATATTTTGAGAAAACCGTCGAACTTCATAGTTTGCCCATTCGCTCTGAATGTGTATTCGCCCACATTTACGTCCGCGGAAGTTGAATCAAAAACGGCTTGAGGCATCTGCGAGGCCACAAACCTTCTCCAAATCAGTTCGTATAATTTCAATTGCCGTTTGTTTAGGAAATTTTTTATTGAATCCGGGGAACGCGAAGGGGAAGTTGGGCGTATTGCCTCGTGCGCCTCCTGGGCTCCTTTGGACTTTGTTTTGAATCTGCGGGGAGAGGAGAGCGCATAAGTTTTGCCTATCTCCGCTTCGAGATAATCTTTGGCATCAGCCAAGGCGCTTTCGGCAACGTTAAGCGAATCAGTCCTCATATATGTTATAAGTCCGGAGGCGCCTTTTTCTCCCAAGTCGATCCCTTCGTAAAGTTGCTGGGCCAAAAGCATCGTTTGTTTTGCGCTAAAGCCCATCCTGCGGAAAGCTTCCTGCTGGAGGGTTGAGGTTGTAAAGGGCGCTGGCGGATTTTTTATTGTTTCTTTTTTTTCGACTGCCGAAACAACCCATTCTTTATTTTCAAGCTCTTTTACGATTCTCGACGCATCATTTTTATTTTTAATAGCAAATTTATCTAAGGCCTCGCCGCTTTTTTTGGAAAGAAAAGCCTCGAATTTTCCCTTGCCCCCCTCTTTTTCGAGCAGGGCTCCTATACTCCAATATTCCTCGGGCTTGAAATTCTGTATTTCCCTCTCGCGCTCTACAATCAGCCGGACTGCCACGGATTGGACTCTTCCTGCCGAAAGGCCGCGATAGAGTTTTTTCCATAAAAACGGAGAAAGCTTATACCCGACAAGCCTGTCTAAGATGCGGCGAGCCTGCTGGGCGTCCACAAGTTTTAGGTCAATGTCGCGCGGAGCTTTCAAGGCGGCGTCTATTGCGCTCTTGGTTATTTCATGAAAAACTATTCTATCTACTTTGAGATTTCTCAGTGATAAAGCCTCTGTGAGATGCCAAGCTATCGCTTCTCCTTCTCGGTCTTCATCGGTGGCCAGTATCACCCCGTCCATTTTTTCTACCTCCTTTTTCAATACGTTAACTTTTTTTCTGGCCATCGTTGGTATTACATATTTTGGCTCAAAACTTTCCTCATCAATTCCCAGCGCGGATTTAGGCAGGTCCCTGACGTGCCCATACGACGAGAGCACCTTAAAGCCCTTTGGCACGAAGCCGGAGATAGTTTTTGCTTTTGTCGGAGATTCAACGATAATTAATTTCATTTTATATGACTTTAAAAATTTCTCCTCCCGAGTCTTTTATAGCGCCTTTTATTTCGAGCAAGGAAAGTACCGGGATTAATTCTGACGGGGTAAGGCCAAGTTTTCTCATCAAGTCATCTTTTAATATAGGTTCCGCCACGCCGTCTAAAATCTTTTTCTCCATGTCTGAGAACTCCACATAAGATTGCGGAAGTGAATCGCCCGATTCTACTCCGAATACGTTTAATATGTCAACTGAAGACGTTATCGGCGTAGCGCCTTCCTTTATTAGTTTGTTGGTTCCCTTGGCATTCTCTAGGAATATTGAACCCGGCAAAGCCATGACTTCGCGGTTAAAATCTAAGGCGTACCTGGCTGTTATGAGCGCCCCGGATTTTTCTTTCGCCTCCACTATCCAGACTGCCCTGGAAAGCCCCGCAATTATACGGTTTCTTTGCGGGAAGGTATTAATGTTTGCCTTCATTTCATAAGGGTATTCCGATATGACGGCGCCCCCGCCTGAAGCGATTTTATCCGCGAGCCTCAAGTTTTCTTTGGGGAAAAGGGCCTTAGGGGAAAGGCCTGAACCAAGAACCGCGATAGTCTTCATTTTATTTTTTAACGCTGTCTCGTGGGAGAAAGAGTCTATCCCTTTAGCAAGCCCGGATACTATTACGAAATTTCTTCCAGAAAGTTCGCTTAGTATGCCTACGCAAGCTTCTTTGCCATATGTTGAATATCTTCTGGTGCCGACGACGCCGAGATGGTGCGAATCTTCTTCCGGCAATATCCCTTTTACATAAAGAACCTCCGGAGGAGCCGGGGTTTCTTTGAGCATTGCGGGCAATTCGCCTTGGAGCAGAAGGGCGACACCTTCTCTTTCAAGATTTCTAAATTCTTTCTCCGGGTCTTTTTCTTTCTTGATTTTCTCCAAGCTAAATAAAGCTTTTTTCTCAAGCTGGGGGACTTTAAGAAATTCCCTGACCTCGGCTTCCCATGCATTCTTGTACGACCCGAAATGATTTCTTATTTTTGCGAGAGTCTTCGGCCCGAATTCCGGAACATGGTTCAAAACGTTGGCGAAAAGCTTGTCTTCTGAGTGCATCCCCTAATATTATTTCAATATTTCAATCGGCGCAATTTGTTGGATAGTAGATATTATATTTATAGTATAATAGAATTGAGAACTATGATTGACTCTAATTCAGCCACGTCAATGTCGCCGACGCCACTAGGGAAACACCGGTGGGGGAAAATTATTTTACTAATTATTGCGACATTAGTTTTTATTGCCGTAGCAATATTCTTCATTCCCAGTTTGCTGGGCATATTTTTTAAAGATATCGATCCTATAGATTATTCTGATTTTAGTTTAAAAAAGGTTAATGTCTCGGATAACGAGAACGCCTACTTTGATTTAATTAAATTAGATAACTTAATTTACGAACCCGAAGGAAAATCGGATGCAATTTTGGATATCGTTGCTGGTAAAATTTGGGACGAAAATCTTGCGGAAGAAATTGTATCGAAGAATTCTCGAGCTTTTGAGTATTTTTCTGAAGCGGCACGCAAGCCAAAATTTCAGGATCCAGCTGCGGTTGACCCCCTAAACATTACGCCAAACACTATTCTTCCAAATATGAATGTTTGGCGACGTATGAGTCGATTGAGCGCAATTCGCGCGATACAATTGGCAAAACGAGGAAAAGGTAAAGAGGCAATGGAGGAGACGCTAAATTCAATAAAAATTGGGCAGAAAATTCAAGAATCGCAAGCCCCTTTGATTGAATACCTTGTAGCAATGTCTATGAAAAGCATTGGACTGGAGACATTGCAGAAGATTAATGCCTCATCAAAATTAAAAGGCTCGGAATTAAGTCAGTATGCGCAAGAATTAAATCAATTTTATGAAAACGAGGATGGTGCGTTCAATGCTTTCAAAACAGAATATCACATGATATCGCGGGGACTCGATGCAATTTCTAGAGGAGAATTACTTTTGGGAGATGAGGTAAGCGGCCCTAGTATTAAAGCGATTACAAAATTATCTAACCAGTTCAATTATTATTATCATCCAAATGAAACAAAAGCACTTTTTGCTGGCTATACAAGGGTTCAAATAAAAACAGTATTGGCGCCCTGTAGCGCCGTAAAAGAAATTGAAATACCGCAACTTGCCCCGCAATCCTATATAAAGTTATATCTAACAGAAAATGCCATTGGTAAAATACTTCATGATGTCGTAGCGTCGAGTTTAACATCTGTAAGCAAGAATAAATGTCAGGAAGATTTGTTAGTAGCTGCAACGCAAACTATTATTGCCATCAAAGCATTTACAAACGAAAACAGAAATTATCCAGCATCTCTCAATGAATTGGTGCCGCGCTATCTTCCCAGTATTCCTCAAGATCCATTTGGAGATAAAGCCTTAAAATATTCCATGAATAAGAAAATCATTTATTCGGTTGGGCGAGATATGCAAGATACCGGCGGTAGCACGGGCGATGATTGGCGACAAATGTCTGACCCGACATTCGAGATTGATTTTTAACCTGCTTATGCCAATGAGGGTGCCTTGCAATTTTTTCTTTTCTGTATATAATAAGAATCTATGAAACTTCTCTCGAGGAATTTAATCATAGGCTTTTTAATATTAATGCTCCTGGCGGGGGCTTATTCCGTTTTTTTGGAGAGTTTCAATACAGTTTCGTCCATTTCGCTTTCTGACTTGGTCAAAAAAATAAACGCGAGCGAGGTTAAAAGCATTTCGATAAACGGCGACGATCTTAATATTGTTTTGAACGACGATTCCGCTTTTGTCGCCAAAAAAGAGTCCGAGAGCTCTCTATCCGAGACTCTTTCCAATTACGGCGTTTCAAAAGAAGCTCTGGATAAAGTCGCAATCAATGTGGATTCCCCATCTGGGCTTGTATTCTGGCTATCCGCAATTCTTCCGTTCCTCCTCCCGTTTTTATTGATCATTCTTTTCTTCTGGTTAGCAGCGCGCCAGGTGCAGAGATCAAATGTGCAAGCTTTTACCTTTGGCCAGTCGAGAGCCCGCGTGGTCCAGCCGGACTCAAAAAAAGAGAGAGTTACTTTTAAGGATGTAGCCGGAGTTAAGGAGGCCAAAGAGGAACTTCAGGAAATTGTTGAATTTTTGAGAAGCCCGCGCAAATTCTTGGATATCGGGGCTAGGATTCCTAAAGGAGTCCTTCTTATGGGCGCTCCGGGAACAGGAAAAACTTTGCTTGCCCGCGCCGTCGCGGGGGAAGCGGGGGTTCCATTTTTTCATATGTCGGGATCGGAATTTGTCGAGATGTTTGTAGGCGTTGGCGCCTCCCGGGTGCGCGACCTCTTTAAAATGGCAAAGCGTTCGGCGCCCGCAATAATTTTTATCGATGAGATAGATGCCGTAGGTCGCCACAGAGGAGCGGGACTTGGTGGAGGGCACGATGAGCGCGAGCAAACATTGAACCAGATTTTAGTTGAAATGGACGGCTTTGAACCGCAAGAGTCGGTTATAGTCATGGCCGGGACGAATAGGCCGGATGTTTTGGATCCGGCGTTATTGCGCCCGGGAAGATTCGACAGAAGGGTTATTTTGGATAACCCGGATATAAATGACCGCGAAGCAATTTTAAAATTGCATTCGCAGAAAAAGCCTCTGGAGAAGGGAGTTGACCTAAGAGTAATTGCAGAGAGAACGCCGGGATTTTCCGGAGCTGATCTCGCGAACTTAATGAATGAGGCGGCTATTGTCGCCGCTCGCGATAATAGGAAGACGATTGAGCAATTGGATCTGTACCGTTCAATTGAGAAAGTCCTTCTGGGTCCTGAAAGGAAAAGCCATATTTTATCTACTGCGGAAAAAAAAATCTCGGCTTACCATGAAGCGGGACACGCTTTGGTCGCGGCTATTCTTCCGCACGCAGACCCAGTCCATAAAATTACGATAGTATCGAGAGGCAGGGCGGCAGGATATACCCTAAAACTTCCATCGGAAGACCGTCATTTGTATTCGAGAAAGAATTTCCTCGACGAACTTGCTGCGGCCTTGGGAGGTTACGCTTCAGAGAAAGTTGTTTTCGGAGAGCTGACTACGGGCTCATCGGATGATATAAAAAAGGCAACGATAATTGCTCGCGACCTCGTTACTCGCTATGGAATGTCCGAGAAGATTGGACCGATAACTTTGGGAGACCGAGACGAGCTTGTGTTTCTCGGGAAAGAGCTCGGGGTTGAGAAAAATTATTCGGAAAATACGGCCCAGCTTGTCGATTCTGAAGTCAGCAATATAATGAAGAATGCATTTAAGAGGGCTCAAGATATATTAAAAAAATATCGCAAAGTGCTTGACTCGCTCGCGGCGAAGTTGATTAAAGACGAGACAATTGAACGCGAAGAATTTGAATCGATTTTATCTACTTTTGGCTTGATCCAGGTTATTGGAAAGCACGCCGAAGCAATGGCATAATAAGATTTGACTCTCTCCATTCATTGTGTATACTATGTATATACATTATGGCAACCAAAGTTCAAAAATGGGGGAATAGTTTAGCGGTAAGGCTTCCGAGAGAAATGGCAGAGAAATTTAATCTTGGCGAAGGAACCCCTGTGAGCATAAGCCCCAAAAGCCACGGCATTTTAATTAAGCCAGAAGGAAAGCGAAAATTAAGTTTGAGTGAGCTGGTAGCAGATATCACTCCAGAAAATAGGCACAAAGAAGTGGATTGGGGAAGACCGCGTGGCAAGGAAGTATGGTAAAGAAATATTATGTTCCAGAACGTGGTGATTTAGTGTGGGTAGATTTTTCGCCGCAGCGTGGCCATGAACAGGGTGGGGAAAGGCCTGCTGTAGTTATTTCTCAGAGAATATATAATGAACGTTCTGGGCTTACGCTTGTGTGTCCGGTAACTTCAAAAGACAAAGGATATCCATTTGAAGTTACGATTCAAGAAGGAAAGATAAATGGTTTTGTTCTTTCCGATCAAGTTCGAAGTATAGATTGGAAGGCTAGGCGCGTAAGGTTTATTTCCAAGATGGATCTGAGGACTCTTAAAGAAATAAGCGAAAAAATAGTAAGTTTAATTATGGGTTAAGTTTGGGTGTGTAGCTCAATGGCGGAGCAAGCGTCTTATACACGCTAGGCTGTAGGTTCGAGTCCTACCACACCCACTGAATATGGGATAATGATATTATCAAAATAGACCTGAAAAATAAAAATTCAATACTGTAGATATTTAAAAAGATTGCGAAAGCTCTTGAGGTAAGCGTTGATGATTTGATAAAATAAATTTTATGAATTTTTTACATCTCAAAAATAATTTGTTAATTATAATAGTGGTTTTGCTGATCGGTCTCGGAGGTGGCTATTTTTTGAATACCAAAAATAAAGAACCCGACACTAACAAAAAAACCAATTCTCAAACAACGGCAAACCAAGAGACCTCGACAAGCTCTCAGCAATCTGAGATTGAAAATTTAAGAAAAGAGGTTGAAATATTAAAAAACGTAAAACCAAAAGTTATAATTAAAGAAGCGCCAGTTAAACAAGGATCGACTATTGCTTCCATTGTTAGTTATTGGAAGCCAAGGATAGCTTATGTTGAGTGCTATTTTAAAAATCAAAGTAATCCTCAAGATTATCTAACTATGGCAGGTTCCGGGCTTTTTATGGGGAATTACAGCGATGATCCCAACTCATTTTATGTGCTTACGAACGCACATGTAGCCGGAATATCTAATAATCGAGGAACTTTCGCAGCAGATTATTGCAAACTACAGTTGCAAGATGACCCAGATATTATGACTTCAAGCAAAATAAGTGCTGCATCTGGATGGAGGGCAGGTACAGATTTTCAACAAGACGTAGCGATAATTACCATCGCAAATCCCACAGCAAGCGCAAAAAAATTAACCACTAAAACTCAATTTTGCACTGACCTAGCTAGTATTGGCGAAGAGATTATTGTTTTGGGTTATCCAAGTATAGGATCTTCTGAAGAAATAACCGCAACGAAAGGTGTTGTTTCAAGCTATGAAGGTTATTACTACATAACCGACGCCAAAATCGATCATGGCAACTCTGGCGGCGCAGCAATTTTAGCAAACAAGAATTGTTACCTCGGAATTCCAACTGCGGCTGTGGCCGGGGAAATCGAATCATTGGGCAGAATACTTGATGCCGGTACAGCGCTTTCTTGGCTCGCCCACTAAAAATATGGAAAATAAAAAGTGTATAATAATAAAAGAACATAAAAATTGTCCTATTTGTCGTTTGAAAATGAATGAGACGCTCGTTGAGTGCTTCAAGGACTTGCTCACAGTCGAGTATAAATGTCCGAAATGTCAAAAAACAATTAAAGAAACTATAAAGAATTTTGAGATAACATAATGGAAATAAAAGATTTAATTAATAAAGCCGTTTCCGCAAACCCCAGCATAGTTACTCCCATGCTAAATAAAGATGGGCGACTTGAAAGAAAGGTGCATCAGGTTTGGATTGAGACAAAACAGGATCGTGTTTTCGTATTCCGTGAAAGTACATCGGTACCCGGGCAATTCAGCAAAGACATTTATCAACTTTCAAGCCGTAAATTTTTAGAAGAAGATAAAGAGAAATATTCATCCTTGCCCATATTTCCAAATGGTGCATTCGAACATATCCTTTTTAGCGGTATAAGATGCTCGGCAATGATCAGATTAGATGAGGTATATTTAACAAGCTTGGAAACTAGTCTAAACTTAGAATAAATGATTTTGCGGCGCGCCAACTTCGTTGGCACGAAATTGGGCTGCGGCGGAAAGCGAGGGCGGGCAAAAATTCCTTCCCCCAGCCCCTTTCCTTTTTGCCCGCCCGAGCGTCAGGTTTTGTTCCTGCCACGCGAAGCGTGGCAATCAGAGATTTTGTTCAAAAAAGGTTCGAGCGGCATTCAGTAATTGCGACAGGCTTATGGTTTACCAATATCTTCATATTGCGAATGCGAAGGAATTATTAGGGAAAGATCGGGTGATTTTTCGGATTTTGGAAATTATTCCGGGCTTTGCAGCATGGGTCACTCTCTTAGGAATGGTTCTGGCCTCCTGGCTCGCTCCGATTGCGGCCGCAATTTTCATAATACTCTTTGATTTATATTGGCTTGTCAAAACGATTTATCTATCTGTGCATCTTCGCGGAAACTGGAAAAGGATAATGCATAATTTGAAAATTAATTGGAGGGAGAGGGTAGACAAATTAAAATGGGATCATGTCTGGCAGGTTGTTATTTTGCCTTTTTATAAAGAGCCTTTTGAAATATCAGACGGTCTTTTGGCGAGCGTTGCCGGGGCGGATTGGCCAAAAGATAGGATGATAATAGTTCTCGCGCACGAAGAAAGAGCGGGAGTGCAGGCAAGGGAGGTATCACAAAAACTCCACGAGAAATATAAAAGCATATTCCCTCATATTCTGGAGACCAAACATCCGTCGAATCTTCCGGGGGAGATTCCCGGGAAGGGATCAAATACGGCGTGGGCCGGACGCAAAACTAAGGAATATATCGACGGTCTTAAAATCAAGTACGAAAATATTTTAGTTTCCTCTCTTGACATAGATACACAGGTACAGAAACAATATTTTTTGGTGATAACTTATCATTTTTTGACGGCGGAAGATCCGATCCACACTTCTTATCAACCGGTTCCGCTTTTTTACAATAATATTTGGGAGGCCCCGGCGTTTTCCAGGGTCGTTGCCAACTCCGGAAGCTTTTGGCAGATGATGCAGCAAGAACGCCCGGAACGCCTTGCAACTTTCTCTTCGCATTCGATGAGTTTTAAAGCGTTGGTTGAAATTGATTTCTGGCAGAAAAATATGGTCTCCGAGGACTCAAGGATATTTTGGCAAGGACTTCTGCGGTATAAAGGGCGGTATAAGTCCCAGCCACTTTCGTACCCCATTTATATGGACGCGAATGTCGGGCGAAATTTATGGGAGACGATTAAAAATGTTTATAAACAGCAAAGGCGCTGGGCTTGGGGAGCGGAAAATTTTTCGTATACGGTTTTTGGCTTTATTAAAATCCCGGAGATTTCTCTTAAGAAAAAACTTTATTTCACAATGATAATGTTCGAGGGGCTTTGGTCTTGGGCGACCAATGCAATTCTGATGTTCTTTTTGGGCTGGCTTCCGTTAGCACTCGGCGGAGAAATATTTAATTCGACTATATTGGCTTTCAATCTCCCGCGCGCAACGCGTCTCATTATGACCTTCGCAATGGTCGGGATTGTCACATCGATTTTAATTTCAACCTCTCTTCTCCCGCCTCCTCCGGATAAAACCCCGAAACGCAAGTCTATTTATATGATCTTGCAGTGGCTTTTGATGCCCGCAATTTTAATCATCTTTGGCTCTATCCCAGCGCTCGATGCCCAGACCCGCCTCATGTTTGGTAAATATATGGGCTTCTGGGTAACCCCGAAGTTTAGGAAAAATACGGAAGCAGCTACTCAAAATGAAGCTGTCCGGATTTTGCGGTGACGCGCGAATTTAGTTCCGGGTATTTTTTTAGAGAATCGGACTCAATTATTTTCTTGGCCTCTTCGCGGGCGGCTTCCACCATTTTAATATTTTCTAATGCTTCCATAGCGACGTCCGAGATGCCCCACTGCTTGGTCCCGGTTAATTCTCCGGCGCCTCGTAGTTCCAAGTCAAATTCTGCAAGCTCGAATCCCGATTTTGCTTCCGAGAGTGCCTTCAGGCGGGACTTTGTTTTTGTGCTGTCAGACTCCGTAAATAAAAAACAATACGGCTGAAATGAGGATCTCATTACGCGCCCTCTAAGTTGGTGAAGTTGTGCAAGACCAAATCGTTCCGCGCCCTCAATTAAAATTACTGTCGCATTTGGGACATCAACTCCGACTTCGATAACCGAAGTAGAAACCAAGAGCTGGATTTCGCCCGCGCGGAAGGCCTTCATGACTGCTTCTTTGCTTGCCTTTCCGCCAATTGCGGACCCGCCTCTGGCGGGCATTTTGCCATGAAGCATCGCGACCTTAAACTCCGGGAAAATTTCCTCGGAGAGCGTTTTATATTCTTTTTTGACCGCTCGCATCAAATTGTCGGTATCCTCGATGCGCGGACATAGAACGTAAGCTTGCCTGCCGGAGGATATCTCGCGCCGGATATGTTCGTAAGCCGAAGCGCGGTTTTCCTTGGATACGATTTTAGTAATTACTTGCTTCCTGCCTTTTGGCATCTCGTCTAAGAGCGTTAAATCCAAGTCGCCGTATATTGTAAGCGCAAGCGTGCGGGGGATGGGAGTCGCAGTCATGGATAATAAGTGTGGAATTCTATCCGAGTTTTTTTGAGTGAGTTTTAGCCTTTGGTTTATCCCAAAGCGGTGCTGTTCGTCGATAATAACCAGCGCCAGATTCTTAAATTTAATTTTTTTCTGGATTAATGAATGCGTCCCGATTAAAATTTGTATCTCGCCCGAAGCAAGCCATTTTAAAAGGGGAGCTCGGGCAATATGCGTTGGTTGTCCCGCGAATGCTTTGGACGGATATTTCAGAAATTCCGAAGAAGTTGTGAGCCCGATTTTGATATTTCCGCCAGCTGGCGGATGCCCCAGACGCCTGATAAATTCATCAAAGTGCTGTCGCGCTAAAACCTCCGTCGGCGCCATATAGGCGACCTGGAAACCCGACTCAACTGCGGCGAGGCTTGCAATGAGCGCTACAATTGTTTTCCCAGAACCGACGTCTCCCTCAAGAAGCCGCGACATTGGTTTTTCTCCAGAAATATCCTCGAAAATATAATCAACTGCCTTTGTCTGTGCGCCAGTCATTGAGAAGGGGAGCGTCTTAATAAATTCTTTCATTTCTTTCTCGGAGGGTTTAATTAAAAATGATTGGTGTTTTTCTCTTTCTTTTCTCCATGACTGGCGCAGGAGCTGGATTATGAAAATTTCTTCAAAGGCGAATCTTTTTCGCGCTGCCTCGGCCCACTTAAGGTCGCGCGGAAAATGTATTTCATGAAGAGAGGCTTTCAAAGAAGGAAGATTATATTTTTTAAGAATTTCATCGGGGATAACATCTTTGAAATCTTCAGCGGACATTTTATCGAGAATCCGTTTGGTCGCAAAGCGGAGCCAGCGCGAGGAAAGCCCGCGAGTTTCCGGATAGATTGGGATAAGCGCCCCCGTGTCATTCACTTCGACAACCCCCTTTTCGAATACCGGGTTTTGCATGGAAAATTTTCCTAGTTTATTTTGCTTAATTGTTCCCGTGAAAGTGTAATCCTCGCCAGCTTTTAATATAGAAGCCATATATGGTTGATTGAACCAGGTAATCTCAAGCGAACCTGTTTCGTCTGATACGGTTGCGCTCGCGATTTTAATCCTTTTTCGAAATGTTTTTTTGGCCTCGGTTTTGACGACTCCGACGTGGATCGAGGCGCGCTCGCCCGGAATTAATTCGGCAATGGTCTTTCTCCCCGCGAACCCCTCGTATCTGGATGGGAAATGCCAAAGCAAATCCCTCACGCAATTAAGCCCGAATTTGCCTAAAATTTTTAATTGCTTATCGGTGAGACGAAAATAATTCGAAAGGGGAGAGTTTAACATCTACACATTATACTGTGCCCTCGCGAGGAATCGAACCTCGATCAGAAGCTCCGCAAGCTCCTATTCTATCCGTTGAACTACGAGGGCTCTAGACGCTGATATTACTAAAACCTGAAAAATCGCGCAATGGTGTCGAATAAAGATTCCTCAACTTCTTTTTCTTCAATAAATTTTATCAAGTGCTCCCGGATTTCATTCGGATCTGTATTTCCCAAAGGAATGGTTATCTGCGGCTGGAAGGTTTTGCCAGATATTAGGTAGAGATCTCTAATGTGTGGGGGATCATAATTTATCCAGAAGCATTTTAAATGGTCGTACGGATATAAAGTATTATCAACGGCGATTCCCCGAGAAGTAACCGAGAAACGGACTACCTTCGGTTTTTTTGATCCATGGAGCGCGACAACGAACCCGCCGATCAAAACCAGTATCGCGAAAAGATAATTTTGCAGGATTAATGCCAGAGCAAAAAACCCGAGAGTTACAATTCCAACGGACCAGAACCAATCTTTCCCCTTATCATGATGGGTAAATTCTTCCGCTTCCCAAGACAAAAGGGTCAGGAAATTATTCATACCTAAATTATATCAGACTTTATTGCGGGAGTGCGCACACGGTTTTTTCGGCGAGGCGGGACAGAGATACTTCTCCGGTTTCTCTTGACCCATCCGCAAAAATCCAAGTCGGATAGTTTGTGATTTCTTCATCTATACATATCTGCAACCGCCCTCTTTTATCCGGCGTCGAGCACTCTTCATACGGAAGGAGATTTGCGGATTTCCCGAACATCGCTTTTTGCCTCTGGCAATGTGGGCACCAGAAAGCTCCGTAGAAAATGGCGCCCTTGTTGTTAAGGCATACCGCGAAGTCGTCGTACTTTCCGGGCTTGCTTGTTTCTGTAAAAAGAAAATAACCGCCTACGGCGAGCGCTACTACAACAACGGACCATATAATTATTTTTTTTGTTTTATTATTCATATGCGGTGGGGGTGAGATTCGAACTCACGGCGCCCGTAAAGGCGCTCCGGTTTTCAAGACCGGTGCATTAGACCGCTCTGCCACCCCACCTTAAGCGGCTTTTTTGAATCGGTTAATGTCATCCTTACCGATTTTGTTATCAGGATCTTTATACGCTGATTTCAGTTCTTTTTCAAATTCTTTTTTTGAGAGGCCTGACGGTTTCATAATTGATGATTTAAACATTTTCACGACCTCCTTTTTATCCTTATCGCTAACTAGTCGCAAATGTTTTACGGCTTTTTTAAGGTCTTCAGTCTTTTTTATGTGGCTTTTTTCATCAAATATTCCCATATATTTTATATTACTATTTCTTTAATATTTTATCCACCGCTTCGATTTCGTCAATAATGCCCGCGATTAACTCATACTTTCTCGCTTCTTCGAGGCTTACCCAAGCGTGGTCTATACTCTCTGGATTTAATCGAACCTCTCCCGATTTCCACGGGGCATAGAAAGAAAGGGTGACAACGGGGATTTTATCCGGGCGGATGAAGGTCATATCAAGAAGGTATTTAATTTCGCCGACCTCGAGTCCGACTTCCTCCATAAGTTCTCGCCTTAAAGTTTTCTCGAGGGCATTATACCAGACACCATGATCGTTCGCGGGTTCGTTTATATAATCGTCTATACTCAACCCGCCTCCCGGCACAGTCCACAATCCCGGCCACGCTTTTTTATTCAGCGCTCGCTTCGTGATTAAATATTTGCCGTTTTTATAGACAATACAAGTCGCGACAATGCGATGCAGTTCTTTATTTTCAGGGAGATTCATATCTCTAAATTATATCACTGGCGGAGGCGAGAGGATTCGAACCTCTGTGGGGCTATTAACCCCCGCGGATTAGCAATCCGCTCGTTTAAGCCACTCACGCACGCCTCCCTTATATATCAAAGTTATCGCATTGTAACCGTTTTTTGAAATTTTTAAAAGCTTTGACATATGGACAGCATTTGTGCAAAGATATTTTTGATCATAGTCAAATTTGGGGGAGATCGTTAAAAATACAGGAAGGAGGCAGGAAAATGAAAGCCCAGCAGTACGGGGAGATGGTTTTCGGAAGCCGCGCGATGCATGGGGTGTGCGAGTCAATTAACGCAGTGGCCGATAGCAATACAAACGTTTTTGTGACCGGCGAGACGGGTGTCGGAAAAGAACTTGTTGCGCGAGCTATCCATCAACGTAGCGGCCGCCCAGGGGGAATGCATATTATTCACTGCCCATCTTATCCAGATGCCTTAATCGAGGGAGAATTTTTCGGGCACGCTCGTGGCTCTTTTACGGGAGCCTTTTGCGACTACGAAGGGATCCTTTCATCGGCAAGGGGAGGAACTATTTTGCTTGACGAAATCTCGGAAGTTTCCGTCGGTTTTCAGGCCAAAATCTTGAGATTTTTGGAAACAAAGAAAATTCGCAGGCTGGGGCAAAAAAGAGAAGATGATTTAGATGTCCGCGTTATCACTGCGAGCAACCAAGACCTGGGGGGGCTAATTCGGAAAGGGACATTCAGGGAAGATCTCTATTACCGCCTAGGCTTCCCAATTCACATCCCTCCGCTAAGAGAGCGCCCAGAAGACATCCCGGTCCTTACAACTTACTTTGTCGATTTTTTTTCCGGTCTGTACAAAAAGCAAAGCGCAAGAAATTTTTCGGATCTTGCCCCCTCGCTTGTGCGTCTTCCGTGGGGCGGTAACGTCAGAGAGTTGAAAACGACCGTGGAAAGCGAAATTCTGAAACCTTATTCGGCTATCAGCCCAGATGGTTTCTTGAACCGGTTGCTGCGCAATCAACCCTTTGAGGGCGGGCCTTGCGAAACTTCAGTTTATTCCAAAGATGGAAAATTGATGACTTGGAATGAGGCAAGAGACAGGGCGAGAAAAGTTTTACATAATCTCGCGGTAGAGGCGTTAAAGAGAAGTAGCGGTAATATAGCACAAGCTGCGGCCTCTCTCTATGTCGGCAAAAGTACTTTTAGTAATAAACTAACTGTGTTGGGCATAAGGCCAAGCGATTACAAGAAATAGAAAGGAGATACTTCATTTCGCGACAACGAGGCCGGTGACTTCCAAAGCACCGGCCTCTTTTAGTACTCGCGCGGCTTCGCTAAGCGTCGCGCCAGTCGTCAATATATCGTCGACCAAGATTATTTTTTTATTTTTAACTTTTTCCGGTTTCGCGATAGAAAATGAATCTTTTTGATTGAAAAGTCTTTCTCGCCCCGCAAGCGAAGTTTGGGAAATTGTATTTCGAGATTTAATTAAGACATCAGAAAAATATGGGAGTGAAGTTTTTTTAAAGAATTTTTCCGCGAGAAGTTCAGTTTGATTGTATCCCCGGCTCTTTTTTCTGGACTTTGAAGCGGGGATTGCAAGGATAATCGTATTTTTGCGTAATTTTTCAATATCAGGCTCAACTAACTTCGCGAGCATGTCCGAAAATATCTCGGCGAATCCGATTGCCCCGCGGTATTTGAAATCCCTCAAAGCCTTGCTTAAAATCTCGTTTTCATATATGCCCCAGTGGATAAGTTTGTCCAAGAAAAGAACCGATACCTTGCTACGCGGGCTAAATCGTGTTTTATTAATGCAATTTTCACAAAAAAGACCGCCATACTTGTTGCACCCGACGCATCTATCAGGGAATATTAGCGAAAGCACCTTGCCAAAAGCCGTGTGGATAAGCGTTGTCATATGTTATTATGATATAATATAGGAAGCATGATGCATGGAGATACCATTTCTAAACAAGCTGTCTCTCGGTGACGGGTTTGCTCTTTTTAAAAAAGGGTCGCAAGTTCTTGGTGTGGATTTGGGGTCGTCAAACCTTAAAATAATCCAACTGAAGAAGGAAAGAAGCAGAATTCTGCTTGAGACATATGGGGAAATCGCTACCGGGCCGTACGCGGAATTGCCGGTTGGGAAAAGCGCCCATCTGCTCGACGCCAAAGTTCGAGAGATGATGGGGGATTTAATGAGAGAAGCGGGCGCCAAAGCGGAAGTCGCCGTAGTTTCCTTGCCGTTACGGTCGAGCTTCGTCAAAGTTATCAGCTTGCCAATAATTTCCGAGGAGGAATTAAATGAAGCAATACCGTTTGAAGCAAGGAAGCATATCCCCGTACCGACGAATGAAGTTATTCTCAATTGGCTCGTTTTGCCGCAGGGAGAATTTTCAAAATCCGAAGACGAAGGCTTCATAAAAGAGAGGAAGGCGCAGGATATTCTGCTTGTGGCGATCCATCGGGATACGATCGAGAAATATCAAAATATTTTTCGATCGACTAAGCTCAATGTGAAAGCGTTTGAAGTAGAAATATTCAGCTATACCAGATCTATTTTATCCAAAGAGCTTCACCCTTCCCTTCTGGTGGATCTGGGCGCTCAGTCGACTAGATTCGTGATCGTTGACTACGGAGTTATCCGCATGGCGCACACCCTTGATCGCGGATCACTCGAACTTACAGATGCCCTTTCGCGCTCGCTCGGGATAGAATTTGATAGAGCAGAGCGATTAAAGCAAGATACGGGGCTATCTCCGCGGCCGGAACATAAGGAGATCAGAAGCGTCATCGAGCCTATCCTGGATAATATTTTTTCAGAGGGGGTCAGGGTGATTTCCGAATATTATAAGAAGTACGGCAGGCCCGCAAAAAAAGCTTATCTTCTGGGGGGAGGAGCGCTTTTGTCCGGAATTCAAGATTTTGCAGTATCAAAATTTGGAATTGAGGTCAGACTTGCGGATCCTTTCAGCAAAGTCGAATACCCAGCATTTTTAAAAGATACTTTAAATGAAATTGGCCCGACTTTTGCAACGGCAATGGGAGCCGCGCTCCGGGCTATAGAAGAATAGAGGAAATTAAAAATCAAAAAATAAATGACTGATCCTTCTTTAATACCATCTAATTCGCAACAATACGCAAGCCGGCCGCGGGAATCCGCCGGGATTTTCATGGTAGCGGGCGTTTTGATTTTTATTTTGGCGGTCTCGGCGCTAGCGGGATTAATTTTTTACAAGCAATATCTTACGAAGCAAAAAGATTCCATTACTAGCCAGATTAAAACGAAAGAGGAAGAATTTAATCAAACTGACATTCAGATATGGGCAAGGACAGCAGAGGCTATAGATTTGGCAAAGCAGATTTTGGCGAATCACAGTTATGTATCAAGCGCTTTTGCGTTTATTCAAAAAAACACCTTGCCTGACGTGAGATATTCAGAATTCTCATTCGATGCCGAAAGCAAAAAAATAACTCTTGGTGCGGAAGCAAAAAATTACACATCAATGGCGCAACAACGCCAGATTTTCATAAACAATCCAGATATAGCTTCAGTTGCAGTTGGCGATTTTAACTTAGATAAAGCGGGGAAAGTTCTTTTCTCGGTCGAACTTATTTTTAATTCATCTCTTTTAGCTTCGCAATAATGGCAAGAAGCGTATTCGGAGTCATATTAATTCTGTTAGGCATTCTTGTCTCGTTTTTTTGGTCGTATCCGCTGTGGAACGAAATTACGGATGTCAAAACTAAAAAAGAGGAGACTCAGGCTATCCTCGATCGCATAAATGCGTTGGCGCAGCGCCGGGACGAGATTCAGGCCCAGTTTAATTCTCTTACCACAGATGACCTTGCAAAACTTAATGAGTTTTTTCCGGAAAATCAGGAACCCGGCCTTCTTATCTTGAATATTGATAAACTAGCAACTTCAAATGGGATGATTTTGAAAAAAATAGAAGCAAATGAGGGGGTTAAAGGCACAGAACAACAGCGTAGCGGAAGGAGTAAGGTAGATGGGGAAAAATTTTCTGATTTCCCTTTTCAAATTTCGGTTTCGGGAAGCTATAGTTCGTTCCTATCTTTTATGAAAGCGCTTGAGAAATCGAGAAGGCTAATAGATATAGATAATCTTAGCTTCGATACCGGCTTCGTAGGCACTGACGGGAAGGTGGTAAAAAGCGATTTTTATGAATATATAATTAGCGCGCATGCTTATTGGAAAAAGTAATATATGGATCGCCAAAATATTTTAACAATAATTTTAGTTTTATCGCTTATAGCGGGAGGCTATGTTTGGTATTCGTATTTATATCCGAGCGAGAATGCCGAAAGTACGGTTTCGGAAGATCAAATCATATCTCCGGAATTTTTGGCGAAAACAGCGCTTCTCGACAAGACTAAAATAGACGCTGATTTCCTTAAGAGCGGCATTTTCTTCGAACTTGAATCGGGTCCGGCTCTTCCGCCTCTGCCTGCGCTTTCAGAAATTAACGGAAGGCCGAATCCATTCGCGCAGTTCTAGCTTCATGGCCGATACCCGTTTCGCCGATATTCTTCTGCAAAAGAATCTCGTCACTAAAGACAAGATCGAATGGGCTAAAGGTGAGGCTGAGACCACAGGCTTATTTTTAGAGGAAGTTATAGAAAAGCTTGGGGTAAGCCAAGCGCAAATACTTGAAGCAAAATCGAAGGTAACGGGAATTCCTTCAAAAAGTCTCGACGGGGAAAGGATCCCGTTCGATATCCTGAGATATGTTCCGGAAGATTCCGCGCGGACATACAAATTTGTTCCATTGGGAGCAAAAGATGGCGTGTTGGAAGTGGGTATTATCGACCCGTCAGACCTTGATGCAAGGGAAGCGTTGCAATTTATAGCTTCTAGGGTAAATATGCCTTTTCGCGTCTATCTAATATCTATCCCAGATTATAGGCAAGTCCTGGATGAATATAAGGGGCTTGGCGGAGAGGTCACAAAAGTTTTGGGCGAATTAGAAAGCGCTTTGCGCGACGAAGCGCCGGTAACGCGCTCAGGGAAAGACGAAAGCATCGGCGAGGTTGCGGATAAAGCGATTGAAGACGCGCCTATTACGAAAATGGTCGCGGTTATCTTAAAGCACGCGACGGAAGGAAAAGCTTCTGATATACACATAGAGCCATCCAAGGACAAATTGCGCGTCAGATTTCGCGTGGACGGCATCCTGCATACAAGCCTGTTGCTTCCTATGAAAGTGCACGAAGCGATAATCGCTAGAGTAAAAATTCTGACAAATATGCAACTTGATGAAAAACGGAAACCTCAAGACGGAAGATTTTCGGCGCGGATAGACAATAGAGATATCGATTTTCGAGTTTCTGCTTTCCCGACCGCCTTCGGCGAAAAAATGGCAATACGAATTTTGGATCAAGAAAAGGGCATTCGGAGTCTCGAGGACTCAGGTCTTATCGGTAGGAATCTAAAGGCAGTAGAGGCTGGACTTTCCGAGCCGTATGGAATGGTTTTAATTACCGGTCCTACTGGCTCCGGAAAAACAACAACGCTATATTCAATGCTAAACACGCTTAATCAAGAGAGATATAATATAGTCAGCTTGGAGGATCCGATTGAGTATAATATAGCAGGCGTAAATCAATCGCAGGTCAGGCCGGAGATCGGCTACGACTTCGCTTCTGGTCTCCGCTCTATTTTGAGGCAAGATCCTGATATAATTATGGTAGGCGAGATTCGCGATCGCGAAACGGCACAACTTGCCATACACGCGGCTCTAACCGGCCATATCGTTCTTTCAACTCTGCATACGAATTCAGCCATAGGCGTTATACCGAGATTGATCGACATGGGAGTCGAATCGTATTTGATTCCACCTACTCTCAACCTCGCCATTGCCCAGCGGCTTGTTAGAACTCTTTGCCAGGATTCAAAAAAAGCGATGCTTTTAACGGGGGCAGTGAAGGACAGGATAGACTCCGAGCTTAAGGAAGTCTCATCGGAAGAACGAAAAAAAATTTCTTATCCGAAGGAGATTTTTCAAGCGCTTCCGTCCGCAACCTGCCCCAAGGGAACCTCCGGCAGAATGGCGGTTTATGAAGTCTTGGTGATGACACCGGAGCTCGAGAAGATAATTTTGAAATCTCCTACGGAAGGGGAGATAACAGAAGAGGCGAGAAGGCAGGGCATGCTCACGATGAGAGAAGACGGCATTATAAAAGTTCTCCAGGGGAAGATCGGCCTTGAAGAGCTTTCGGAAGTTATATGATTAAAAATTATTCAATAATATTTTATGGCAGAAAATAATAAAAAAATATTGCTGGTGGACGATGACGAGTTTTTGCTCGATATGTATTCGCTTAAATTTAGGGAATCCGGGTTTCAAATTGAGTTGGCGCGCGGAGGCGAAGAAGCGTTAAAACTTCTCCGCGGGGGGCTCGAGCCGGACGTCATCCTTCTGGATATAGTTATGCCTGTGATTGACGGCTTTGAGTTTTTAAAGGTTATCGCGAAAGAAAATCTCAAGAAAAAAGCGACAATAATTATTTTGTCCAATTTAGGCCAGAAAGAGGATATCGATAAGGGGTTGGCGCTTGGGGCGAGCGATTATATAATAAAGGCGAATTCCACCCCGTCAGAGGTTTTAAAAAAAGTAGAATCAGTTTTCTAATACGATGGCTGGAGTTAAGAATTACGATTCGGAGCTGAAAGATTTAATCGAAACTGTTTTACGTGAACAGGCTTCCGATTTGCATATTTCTGTCTCCAGGCATCCTACCTTGAGAGTTGCGGGAAAATTAACTCCGATTGAGAAAAAACCAATCTTGGTTCCAGAGGATGCTAAAGGTCTTGTTTTCGCCATGATGAACGAAAAGGCGAGAGAAAAGTTTATTGAGGCTAAAGAACTGGATTTTTCTTACAATTACCAAGAGAAGGCAAGATTTAGAGTGAACGCATTTTTTGAACGCGGATTTGTCGCGGCGGCTTTGCGGTTGGTTCCTGTTGATATAAAGATTATAGCTGACCTCAATTTGCCGGAAAGCCTTTTGGAATTTGCGAAGAAAAAGCAAGGATTTTTTATCGTTGTCGGTCCGACTGGCCACGGCAAGTCCACCACGCTTGCCTCCCTTGTAAATTTTATAAATCATGAACGGTTTGAGCATATTTTGACGATTGAGGATCCCGTCGAATTCTTATTCACGCAAGATAAATCAATTATTGACCAGCGGGAGGTGGGGTTTGATACAAATGGATTTCATGAAGCACTCCGTTCTATGTTTCGGCAGGATGTGAACGTCGGAATGATAGGGGAGATGCGCGACCACGAAACGATTTCCGCCGCCGTTACTGCCGCAGAAACCGGGCACTTGATTTTGTCCTCCCTCCATACGAATAATGCTGCGCAGACCATCGACCGTATAATTGATGCATTTCCCTCAACTCAGCAAAACCAAATACGCTCCCAGCTTTCCATGAGTTTGCTTGGGATTTTCTCCCAACGCCTTGTCCCGCGGATTTCCGGTGGATTAATTCCGGCATGCGAACTCCTAATCGCGAATACTGCGGTTCGAAATTTAATACGCGAGAATAAGGCGCACGAAATAGATATTATTATCGAGACAAGTTCTGAGTTAGGCATGATTACGCTGAATAAATCTTTAGCCGCTCTCGTCGAACGGCAAGAAATTACTTTTGAGACAGCATTGGCATTTTCCCTGGATCAAAGAGGCCTCGGCCATTTATTAGGCAAAAAACTTTAATGGCCGTATTTGATTATCAAGCGAGGACTCCACAAGGAGAGGCAAAATCAGGGACCGTCGAAGCCCCAAATTTGGAATTGGCCGTAACCGCGCTTCAACGCAGATCACTCATAATAATTTCTCTTTCTCCCGCTGGGGCTGGAGGGAAACCATGGTATAAAAAAAACATTACTTCTTTTGGAAGGGGGAGCGTAAAACTCAAAGATATCGTTATTTTGTCCAGGCAGATGGCGACGCTTTTTGCGGCGCGAGTCCCCGTTATCGATTCTCTTAGGGTTTTGTCGGCTGAGACAACGAGGCCAAAACTCAAAGAAACTTTAGTGTTGGTCACTCAAGATATTCAAGGGGGCCTTTCCATAGCGCAATCTTTCTCCCGGCATCCCGATGTCTTCTCTAATTTTTACGTAAATATGGTGCGCTCTGGGGAGGAGTCAGGGAAATTGGAGGAAATTTTTAATTATCTCGCCGATTACCTTGAGAGGAACTACGAACTTGTTTCAAAAGCAAGGGGAGCCTTGATATATCCCGCCTTCGTATTTTCCGTTTTTATAATAGTCATGTCCTTGATGTTTGTGCTTGTTATCCCGCAGATTACCCAAATTCTTGTAGAAAGCGGCGTCGAGATTCCGATATATACTCGGATAATAATGGGAATTTCCAATTTCACGAGAAGTTATGGGATTTTCCTTCTTATGCTTCTGGTTATAGCCGGCGTTGGATTATGGCGTTATTCAAGAACGGATAAAGGGGGCTTGGTCGTCTCCTCGTTTTTTTTGGATTTGCCGCTTGTCGGCCCGATCTTGCAGAAGTTTTATGTTGCCCGTTTTACCGACAATTTTGAGACGCTTATTTCCGGAGGAGTTACGGTTTTGCGATCTCTGGAATTAGCCGGAGAGGTTGTCGGCAACCCTGTTTATAAAAAAATGATTGAGGAGGCGAGGGATGCTGTTAAAGGGGGCGCGCAGATTTCGGAGGCTTTCGCCCGGCATAAAGATATGCCCGCCCTCGTCGTCCAGATGATAAAAATCGGGGAAGAGACCGGGAAATTGGATTTTATGCTGAAAACAATGGCGCGTTTTTACAGGAGAGAAGTTGAGAATACTGTTGACGGCTTGGTCGGCTTGATTGAGCCGATCATGATAATTTTATTGGGTCTCGGCGTCGGCATCCTAGTTGTATCAGTATTAATGCCTATATATAACTTATCTTCGTCAATATAATTAAAAAATTATGGGCAGCAAGCGAAGAAGAGCTGGATTCACTTTAATAGAGATCTTGGTTGTAATTGCGATAATAGGAGTTTTAGCTTCAATTATTATCGTTTCCTTAACCGCGGCAACAAAAAAGGCCAATAATGCGAAGGTGAAAGCGCAAGTTGAGCAAGCCAGAAATGCGGCGCAGATTTATTATTCAACTAATTTTCATTACGGCAAAGAAGATTCCGATAATAATTCTTGCGATGACGGGCCTCCCGGACCAAATGCGGATAGCATGTTTGACGATACGGTATCGAATATGGATTTTCTTGTAGACGAAGATAATTATCCTTCAAATACTTCCATAACTTGCAGAAGTAATGCTGACAATAATTCCGATGCGGATGAATATGCCGTATCGGCCACTTTGGTAGGCGGGGACGGGGGAGCACCAGCAAGCGCGGATAATTGGTGTATAGATTCAACGGGATTTTCCGGAGCTATTGCCCTCCCGGTAGATGATACAACTTGCAACTAGCCTTATTTTTCTTATCCACAGCGAAGAATCACTATTTGAAATATAATGTAAGCATATAAAGTCGATATTAACTTCAAAGGTCGTTTTCTTTGTATAAAGTATAATAAATGAAAATTTCTTCAAAAAAGGGCTTTACATTGATTGAATTGTTGGTCGTTATAGCGATTATCGGTATTCTAGCCTCGGTTGTGTTGGCGTCTCTAAATACAGCGAGATCTAAAGGTAATAATGCCAAAATTAAAGCACAGCTTTCAGGTGCACGAGCAGGAGCTGAAATATTCTATGATATTGGACAAACATACACAGGTTTGTGTGCTGCTACAGATCCAGTCACCTATCCATACATGGCACCGTATTTGCTGAATACAAACTATCCAGGTAGTGCTACTGTAAATTGTTTTCCTTCGGCCGGAGCTTATGCAATGGCGGTGCAGTTAACTGCCGCTGAAGGAACTAATACTTATTGGTGTATTGACTCCGCGGGAAGTTCAAAAGGCACGATCGGCCTGACTATTGGCGCAGCTGATTTTACTTGTTAGTTTAACCAGCATCAGAAAACAGAAAAGCCCCGTGCAAGCGGGGCTTTTTTGTTGTAACTATCGGGGTCCGACCCCAAGATGGAACATCCGTGGAACATCCGGGGAACATCCGAAGCGGGGAACATCCGAAGTTCGACTTCGGAAACTCGGATCGGAAACTCGGAAACTTTGGAAAAACCTAATTCTCAAGAATCAGATCCTTTATTTCTTTGTCTGAAGACTCTTCTAGCCACTCAACTATTCCGGATTGATATTGTTCGTGACTCCCGAAAACCTCATTTAGAAAATTCATATCAAGTAAGTTTGGAATGTTAGCTCTCCCTGAATAATCCATATGGCTTGACCACGGATAATTTTCAAGAAAACTTAACGTTTCTTTATTTTTCAATATTTTGCTATTTTTCCATTCGGGTTCGATCAGTGACAGAGGGTTTAGGTGTATATAATAGGGAAGATAAATAAAATGTTGCTGCTCTTTTACGATGACTGACTTAAATTTTCCTTGGAAAAGAGGCCCGACTCTATCGTATTTTTTGTTGAAATAGTTTGTATATCCCGTCCCAACTTTTCTCATAAATTCCGTAATGCCATTTTCCTCAACTCTCTCAATCATTAAATGATAATGATTTGGCATCAATACAAAAGCCAATATCTTAACCAGTGGTGTCTCGCTCCGAAGTTCGACTTCGGATAATTTAGACATTTTTGGCTCAAACGAGTGTCTTTCGCTATCGGCGCCTTCCATATTGTTGAATACTAGAAGTGAATACAAAAAACGGATCCGATCACTATCCCTCATAAAAATATTTCTTTTTTCCACCCCTCTGTTATAGATGTGATATATCTCGCCTACAGTTTGCTGGCCCATATTTTTATTATATACTATTTATCCGAAGTTATCCGAAGTTCGACTTCGGAGGGTGTAAATAAATATTTTGAAGTAGAATAAGTGATAATGCAATATATAGAAATTATAGTTTTTCTCTTTGGCCTTGCGATCGGCAGTTTTTTAAATTCCATAGTTTTTAGATATAACACTGGCGAGAGCGTGGCGAATGGGCGCTCCAGATGTTTCAACTGCGGGCGGGCGCTTTCTTGGGCGGAATTGATCCCTGTTTTTAGTTTTTTAATTTTACGCGGAAAGTGCAAAAATTGTTCGTCCAAAATTTCCTGGCAATATCCTGCGGGAGAGCTTTTAACGGGAATTTTATTTCTTGCGTTTTTTATCGAGTGGCAGAAGAAATTTCCGGATAACGCTGCGGTGCTTCTCTTTTGGTTTTTAATATGCTCTTTTTTGGTATTAATCACGCTTTATGATATAAAGCATAAAATAATCCCGGACAGTTTTGCATATTCTTTTTTGGCTTTGGCTTTTTTGTCAAAGTTTATTTTTTCTGAGATTAATCTCCTTGATTTGTTCCTAAGTTTGCTCCCGGCGGCGTTTTTGTTTTCTCTTTGGTTCTTCTCAAAAGGGAGGTGGATGGGTTTGGGGGACGCGAAATTGATGCTTGGAGGAGGCGTTTTTTTAGGTTTTCCTGGGGTAGTTTATGCTTTACTCCTAAGCTTCTGGATAGGCGCTCTCGCTGGGATCGCCTTGCTTTTGGGCTTCTCCGGAATTACAATTAAAAGCGAGATACCCTTTGGCCCGTTTTTGATTTTAGGTATTGTTTTAGCTTTTTTCTTTTCAGATTCACTTTCTTTTTTTAGTTTTTTCTATGCCTAGAGCAAAAAAAAATATAAATAAGTTTGATTCAAAGACCGTTATTTGGTCTGGGGTTGCAGCCGTTTTGTTCTTTTCGCTTTTATTGACGAATTTTTTTGGAGGAGTTCCTAAAGATGAGGTAAAATTAACCATCGATTTCGGGGACGGCAATATACGAAATTTTACGGCTCCTGCCAAAGAAGGTAGGACGGCCTGGAGCATGCTCCAGCAGGCAAACGCGGTTTACGGGATTCCTCTTTTGGTGGAAAATCACTTTGCTCCCGAGGCCATCGGAGACAAGAAAAACGGGGAGGATGGGAAGAAATGGAATTTTTATGTAAACGGTAGATTGCGCGAAACAACCCCTTATGAGGAAAAACTTTTGGGAGGCGAAAAAATATTATTTAAGTTTGAATAGGGTGAAAGTCTCCCGCGGATTCACGTTAATTGAGATGCTGATAGTTATAACGATTATCAGCATAGTTACCACAATCGCACTTGTTGGGTATAAAGATTACGGCGCGCAGTTGAATGTCCGGAGGAGCGCGAATGAAATTGCTCTCGCAATCCGCGAAGCGCAAGCAAACGCGCTAGCAGTTAAGGGATACGATCATGACAATAATTCCGGGACGCCTCTTTTATTCACTTCTTGGGGAGTTTATTTTAACAAGACAGTTTCAACGACTCAATATAATATTTTTGTCGATTTAGACGGGGACAAAAACTATGATTCCGGAGAATCCGTAAAGACTATAAATATATTAAACGGCGTCAAAATTTTAAATTTGGCTAAAGGGCTCGAAACTAGCGAAACAGACGATAGTTCAATTACCCGCTTGGACATTGTCTATCAGCGTCCGAACCCGGACACCACTTTGAAAGCCAACGGAGCGACATGTTCCGGAGCGGTTATTTCCGGGACATGTCCGGATCTTGAAATAATTCTTCAGGGGGTAACTGGTACACAAAGAACGGTCGTGGTTTGGTCGACGGGGCAGGTATCAATAGAATAATATGAAAGGATTTACGCTTCTCGAAACTATCGTCGCGATCTCTGTTTTAACGATTGTTATTTTGGGTCCGTTGGCTGTAACAACTTCTATTCTTTCAAATTCAAGCTTTTCGTCAAATCAGATAATCGCGTACAACCTCGCGGAGGAAGCGATGGAATTTATAATAAACAAGAGAGATTCGAATGTATTTGAGGGCAATAATTGGGATAATAGTTTTGGGAGCTGCATCCCCCTACCGAATGGTTGCCGTATCGACGTCACGACCCAAGATATTCAGGGATGTGGCGCTAATTGCGAGAAGATACATCGTAATTCCGCCTCAGGCTTATACAGTCATAATACCAGTGACCCAGTTACTATTTTTGAGAGGAGAGTATTTATTGAAGGCGGCGGCGGGGACGAGAAACGAGTTAAAGTTACTTTAAGCTGGTCAGAGAAAAACGGCAGCGCCCGCTCATTTACTTTAGAAAGATATGTTTACAACAGAGAATAAAATGAAGGGATTTACTCTTTTGGAGATGCTGATTGCGTTGGCAATTTTCACTATTGCCGTTTTTGTCGTTTTGACGGCACTTTTTTCGATTGCAAATGTGCAGAAAAAAGTTATAGCCAAGCAAAGCGCGGAGGATAATTTGAGATTCGCATTTGAATCAATGACGAAAGAAATACGGACAGGAAAGATATTTCATTGCTTGACTTCAGGGACACTCACGTTGCCGCAGGACTGCGATTTCCCCAGCGGAGGAAATTCTTTCACATTCAAAAATAACCCCGCCGGCCAGACTGTAACGTATCAAGTCGTAAACCAACAGTTGGTAAAATCTTCTAATGGGACCTTGCCTTGCACACCTGACCCAAACGATTACATTGATTGCCAGAAATTGACTTCTCCAGATCTTGTTATAGTCAACAAAGTTAATTTTTACGTTAGCGGGACGGAGGGCGGTGACGGAGCGCAATCTATGGCGACAATTGTTCTCGAGGGGCAGGTTTTCGATCCCGTGCATAATATCGCCACCGCTAAGCTTAATTTACAGACGACCGTATCTAAAAGAGGCATATTAGATAGACCATGATTTATTCAAAAGGCATCGCATTATTATTGAGCATCATATTAGTATCCATTGTTCTCGCGGTGAGCGTAGGCGTATCCAATATTGTCTCGACGGAAATTTCCCTTTCCAATACTGGCCGGCAGTCCCAAGTTGCTTTCTACGCGGCAGACGCCGGAGTCGATTGCGCAATTTACTGGGACACGCTGAATAATGGAGATCCCGGAAGCGCTTTTGCAACTACAAATCCGGATACTTTCAATAATCTTCCCAATGCTTGCGCTGGAGATTCAATTCAGGTTGGCGGAAAAAATTCCTGCGTGAATAGCGCATATCCTCAATATGGAGATGGCTCGTCGTCTAGCCCATGCGGGGGAGCAGAAGACAAAAGAGGAGGTAAGTCGGTTTTTACCCTTTCTTTTGAAAATGGTTCATGCGCTATAGTCACGGTCTTAAGGCGCCAAGATAGCTTGGCGAACCCTACCAGTATTGAGACATTTATACATTCCGACGGACATAGTTCTGGCGATGCCAACTGCTTAAGCAATAATCCTCGGGTTTTCCAAAGAAGCATTGAAACAACTAGCTTCGGTGATTAGACTAGGGTTGTGGCAGACGCGAAAGGTAGAATAGAGAAACTCAAAAAAGCGATAAATAAATACCGCTATGATTACCATGTCTTAAACAAAGAAACAATTTCCATCGAAGCGCTCGATTCCCTAAAGCACGAATTAAAAAAGCTTGAGGATGAATATCCGGAACTCGTAACTCCCGATTCGCCGACCCAGCGCGTGGCCGGGGAACCCTTAAAGGGCTTCAAAAAAATTACGCACCGCGTTCCCATGCTTTCTTTGGAGGATGTTTTTTCGGAAGAAGAATTTTCGGATTGGGAAAAACGCATCGCAAAACTTCTGCACATCTCGTATACTACGGAACTTTTCTCGGAGCTTAAATTTGACGGGCTTGCGGTCAGTCTGGTTTATAAAAACGGCGTTTTAGACTATGCTTCCACGCGCGGGAACGGCAAAGTCGGCGAGGATGTTACGCAAAACATCAAAACCATAGAAGCGATTCCGCTTCGGCTTGAGAAAGATATTAAAGGCGAAGTTGAAATCAGAGGAGAGGTTATTATAACGCGAAAAGGTTTTGAAAAAATCAACCGCGAACAAAAGAAAAAAGGGGAAGCTGTTTACGCGAATCCGCGAAATCTCGCGGCGGGATCTTTGCGCCAGCTTGATCCAAAAATGACCGCATCGCGCAATCTTGACTTTCACGCGTATGATATCGTAGGCGACATCGGCCAAAAAACGCACGCAAGGGAACACGAGATTTTGCGCGAATTAGGTTTTAAAACGGACAAGGAGGCGCATATCGCAAAAAAACCGGAAGATATTTTTAAGTTTAAAGAAAAAATAGAATACCTGCGCGAGAAGCTTGAATACGAAATAGACGGCCTAGTCATCCAAATTAACGACAATGCGATTTTTGATAAGCTCGGCGTGGCTGGTAAAGCTCCTAGAGGTGCTATTGCTTTTAAATTTGCGCCGAAGGAAGCTACCACGATTGTGCGCGATATTTTGGTTCAGGTGGGGCGGACAGGGAAATTGACGCCTGTCGCGGTCTTGGAGCCGATTCAAGTTGGAGGAGTTACAATTTCTCGGGCCTCGCTTCATAATGAAGAAGAAATCAGAAGGCTAGGACTTAAAATCGGAGACACGGTTATCGTTGGGCGCGCGGGCGATGTAATACCGGATGTCAGGAAAGTTTTGAAAGAGCTACGTCGGGGAAAAGAAAGGGAATTTCATATGCCGAAACAATGCCCGGTTTGCGGACACAAAGCCGAACGGGACAAAGGAGGCCCCTTAACTTTCTGTCTGAATAAAAAATGCCCTGCGAAGCACCGCGAAGGGATTTATCACTTTGTAGGAAAAAACGCTTTCGATATTGACGGCTTGGGCCCAAAAATCGTGGATGTTCTACTGGACGAAGGATTGATACAGGATGCCGCGGATATTTTTGACCTTATAGAAGGGGATATCAAGCCGCTTGAAAGATTTGGCGAGAAATCCGCAGAAAATATTATACGTGCGATACATGCCAAAGAAAAAATCACGCTTCCGAGATTTCTGATAGCGCTTGGCATTTTGCATGTGGGCGAGGAAACAGCCCTCGATTTGGCGGATCGTTTCGGCGCACAGGAGAAAATAAAAGAAGCTTCGCTTGAAGAGATTAATGATATTGAAAATATAGGGGATGTCGTTACAAAAAGCGTTTACGACTGGTTCCGCGATCCATACAATAAGCGCTATTTGGAAAAACTTCTGCGCCGCGTTAGTATCGAGAAATATCACCAACCTTCGGGGAAATTAAAGGGGAAGATTTTTGTTCTTACAGGTTCGCTTGAAACAATCACGCGCGGTGAAGCGAAGGCGCGGGTTCGGAAACTCGGCGGGAAGACTTCGGAATCGGTCGGGAAAGATACGGATTTCGTTGTTGCGGGTTCCGAGCCTGGCTCGAAGCTGGATAAAGCTCAAAAACTGGGAGTAAAAATTATAGACGAAAAAGAATTTTTGAAGATGATATGAATTCTGAAACCAAATCTTGCCAAAACTGCAAAAAAGATTTCGTCATCGAACCGGAGGATTTTAAATTTTACGAAAAGATGCAGGTCCCCCCGCCGACATTTTGCCCCAGATGCCGCCTTCAGCGGCGATTAGGATTTTTTAATATTTTCAATCTTTATCAGCGTAAATGCGATCTTTGCAAAATCGATATGGTTTCCGCTTTTCCAAAAGATTCCCAATATACTGTTTATTGTCAGAAATGCTGGTGGTCTGATAAATGGAATTATTTGGACTACGGGCAGGAATATGATTTTTCCAAATCGTTTTTTCAGCAATTCGATGAACTGCTACATAAGACCCCACTTATTGGATTGGCAAACGACCATACTACGAATGTAAATTCCGAGTATAATAATTTTTCCGGATACCTTAAAAATTGTTATCTTTTATTCCACGCGGATATGGATGAAAATTCAGCGTATGGATTTTATTTAAATCACGTGAATGAGACTATTGATTCCTCGGTGATGATTTCTTGCGAGCTTTGTTATGATTCAATGTTCGCTTATAAAAGCAGTAGATGTGTCGGACTTCAGAGTCAAGTTACAAATTCTATTGATTGCGCTTTCTTGAAAGATTCTCATAATTGCCAAAATTGTTTTGCCTCAACGAATTTAAGAAACAAAAAATATTATATTTTCAATAAACCCTATACCAAAGAAGAATATTTTAAAGAAATCGCTAAATGGGATCTCGGTTCGTATAAAACATATAAAGAAATACAAAAATTAGCCGAAGAACACTGGGGAAAATCTATTCCAAAGCCCAGTTTTGATGATATGTCGGTGAATCATACTGGTAGCCATGTCTTTCAGTCAAAAAACTGCAAAGAGTGTTTTGAGGTGGTTGGCGCCGAAGATTCAAAATATCTTTTAATGCTATATGCCCCGCCGATCAAAGATTGCTATGACGTTTCAAGTTGGGGAAATAATATATCTTTGTTTTACGATTGCTGTAATTGCGGAGAAAATGCTTCCGGAATTAAATTCTCTTACGGCTCCGGAATAAATCTTTATGACGCGGAGTATTGCTATCAATCCCTTGGGGGATCCAATCAATTTGGGTCCATTTCCGGGAGAAAGGGCGAATATGTAATTCTCAACAAGCGCTACGAAAAAGAAGAATATGAAAAACTCCGCGCAAAAATAATCCAGCACATGAACGAGATGCCATATGCAGATAAAAAGGGGAGAGTCTACAAATACGGCGAGTTTTTTCCGATAGAGCTTTCTCCTTATGCGTATAACGAAACGATCGCGTCGAACTTTTTTCCAATGAGGAAAGAAGAAATATTAGAAAATGGGTATAAATGTAGAGAACCAGAAGTTAAGAAACACGACACAACAATGAAAGCGGAAGATCTGCTCGACCATATTAAGGACGCGCCGGCTTCAATTTTAAATGAAGCGATAAAATGCCAAAAATGCGAGAGGGGATTTAGGATAATTTCGATGGAATTAAAATTTTTGCGTGAAAGAAATTTGCCATTGCCGCGAGAATGTCCCTTTTGTCGGATTGAAGAAAAATTCAACCAATGGGTAAAAAATTTGCGCTTAATCCCGCGCGTTTGTGACAAATGCGGAGCGAACTTTGAAACAAAATTTACCAAAGAAGAAGCGCCTGTGGTATATTGCAAAAAGTGTTACCAGCAGGAATTCGTGTAGCTTGAAATTTATAGCTTAATAGTTTAGTATTTAATTATGAGCACTGGAGCGGTTTTAGAAAAAATAGGAAAAATAGAAAAAGAACTTCAAAAACTGAAGGTTGATTTTTTATTGCGCTTGCCGGAACAAAAAAGGGGAGGCAGATATTCTGACAAGGAAATTGTGCGCGAGGTGAAAAAAGCGAGAAAACAAATCTGGAATGAAAAATACTCGCGAAGAATATAGAGTTTTTCTGGATACCTCAGTTTTACTTTCTGGGCTTAATTCTCCAAATGGAGCTTCTGGCTTGATAATTTCTCTCTTTAAGGTTAGAAAAATAGATATCGTTATTTCTCCCGAAGTTATCGAAGAAGCTGAAAGAGTTATTCAGCATAAACTCCAATCACTAAAAACAGCTTTCCTTGATTTTCTTTCGGATAAACCAGAAATCACAAAGAGACTTACAAATGTCGAACTGAAAAAGACTTCTTTTATTCTTTTTTCAGAAGATACTCCGATTTTTGCTGGAGCAATCAAATCGCGCGCTGATTTTCTTTTGACGCTAGATAAAGATTTTCAAAAACTTACCAAGGGTAAAACAAAATGCGAAGTATTGACCCCGGGCGAATTTTTAGTAAAATATAGAGCCAAGTAATTTATGGAAACTAGAAAGTGCCAGAATTGTAAAGCTAGTTTTGCCATCGAGCCGGAGGATTTTAAATTTTATGAGAAAATGCAGGTTCCCCCGCCGACATTTTGCCCGATGTGTCGGTTTCAGAGAAGGCTAATGTTTCGAAATGAGAGAGCTTTGTACAAAGACAAATGCGATCTATGCGGGGAAGATATGATCTCGGTCTTTTCTCCGGATAAACCTTTTAAAGTTTATTGTTCGCCATGTTGGTGGTCGGATAATTGGGATCCTTTGGCCTCGGGACAGGAATATGACCCTTCGCGCAATTTCTTCGAACAGATGAAGGAGGTGCAATTGAAAGCGCCGTTTATGAATTTGATTGTGGGCTATTCTACGTTAGTTAATAGTGAATATGTGAATCATGCCGACAATTTAAAAAATTGCTATCTAGTTTATAATAGCGGTCCGGATGAAAACGTACAGTATGCTGAAATGGCTGTAAACGATAAAGATTCAGCAGATTGCACTATTTTTAGAGACTCAGAACTTTGTTATTGGGCAATTGATGGATACCGGCTTTATCAAGTATTTTTTTCTGAAGATTGTAATGATTCTCATAATCTCTATTTTTCTAAAAATTTATCAGGATGTTCGGACTGTTTTGGGTGTATTAATTTGAGAAATAAAAAATATCATATTTTTAACGAGCCATATTCAAAAGAGGAGTATGAGAAAAAGATAAAAGAATTTAGATCGGATTCATATAAAGCAATCCAAGAAATGAAAGATAGAGTATATAAATTCTGGCAGACTATCCCGCAAAAATTCATGCACGAGAGGCATAATGTAAATGTATCTGGAGATTATGTCTATGAATCAAAAAATTCTCACTATATGTATCAGTCGTTATCTACCGAGGATGCTAAGTTTTGCTCCTTTATAAACACGCCAAGTTCAAAAGATGTATATGACTATACAGAGTGGGGTGATAATGCACAGCGGATAATTGATGTTATTACAACTGGCAGGCAAGCAGACAATATTAAATTTTCTTCTGCTGTATGGGATAGCTGCCGTAATGTAGAGTACTCGATGTATAATGTTTCTTGTTCCAACAACTTCGGTTGCGCCAATCTAAGAAAGAAACAAAATTGCATTTTAAATAAACAGTATGCGAAAGAAGAATATGAAAAACTGCGCGCTAAAATTATTCAAGATTTAGAAAAAAATCCATATATAGATTCGAAAGGAAGAGTTTTTAAATACGGAGAATTTTTGCCTTATGATTTAAGCCCTTATAATTATAACGAATCGACCGCAAGTTGGTATTTTGAGCTTCCTAAGGAAAAAGTTTTGGAGAGTGGCTGGAGGTGGCATGATCCAGCGCCTTCGGAATATAAAGTAACTATGAAGCCTGAAGATATGCCGGATAGCATTAATGATGTTAAAGATGATATTGTAAATGAAGTTTTCGAATGTCTTGATTGCAAAGGCGTTTGGCGGGTAATCAAGCCGGAATTGGAACTTTTGCGCCGATTCGGCTTGCCGCTTCCAAGAAAATGTCCGAATTGCAGGTATAAAGAAAGACATTCCAGAATAAATCCCCCACAACTTTGGGATCGAGCATGCGCGAAATGTGGAAAGGCAATACAAACTAGTTACGCGCCCGCCCGACCTGAAATAATTTATTGCGGGGAGTGTTACCAAAAAGGATTTATATAAAATTATGGAAATAAAAATCGTCAAAGATAAAATAAGTATGGGGGAAGTTTCCGAGATGGCGGGGAAATTGTTCGGGGATTTTACGAAGGCCGTGGTGGATATCGAGCAGGGGATTATGGGCGTTGGAGGAGAGTTGCATGCCGATATCGAGGTCAAACTTATGGAAGAATGCGGATCGAAGCGCGAAAATACGTGGGGCATCAATATTTATCCGAAGATTTCGGGGGAGGATATGATTGAGTTTGATTCCATGGTGAATATTAAGCCACTTTTGGGCAACCGCACGCGGGGCGTGGAAAATAATAAAATTAAAGATAAAATTAGAAAAGTATGCAATTTACTCATAAAAACCTAGCCATGGGGCGCTGGCAGGAACTCTCGCTTTCCGAACAGCTCGGGAATATCGGAAGCGAGGTCGGCAGGGCGAGGAAATGGAAAGGAAAAAACGAGAGGATTTTCGAAGGAGCTTGGCATAGGGCGCTTGAACTTTTTGATCTGACTCTTTCCGATCCGCGCTGGATGGGCAGGCTCCGCGAAATTGCCCGCGCCCGTGAGGTTTTCTGCGACGCGGTTTTTGGCGGAGGCGAATATTCGAGTTCGCTTGAAGATATGGAAAAATATTTTTATCCGTTCGCGTTTAGTGCAAGAAATCATGCTTTCTAAAGATGATATAAAAAAATTAGCGGAGTTGGCACGCATACATTTGACAGCAAGCGAGGAGGAAAAATTAGAAAAAGACCTTTCGAATATTTTGGGTTATATAGAAAAGTTAAAAGATGTGGATATTTCAAATGTTCCTGAAATGACGCACGCGACGGAGGAAAAAAATGTTTTTCGAGCGGATGAAGACGTTTCGAGGGACGACATTTTGCTTCGCGAGCAATTTCCGGAAAGCGAGCGCGGTTATTTAAAGGTCAAAGGAGTTTTCGAGAGAGAATGATTAAAGAGACGATAGAAAAACTTGAGAAAAGGAAGATCTCCGCGCGGGAGCTCGTCACGCATTACCTGGACCAAATTAAAAAGAAAGATCCGGAACTAAACGCCTACCGCGAGGTATTTGACGATGCTTTTTTGACAGCCGAGGAAATAGATAAAAAAATAAAACACGGCGATACGCCCCGCGTGCTTGAGGGGATTCCTTTTGCGATCAAGGACAATATATTAATTAAAGGCAAAATGTCCGGCGCCTCCTCGAAAATTCTCGAAGGATATACGGCTTCATACGATGCCACGGCGGTAAAAAAACTTCGCGACGAGGGCGCAATTTTTCTCGGGCGCACAAATATGGACGAATTCGCGATGGGCTCCTCAACGGAGAATTCCGCTTACGGCCCGACTAAAAACCCGGCGGATCCGACGCGCGTTCCGGGAGGTTCTTCGGGAGGTTCGGCGGCTGCTGTTGCCGCTGATATGGCCGTCGCCGCTCTGGGATCGGATACAGGGGGCTCAATCCGTCAGCCCGCGGCTTTCTGCGGGGCTGTCGGCCTCAAGCCTACTTACAGCACGGTCTCGCGCTCGGGCTTGATCGCGATGGCCTCGTCCTTGGACCAGATCGGGCCCATCACAAAAACCGTAGAAGATGCAGAAATAATTTTCAATGTGATAAAAGGAAAAGATGAGCTTGATGCAACTAGCTTGGAAGTTGAGCTTCCAAGAGGAAGCTCAACTTCCAAAACCATCGGTGTCCCTCGAGAGTATTTTTCACTAGCCGAAGGAGGGAAGGAGGGTTTGGACGAAGATGTCGCAAAAAAATTTAGAGAAGCGATTGATTTTCTAAAAAATAAGGGATTAGAAATAAAAGAAGTTTCATTGCCGTCGGTCCATTACGCGCTCGCCGCGTATTATATTGTTATGCCTGCGGAAGTTTCCGCGAATTTATCCCGCTTTGATGGAGTTAGGTATGGGGCGCGCGAAGACGGAAAAAATCTTTTTGATGTTTACGCTAAAACTAGAGAGCGCGGATTTGGCGAAGAGGTTCGGAGGAGAATTATTCTTGGAACATATGTGTTATCAGCCGGATATTACGATGCTTATTACTCACGGGCGCAGAAAGTTCGATATATGATCAGGAAAGATTTTGAAAATGAATTCAAAAACGTGGATTTACTCCTAACTCCGACAACTCCGCATCCCGCGTTTAAGATAGGAGAGAAAGCATCCGATCCGCTCTCTATGTATCTCGAGGACATTTACACCGTGCCAATCAATCTTGCCGGAGTTCCTGCGATCTCGATTCCGTTTGGAAGCGTCGAAAAAGAGGGAAAAAATCTCCCGGTCGGGGTCCAGTTTGTCGCCCCTTGGTTTGAGGAATCGCGCCTCTTTGAAGTCGGGAAGATTTTAGAGAGTAAATAAATTGGTTAGGCCGCTTTTGCTATTCCTTCGATCCAGCCCATTATTTTTCTCCGAAAATCTGTGCTGTTTCGTACTTTGACTCTCAATGTACCGAAATATTTTTCTGGATTCAAATAAGTTTTCTTATTTTTTACTTTAATAAAAGTTGGCTTGGAAAATTGAGATTTCGGAATCTTTGTTGCCTTTGACCAAAATTGCAAAACGCTTGCCGTCCTGTCTTTGTGTAAATAATTTAGGGCTATTCTCAGGTGAATTTTGTCCTTCGAAATCTTACAACAATCATTCAGCCAGCGGATTATTAGTTTAATTATTTTGGGGTTAGAATTTGTAAAGCCAAATTCTCCATCTCCTTTGTTATAGCCCTCGGCCAAATAAAGGGAGGCCCCGATTAAAAACAACTCTCGCCTAGAAAGGTTCCCGATTTCGCTTATTCCCTCCTCTTTTAACCTTCTGATTTTTAGAAGGCGCTTTTTGCGCAATTTTTCGGCAGATAAAGTTCCTCCCATTATCTGTTTTTGAAAAAGTTTTTTGAGCTGCTTTTTTGACAGAACAATGTCTTGGCACCAGTATCTAACTGTGCTTTTCGGAATTCCTAAGCGCTTTGTTATTTCATTCAAACTGGAGCCAGTGTTTCTAAGTTGTCTCGCCTTGTCGCGAAGAAAGGTTTGAGCCATTGAACTAGCTTATATATAAAATTATACCATATATAGGGGTTTAATAAATATAAAATCTGTGGATATAATAGATATTTGCGCTTTTTGCTAAGCTATGTATAATTATTATGCGGGGTAGAGAAGCAGTATCTCGGGAGGCTCATAGAAAATTTCTGTGACCATATGTAGCAATGCATATTGGAAAAATCCTCGAAATTGCTGGAAACTCGTTAGAGCCATTCTTGCAACAACGCAATCCGAAAGGATAAACGTGAGTGCTAAAAAAAGAATGGATTCGACAATCAGCAGCCAAGCCTTAGAAATAGGGAAGGTTCAGAGACTATAATGAGGAATTCCCATTGGGAATATGGTATAGTCCATTCCTTTAAGAAACTAAAGGTGTAGAAGAACCTCCAGACCCGGGTGCAATTCCCGGCTCCGCAACAAGTTTAAATTTTGTAAGGAAGTTTTTTATGTTTCGTCTACTATATCAAGGACGAACTTATTATTAGTATATATATAATTAAACTCTATGGGAATTATATTGGCTATTATATTAGCGATTTCTGCGGGCGTATCTTATAGAGCCGAGTCTTCTTTGCCGGGGGACGCATTGTATTCGGTAAAGACGGATGTAAATGAAAGGGTGTCGGGCTGGCTTGCTTTATCAGCAGAGGCTGAATCGGAGCATCAGGCTAATTTGGCATTGCGCAGGTTGGCGGAAGCCGAGAAGCTCAAAGCCGAAGGGAAGCTCGACGCAGAGCTGAAATCAAGGCTTGAGGGCGAATTTAAGGAGCATGTTAAAGCGGCTGACGATGAAATGGATCGTCTTGAAGAAGAGGGCGAGTCGGACGCGGCCTCGTCTGTGCGGACGAAAATAAAATCATCTGTCAGTGCAAAGGGAAGTATTTTAGGAATTACCGAGATTGAAATTGAAAATGAATTTGAGAGCGAAAATGAAGTAGATGTAGAGGCAAATAGTAACAATAGCGATCAAAGTAGTGTCGAAACTAACATCAGCTCTAAAGTTTCCGGAGATTTCGGCGAACTTGAACTCGAATACGAATCAGGCGCTCTGAAACTTTCCGGGAAATTGGCGAGGGTGAACCCGTGCGTGGACTGGAGTGTCGATACGGTTATCTCGAAGGACAACCCTCCTTCCAATGTAACGTTCAACCTAACAAAGAAAAGCACTGCGGCAGTTTGCATTCAGGTTCTGGGAGAACCAGAGAAAATTGAGGTCGAAACTCCGACGGCAGCGGATGCGAATATAACCGTTAAAGTTGAGGGAGAGGTTGTCTTTTCAGGGAAAATTAAATAAATTTTCTAAGAAACCCGCCGCATTTCTGCGGCGGGTTTCTTTCTCTAGAAAAATGTGTTGCGAAAATTCTATTTTTTGATATGATATTATGTTATAGTCTGCCAGCGTAGTTCAACGGTTAGAACAAGGGACTCATAAGCCCTGGACGGAGGTTCGACTCCTCCCGCTGGCACACTTCGACTCGCTCCGCTCGCTCAGTGTAAGCTGGCGAGGAGAAGTATCATGAGTTTGTCGAAGGACCACAATTAAATGGGCTCGTGGTGTAGTCTGGTTAACACGTCCCCCTGTCACGGGGAAGATCGTGGGTTCAAATCCCATCGAGCCCGCCAATATAATGGATAAAAATAAAGAGAAAAAAATAAGCGATTTTTTTATTGGCCGCCTTAACCAATATCACAAACTGAAATATCAAATTGATGTAAATTTGAAGGAAAATTTAAGAGACCCCGACATCGATGCATATGCAATTTCAAAAAATCTCTGGACCTTAAACCTTCAAATTAAAACGGGGGAGCCAGAACTAAAGAAGTTTTTTGGCGTTAGTGAAAAAAAGGGAAAAACACGTATTGGTATTATTTCAACTAAAAATATATTTGAGGATATTGAAAAAATCATCAGACAAGCAGAAAAACAATATTCTAATAAAAAAAATCTTGTGCTTTTAATTGCAGACGAGTTTAGTCCATCTTTTGACCAAGGTTTTGCAAGAAAAATTCCACGCGAACCATATGAGTTCAAGGGTATATATCTTGTAAAACTCAAAAATCCTTATGACGAAGGGCAGGTTGTCGCCATTAAAGATATCTTCGGATTTCACGGGGAAGTGTTTTAAGATTGACAAATAATAGAGAAAATGCTATTATTTAGGTTGCAATTTGAACCTAAAAAAAGAAAGGGGCAAACATGTTATGAAAGGCATGAAATTGATTGCATGGGGATTTCTTCTTTTGATGGTTTCAGTCGTTTTCCTGGCGATGTACCCCAATCTCTTGATAACGAAGCCGGAAGAAGTTGTTAGTGTTTTCTATCGAGGGCATATGTTTCAGTACACAAATCCTGCCGTTCGATACGACCTAACGATGTCTATCTTGCTTTGTTGGGCTGCCGTCTGTGCAATTGGCGGTATGTGGACTCTCAGAGAAGTAAAACTACGCCTCTCATAGACGTGGCGAATTCCAAAAAAACGGCCTGTTCAGGTTCTATCCCCGACAGGTCGTTCTAATTTTTAAAAAAGTGGAGGCCATTTATTCCAAAAAAAGCAGAGCGTACATTGTGAGAACACCTACGCAAATTCCAAATAATTCCCTAAATACCGTCCCGAATTTTTTCCCGCTTTGTTTATGCAACTCCGGGACGAGGTCGGAGGAGGCGATGTAGATGAAAGTCCCTGCTGCGAAAGGGATTATCCAGTCCAAAATATATTCCGGGAATGCCCCCAGGCTGATGACAAGAATAGCGCCGCCCAAGGAAGCCACGGCGGAGAGGAAGTTAAACCACAGGGCTTGCCTGGCCTGATACCCCGAATGGATAAGCACTCCGAAATCCCCGATTTCTTGGGGAATTTCGTGTAGGATCACGGCGAGCGTTGTCGCGAGCCCAACCTCGACGCTTATAAAATAACTTGCCGCGATGACGACCCCGTCGATTAAATTATGGAGTCCATCTGAAACTAATATCAGCCGCCCAAGATATTTGGGGTCTCTTTCGCCGCTTTTATTGGACATGTCGTCGTGATCGTGATGTTGCCCGTGATGATGGTGCCACCGGAGGACTTTCTCAAGCACGAAAAAGACAAGCATCCCCAAAATAATGAGAAAAGATATAGTTTCCGGATTTTGGATTTTTTCGTACGCCTCCGGTATAAGATGGAAAAAAGCGTCGCCCAGAAGGGCGCCAGTCGCAATCGCGACAAGCATAAAAACAATCCGCGCCAAACGTTCCTCGCGAAATGAGATGGTAAGCGCCCCCACGAACGAAATTAAACTTACCGCCCCCACGCTTCCCAAAATATATAAAATATTGCCCATATTCTATTTTAGCGTTTTTAGGCTTATTTTAATAGAGATATCAAAGAAGGTTTTGGAAAAGTGAATAGGCCCGATTCGAGAGAAACGGGCCTTTCAGCTTTTGGCAGTAATCTTGGTTGAAGGTATTCCTTGGTCTGATCTAATGGGTAATTAACCAAATACCTGCAATCAATATCGCTGCCGCTTTAACCAAGTTGTTAAGGAGCTCTTTTATCTTTTTCATGTTTACCTCCTTCTGACCTGGGTTTTCCTTAATCTTATTTTATTTTTTTATTTTTGTCAAGAGATTCCTGTGATTATCTCAATTCCGCTCCGAATTGCTTCGCGGTCTCTTGGTAAACTTTTTTCTGTATCGCGTCCACTTCTTCTGAGGTGAGCGTCCGGTCGCTTGAGCGGTAGACGATGCGATAGGTGTAACTTATTTTATCCGCGCCGAATTTTTCCAAGTTTTCGTATTTATCCAAAAGAGTAACTTCTTCCACCAAATCCCCGCCAAGATCCCGAATTAAGTCAAAATAATTATTAGGGACGAATGAGTTTTGGATGATAAAAGAAATATCTCGCGTGATCGGGGGAAATTTGCTTACTTCTTTAAATTTATTGCCAATCTTTAATTGCTTTTTAACGCGCTCGTCTTGGGACCATAAAAGGCGAATATCGGGCAACTCCATGGATATTATGGCCAATCTTTCGAGTCCGAATCCAAACGCCCAGCCCGTATAATTTTCAGGATCAACCCCTAATTTTTTCAAAACGCTTCCGCTGACGACGCCGGAACCCAGAACCTCTACCCATTTCCCGCCTTTATCTACCTCCATTTCAATCGAAGGATTGGTAAAAGGGAACTGATCTTCATTAAACCGATATTTAATGTCTTTGCCGAAAATTGCTTGCGCTATCTTTATTAAGATATTCTCAAGGTCTTTTATGGTGATTATCTTCTGGCTCTTCGGCGCCAGATACCACCCGTCCATTTGGTGGAAAACATTCATATGATTTCGGTCGATTTCATCTTTGCGGTACACTTTTCCGAAAGAAAGCGAACCGACCGCCTCATTATTCTTGATTCTTTTTTTTATATCCTCGTTCTCGAGGTAGTAGTACCACATGACGGTCGTATGGGTGCGTAGGATATTTTTTTCGTCGGGATAGTAAGTATCGGATTTGCTTCGGGTTGGATGGTCCGGGGGAAAATCGAAGAGGTCGAAACTTATATCCGCCGGCACAATTTCCGGCGCGTCGACGATATCGAAATTCTTGAAATCTTTGAGTTTGATGATACGCCCCACCAGTTCGCAGATAGGACTTTCTGGTGTGCGCGATAAATCCGGCATATTCAAAAACCGCATCATCCTTTTCGATTCGGGATCTTGTTTTGAAGCCAGGGTTTTTATTAGTTCTTTTTCCTCAGGCGAATCAATATTTATCAGCATCTTGTGGTGAGCTTAGTCGAACCATTTATTTAAATTAACAGATTTCTTGAAAAAATTGAAGAACGCGCAGATAAACTTCGAAAATTATTTGCGCGTTCTATTTGGAGGGGAAAACCTCTTTATATCGCAGAAACATGTCTGCAATACATGAAGGAAAACGAGGAGGAATAATCTCACCGAGCTTATGCATTGCCTTTTTCCAAGCTTCGGTGCCAGGCCACAGCTCTTGGCCGTTGCGCATGATGTCTATGACTCGCACTGCGAACATTTTCCCGTTCTTGCATGTACAACCACACTCGCAGGTTCCGTCGGATTCGACGGCGAAACATATTTCCACGCTCTCTTTAGCAACTTTTACGTAAGTATCAAAGAGATTTTCTCTTGTTTGGATTTTTTTCACAAAGATCACCTCCTTTTTGACTCAATTATACAGCATCCGAGAACCTATGTCAACAAGAACTAATTGCTTTCTTATCTATATTCTGTTAGAATTGGGTTATAAAAACAAGGAATATTTCCACAGCAAATGCCTAAAAAATTAACCAAAAAAGAAGTTACTCCTAACGGGGGGAATGGGGGGTCTTATACTGCCAAAGATATTTATGTATTGGAGGGTCTTGAGCCGGTCCGGAAGCGCCCCGGAATGTATATTGGCTCGACGGGAGTTGAAGGACTTCACCATTTAATTTGGGAAGTTGTCGATAATTCGCTCGATGAGGCAATGGCCGGATACGCCAAGAATATTTCGGTGACTTTGCTTTCTGGTAATAAAGTCCGGGTTGTAGACGACGGCAGGGGAATCCCAGTTGATATACATAAGCAAACAAAAGTATCCGCGCTTGAGACAGTCATGACCACCCTTCACGCCGGAGGTAAATTCGGAGGGGATTCGTATAAGGTATCTGGGGGGCTTCACGGCGTTGGGGTTTCCGTTGTCAATGCGCTTTCGAAATCTTTGAATGCTCAAGTATGCCGGGATGGCGCTAAGTGGGAGCAGAGTTACATGCGCGGAAAGCCGGACGGGAAGGCGAAAAAAATAGGAGCGTGCAAGGGATCGGGGACGGCGATAACCTTCGAGCCGGATCCAGAAATTTTCAAGGAAATAAAATTTAGTTTGGATGTCATTTTGGAGCATTTGCGCCAGCAGGCGTATCTTACGGCAGGGGTTAAAATCCAGATCAAGGACGAGCGCGAGAAAGAAAAACATTTGCACAATTCTTACGCTTTCTGTTTCGAATCGGGCATTAGGTCATACATAAGTTTTTTGAACCGGAGGCAGAAGGTAAAAAACGAGACGATTTTTTATGCGACAAAAGAAGTAAATGGAATTGCTGTTGAAGTTGCGCTACAATATGTTGATGATTTAACAGCGAGGGAACTCGCTTTCGCGAACAATATTTACAATCAGGAAGGCGGCTCGCACCTAACTGGATTTCGGACGGCGTTGACGCGCGTATTGAACGATTACGCGCGCAAAAACGGATACCTCAAAGATAAAGACAGTCTGACGGGAGAGGATGTCCGAGAGGGATTGACTTCAGTCGTCGCCGTCAAAATACAAAATAGCGTCCTGCAGTTCGAGGGGCAAACAAAATCCAAATTAGGAAATCCGGAGGCAAGAGGGGCGGTGGAATCTGTTTTTGGGGAAGCATTTTCGGATTATCTCGAAGAAAACCCCTCGGAGGCGAGAGCTATTTTAGATAAGGTGATTTTAGCGCTTGAGGCGAGAAAAGCCGCAAAAGCCGCGAAGGACACGGTTTTGAGGAAGGGTATTTTGGACGGGCTGACTTTGCCAGGAAAATTGGCGGATTGCCAGTCGAGAAAGGCGGAAGAGTCGGAATTATTTATCGTTGAGGGAGATTCCGCGGGAGGATCCGCGAAAATGGCTCGAGACAGGAAATTTCAGGCGATATTGCCGCTTCGCGGGAAAATTTTGAACGTTGAGCGGGCGCGTTTGGATAAAATGCTTTCATCAAAAGAAATTAAGGCGTTGATCATCGCTTTGGGCGCTGCCATCGCGGAGGAGCTTGATATTTCAAAATTGCGCTATCACAAAATAGTCATTATGACGGACGCTGATGTCGACGGGGCGCATATCCGGACTCTTTTGCTAACTCTTTTTTATCGATACTACCTCCCGATTATCGAACACGGTTACTTGTATATAGCCCAGCCACCGTTATATCGAATTCAGAAAGGGAAAAATGTCCGCTATGCGTATTCGGATTCGGAGAAAGATAAAATTCTGAAAGAAATGGAGAAAATGGCGGTGGAGTCTAAAGCGAGCAAGGCAAAAGAAAAAATGGAAGAAGAACCCGCCGAAAACCAGAAAGGAGTTCAGGCAGCAGACGAGAAGATCCGCGGCGTTAATATCCAGCGCTATAAGGGACTTGGAGAGATGAACGCCTCCCAGCTTTGGGAGACGACAATGGATCCGGCAGTGCGCGTTTTGCGCCAAGTCCATGTTGGAGACGCCGCGGAATCCTCTAAAACTTTTGAGATATTGATGGGCGACGAAGTCGCCCCGAGAAAACTTTTCATCCAAACTCACGCAAGGGCTGTGCAGAATTTGGATGTGTAACAGATATTGCCATTTTTTGAGCTTTCTGCTACTATAATATTGAAATATTAAAAAGATTGGAGGTGATTTTTATGAATCGTCTTTGGGATGCCTGTGTGGCTTTCAGAGAAGATGATCGAATGGTTTTTCAGCTTTGTTCTGCCGATCCCACTATCTCGCAAGAAGAGAGGGATAAGATCAGCATCAAGACTGCCCTCAGGATGATAAAGGGGGCTGCGGAGTACTATTGCTACAACAAATCTTTGCCCCGCTTCTCTTTCAAATACTTGGTATCTAGGGCGATCATATGGCTGTCGCAATACTTGGAGGAGAAAGAGGTCTGTCAACCGTCATAAAAATTCAATAAGGAGGGGTGGTCTCATGCAGATTTCGTATGTCGTTATAATATGCGACAGCAAGACGGGCAAGAACGTTGTTGTTTCCGTAGTTTGTGAGGAGTATATGACTCCTGACATGGCGGTCGCAGCTCTTGATAGAGCTGCTCGCTATCATGAGCTGGTGTATGGAGTTGAAATGAGAGGGGAGAAGGAGAAATTCAGTGGGAAAGTCGCTGTTACCCTGAAGCCCAAAAAATGGCTTAAGGAACTCCCAGAGATTTTGCTGGATGCGGTAAAATCCGTGGCACGGGCTTTGGGAGCCGAGCTAAGGGAAACCGACGAAAAACTTCTATCAAGATTCAAAGCAGCCGTCGCATTAACAGCGTAGCAACAGAGATTCCTTCGTCTCTACAGTATAGAGGGGCCAGGTGTCAAAACCGACCCCTCTTGTTTTTTTATTTGGTGTTGTTATTATAGAGAGATAAGCCCCTCGGGGCTTTTAAAAAGCCCAAAAAATGAACTTTTTCGAAAAATTTATAAATTATTTAAAGGAAACCAGGCTCGAGTTGAGGCATGTAAATTGGCCATCGAGGCAGAATACAATCCGCTTCACTCTTTTGGTAATTGGGGCGTCTGCAATTCTCGCCCTATACATCGGGCTACTCGACGTATTTTTCCAATATTTGCTAAACACTTTTATTTTCTAATGGCTAAGCAAACCGGAGAATTCGGCAGAAATTGGTACGCAGTGCATACATATTCCGGATATGAAGACGCGGTCGCACGAAATTTGAGGCAAAGAATTGAATCCTTAGGAATGGAGGATAAAATTTTTAATGTTCTTGTTCCGACGGAGAAGAAAATAAAAATTAAAAGCGGGAAAAGAAGGAGCGTTGAGGAAAAAATATATCCGGGATATGTTTTAGTTGAAATGATTGTGACGGATGATTCCTGGTATGTTGTCCGAAACACCCCAAGAGTTACGGGATTCGTCGGCTCCGGGACTACGCCTACTCCGCTTTCTAGAGAGGAAATCGACGTCCTTTTCAAGAGAATGGGCCAAGACGAGCCGAAATTCAAAGTGGATGTTTCCGTGGGCGATTTGGTGCGCATAACCGACGGGCCGTTTAAGGAATTCGAAGGGAAAGTAAATGAGGTTGACGAAGAGCGAGGGAAGATAAAGGTTTTGGTTTCTATGTTCGGGAGGGAGACGCCCGTCGAGCTTGATTTTTTGCAGGTAAAAAAGCTATAAACTATTCATGGCAAAGCGGATAAAGACAATCTTAAAACTTCAGCTTCCCGCGGGAAAAGCGACCGCAGCGCCCCCGGTCGGGACGGCTTTGGGCCCGCACGGCATCAACATCGGGGAATTTGTGAAGAAATTTAACGCCGAAACGGCGGACAAAGGCGATTCAATTATACCCGCGGAGATTACTATATACGAAGATCGTACTTTTACTTTTGTTTTAAAAACTCCGCCTGCTTCGGATCTTCTCAGAAAGGCGGCAGGCATTGAGAAGGGTTCAGGCAATCCGCTTAAAGAAAAAGTTGGAAAAGTTAAAAAGGCCCAAATTAAGGAAATTGCTGCTCAAAAGATGGAGGATTTGAACGCAAAAGATATAGAGGGTGCGATGAAAATTGTGGAGGGGACTGCCCGCTCGATGGGGATTGAGGTAGAATAATTTCATGCAAAGAAAACCACTCCTAATCGCATTTGAAGGAATCGATGGGAGTGGCAAATTCACACAGGCATCCTTGCTCAAAAAATGGCTTGAGGAAAAAACCGGAAAGCCGGTTGGCGTTTGGGCGGAGCCAAACGATTCCAGTTTAATTGGGAAAACCATCCGTGCTTATTTAAATAAAAAAACATCTTTTAAAATAGAGCCACTCGAATTTCAAAGAATGTTTGTGCTTGATCGCGCCCATAATATTTTTTCGTTTCTTCATCACAATCAAGAAGGACACGATTTCAAAATAGCCGATCGATATGCGCTTTCCACAATTGCATTCGGAATGCTTTCTGGGCGCCCAGCGGAGGATTTCATTAAATTGCATAATGATGTGATCGGACCATCAATGGTCTGGCCGAATTTAACGATAATTTTGGATATCTCTCCCGAGACGTCAATTTCCAGAATCAAAGCGCGGGTTCCGGGTTTTAAGGAGGGGATAATCGCGGCGGATATAAATGAAAATAAATCAGTTCAGGAAAAAGTCCGCGGGCACTATCTCGAAATTGCGAAGCGCGAAGACCTTGGAAAGACAGTAGTTGTGAACGGCGAACGGCCTCCTGAAGATGTTTTTGAGGATGTGAAAAAGGTAGTCGCCAAACATTTTGCTTTACCGGCCTAGTTTGATACGATAATAAAATGCAACAGGCTAAACATATTTTCGGTCCAGGCTCCAATGTTAAGGAAAGAATGGTTACTGATTATGTGGTGCTTAGAGACAGGGTAGACGCATTAAAAAGGCTGGGGCTTAAAATCGGCCTTACTTCGGGAACGTTTGATCTTTATCACGAAGGACACAGCCGGTATCTCGAAAAAGCAAAGCAAGATTGCGATTTTCTTATCGTCGGAATAGATGGCGACGAAAAAGTGCGCGAGCGAAAAGGGAAAAATCGTCCCATCGTTTCAGAGAACGAGAGGATGGAAATTCTTTGCCATTGCCGGCACGTTGATTTGGTTTTCCTGAAAAAATTAGGGGATCCTAAGTGGGAGTTAGTAAAAACGGTCATGCCGGATGTTCTTGTTGCAACTGCGGAGACATATAAACCTGATCAAATAGAGGCGCTAAAAGAATATTGCGGAACGGTAAATGTGTTGCCTCCACAAGCGGCTACCTCGACTACTTCCCGAATAAGGCTATTATTGATGACTCCTATGGAAGAGGTCCGGGCTAAACTTGCGGACGTCATGAATTTTCTGGATAATTTCGACGGAAAAGGATCATAGTATGAAAGTCATTATTGCGTATGTTCCCGTATTGCATCGCGGATACCGCGATTTTTTTGCGGCAGAAAAAGCGGAAAAACTTTACCTACTAGATCAGTCATTCTTGGCTAATTTTGAATACCTTCGAAAGGATATGCGCGCTTTAAAGCAGGAAGATGTAAAAAAAGCCGTCGAGAGTCTGGGACTTTTTAAGAGTGTGGAAATTTTAGACAAAGAAAACATTGCTGAAGTAAAAGATGAGTCTATTATAATGCCGGACGAAGAGGAGATGCGGGTAATCGCAGAAAAATATTTTAATGGAATTAAAATTGAGTTTCGAAATGTTTTTTTACGATGGGATCCCAAGAAAGTTATTGAAGAAAAACAAGTTGATTACGAGCGCGTCATCTCGTACGAGGGGGTAGTTAAAGAAATGATGGATAAGGCTATCACAGAGAGCAAAAAGGCGACAAATCTTTGGAGACAAGTCGGGGCTGTCGTTGCTCGGGATGGAAATGTTCTGGCTACAGGTTTCAATAAACAAGTTCCAAGTCAGCACACTCCATACTACGAGGGAGACGCCCGAATGTTTTTTAAGAGAGGGCTTAATATCGAACTTACCACCGATCAGCACGCAGAATCTGTGGTAATTTCAGAGGCTGCTAAAAAAGGTATTGCTCTTCTGGGCGCGGATCTATACATTAGCACTTTTCCTTGCCCGCCCTGCGCGAAGATAGTCGCGGCCGCAGGAATAAAAAGATGTTATTTTTTATCGGGCTATTCGATGCTCGACGGCGAGAGAATTCTAAAGGATAGCGGAGTTGAAATAATTCAGGTTAGATAAAAACCTATCCCATTCGGAATCGGACGGGTCTATATTTTGGATCCTCTCTGTCTGTTATATTGGCCGTGACTATATGCCCGTGAAGATGGTCAACTGTAGCCCCGTTTCGTTTCGGATCGCCGAAACGCATTCCTAATACCCCGCTTTCCAGTTTGTATTTTTCCTCTGCCCAATCGATTATCTTTTTTAGTTCGGCCCATGCTTCTGGTTTCACTTGACTGATTTTCTCAGCGTGCTCGTTCACAATTATAAGAAGATGTACTTTTGTGTTTTCGTACGGCCAGCGATTTTTTCGAACGTTCCAATATTCCAAATCAATATCCCTTATTTCTGGCTCAAGCTCCGATTTGTCCAAGTTCTCTCTGCAGAAAGGGCAAAAGCCCTCGGTTAATATTTTTTCCATTACTTGCTTTTGTTCATCATTCCGGGAGTTGTCTAAATTTACGAATTCATTTTTTTCACTCATATCGCTTTATATTTTAGACAACTCCCGGAATGATGAAAAATCGTATTCATTATTTTCATCTTTTGCGTGCTTTTTTTCAAGTTTCTTGTCCCATTTTGATTCGTCAAAGTTTGGAAAAGCGGCGTCTCCTTCAACTTTTGCGTCAACTATTGTTAAGTATAAAGTATCTGCGAATGGGAGAGCCAGCTTATAAATTTCTTCTCCGCCTAAAACAAAAATCTCCGCATTTCCTTCTGCGAGCTTTATAGCTTCGTCCCAGCTTGCAGCGGTTTCGCAATCGTCCCTATGATAGCTTTTATCTCGGGTTAGCACGATTGTTTTTCGATTCGGCAGGGAGTGCCCAATACGATTAACAATCGATTCTTCCGTTTTTCTGCCGACGATGATTATTTTGCCCAACGTAAGCTTCCGAAGATGTTTGAGATCATCGCTTAGGCGCCAAGGGAGATTTCCGTCGCTCCCGATTATTTTACTGTCTCTTGCAAATGCCGTTACCAGAGAAATTTTTATACCGGCGTCCATATTCTGCGTCTTGGAAGTTCGGGGTGATAATCTTCTATCGTAAAATGTTCGGCTCGAAAATCAAAAATATTTTTGATGGATGTGTCTAGGGTAACCGTCGGAAATTTTCCGGGTTTGGTCTGGAGAAGATCTTCTACATCTTTCATCTGTTCGGTATAGATATGGCCGTCGTCTACGAAGTAAACCAATTGTTTCGGTTTATGGCCTGTAACCTGCGCGATCATCATGAGCAGCGCCGCGTATTGGATAAAGTTAAAAACCAAGCCCACCGGCGCGTCGGCGCTTCTTTGCCTGTGTACCAAAGACATTTCTTTCGTTCGCGTATTAATGTGAACATGGAACCATCCGTGGCAGGGGACAACTACAACTTTTTGCTGCCTGCCTTTGCCGCGAGGAATATATTGAGGAATCCACGGAGAGACCTCGAGCGTTCTTAAATGCGGGATCTCTTCGATTTGCTCGATTAAAGTTGAGATTTGGTCGAAAGATTTTCCTTCAGATGTCGGAAATCTTCTCCATGCGGCGCCGTACGAACCTGGTCCGAGATCGCCCGTGGGAAGCCCGCGCTTCGCACATTTTTCTTCCGTGACCCAGGCTTTCCACCAACCCACGCCGAATTTTTTCATTTCATCTAAAGTCTGCGCCCCGTTCAAGAAGGCGACTAATTCGGCTATGGCCATTTTGAATTGCGAAGGTTCTGAAACTAAATCCCTTTCGGTTATTACCGGAAAACCGTTTTCCAATGGGAAGCGAAGCAATGACCCTATCCATTTATACGCCGGGTGATCCATTTGGGTGTCCACCTCTTCGCCCTTCTCTTTTATAGTCCGAAGAAGCTCCCGGTATTGCGTATCTGGCGTGCGTTCTTCAAATGGTCTATATTCGATCATGAAAGTATAAATATGATACCATAGTTCAAAAACAGATTAGGAGGCAAATATGGATAGCGCGGAATTGGTCATCTCCAGCCTAGCTCGGGAAGATACCGAGGCTCGGCAGACAAAACTGTCGAGCCTTTTTTATATCAGTTCTCTATGCTAAACTTTTTCAATATATGTGGAAATCGAGGATATTGGCGATTTTGTTTATAGTTCTTGGGATTTTAGCCGGGTACTTTGACGTCGCCGGACGTTTTTCTTTTACGCCCGATTTTTTAAAAAAGGAATTCAGCTTGGGCCCCGATTTGCAGGGAGGAATAAGTTTGGAATATAAAGCCGACACTTCTTCAATCCCGGATTCAGAAAGATCGGAAGCTATGGCAGGGCTCCGCGACATCATAGAAAACAGGGTGAATTTATTCGGCGTATCCGAGCCAATAATCCAGGTTAAAAAGAGGGGAGACGAAGACAGGCTGATCGTTGAGTTGGCGGGAGTTTTTGACATAAATAACGCGATAAAAATAATCGGCGAGACGCCGTATCTCGAATTCCAGACGTTGAAGCCGGGCGTGACCGTTGAGGATCTCCAGAAAAAACAGGACGCGCAAGATTTTGTAGGCGTCCTGGGTTCTTTTGAGCCGACAAAACTTACCGGAAGATTTTTACAGAAAGCGATATTGGAATACGACCAGACAACTTTAGAATCGACGGTCGGCCTCGAATTCAACAATGAGGGGCGCGAACTTTTTGCGAAAATAACGAAAGATAATATTGGAAAACCCGTCGCGATTTTTCTCGACGGCGTCCCGATTTCCATTCCGATGGTCAGGGAGGAGATAACGCAGGGGCAAGCGGTTATAAGCGGAAATTTTTCGCGCACTGAGGCGCAGCAGCTTGTCCGAAACCTAAATTCCGGGGCACTGCCGGTCCCCATCTCATTGATTAAAGAAGAGACCCTTGGCGCGTATCTCGGAGCGGATACCTTGAATCGGATGTTAAGAGCCGGACTTTACGGCATAATTGGGGTCGCTTTGTTTTTGATTTTTTTCTACCGCCTTCCTGGATTAATTGCAGTCATTGCCCTATTGATTTATACGTCTCTCGCTCTCGCCTTATTTAAATTAATTCCAATCTATCTGACTGCGGCGGGAATCGCTGGATTTATCCTTTCGATTGGCATGGCGGTCGATGCGAATATTTTAATTTTTGAGCGCACAAAAGAGGAGCTGCGAGGAGGAAAATCCCTTGCAGTTGCCGTGGAGGAAGGTTTTTCCCGCGCATGGCTTTCAATTAGAGATTCCAACGCTTCAAGTTTAATCACTTCAATAATACTTTTCTATTTGGGGAGCCAGAGTGTCGCCGGATTCGCGCTGACCTTGGGACTCGGAATAGTTTTGAGTATGCTCTCCGCGATTACGATAACTCGGACGTTTTTGCGCGCCGTCGAATTTAGAGAAAATAGTTTCATGAGAAAATTATATGGGGCTAGTTAGAATTAGAAAATTCAGTTATATATTTTCGATAATTTTGGTTTTAACAAGCATTACCTCGCTTGCTTTTTACGGACTCAAATTCGGGATCGATTTTACCGGCGGATCTTTAATTGAAGTCCAGTTTGAATCTCGTCCGGACATAAACATAGTTCGGCAAAAAATCGAGTCTTTGAATTTTGGGCAAGTTGTAATACAGCCAGCAGGCGATGCCGGCTTTTCCATAAGAACAAGCGAGCTTTCGACAGACGAGCGGCAAAAAATGACGACGGAACTTTCTGGTTTAGGGAAAATTAAAGATATAAGCGCAAACACAATCGGGCCGACAATCGGGCAGGAACTAAGATCGCGCTCGATCTGGGCGATGATATTAGTTCTCATCGCGATTATTTTATATATTGCGTTTGCTTTCAGAAAAGTTTCCCTTCCTGTTTCGTCTTGGTTCTACGGAATTTTCGCCGTTATCGCCCTTTTCCATGACGTCTTCATTCCACTAGGAGTTTTCTCTCTTCTCGGGCATTTTAAAGGGATTGAAGTGGATACTTTATTTGTGACTGCTATTTTGACCGTCCTTGGATTTTCCGTTCATGATACGATTGTCGTTTTCGACCGGATTCGCGAGAATCTCACGCTTTCCAGGAAAGAAACATTCGAGGAAACGGTGGGGAGATCTTTGAGCCAAACTTTAACCCGCTCTATAAACACTTCTCTGACGGTTCTCGTCGTTTTAACCGCGCTATTTTTCCTCGGCGCCGAGGCGACAAAATATTTCGCTTTGGCTTTAATCATAGGCATCGTCGCCGGAACATATTCTTCGATTTTTATTGCCTCCCCGTTGCTCGTCACATGGAACACCTACCGCGAGAAGAAGGCAAATTAGTAGAATTTTTGCCTTTAAATGCTAGGATAGAAAAACATTAAGTTATGAAAAATTCAGTTCAAAGAGAATCTGTCAGGTATATTGTTTTCAAAGAAGGCGTCACTTGGTACGCTGTGGCTTTGGAATTCAATATTGTTGAAGAAGCGGATAATCCAGACGCCGCCCTACTCTATTTATTTGAGGCAATGCGCGGCTATATTAATTCTGCAAGAAAATCAAAAAGCAGAATGAATTTCGCTTTGAATCAAAAAACGGATTCCGAGTATGAAAATTTGTGGAAAGAAATCAAATCAACTAAATATGGACGAATAAAATCTCCATACGCGGTCTACGCATCAGGTACTAGAGAATTTGCCCATGTATGACGCGAAGGGTTTATATTTGCGTGCAGCTCCATGGATCTAGGGCGTTGAAGCCAAGAACACTGAAAGGAATAATCGCCCAGTCCGGAATACCAAAAGAAGAGTGGCTGAAATACTAATACTCGTCACCTGGGACAACTACCGATTTCAGCTATCTTATATTTACGCTATCGCGCAAATACGGCATCTTTGTAGTTATTCAAATATTACCCGGTGCCATTGACATAACTCCAGAAAAGGAGTATTCTTATGGAAAGCAGTTTTCAAAATATCTACCTCGAACAGAAAAGGAGCCAATAATGGATGATTACATAGCTTACATGCCCGAAGACGAAGGATTTCA
>Ga0209520_10000006_pt1 | contig 106432 bp, 161 predicted proteins | sample Rifsed16ft1_FD_184009 | JGI IMG/M metagenome (GOLD analysis project Ga0209520, IMG submission 184009) | Soil microbial communities from Rifle, Colorado, USA - sediment 16ft 1 (version 2) | ecosystem: Environmental > Terrestrial > Deep subsurface > Rock core/Sediment | place: Rifle, Colorado...
ATGGGTAATTGAATTTTAGTTTACCTGCGATAAAATATATCATGTTCATGAAATTAGTCATATTCCGGTAGCCTCTTGCTCTTCTTTTTGCAAGTTGTATTTTGTTATTTATACCTTCCATTATACCTGAGTTGATTCTTGATTCAATAAAATTTACTATTCCAGACCAGTGAGATTTGATAGTTTTTACAAATTTTTTAAATGGAATAATGCGGATTCTTTTTCTTTAATATCCAAAAATTCCATAAACATTTCTTTTAACCTATAGGCTTGTCCCAGCCGAGGATACGCCATCAACAGGTAATCCAACTCGTCTTGCTTTGTTGTGCTTAGGTTCGTATAGTTGGTAAGTACAGTATATTTATGTCCTTTGAGCTGATCGTTATCTTTACGTTCTAATTTCCTCAAATCGTCCATGGACTTGCTTAACAAGGCTGTTACATGGAATTTGTCAAAAGTTATTTTGGCTTGTGGTAGATGTTCGGTAACACCCGCAATATAGGCTGGCGACATATCTATGCTTACATTTTTAATAGATGCTACGCTACCTTGTTTTTCCTCAATTGCTACTGCCAAATCTTTTATCACATCCGATTCCCTTCCTTCACACACAAATATTACCCGCCTTGCTTCTAAGTTTGCACATACAGTAACATAATTATGTCCTTTTTTTGATGAAGTTTCATCTATCCCCACTTGAGTAACGGTTGCAAGGCTGTCATTAACTACGGCATCATTTACCCAATAATTAAACATTCGCCACAATCTGTTTGCTACAACGTGCAATGTGGAAGCTACCTTATTTACTGGCATTTCGTATTCTATTAATAACATTGCAAATGCCTCAAAGAGTAGCGTAAAACCACTGCCTGCACGTGCCCAAGGAACAACTACTGTTACTACTTCACCTGTGCTGCTTTTTATTCTTGGCACCCGCCCATGAAATAAAGCAGGTGTGTTCAAAAAAATTAAGGTGTTGCCAACTACGCTCTTCTGTATCATATGCGCTACATAATACTCCTGCATGGTCTAAAAATTGACCTCCCTTCTCAAAATCAATGTAAATGTCCAACTGTCCTCTATTAAGCATTTCAGGCCTGGTTAGAGTTACTGATTACTGTCCTCTATTAAGCATTTCAGGCCTAGTTAGAGTTTCTGATTTAATATACCATGGTTTACAAATTTGTAATGCCATCTCAAATATTTGAGTGCTGTTTTTCATTCAGCAAAATTATTCTAATATCTTTACCCATACAAAACATCATAGAACCAATTTAATTGTATATTTCTGACATACTCCAACGAATAAATTCGTTTGGTTCTCGTGTTGACTTTAGGCCGCAACATAACTTTTGAAATAAATTTCGTTATGAAATTTCATTCCAATTGGCTCTGTCAGAGAGCGAATACGTCCAGGACTTATAATTTGCCCAAACGATACATTTTCATTATAAATATTTATAGCACCGACTCCATCTCTGTCAAAAATAAATCCACATTTTTTGCACTTATACGTGCGACCTTTTGGACTTGATTTCTTTATGTTCTTGCAATGTGGGCATTTGCGGCTGGTATATGGCTCCGGTACAATGTCTACTCGACCGGATATACTCTCAAACTTGTACTTAATATAATTCTTTAATTTTTGTTCTGGATTTTGACTTATCTTCTGATTTGTCTTTCCTCTCATGTTCGGAGAATCATGTGTCGAAGAATTATCTCCGATTATAATATTCCCAATATCGTTTCTTATTGCATAATTCACAATAAATGATGAATATTTATGCAACATTTCTTTTTGTATGTTTAATAATCGGTCTGTTGTTTTTCTTTTGGCTCGTTGTATCTTTTTATAATTATTGCTTCCTTTTTTCTTGTGTGATAATCTTGATTGAGTCTTGCCATTGAGCTTGTTTCTATAATGCATTAAACCCATGAATTTTTTTCCAGATAAAGTAATGGTATTTTCCCCATCGAATATGGTGGCAACGCGTTTAACACCCAAATCGATGGACAAATATTTATTTTCGCTTAGATTTTTTTGCTCAACTTCTGTTTCCAAACACAAATTTATTTTCCAGCCGCGAGTTTTGGAATAAGTAACGCTTCCGTATATTGGCAATGGAATATTAATGTCCCATTTTAAGTAAAGAAATTCTTTTTCTGTTCCTAAAGTTAAACGAAGGAATCCATTTTTATATTTAATTTGGCTTTTCTTAAAAAGAATTGCTTGCAGAAATTTTGGTTTTCTGGGAGGGCACGCATCAGGAACAACTTTTTTCGCTTGTTTCCAAGACGCAAGATTTGCGTGGACTTGTTGCATGGCACCAAGGAATGAATCGGAATGTAATAATTTACGTTCTAACTTATTTCTCATATGTTTTTGTAAATCAAATTTTGAGAGCCATACGCCGGTTTCGTCATATATTTTCCAAAATTCTTCCAAAGAACGAGAATACACTTCGCCGGCTTCTTTCGAGAGTTCGAAGAAGCGTTGGTCATAAAAGCAGAAGTTATATGTTTTTTGTGTTGTCATTGTTTTTCTTGACATTTATTTTCTACAAACAATCTTAGCTCTTTAGAAGGGATTGTTTTATTTTTTTTACAAAGAGCAAAGAACTTTTTTCCGAGTTTGGGCTCAACTCTAAATTTTATATAAACACTTTTTGTTATTTCCTTTTTATGTCTTCCCATTGAGATTATAATTATTTCTGTGTCCTTAAATATAAATATACAATAAAAATTTAAAAATCACAATATTAAAAAATATTTTTGTTATATTAAAAATTTTTCATATTTTTGTCATATTAAAGCAATTCCTCCAACGAATGAATTCGTTGGCTTCCTTGCTTAAAAAATTGTGAAAAACATATTAGATGAATGATTTCGAAAAACACTATATGAATTTTCCATATTGTTGCTATCCTAAAGAATTATATTATAGAACTGTTTTAATCGAAAAGTTCAAAAAAGATAGGAATAATACAATAATGAGCTGTTGTGTCATTAATGGAGTGTCTGTTTTTAAAGACCCTACACAAAAAGAAAATGAATTTAGAATTGGAACGAATGGTATGGCAAATAATTATCTTGTTTCTGGTAATGATACAATATCAATAAAAACAGATAGCTCATTAATCCAGAAGTTAACAAATGCTATAGAAACTTATAAAAATCCAGAAATAGTAAAATGAATGAGTTTAAAATTATAAAATTTCCAATAACAAGAATAGTTTTAGTTGAAAAAAGAATTAAAACTGTAAATCAAATGAAACAATTTTTAAAACAAGAATTTAGTGAGTGTTCTTTTTATAGATATTGCAAAGATGAACAAATTATTTTTTATACAAAAAATAATTTCACATTATTAGAAATTAAAATTGATGGTGTTTGTGCTTTTTTAAATGCTGATTACACAAAAAATTATGAAATAATTAAACATGATTTAATTATGAGACAAGAAATTAGGGATTTTATTTTTAAAGATTTGTTTAGATTCGAAAATTACTCAGAGTGTTTTATTGACTTTTATGGATGTTCTGGATATGCATTTGTGGTTAGTAATAGTCTTGAAATTTCATGAAAAAACTAAAAAGATTATATATTCCTCAATGTGACAATGATTTAAATGTTAGAGTCTTGTTGTTTGAAAAATATAAACCAAAATTATATGGACTAAATTTTTGTTGTTGGATAAATGATGTTCCTGTTTATACAGATAGTACATCTGGAAAATTAGGTGTTTTTTCTGGAAGTCAAGGCGATTTGTCTGGGGATAGAATTAGAAAAAGTATAACATTTCTTATAGTTGGATTTGAACCGGAGGAAATATTAACAGATAGTACCATAATGCAAACTGTTTCTAAGTTGATAGTAGATGTGTAAATAACATTAGTTTTCTGCGTATTTCCAAATGAAACCTCCGGCTGTTTTATATTTCGGTTTTCCTGAACAAACTTTTGGAATTGCAGTACGACTAGCTTTCGTGTTTTTTGAAGCTTCTGAAATTGAGTTCCAAATGTTTAATATTATACCATCTTTTGTTAGTTGAATTACTTTTTTACTTTTCTGTTTTGCTTTATTTTTTGCATATTCTACTGTTTCTAAATCTAAATTTTTTATTTCTTCTCCTGATTTGTAATATTTCCAAATAAATCCTCCGGCTGTTTTACTTACTTTTTTACCACATGTTCTATTTGCACAAACATCACTTATTTGATTTGAGCCTATATTTAATGTATTAACTATTTCCACTATTGAATTCCATGTTTTAATAAATATTCCTTCAATTGAAAATTGATTAATTTTTTTCCAAGTAGATGGGTCGGATGATTTTTCTAAATTAACAGAAATATCTCCATCTGTAAAGTATTTCCAAATAAAACCGCCAGCTATTTTTGCATTTCTGTAATTAGAACAAACAGAAACAATAGAACTAGTTGCTATTCCTAATGAAATAGAAGCTTCTGTTAATGAATTCCATGTTTTAATAACCTCTCCATTTTTTGAAATTTGGTTTACTTTTCTTTTTACTGGTGACTTATTTGTTTTGTTTTTTGTAAATTCTACATTTTTGTATTTCCACATGAATCCACCAGCAGTTTTATGATTGATTTCATCAGAGCAAACTCTACTTATTGAACTTCTGTCTATTTTTATTGTTTTAGATGCTTCCTCTATTGATTCCCACTCTTTAATAAAATTCCCTTCTTTAGAAAGTTGAATAACCGCACACACATAGCGAAGGTTTTCTGTTAATTTTAATATTAATTCATCATCTAATTTATTTGGAATTATACCATTTTCAAATTCTTCTTTGTAAAACCAAAAACATCCGTTTGATGTTTTTGTAAATTTAGTTAAACATTCATATATTCCTCTTTTATCAAAAAAAGCTTCAGCGTAACAAACATCACTCCACTCTTTAGAGAAACTTCCGTCAATATCAAATTGCACAATTTCCTTATGTCTGTTTTTATTTTTAGAAATTGCTCCCCTTTCTAAATTTATTAGTTAATGGGCCTGTTTTGTTGTTTATTTTACCTATAGCATCAATATATTTTGTTTCTGTTTTTAAGGCATTTTTTTCTGATAAATTAGAATTTAAAATTGAAATTAATGGTTTTGTGTTTTCTTTTTTCATCTCTTGTATGATTGCGTACTTTTCTTTGTTCTCATCACAACAATCGCACATGTGTTCAGAAACTCTTCTCCCACAACCTTTTCCGACATAAAATGGTTCATAATCAAATGAATATTCTCTATAGATATATTTTCCTGGCTTTCTTGGGTCAAGATATATATAAACATAAAATATATTTTCTTCTTTATATTTTTCTATTAAAACCTTATTTTCCATTTTCTAATACCTCCCTTAAAACTTCTGATATTTTAACTATTCTTTTTTCTTTTTGACCTCTTTTGAGAGCTTTCTCTACATATGTTTGGTATGTATCACTTGTTAATCTTAACGTTATGTGTTTATCTTTCATTTTTATGTGTTTAAGTGTTTGTGTGTTACAAATATAAATAGTCAATAAAAAATGTAAATCGTTAAAATTAAATCGTATATTTGTCGAGTAACAAATAATCATAAAATTCGTTTAAGTAAATAAAATAAATAAAAAATACATATGTCAAAAAATCATCTGGCGCATTTATCAGATTTTCATGTGCGCTACAACAGCCGTCAAGAAGAATATAAAATTGTTTTAAATAGAACAATTGATGATTTAAAATCAATTAAACCAAGAAGAATTGTTCTGGCTGGTGATTTATTTCATACAAAAATAAATATGTCTCCAACTTCAGTGTCAATTGTTGGAGATTTTTTAAGTAGACTTAGTGAAATTTCTCCGACTGATATTTTAATAGGTAATCACGATTGTTCCCTAACTTCATTATCACAAGGAGATAGTATAACGCCAATTATTGAACTTTTGCCCAATGGTTATATTATAACAAAAGAAAATCCAGAATTACCAATTCCAAAAAACCACGCTCATGGAATTTATTACTTTAAGGAATCTGGATTTTATAATGTTGATGATGAGATTATCTATGGCGTGTATTCTATGTTAGACAATGAAATTTTATCATTAACCAAAAAAGAAAAAGGTAAAAAATATATAGCTTTATATCATGGTCCAGTTTTTGGTGCCCAGATGGATAATGGGTATGAAGCTGCTGGTGACTCATTAATTAAACCATCAGTTTTTAATGGGTTTTCGGCTGCGCTACTTGGCGATTTTCATACTTTTCAGGTCATTCAAGAATATGATGAAGAGAAGCAAAAACCAGCTATAATTTTTCCAGGCAGCTTAATTCAACAGAATTTTGGAGAATCCATAGACAAAGGTTATGTGTTGTGGGATTTGGATAATTTTTCACACGAACGTCGCTTCATATTAAACGATTACGGTTACTGCAGGCTTAATATATATAAAGGTGAAATTTGGGAAGACAGGATTCAAGATTTAAAATTCTCTTTAAACAAAAAGAAAACAAAAATTGAAATTATCATTCATGATGATAAAGAAAACTACTCAGTAGAAAAACTTAGCCAGATTGAAAAGTACATAAAAGATCGTCACGGTTGTGAATCCGTTAGCGCAGACTTTCAATCAATAGATAGAGAAATTGGAGACAGCACAGAATTAAACGAAGAAGAAATTGATGTTAACAACACAGAAAGTGCTGAAAAGCTATTAACAGAATACTTAACACAGAACAATTATGATAACACAGAAGATGTTATTGAACTAAGTCGTGAGATTGATAATAAATTAAGCATAAAGCAAAATCCTACTCATGGAATGCGAATAGATTTTAACAGCATGGAAGTGAGTAATTTATTATCTTTCCCTGTAGCCCCGGTATTTTTTGATTTTGATAGACTGAGTGGGCTCACGGGGGTGCTCGGTCCTAATTATAATGGGAAATCCAATGTAATGAAAGTTTTTTGTTTTATTTTGTATGGAAAAATGCCGGGGGATTTTGAAAATTCAAAACTGATTAATTTATACACCAACGTAACAAAAGGATGGGGTAAAATCCACTTTACAATCGCAGGAGTTAAATATTATGCTCATAGAGGAGTTACTGTTAAGAGGAAAAAAGATGGAACTCCAGATGTAAGCTATCAAATTGAATATAAAAAACAAATACACTTTATAAATGAACTTACGAATGAAAGTGAATTAAAGTGGGTTGATGTAGAATCAGAAAAAGCTGCAACTGAAAAAGGGGAAAAGAAAAAACTTATTACTGATTACATAGGAACATATGAAGACTTTATGGTTTGTGCTATGCAAACAAACGATCAAAATTATTTAAGTTTGGCTCAACAACCGAAGAATGACCTTATTAATAAATTTTTAGGATTAGAAGTGTATCGCGATAAATATGATCTTGGAAATGATATTTTTAAAACTATTAAAGCTCGCCAAAAAGTATTGGGAGACCCAGCTGAACTCGAAACTCAAATAAATGATTTTAAGACAAAATTATTATTGGAAAAAGATTCATTAGAAAAACATCAGAAAGAGAAGGGTGAAAACAATAAGAAAATTGATGAATTTAATGATGATATTAATAAATTAACTGAGAAACTTCATAAAATTGAAGTTCCTGCAGAAACAAATGTTGAAAACATAGAAGTGAGTATTGCTTCATTAAAGACTGATATTGGAAATGGAATTATAATATCTAAAGAAAAAGAATCATGGTTAAAAGATAATTTTAAAAAGGATTTGAGTGAAGAATTAAAATCCTTGGACATAAGTTCCATAAAAGAAACAAATGTCGAAGTATTAAAATCTAATATCGAAAAGGCTAAAGTTACTATTGAAGAATATGGAATTAAGATAAAAGAAAAAGAAGAATGGTTAGGATTAAACTTTAAAAAAGATTTAAGTGACGAATTAAAAGATTTGGATATAAGCTCTATAAAAGAGAAAAATGTTGATGTGTTGAAATCTAACATTGAAAAAGTCAAAATTTCTATTGAAATTGCGAAATCCAAATCCAAAACCATAGAAGAGTGGTTAGAAAAAAACTTTAAAAAAGAGATTAGCGAAAATTTAAAAAATCTTGATAAAGTCAAAGTGGAAAAGGAATTAAATCTGGAAAAATCCACCTTTGATTCTGAAAAGAAAGAATATGTAGCAATTGAAAACTGGCTTAAAGAAAATGAAGTTAGAGTAGTTGTAAAACAGGAACCTGTTGAAGATAAGATTGCTAACTGTAAATTTGCTCTTTCTGGTTTGTCAGAAAAGTTAAAAATAGCTAAGGGAGAAAAATGTCCGACGTGTAACCACGTTAGTCATGAGGCAAATCCGGAAGCAGAAAAGAAATGCATTAATGATATTGAAAGAGGAAATAAAACTTTAAAAGAACTGCAGGATGAGCTTGCTAAAATTAAAACTGATAATGAACACAATGCGAAGCATGAGAAAGAAACAAATAAGCTTAGTTCATTAAAGATAAGTCTTCAGGCAAGGCAAAAAAACATGCTTTCTTTAAAAAGTGACCTTGAACTTTCTTCTCAAAAAGATGAATTTGTAATTCATAATAAAAAAATTGATGATGAAGCAACTGCAGTTAAGGAAATCAAAACCTTGATTCTTTTAAAAGAAGAAGAAATTGCTAAATTGAGTGGTTATATTGATTCTATTGAAAAGCATGCTAAAAAAGAGGATATACTTAAACACAATAAAGGTATTGATGATGAGATTTCTTCTGTTAAGGAATTTAAAAATTCAATAACATCAAAAGAGGAAGAAATTGTTCAATTGACTAATAATATTGATTCTATTGAGAAGTATTCAAAAAAGAAAGAGATTGTTTTGCATAACCAAAAAGTTGATGATGAAACTTTATCTTTAACTAATGCTAAAAATTCAATAACGGAAAAAGAGAAAGAAATTGTTATATTGGAAGAGCAAATTAAGACTCTTGAAAAAAATAAAACTCTTGTTCTTGAAAATACAGCAACAAATGAATTAATTAAAAACAAAAAGGAAGAAATCAATGTTTACAAAGTTATGAACTTACAAGTTGATACAAAAATAAAAGAAAGTTCTGGAAACATAGGTGCTGGAGATAATAATATTGAAAATTTAAGTGAAAAACTTGAGTCTATTAGAGATACAGACAGAGTTTATAAAAAATATTCTGTTTACCTTCAAGCTGTTGGTCGCGATGGAATACCGGCAATGATTATCAAAAAGAAATTGCCGATAATAAACCATAAAATAAACTCTCTTCTTAAAAGTATGGTTGCATTTAAAGTAGAAATGACTATAAATATAAAAGGGGATGTTAAGGAAATTTTTTATTTCAGCGACAATAAAATGGATTCATTACCAATTGGAAGTGGTTCTGGTTCTATTAAGTTTATAACAAGTACGGCAATAAGCGATTCATTACATTTTGTAAGCTCTCTTATAAAGCCAAGTTTGAAGGTGATAGATGAGGGTTTTGATACATTATCTTCTAAGAAACTCGAAGAATTGGGAGGAATGTTTAATTATTTGAGAACAAAATATAAAAACATATTCATTGTAACTCACAAGAGTGAAGTAAGGGATTATGTTGACAACATCATAGAAGTAGAAAAAACCAAAGATGGAATTACTGACCCGGAAGTTTTAGCAAATCCGGAAGCTGGTATATCAAAATTCGTTTATTCTTAATTTCTTCATTATGGATAAAGATATTTTAATAGAAATTTTTAAAAATAAAGCATGTAGTAATGTAGATTCTATTCCTAAAGATTATTGCCGTGGATATGGATTCGATTTTTGGTATAATTCTGATTTAGTTGATATACGTATTTTTCAAGAAGAAAATAAGTATCATATCCAATACGAGAGTATATCATTTAAAATTACAAAATCTGAATATGTTGAACTTTTTTTATTATATGACATAAAAAAGAAATGTGTGGATAAAATAATTGAAGAAGAAAAAAGACAAACTCATATTAAAAACAGCAATTCTTTAACGGAAATATATCAACAAATTATTTGCCAAAAAAGAAAAGTATTAATTGAAAAAAATATAACAAATGAAAATTAAAGATTTAGCAGAAAAATTGGATTATTGGATTATTCCAAAGAAACATCAAGAAAGTTATGATAATTGCGGTTTAATAGTCGGCTCTGGAGAAAAAACAATAACAGGAATATTAACGACTTTAGATGTCACAGAAGAAGTTGTTTTGGAAGCTGAAAAATTGGGCTGTAATTTAATTATTTCGCATCATCCAATTATTTTTTTCGCAATAAAAAGCATGGTTGATAATAACTCTAATCAAAAAACGATTATGTTGGCAATTTCTAAAGGTATTTCAATTTATGCTGCTCACACGTCATTGGATAATAGATTTACCGGAGGTATAAATGAAACGCTTGCACAAAAAATTGGATTACAAAACATAACTCCATTTAAAAAATTAAAAACAGAACTTCCTGGTTGGTCTGATGATATAATTATGGGAAGTGGCGCCATAGGTTATTTATCAGAACCAAAACCTGTCATAGATTTTCTTTATGATTTAAGAAAGACAATAGATATAAGTTGCCCTATAAAATATAGTTTCATTAAAAAAAATATCCAAATATCAAAATTGCTTTGTGTTCAGGCGCTGGATTATTTATGGCAGAAGAAGCTAAGAAGTTGGGTGCCGAATTGTTTATTACTTCTGACATTACGTATCATGGTTTCTTTGATGAAAAAGATATAATTTTAGCAGACATTGGACATTATGATTCTGAAAAGCATGCACCGGAAGTTATTTCTAATATCCTTCAAAATTTAGATATTAAGAATGTCTATATATCGAAAGTTAATATGAATCCAGTATCTAGTATTGGTTAATGAAAGTTGAATTATTCATAACAAGAAAAGTTCTGTTTGAAAAACACTCAATTAAAAATGATGTGGAGGGTTTTATAATATCTTATCTTGAGGATTGTGAAGTTGAATTTATTAAATTAAAAAAAATTATTTTATATAAAAGAAATAGCTTAATTTTGTTTAGGCACGATATTGAAATTGGATATTTTTATATTAACTATTATTTAATATGGTCTCACATTTTGTTTTTATTAAATACAAAAGGAATACAGAATGTCGATTTCATTGATGAAATAATTAAAATGAATCTAATGATAACATTTTTTGAAGTTAGGGGATTGATAGGAATTGACGTTGGAATTTGTTAAATTAATTATGGAAGAAGAGTTGTCTATAAAAGAAGTAGAAAGAACCGGTGAACAATTAGCGTTCATACAATCTCCAATTAAAGGTGTTGAAGCTAAATCGATAATACTCTCCGCAGTTGCGGGATCAGGAAAAACCAGTTGCGCCGTTGCTCGTTTGAAGTTTTTGCTTGAAAATGGCGTTGACCCTTCTAAAATAATTTTCTTTTCATTTACCGTTGCTGCTGTGGAAGAATTGAAAAGCAGAGTCCAAAACGAAAAAATAAAAATAACTACTATTCACGCATTTTGTGTTCATTTATTGTCAAGAATGAAGAAAATGAAAACCATTTCTACATTTTATGATTTTATAGATTGGTTCAAAGAATATCATAAACCAAAAGAAAATTCACAACAAAGTGATATTGAAATTTTTTATGCTGATGTTGAGAAACTCTATGATACTGCAGAGTATTTAAGTTCTCAAATTTCTGCATTTAAACTTCAAATTGCTGACAATATAAAATGTAAGGAACCAGATTATTTAACCGCTTATCAAGATTATCAAAAACAGACAAAATCGATGGATTTTTCTGATATGCTTATTTTGGTTAGAGAGTCGTTAAAAGAGGATAAGTGGTTAAGAATGTTTAGGAATCAGTATGACTTTATAATGATTGATGAGTATCAAGATAATAGCTCTATAATGATGTCTATTTTATTGAGTTTAAATGCTAAGTATTATTATTTAATGGGCGATAGATCACAAGCTATTTTCGGCTATTCTAATGCTAATTGTGACGCTGTGGAAGCTATGCTAAGGAGAAGAAGGCAAACTGTAGATATGCATTTGTCTATAAATTTTAGAAGTGCAACATCAATTGTCGAAAATTCAAACAAACATTCTAATTTACAGGCAATACCATTTCATAAGGAAAAAGGAAATGTCCACAGAAAACTTATAACATTTGAACATCTGGTTGAAATATTAAAAGAAAATCCATATGTAGCTGTGTTGGTTAGAACGAATGCCGTTATTCGGGAAATTGAAAAAAGATTATTGATATTAAAAATTCCTATTCGTTATGAGAATTATCTAAAATCAGCCGAATTAGAAGATATTACAAAAGGAGAAGAAAGAGTGAGTACTAAAAACAAAATGAGAGAACTTTTACCACATTTTGGAACTATAGATGCTGTGATAGAATTTATAAATTCAAATAAAAATAAACAGTCTCACCTCCGAAGTGTGCATCGCAGTAAAGGTCTAGAATACCCATCTTGCGTAGTTGTAAATTCGATCTCTCCAGATATTCTTAAAGAAAACAATATTACACTATCAAAAGAACGTGTGGCTCTTATTTCTTATGACCCAGAAGAATGTGAGGATTTGGAGCCAAAAAACGTTCATTATGTGGCAGTGACAAGATCAAAAAATTCTCTTTTTTTCATGTTAATTGATAATTAATAAAAATGGCAGGAGAACACAAAATAAGCTGGCATTATAAAATATATTTTTTTATAATTTCCTTTTTGATTCAATTATATTGTTTGCTGTTATATTTTTTTATAAACCATAGAATTTTTTCTGTTAAAATTAGAATAAAAATTACTGAATTTATTGCTCAAAAAATCGATAATCAAATTGATTTTGTGCAAAGAAGAAAATTTTGGAACGGTGCACAAAAAGTTCATTATACTTTTTTTATTGATTATATTTTGGAAAAAAATAAACTTTCACTCAATATTAGTTATGAAGATAGTGATGCTGTAAAGTTGGAGCGATACTTAAAACACGTTTTGCTCGCATATAAAAATTATCTATTGATTGATAAACACGAATTTACATCAAGCGTTTTAATTGAAAAAATAAGCAACAAATAATACAAAAATCCGTTTAATAAAGAAAAATACATATTATGGAAATTAAACTTAGTTACGAAGAAGTGAAAACCAATCATTCAGATTTGATTGGTGTTCTTGTTGGAAAAATGCAAACATCAAAATTAAAGGATAAGAGTAAATCAGAAAGAGAATATGATTTTTATTATTCTTATGGAGTTGCAGTAAGGGGTATGAATTTTGGTGAAATGGTTAATCAAATACATAACAGAGATTTTAAAACAGAACAGGAAAAAAGTTCTTCTGAAATTATAAATGAAAAACTTAATTCAGTTATAGGGTTGAGCTTAACAATTTCTTCCGGACGAACAAAACGTTACATTGCTTTAAGTGAAAAACCAAGGCTCTTTGTTGATAAATTCTCTGAAATTTATATAGAAAGCATTAAGGAAATTAAAAAAGAAGAGGAACGTTTATCAAAACTTACTCCAGACGAAAAAGATAGAGAAATACAGGAAAGCATTAATGAGCTTTCGGAAATGGGTGGTTTTCTTGCTCTTAATGTAGGAAATAATGGTGTAAAACAAATACTTCCGCAGGAAATAGACTATGACGTAGATGACATTTTGGATAAGATAGGAAGAGTCGGAGTTGATGGTCTTACTGAAGGAGAAAGAAAATTCCTTAAACAACATTCAAAATAAAAACGTAAAAAATGGCAATCAAATCACTTTTAGAATTAGATTATTACAAAAAAACAATGCAACAATTTGCTTGGAAGAAATTTCCAAATGAACATGTTAAATATGCTTTTAAAAATCGTACAAAAAACGTAACTCTCGGTCATTTAAAATACCAGTTAATTCAAGAAATTGATAGAATTAAAAAAATAGAGCTGTCTGATATTGAAATTTTATTTTTGAAAATACAAACTATATTTTCTGATGATTACTTGCAATTCTTAAAAAGAGTAAAGTTGCCGGACGTGAATATAGACGTAGATAAAAATAATGAGCTCATTATTGAAACAGAAGGATTGTGGTCAGAAGCTATTGATTGGGAAACCATTATACTTAGTACAGTAAATGAATTATATTATAAAACTGATAAGGATTCTGAAAAAAATGCCTGGAAAATAGGAGAAGAAAGATTACTAAACAAAATACAATTACTTAAACAACATCCCGATTTACGTTTTGTTGACTTTGGTACCAGAAGGGCGTATTCTACAGAGTGGCATAAGCGTGTTGTTGAAATATTGTTAAATGAAATTCCAACTCAGTTATACGGCACATCAAATGTTTATTTAGCAAACTTGTTTGGAGTAAAAAACATAGGTACAAGCGCACATGAGTGCCCGATGATACTTTCAAGACTCTTTGGAAATACTGATGACAACATAAGAGACTCTCAAAATAAATTTTATGATATGTGGTATGAAATGTATGGAGAAAATTTATCAATATGTCTTCCTGACACATTTGGAAGCGATTATACATTTTCTACATTTGGAAAAGAAAGATTTGAGAAATGGAAAGGTTTTAGACAAGACTCTGGAGATCCAACAGAATCTGCATTGAAACAATTGAAAAAATACGAAGACTTTAACATTGATGCGACAAATAAATTATTCATGCCGAGCGATGGATTGACTGTTGAAAAAATGATTGATTTGCATACTAAATTTAAATCAAAAATTCTGGTATTGCCTGCTATTGGTACTTCTCTTACAAATGATGTTGGAGCGTCTCCTATAAGCATTGTAATGAAGGCTGTTGAGGTAAATCATATGGGATTAGTAAAAATGAGCGATAATACAGGTAAGTTTACCGGTAAAACAGAAGACATTGAGAGATTTAAGAAAATATTCAATTATGAGAATACGAGTTCTCAAGAAATAATATTTTAAATGACGCCTCCAATTATAAATCTTGATGAGCTAAAAGCGAAAATGTGCCAAGTTAACCCTGCTGATTTTATGTCTGGTACATTAATATCAGAAATTTTTAAAACATCTACTGATTTTAAAATAAAATTACTAAATACAAAAGATAGTATAAATGGCAGAGAAACAGCAGGTGATAAAATTATAAAGTTAACATTTATATGGAATGGGCATCCTTATGAACGAATTGATGGAAGTCAAATTTGGTTTATGGATGTTGAAGAATATTTTAGAATGAATACCAGATTTGTCATAGTTGAGAAAAAACAAAAATTAGAATGAAAAAAGAAGTTATTGAAACGATGAAACAATATAGTTTTATCAAGGATTAATTATATAAAGAATTTTATATAACCAGTGAGGAAGATTGTGGTACATTTGGTGTCCAAACAGATACTGAAAATGAAGGATTTGAAAGAGCTGTTTTTAATAAATTTAAATCTATTGGTGTTATGGGAGAAAACGGACCAATGAATCACATAGGAGAACGAGCATCTTTTAGAATATATTATCATAATAATGGTCTCGTAGAACTGTTGTTCGAAAATAACGGTTACGTTGATGAAGTTAAAGATTTCAAACATTTGATGTATTTGCTTGACCCTAAAAATTTAGATTTACAAACAAAATGAAAATGATAACAGGAAACGATTTAATACAAATGGGATTTGAACGTGGAAAATGGTTTGGAATAGCCATTGAACACATTAATACAAATGATTTGTCCGGAGATGCTATGATGTCGTATATTGATACCGTAAAGCCTCCACCACCACTTCCGGTTATTTCTTTACATGCTGAACCTGTTAAGTATTTTTTAAATATAACAGCAGAAACAGAATTGGAAAAAGAGAACGTGAAAAAGGTTTGCGAAAGTATGGATATATTAATGAGAACTCCTGTTGTTGTGGGCGGTTGTGTTATGCCAGATGCTTGCCCGACAGGTGTTGGACATATTCCGGTAGGAGGAATTGCAATTGTTAAAAACGCAGTAGTTCCTAATTTCCACTCTGCAGACATTTGTTGTTCTCTTATGCTTACGAACATTGGTAAAGTTGATCCGAAATTAGTTTTGGATACTGCCATGAAATTTGCACATTTTGGAGCCGGAGGACGTCCTCGCGAAACTCAATTTAGATTACCACAAGAAATTTTGACAGAGATTGAATTAAATCCATTTTTGAACTCAGAACATAGTATCAGTATAGCAAGAAGCCATCTGGGAACGAGCGGGGACGGGAATCACTTCATTTTTTGTGGCGTTTCTAAGAAAACGGGTGATACAATTATAGTTTCACATTATGGTTCCAGGGGTTTTGGCGCAGCTTTGTATAAAACAGGAATGAAAGTGGCTGAAAATTTCAGAAAGAAATTATCCCCAGAAACGCCATCTATGAATGCCTGGATTCCATTTGATACAACAGAAGGCGAGAATTATTGGAATGCATTACAAACCGTTCGTAAGTGGACAAAACAAAATCATATTTGTATTCATAACAAAATAGCTGAAGGTTTAAATACTGAAATCAAAGACAGATTTTGGAATGAACATAATTTCGTATTTAAAGATGGCGATTTGTTTTATCATGCTAAAGGTGCAACACCTATGAATTCTAAATTTATGCCTGATATTACCGGACCAAGAATTATTCCTTTGAATATGAGTCAACCAATTTTAATTGTTGAAGGCGGTAATAATGAACATGGTTTAGGTTTCGCTCCACACGGAGCCGGAAGAAATCTAAGTAGGACCCAACACAAAAAAGAAAAAGGTGATAAATCTATACAAGATATTTTCACAGAAGAAACTCAAGGGATTGATGCAAGATTTTTCTCTGGCAAAATTGATATTTCTGAATTGCCAAGTGCGTATAAAAATGCTGAAGAAGTGAAGAAACAAATTATAGAATTTGATCTTGCTACAATTATTGATGAAATAACTCCAGTAGGATGTATTATGGCTGGCCACATAGAAAATAATTGGAGAAAAAAGAAAAAATAATATGCTATTCCTTAAAAACAAAAGAGACAGACATGTTCTTTTCGAAAAGAAAGGATGGCACTCAGTTGAAATGAAATTAATTTATTTAGGAAAGTATATTAATACTTGCAAGGAACAGAATATTGAAAGTGAAGACGAATTTGGATTTGATGTGACAATAATATACAAAGAAACAAGCTGGATAAGCAGAGCATCTAAAATTAAAATATATAATGAAAAACTTTTCAATTGCACTCAAGTACATTATGGGTATACGGAAATTGGAACAGTTGATTTAATAACTAAAATAGCATTTGAAAGCGATATACATAGCACTGGATTTAATAGAGAAATAAGTGATATTGAAAGTGTTAAAATAACATTATCAAATGAAATGCATGCTGATTACCATAGAATATGAATCTTATTAAAACAAATACTGCAACCAGATTAGTTTTGTTTGAAAAAACTCAACCTGATGAAAGGATGAAATTTTATAATTCAATAATAGAATCACAAGAAGATGGTCTATTAAATAATTATGCTATTGAAAGTTTGATTAAAATGACTATTAGTGAGGTTTGTAAAAAAAGAAATCTTATTGGCGGTTTTATAAATAAAGATACTTTTGGTAATTTAATTCATTCTGCTCTCGAATTTTCAATGAAACATTTCAATAAATATAGGGATGACAAAAACCCAGAAAAATGTTATAAATATTTTTTAACCTTAATTAATCATAATATAAATGCTAACCTTCAGTAATAAACCAATATTAGGAATGGTTCACCTTGCCGGTGATAATCCACACGAAAGAGCTTTAGAAGAAGCTGAAATGATGTTAAGCGAAGGAGTGGATGGTATCATCGTTGAAAACTATCATGGAAGTGTCGAGGATGTAAGACGTACATTGCTTCACCTGAAAGATTGTGGTGGAATATTAGGATTAAATATATTACCAAATGAATTTGAATTAGCTTTCGAATTAGCACAAGAATTTAATGCCAGTTTCATTCAATTAGATTATGTTGCCGGTAAATATAACCGAGCGTCAACATTTGATATAGAAAGGTTTCTTAAAATAAAAGCAAGTCATTCTTCTGATATTAAAGTTCTTGGAGGGATTCATCCTAAATATTACGAGCCAGTAAAAGGTTCTATTTTAAAAGATGATATTGAGGAAGGTATGACATTGGCAAGTGCAATAGTCGTTACCGGCTCCGGTACCGGTTCAGAAACTCCAATGCAGAAAATAAAGGAATTTAGAAACATTATGGGTGAATATCCGTTAATAATAGGAGCTGGTTTAAATCCTTCAAATGTAGTTGAACAATTATCAATTGCAGATGGTGGTATCGTAGGCAGTTGTTTTAAGCCCTATGGCAGAACACAAGAAAAAATTGAAAGAAGTCTTGTTAAAGAATTTATGGATGAAGTTAAAAAAATAAGATAAATATGACACGTATTAATTGTGGGATTTTGCCTATTGAACTAACAAATAAGCATTTAATTGCTGAACATAGAGAAATTAAAAGAATTCCTAATTGTGTTTCAAAAGGTAGATTTAATTTGAAAAATCAACCTGAAAAATTCACATTAGGCACTGGACATGTAAAGTTTTTTTATGATAAACTTGGTTATTTAAAAAAACGTTATGAGGAGCTTTATGTTGAATGCTTAAAACGTAATATTAATGTGCAATATTATGGTAATTCTTGGAATGATGTTCCTAAAGAAATGATGAATGATTATTGTCCAACAGATTCTGATAGAAAATTGATTAGACAACGAATTTTAGAAAAATTAACTAATAAAAAATTAGATAATGGCACTTTTTGATATACGACCTGATACGCAATATGATGCTACGATGAAACGATGGAAAGACGCAGAGGATAATTTATCAATAGGAGATACGGTATTATATAATACTATCTGGAGTTATAGACTTTATGGTAACAAAGGAATAATAACTGGAACAATAAAATCATTTTTAAATTGGCATACTGTAGAGGTTGTTACAGAAGATGGTCATAAATGGGGTGTCAATGTTGACCTTGTTGATAAAATAGAAAAAAAATAATATTATGAGCTGGTTTCAATTAGGTAACATAAACACGAAAGAGCGTAAAAAGATTAAAGGAATCTGGCTAAGAAAACGACCAGGATGTAATCTTGATGTTGAAGAAGCTATTAAAAAAGCAAAAATCTGAGGTTCACTGAGGTTGTGTGGAAAATTGAAATAGTTGAACTTAGAAAAAATAATCAGGTTTTATTGGAGGTTTGGGCTCAAAGTGCTTTTGATTCTATAGCTGGAAAGGAAAGACATAATGTTTTTCATATACTGATTAATCAAAACCCAGAATGGATTTGTGAAGGTGATTTAGGAAAAGGATATAAAATGTAAAAAATGACAGAACCCGATGATGAAAATAAGAGTTTAAATGAAGCTAATAAGATTTTTAAGAGCATGCCTAGTGTGTCTAATAAAACAAACAACGTATACTGTAGAAAAGTTTTAATTGAAAAATGTCGTAGAGGAAGAGAAATGTCTGAAAAGTTTTTAAGAAGAACGGACGTTTTTTATCCAGACATTCACAATACGCTTGATAGAAAAGAAACTCAAATTGAACATGAATTAGTTTCAATATTTGAGAAATTACAAATACAAGCTTCAACAAAAACAGATAAACGCTCACTACCATATAACAATGTTATAGTTTCTCGTTTAATGCTTGAGACAGATGTTTCTGCTATGTTTGATTCAAAAAGAATATACAGAAAAATAATATCAGAATTACTTACTAAAGACATATACAGAATAAGATTTTATATTCACATAGAAACTTACGAAGACAATTCAAATATGATGGCAAAAATACTTGGAATGTGTGGTTTAAAGTATTGTTTTAGATATTATGTTCCTTAAAAAAATAACAAATGAAAAATAAAATTAGAATACCTCGCAAATTAAAGAAACAATTTCATTTTGAATTTAAATGCAAAGTATCATGTTTTTTAAATGACATTCGTGAGCCAATTAGTAAGCATGGTAAATACGTATTTTTTGTTGGCTCATGCGAAATTCCTAAACCTAAACAAAATTATGCATAAATGATAAATTTTTTCTATCTTTGCAAAACAATGGACGAAATTTTCGAATTTAATTCTGATTCAACTCATGGCAATATTAAATTTAAAAAAATTACAACTACATCTCCAGAAACATGGCAAATGTATAATCCGGATTTTAAAAAATGGGTCAAAGTTGAATACAGTACTGCTTTAAGTTATTTTAATCTTTTGATACAAAAAAGACAAGTTTTAATTGAAAAAAAAGGAAATGGCACCAAAAAATAAAGTTAATCTCGAAATAGAAAGAAGATTTTTATTAAAAAACGTTCCAACTTTTGGAAAGAAAAGAAATTTTGAAATTTTTGACATATTTCAATTTTATTTTGATGTTAAAGGCAAACGTACCAGATTTAGAAGACTAACAGATATAAAAAATAAGGATACTTATTTTTCTACAAAGAAGAAATTCATTTCTAAAGGCACATATGAAGAAATAGAAATTGAAATCCCAGAAAAAACATTTTGGAAAAGATTCAGAGAAACAAAAAACAGAAAAGGAATAAATAAAACAAGATTTGTTTATAAATATAAGGGTCTTAAATTTGAAATAGACAGATTTAAGAATATGCATCTTGTAGTTATGGAAATTGAGCTTAAAAATATAAATCAAAAAATAAACTTCCCAGATTTCATTAAAGAAGAAATAATCTTAGAAGTCACTGAGCTTAGAGAATTGGGTAATTATAGTTTGTCTGGGAAGTGTTAGTTTGTTAGAAAAATCAGAAAAAATAAAAATTGAAAATGCTTAATAAAAATCCAAAATGGTTTTTTGTAGATTTGTTCGCAGGAGCAGGAGGTACCACGTCCGGCATTCACATGACTGATGATATTGCAGAAGTGGTTTATTGTATAAATCATGATAAAAATGCGATAGCTTCTCATTATGCTAATTATCCAGATTGCGTTCATACAACAGAAGATATTAGAACTGCAGCTTTACAACCTATTGTTGATTTAGTAAAAAAACTAAGAAAAGAAAACCTTGGATGTAAAATTTGTTTATGGGCATCGTTGGAGTGCACTAATTTTACAAAAGCCAAAGGATGGTTAAGTAAAAACGCTGATAGCAGAACTTTGGCTGAGCATTTATTCAGATATTTTGCAATAGATTTTGATATGATTTGGATTGAAAATGTAAGAGAATTTTTGCATTGGGGACCGGTTCGTATTAAATCTAAAGAACATAAAGACTATAGCGAATTATTATTGAAACCAAAAACAAAAAAGAATCCAGAAGATGCTTATTGGTTTGTTCCGGATAAAAGATTTTTAAGTGTTGATTACAATAATTGGGTAAATAACATTAAGTCATATGGCTATGATTATGATTATAAAATTTTAAATGCTGCAGATTATGGATGTGAAACTTTTAGAAAAAGACTTTTTATTCAATTCGTGAAATCCGGCACAAAAATTTCATGGCCGTCTCCAACGCATGATAAATTACAAAAAAGTGGTTTAAAAAAATGGGAATCAGTAAGACCTTTATTAAATTTAAGTGAATTTGGTGGAAGTATTTTTGAAAGAAAAAAAGAACTATCTTTAAAATCTATCGAAAGAATTTATAAAGGAATTGTTAAATTTGGAACCAAAAAAGATTCACAGTTTATGTTGTCGGAATATTCCAGTAGTCATAGTAATTCATTAAAATCTCCAAGTCCAGCTTTAACAGCTAATCCAAAACAAAAAATCGTAACTGTTAAATTTGATAATGAACATTTTATAATGAATACTAATTTTAATAATGTTGGAAGTTCTATAGATGATGTAGCACCTACAATGCTGGCTTGTCGTAAAAGACATTATTTAATAACATCTGAAAAAAATATCACAAATCATTCTTTAATCAAAGACGATGATAATGAAATTGTTAAAAAGTTAAAGTTACACATGCAACAAAATAATATTTCTGACATTAAAATGAGAGGACTTTATATAGAAGAAATGTTGAAAATAATGGGGTTTCCGGATAATTACATTTTAATAGGAACAAAAACAGAACAGAAAAAATATATAGGCAATGCAGTTCCATGTAAACAGGTTAAAAAATTAATTGAGCATAGCTATTATGCTAATGTTGCATAATAATATGGGAAAAGAAGAAAAAATTCACAAATCGAAATTTAGAAAACAACTTAATGAGTTTCTTGAAAATTCGGCTAAAGAAATAATTGAAACAAAAGAAGCTGGTTCCATTATCATAAAGCATGTGAAGGGTAATAAATTAACTCCAGAAGAAAAAATACTGATAAGAATTCAAACTTATGATGTTCTTAAATCAATAGGCATAATTGTTCCTTTTGTTTTTATTCCAGGAGCTTCAATTTTAATTGCCGCCATAGTAACTGTTGCTAACAAAAAAGGTATTAATATTTTACCAAGTTCATTTTCTACAATAAAAGAGAAACAAAATGATGAAACAATCGTTTAAACAAATAAATCGACTAAAAATCAATTAAAAACAACATCATGAAATTACTTGAAAAACCGCTAAAAGTCACACCGAGAGGTATGCATGGAGAATATAATGCAATCATTAAATCTTATGAGGCTTATCCAGCTATAAATTTACCAAACGGACTTTTTAAAGAATCAATACAAAACTCAACTGGAGCTTCAAAGCATAAAAATGGTTTAACAACTATGGTTTTCCAGAATGTTATTAAGGGTGGTAAAAAATGCTTATCAATAACAGATACTAATACAGTTGGATTAACTGGTAAAGTAACCAATTTAGATGAGATAGAAAAACTTGTTGAAAAATACGGAGACAAGGTAAATGAAAAAATTGAAAAGACTGAAAACTATGCGAGATTTCTTGCAGACAATTTAACACATATTGGAGATGCAAAATTTGGAGCAGGGGCCAATGGTAAAGGTAAAATGTTATATCAAGCTTGTTCTGTGAATAGAACTATTTATGTTTTTACGATAATAGAAGTGAATGGAAAATTAGAATGCAGAGCATTTGAAAAAAATTTAGGAAAACAATCTGTTGAACCATATGAAGGAAAAGAAGCAGAAGAGTTTTTTAAAAAGAAAACCGGTAATAGGGTTTCTTTAATAAATACTACTGGTACAATGATTTTTATAGAAAATGTCAATGAAGAAGTTTGGAATTCTATAGAAAATTCTTTTTCTATTTTATCTGAACAAACAATAAAAAATTCTGCAAATTGTATTATTCAATTTGATTGGCACCTAAAATTAGGCTCTGGAACTTTATTTATAGATTTAATAAACTCTAAAGAAGAAATTAAAAGAGTGAAATTAGAAGGTGTATTTGAGGAAATTGAAAATGCTTTAAGTGGCAGAAGTGGCAAAAATGAAGGTGTGGAAAAAGAAACATACACTGGTGAAATTAATCACTACAACAAGAAAGGAATTGTGAACGTAACTTTTATTAAACTTTCACAAACAATAAACAATGGAGATATTATGGATGTTTTTGCATATAGAAAAGGTATGCGAATTGGCAAATTCGGTTCAGGGAGGTTTTTAAATTTCCCAGAAGAATTAAGGGGCAAAATTCTTGCAATTGTAACCTTTGATGAAGAAGCTGATAAAATGGTTATAGGTGCAGAAAACTCCAATCACTATGGTTTTAGTACAGAAAAAATAGTTATATCAAAATCCATGAGTCATGTTGAAAATTTTGAACAAAAATTTTTAAAATTAATTGGATTTGAAAGGAAATCAGAAAATATAATAAGTACAGATATCAAAAATATGATTATGGATATGATATCTGAAAGATTAAATGGTAGAGATAAAGTTTCGGGTAAAGAAGAAAATATATTATCTCCATATTCTTTAACATTACCATCTTTAAAAACTACAAGTGGGAATGACAGAGTTGATAGAGGTGATAACATTGACTTGAAAACCATTATTACAAATGACAGTAATGCAGATAAAGATGTTTTCATTAGGTTAAAAGCAGAATGGAAAACAGATGCCGGAGACATTGATTTTTCCACTCTTTATACTAGTAAAAAATTAACAGTCAAATCAAAAAGTAGTTTACCTTGGGATTTTGATATTTGTTTTATTGTTGAAATGCCAGCCGGTAAATTTCAACTCAAAGCAGAGTTGATTGATGACTCTAATAAACAGCCTCTTAATGCTGTTGGTTACAGAACATTATTTTATAATATGGATGTTCCTAAAACATATAAGAGGCCACCACATTTAGTTGAAATTGCAGGAGAGATAAAATTTCCAAACAAATCAACATTAAGAGTTGAAAAAGGTCAAGAAATTAAAAACGTAAAATTTAAATTAAAAAATAAAACTCACAATAAATTGGAATTAAAAATAACGTTTTCATTATTAGATTGTGATGACGTTGAAATTTTTATGTCTAAACAAAAAAATATTATTTTAAATTCTTTAGGAGAGGATAGTTGGAGTGTTGGTTCAATAAAAATAGATGAAAAATTTGATTACATTTTTATAAAAGACTTCAAAAGAGAAGATAGAACTTGTAAAATAGTTGTCAATGTAGAGACTGCTAAGCCTTGTTTAAAGTTACAGATAGACGAATCTGAAAATTTAAATTGTTTTAGAAAATCTTTTTATTGTGGAATTGATTCTGATTCTAAAAATAAGTTTTCAGATTTCCTACCATCAGATTTCAAAACACTTGGAACAAGGAAGTCAGGAGTATTGGAAAATCCTGACGGTAGTTATACGCTTCTGTATAACAATTCACATTCATCTACTAAAATAATACAATCAAAAAGTAAACAATATAAAGATGGTTCTATATTTGCTTTTTATATTGCTGAGTTAGCATTTGAAGAGGTTGCCATTATGTCAAAAGTGGCTAATGATTTCATAGGAGAATATCATGGCTACGGCGCTAGGTTTGAAAATGCCGGAAATGACCCAAATGAAATAGTCAAAACAATGAAGGACTATAGAGATGAATTAAGTTTTGGTTCTAAATAAATAATTATATGACAATTGTAGAATCTAAAATACAAGGCATTAAAATTTATAAGTCTACAAATGGACTTATGATTACAGAAAACGATATGGCTTATGCTGACCAGATAGATTTATTTGTGAAAGAAAGTGTTGATAAATTTAAGGAAAAGTATCCGACCAAACCAAAACAGAATATGGTGTTTTATAAGGATATGGGTAATATGATTATCAACACAATAAAAAAATTCTCAATTCCTGATATAGCGGTTGTTTGGTTAATTGCAAATTTTAGAACTCATATAGGAGACCTTGTTTCAACTAACTTAAAAAGGAGAGATAATGTTTCATATTCTTACAGAATAGCAAGCATGCCTGGATTTGATACTAATTATTCAAATATTACAGTAATGTTTGAGGCGGCTAATTATATGAATTCAGATGAAAGATTTTTAAGTTGGTTTGAACAAAAAATAAAAACCTCAAAGTCAAAAAACAGGAATTATTTACGTATTTTTTTTAAAGTCTGCCAACAACTGTTGGGAAATAAAAATATTGAGTCTATTCCGGATTATAATTTTACTTTTATATTAGATATGTGTTATGAAATATCTGGTGTTATGATAGATAAAAAAATAGATGTCTCTAGAGAAAATTTTAAATTGGTTTTCTCTAAATATAAAAAGGAATATATTTTAATACAAAACAATATTAATCGCAAAGATGAGTTTGTTAATTTGATTATTGGTGAAATGATTAATTATAATAAAAACTATGGAAATCAAAATGAAAGCAACAACTAAAATAGCACTTGAAGATGAAATTTCAAGAGCAATAATGGCAGAAAATGGATGTACTGCACATTTTGAATATAAAAGCGAAATGGATATTGATGAACTTCCTCGAATTATTAATGTAATGACTTACAATCCGAAAACAAGAGAAACTTTTTTGTTAAAAGAAGTCACTTCAAACAGTGATGAAGAAGGTTTGATGAAAATTTCTGAATATGTAAAAAATCATAAGTTGATTACGATTCTTATACTATTGTCTGGACAAAAAAGTGAAGTAAGTCAATCTTGTTCTCATTTTTATTACCAAGATGCTTTGGAGGTATTGGAAAAGTTTTTCTTTAACAAACAACGTGAAGATTATGTAATTTATAGTTTATCAATGAATCCTAAAGCTTAATATTATGGAACCAACAAAAGAAATATCAAGAGAACGAATAAGTTCAGGGTTTTTAAAACTCGATAGTGTAAATTACAAACGTGGTGATAAAGAATTCAAACGTGAAATCATAAATCGAGGAGATGCTGTTGCTGCTTCTTTATACAATACCAGTACAAAAAAATTTATCTTCGTAAAACAATTTAGACCCGGTGTTGGAGAAGATTTAATTGAAATAATTGCCGGCACAATGGATGTTGAAGGAGAAACACCTCAAAAGTGCTTAGAGAGGGAAATTTTAGAGGAAACCGGATATATAATGTCTTCATGTAAATTAATATGTTCTGCTTATTCTTCACCCGGCGGTTCAACAGAAAAGATTCATATTTTTAACGCGATTACAGATGGCTCAAGAAAAGGCAAAGGTGGAGGCGTGGGTGATGAAGGAATAGAAATTATTGAATATTCTCTTCAAGAGCTAAATCAAAATATAGAAATGTTATCAAGCGATTTAAAAACAGCAATGGCTTTCGCTTCTATGATAGTTTAAATCTAAAAAAACAAACAAAAATGGCATACATCGTAAGAACACAAGATTTAGAGTTGATGAAAAAACAGTTATTAATCAATAACAGAATTTTATCAAAACAGAAGTCAACTCCAGTAATTACAAAAACAATTAAAGGCAATATTAAATTAATCAAGTTCTTAGAACTTAATTACTATATCTAAAATGGAAAAACCAGAAATAACGCTTGACGACTTAGGGCTCATTGAGGAAAAGTTAGAAATACGCATTGGGCAGATAATGGCTGCTGAAATTATTCCAAAGAGTTTTGGATTAAAGCTCACAGTTATATTTGGAGAAAATGAAAGCGATGAAAAAACATCATTCACTAATCTTGGAAAATTTTTTAAACCAGAAGATTTTATTGGATTGTTATGTCCATTTATAACAAACTTAGCTCCGGCAGAAATTAAGGGTGTTAAAAGCGAAGTTATGATTATGGTAGCTAAGGATAAAAATGGTAAAATTGATTTAAGTAATTATTCCATTGGCTCTAACTTGATGTGATTATGGAAGACTTGAAATTGAATATTGAGTTTGATGTCATTGACAAATCTAACGAAGCTCATAAAAATGATATTGTTATTAAAGAAGGAAAAATCTGGAAAGACGATAAGATAATAGAACTTGAATTTGGTAATCTCGAACAAATAAGAGTGTTACGTAAGTACTCAAAAAAAATTGAGGAATTTATTATTGGAGTTCGTCCAGATTATCATTACGAAGTTACTGGAACAGCGTCATTTAATTGTATATGTGGAAGGAAGGTTGAAATTTCAAGAATTGATGCAGAGAATGAAGATGATATAGAATGCTTTGAAGACCAAACAAAACGTTGTTATTCATGTAAGCGTAATTATGAATTTATTATAAGAAGAGAATATAGGAAGCACGGAGAAAGAAATTTTGTTCATCATATGCATTTACTCGTTGTGTTAACAGACAAAAAAGATTAAACATGAGATTTGAATTTGAAACTGATTTAGAAGATTTAGACGAAAGAAGCGAATTTGCTAATGCGGTTTGCAAATTAATAGTTGACAAAAACAATGGTAATTTAATTAACTCTCTGAATGAAGTTGGAGATATTTATGATATGTTTTTCATAAGCGTAAGAAATATATACGAATTGGTTGATTCTGAAATTCCTTTATTTGCTTTGTATGAGTTGCATAAATTTGGTGCAGATAATTTAGGATTAACACCAGAAGAATTTAAACAAGCTAAACAAAGTTCTATGCTGGCATGTTCTGAATATTACTTAGAAACAAAATAATAAACATGCCTTTTAAATTAGCAAAAATATATTATAAACTAAAAGAATACTATCAACTGTTTTTAGGAACCCTTTTATTGATTGATGTAATTTTAATTATAGTTATGATACCAATGGGTGACCCATTTTATGCAATTGTATTTTATTCTACTCTTTTTTTGTTTGCAAATTTAATAGTTGGTATGGTTTTTAAAGAATTAAAAAATAAATGACATGTCGTATTGCGTAGTAGATTGTGAGGCCGATGGCGAAATTCCGTATAAATATTCAATGGTGTGTTTCGGAGCTGTAATTGTTGATGAGAAACTCGACAAAACTTTTTATGGTAAAACAAAACCAATATCCCAAATTTGGATACCAGATGCATTAGCAGTATCCGGATTTTCTCGTGAAGAACATGAAAAATTTGATGAACCGGTAAAAGTAATGCAGGAATTTGCAGATTGGCTCAAATTAAACTCAAATGGTAAACCAACTTTTATTTCTGATAACCCGGCTTTTGATTTTTCTTGGATAAATTATTATTTTCATATGTATTATGGCAGTAATCCTTTTGGGTTCTCAGCTCGGAGAATAGGAGATTTATATTGTGGATTGATGAAGGATGCTGGAAAAAACAGTGAGTGGAAAAGAAAATATCGCATGACTAAGCACACGCACGCTCCGGTTGATGACGCAAAAGGAAATGCTGAAGCTCTTTTAGCATTTAGAGATAAATTAGGTCTTAAAATTCATTTTTAAGATTTAAAGTGTTATGTTTGCACCATGACATATACAGAATTTTTAAAAAACCCATGGTACGCTTCTGTTATTGTGTTTATTACTCAGATAATTTTCATTTATATGAGAACAATAAATGTTATTTACACAACAGAAAGACGTATCTGGCCTACAATAATTTCAAATTTAGGAATATCAATAACTTGGTTACTTTCTGTTGGAATAACTACAAAATCAGTTCTCGACGGTTCTTGGCAACCAATTTTGGCTTACTTGATTGGTGGCACCGTTGGTACTTATTTTGGAATTAAAAAAGATATTTAAAACATTTTACAAAACAATCCGTTTAATATATAAACTTAATTAAAAACATCATGGGCGTAATGTCTTGTTCGAGAAGAAATTGCGAAAGCATAATGTGTGACTGTTATGTTCCTGATATTGGATATATTTGTAATGAATGTCAAAATGAATTTAAGGAAATCTCAACTATAGGGAATCTAACTCATACTGAATTGGAAATTCGTGTGGAATTAGAAGAATTCATGAAAACTCCTAAAAATGATTATGATAACGAAAAAGATATAACTGCAGATGAATTTTTTAGAAACCACTCAAAATAAAACAACATGAATATTTTATCATTTAATGAAATAATAAAATTTAAAACGGTTAAGATGAACCGGAATAATTATTGGTTATTGGAATTGATATATGGAGATTGTGCATATGATAAAACTGCAAAATTTCAATTACCTCATAATATTGTGTTAAACAAACTAAAAAGATAATTATGTACGTAATCGAAATAAGGCAAGTGGCAGAATCTATAACTGGATTGGTTTCAAAAGGTGGAAAAGTCCTAAAGTTTGATGACGAATCTAAAGCAAGGATATTTGGCAAAGAAAATATTGAAAAATCAAGATACATTGCTTGTTGGGAAGCCATTACTGAAAACACTGCAAAAATAAGAGGACACGAAATTTAATAGCAATGGACAGAGATAAAACAAAAGAATATATTAATGAATATGAAAAATTCTCCATTGTAACATTTTGGCAAGAAGAAATACCAAAAGTTGCACAAGCCGGCTGGTGCCATAAAGTAATTGATAAAAAACAATAACATGACAAACATAAAACAAGACATCCTTAAAGACATGAAGGATGCTATGAAAGAAAAAAACACATCCAAGTTAGAAGCTTTAAGAGCTATGAAAGGAGCTATCGATAAATTTGAAAAAGAAAATACAATTCCGGAAGTTGAATTATCGTCTGCAAATTATGTAACAGCGTTTAGACCACTCGTTAAACAGAGATTGGATAGTATTGAGCAATTCAAAGTTGCAGGAAATGAAGAGCTTGCAGGTAAAGAGCAATCTGAGCTTGATGTTATTAATTCTTATCTTATAAATATTCAACCCAAACAAATGGATAGCTCTGAAATAAAAAGCATTGTTAAAAAATTTGTATCTGAAAATTCTTTAATAAAATCAGATATGGGCAAGGTTATGTCTTTTTTTAAATCAAACTATGAAGGACAATACGACGGAAAAGAATTGAGTATTTTAGTTAAAAAAGTTTTATAATAAACACATGACAACATCACAATTTATAAAAATGTTACAAGATGCAGATCCAAGTGGAATAGCACATATAAGAATGTCTGGTGGAGTACCAAAATACGCAGAATTAAAACCGGGATATTGGGACGGTCCATATCAATATATTGATGATGACGGAAATTGGGTATATTCATCTATGAACAATAAAGTAGATATCTGGACAGAAGAAATAGAGGATTATATTGGAGAAATGCTTGATACTTACAATACTCCACCATGGGATGAGATAAAGAAAAAATTTAAATTTGAACTAACTTCATCGCCTGAACTAAATAAGGAAAGAGAAGACAAAATTTTAAAAGAAGCAAAATCTGCTTATGATGATTTAGTAGAAATATACAAACGTTTCAGAGAAGAAGGAGAAGCTCGAGCAATTAAAAATGCAAATGATGGTTGGACATGGTTTCAAAACAAACTCGTTGATGACAATACAATCGAATCTAATCAACACCATTATTATACATGGAAGATTTATGATAAACCAACATTAATGGGATTGATAAAAAAAGAACAAAGTTCTAATTCGCACAATGTAGAAGCTGTTTATAAATCAGGCTTATTTGAAAGAGTCGATAACAACAAGATGCCCGGATACTATGAATGGATAAAAAAATAAATAATGAAAAATTATAAATTAGAAAAATTACAAAACGGTGAAACATTCACCACGAGCGAAAGAGGAAATTCAATGGTTCCTTTAATAAAGTCTGGACAAGAACATAGACTTGAACCGGCAACGGTTGAAAGCGTTGAAGTTGGAGACATTGTCTATGCAAAAGTAAAGGGGAATTTTTATACGCATTTAGTAAAAGCAAAAGAGCCACAAAGAGGTTGTCTTATCGGAAATAATAAAGGCGGAATAAATGGCTGGACGAAAGCAGTTTATGGAAAAGTTATTGAGGTGCTTTAAATTAAAACAATAATAAAAAATATCATGAACAAAATAGAACAACTTAAAAAAGAAATAGCAGAAGCTAATTTGGCTTACCGTACCGGCGAATCTATAATTTTAGACTCTGAGTATGATGACCTAATAGAAGAATTGGAACAACTCGCTCCACATGATGAGCTTTTAAAAAAAATAGGTCATACACCAATTGATGAATCCAGAAAAAGGAAGTTGCCAATAACTATGGCTTCTATGAATAAAATAAAAACATTAGAAGAATATAAAGACTGGCTTAGATTGAAAAAAATTCCGGAAGATACAATTATGATTTGTACTCCTAAGTTTGATGGACTGTCCTTATGTACACTTGAATCAAATGGAGATGCTTGGACAAGAGGTGATGGCGTAGAAGGCCAATTATCTACTGAACATTTAAGAATAATAAATCCAAAACAATCAAAGCAAGATTTTTATTCAGTCGGGGAAGTTATAATGAGTAAAAAAAATTGGGAAAGAGTTAAGAATATTATAAACCCAAGAACAGGAAAACCATATAAAAATCCAAGAAATATGGCTGCCGGTAAAATGAATGATAAACATCCATCACCAACTTTAAAAGATTTTAGTTATGTGAGATACGGATTAATCGGAGGAGTCTATCAAACATCAAATAAAGAGGAACAAATCATAGTTTTAAATGAATTGAATGACCATCAAGTAAAATATAAAAAAATAGAAGCCGGTAAAATAACAACAGAAATGCTTGTTGATTTATATAAAGAATGGTTGGTAGAGTTTGAGATTGATGGAATTATTATTGAAATTAATGATTCTAAATTAAGAGAAAAATTAGGTCGTGAAACAAGTACTGAAAATCCTTGTTATGCAAGAGCTTTCAAAAGTGGAAGTTTTGAAATGACTAAAGAATCTAAAATATTAGGATTGATTCGTCAGGTTTCAAAACTTGGTTATCTTAAACCTGTAGCTCAAATCGAACCAACTGAATTGGATGGAGCTACTGTCCGTAGAGTTACTTGTATTAATGAAAAATTTGTTGTTGGATATAAAATACATGTTGGTTCTAAAATAAAGGTGAAACGAAGTGGAATGGTTATACCACTAATTACAGAGGTTGATGGTGTTAAAGTTGAAAAAGATAAAAAAGGAGATTTTATTTTTCCATACGATGATAATAAGTTGACTATTCACAAATGTCCAATTTGTAATGGGGAAGTTACATGGAATGAAAATAAAGTAGAAGCAATTTGTACAAATCCTAAATGCGTTGGTATTAACTTGGGTAAAATTATTTCCTTTTTTGAAATATTAGAAGTGGATGGAGTTGGAGAGGGTGTGTGTGAAATTTTATTCAATTCAGGATACGATACAATTGAAAAGATTTTGAAAATGTCTGAAAAAGATATGTTTTCTTTGGAAGGGTTTGCAGAACGTAAATCAGAGAAAACTTTTGAAAATATTCATTCTAAATTAAGAGACATATCATTATCGAAATTACAACACGCTTCCGGATGCTTTCCTGGACTTGGCAGTAAGAAACTTTTATTACTTGAGCATTTTGAAAATTTACCTTCTGCTGAAGAAATAATAAAAATAGGTGGTTTTTCAGATATAAGTGCAAAAGCGTATTTGGACGGAATTAATAACTTTAATAATTTTATAAAAAATCTACCAATAACAATTAAAAAAACAGAAAAGATTATGGCTAAAACAAATTCATTAGAAGGACAGGTTTATGTCTTTACTGGAGTCAGGAGAAAAGACTTAGAAGCAATAATTCAAGAGAAGGGGGGAAAAATAGGAAGTGGAATTTCTAAAACCAGCACATGTCTTGTAATGGCCGAAAAAGGAAGCGGATCAGCAAAAGAAATTAAAGCAGAACAACTTGGACAAAGAATAATTACTGTTCAAGAATTGGAGAATGAATTGAAATAGATAAATCTTCAACGTTTTTATAAAACTTAAAAAAATAAAGTTATGAAAGTAAAAATATCAATGGCTCAGATAAGATGCATAACTGGGGATTTGCAAGGTAACACTGAACGAATCGTAGAAGGTATTCAAAAAGCAATTGATGATAATGCTGATATTGTTTTGTTCCAAGAAACAGCAATTTCGGGGTATTGTTGTGGTTCACTATTTAATCAAGCTCATTTCATTGATTATAATATTAAATTTCTCGAAAAAAACGTAGTCCCTATGGTTCCAGATAATCTGGTTGTTGTAGTTGGATTTGTTGATAAAAACGGAACCAACAGAGATGGATATCCGGAATTGTTCAATTCTGTTGCAGTTATTCAAAATAAAAAAATTGTAGGAACTTATAATAAAATGTTGCTTGCTAATGGTTCTCATCATGAAGATAGAAAGTATTTTACTCCAGGTGCTTTTTCGAAGGTTTTTGAAGTTAATATACGTGGAGAGAAAATCAAAATTGGGTGTCCAATATGTGAAGATGTATGGTTTCACGAACATAATGAAGATATTGTTCAACGCATGAAATCAGATGGGGCAAAAATAATTTTATGTCCAAATCAAAGTTATTTTTATTATGGAAAACAAGAAGTTCGCAGAAAACTTTTTAGTGAACAAGCTTATAAAAATGAAATTCCATTTGTTGCCGTAAATTCTGTCGGTTTGGGTGATCTAACTAAGAATATAATTATTTTCGACGGTGGGTCAATGGCTTTTGACCAATACGGAAATATGGTTGCTAAAGCAAAAAGTTTTTCAGAAGATTTTGTTAATGTTGAATTTGATTTAGAGTTTGATAAAAATAAAAAAACAACATCTAATCCGGATGCAATTTCAGATGCAATGAGAAATGTGTGGTTTGATAAATGTGAAGAAATTTTTAACGCTTTAGTTTATGAGCAAAAAGAATTATTTTCTTTGCTCGGATTTAAGAAGGCTCAAATACATATGAGTGGCGGACTGGATAGTAGCGTGGTTTTTCCAATTTTAGTTGAAGCTATGGGAAAAGAAAATGTTATTGCTATTTCAAATCCAACGAAATGCAATGGTGATATTACAAAATCAAATGCGCAGTTTATTTGTGATGCTCTCGGTGTAAAATTATATTGGAACTCCATGGAAGAACCATATAATGCATTAGTAAGTAGTTTCGAAAAAGCTTTTAATGAGGAGCCAAGTTCTGGCGCAAAAGCATCAATGCAAGCAGTAGGAAGAACTGTACAAGGACTTTCAGCATCACATTTATTTGGTAGTGGAATTGTAGCCACTGGAAACCACTCAGAAATCGTATTGTCCTGGTCGTCATTCCATGATATAGGCTCAATTGGCGTTCATTCCATTATTGGAGACCTTACAAAAATGGAAGTTTTTGAAATGGCAAAATATATAAATAAAAGATTTAAAAAAGAAATTATACCAATAAATTTATTGGATTTTTCTATGCCACCAGCTGCTGAACTTCCAGATGCTAAGTATGACCCATTTGATTATTGGTTGGTTTCCGGAATATGTGCCGAAATTATACGTGAGAGAAAAGATATTCAAGATTTGATTTTCGAGTATCAAAATAAAAAACTTAATACAGAATATTTTCCTTTATATCCAGACGGACGTTCAATTTATGAAACAATTAATGAAGAACAATTTATTGATGCTGTTGATATGTGTTTTAAAAAATCACAGTCTTCTGTTTTTAAAGCAGCTCAAAGTGCACCAATAGTAATGATTTCTCCTAGAAGTCGCGGATTTTCGAGTCGAGAAACCATTATAAATTTTTATGCCGGTGCTTATGAATTTGTAGAAACAAAAATGATTGAATTAAATGTGAAGAAATTACGCTCACATATTGCTGTTGAATAAAAAATATATTACATTTGCATTATAAAACTAATGATAATATATGAAATACGATTTCAACGACATTCTAATCCAGCCTGCAGTACAAACAGATATTAATTCAAGAAGGCACGTATATCCGTTTGATAAAAATGGAATGTTGCCAATTTTTACAGCACCAATGGATACTGTTGTTGATGAAAAAAACTTTCTTGAATTTAAAAAAAGAAAAATTAATGTTTGTTTTCCGAGAGAAAAAGAATATCACCCATCAGCAATGAATCCTACAGAATTTTCTTCTATATCATTGGATGAATTTATAAAAATATATATTGAAAGAGATAAAAACATACAATGTTCCCCAGAATATGTACTAATTGACATGGCTAACGGTCACCTCCTGAAAATGACTAATGCCATTATTGAGTCTAAGAAAAAATATGGAGATAAGATATTTCTAATGGTTGGAAATATTGCTAATCCGGAAACATATAAAGTGTTGTCAGATGCTGGAGCTGACGCAATCAGATGCGGAATCGGAAATGGAAATTCTTGTAGTACAACACAACAATTAGGTGTTGGTTTTCCTATGGCTTCTTTAATTAAAGAGTGTTATGACATTTCTTTGACACTATCTAATCCAGCGCTTATTATTGCTGATGGTGGCATGAAAGGGTATTCAGATGTTATCAAGGCATTAGCTTTGGGTTCAAATTTTGTCATGATTGGTTCTATTTTTAATAAGTGTCTTGAATCTTGTGGAAAAACCAGATTTTTGAAATACATAAAAATAAATCCAAATTCTAAATTTGCTAAGTGGGCTCACAAAAAAGGTTTTAAGCTCACAAAAAGATTTAGAGGAATGTCAACCAAGGAAGTACAAAAGAATTGGGGAAATGAAACGATTAAGACGTCAGAAGGTGTGGTTAGAGTCAGACCTGTTGAATATACAATAGCTCAATGGACTGAAAATTTTGAAGATTATCTTCGTTCTGCAATGAGTTATACAAATTCCAGAACCTTATCAGATTTTATAGGAAAAGTTAAAACAAATCTTATTTCTGAACAATCTTATAAAAGATTCAATAAATAATATACATTATGATAATCGTTAAATCCATTTTAGCTCCTTCTTTAAAAATTGCGGATAACGAAAATATAAAAGTTAAACCGGCAAAATTCAATTCACAAAAAGCTGAAGAAAAAAGGATTTTAGAAACAACAACTTATTCAACAATTATAATTGTTGATGGTAAATATATTTCCTTGTCTATCACAAAGTATTTTGGCTATCAAAAACCTTATGCACTTGTTCATTCTATTTTACCTCCAAAAGGAATTGATTTATTTGAAGAGGTTTTTTATTGGCCGGTGCAAGCATATACCAAACCGGAGCTTAATCATCTTGTGTATAAAATGATTAAAGAAACAGAATTCCATTATAAATCTAAGTTATTGTATGAGTTAAATTGGGAAGTTATTGACGTTAAAATCAAAAATGGAACATTAACACTATCAAACAAAGAAAGAAGTCATATTGTGGCAATTCCTCCTAATAACTCAAATGAACCACGGTATGATTATATAACCGATGACGGTCATTATAAATTTGATTGCAAATCTGGAGAATATAGAGGAAAAGCGATAGAAATAATTGTGGACAAGAAATAAATTGATTAAAGTACTGACTCTAATGAGTTTAAAAGTTTTTCTTCAACATTATCTGTATATTTTATTCTGATGAGTTTTATATTATTTTCTTCACAATAATTATTTTTGATATTATCATTTTTTTGAGCTTCTTCTAATGCTACAATTCCACCAAAATATTCTATTGCTTCAAAATGTTGTATTCCATCGTATTCAATACAAATATTGTGTTCTGGCAAATAAAAATCAAAAGGTAAAGTGTTTTTAAATCTACATTCGTCAAATCTTTTTTGTTTAATAAAGTTTATTGTATTGTCTGTTAAAAAACATCTAACTAATTTTTCTCCTTTAGATTCATGATTAGAGCATATTGGACAGCCTTGCTTATTTACTAAGTGGTCGACTGCTACTTTTAAAAATACATAATTACAAGAATTGCATTTAATTGGAAGCTTTGTTTTGTTATTATTATACTCAGTTATTAAAGAATAATCATAATTATTTTCGTACATTTTTTTAAATAATATTACTATTTCATTTATAGAGCTTCTCTGTTTGTTAGCTCTTTCTTCCACTGCACACTTTGGACATCCACTTCCTGATAGATGGTGGTCTGGTGTTTGTGAAAAATCACCATGACCTTCTTTTGTACAAGTTATTATTACTTTTTCTTTTACATTAACAAAAATAGTTTTATCATAATTGCATTTTTTATGTTTAGGTAAAATACTAACTTTATTAATAAATTCTTCTGTGGTATAAGTGTTGGATATTTGTCGTTTCTTTTTTCCACAATCAGGGCATCCTCTTTTGTTGTGAATGTGATTTGTTGGATTTTGTTCAAAAATTATATTACATGTATTGCATTTTATTTTAATTTTTTCAAACATTCCATCATATAAAATAATAGAATAATCATATTTATTACCATGAATTTCTTTAGCCTTTTTTATAAATTCTTCTGTTGTAAATTTTATTTTTTTACTCATTTTCCATTGTTTTCAAATCATTTAAAATAAAATCTCTTATTCGTTTAGAAAAAATTATTTTATTTTTCTTACAAGCTGAAACATATCTACTTTTCAACTCTTTTTCTATTCGAAACTGTATTTTAGTTTCTTTTGTTATTTCTTGTTTTGGTCTGGCCATTTTGTGCTGACATTAATAAATATGATTAAAAATATAATATTATAAATTAAATGTAAATAATAGTCAAATTTTAGCTAAAAAATATCCTATTTATCAGGGATATGATATTGAGTGAAAATTTTAAGAAAAGACTTATGGAGTTAGCCGGTGTTCCTGCCGGTCAAAATATTATTTCCGAGGCTGATAAGCGTAGTGTTATAACGAATACATTACACATCCCACGCGAAGTTGCGGACTTTGCGCATAATTTATCAGATAAATATGCTATTTGGATTGCTGATTCCGCAAGAAAATTACATTTAAAAAATGCTGAAAGTTGGATTTCTGGTGAATCAGACGAAAATGGCAAAAAAGCTTTTGAAGAATTAAAAAAAGTATGGAGTTTTAAAAGTTTATCAGACGCAAAAGACCAATTTGATGTGGCATTAGTTAAAAAAATTAATGGATTTCTACAAACAATTACGGGTGATTATACCCACATTCTCGATTGGCTTAAGGGGCGAACGACTTTAGCTCCTGAAAATGACCAAATTAACTTCAAAACACTTACTTTTGATGAGGCTAAGAAAAGAAGTGATGAATGGCATAAAAAGTTAGGAGATATCAGAGGAGGAAAAATTGAAGATGAAGAAGGTGAAGTAATAATGACTTTCCCTGACGGATTTTATTGGCTCAATTTAGGTAAAGATTATTGCGAAAAAGAAAGTAAAGCCATGGGACATTGCGGAAGGGCTTCTGGAGCAGTGTTATATTCTTTAAGAAAAGAACAATATCCTTATGTAACGGCAGCTGTTAAAGGTGATGGCACCATAACTCAAATGAAAGGAAGAGCTAATACGAAACCAAAATCTGATTTTCATAAATATATAATTCCTTTTATTCTTGGAAATAATCCAGATATTCAAAATTTTCAATCAACCTATCAATCAAATACTGATTTTAATATAAATGATTTAACTGATGTTGAATTAAAACAAGTTGTGGATAAAAAACCATCTTTACTTTTGTATAATGGAGCAATTGCATTAAAAAGATTATCAGAAGAGAAAATACAAAGCTTATTAGTATCGCAACCTTTAATTTTCCGTGGATGGGATGAAATTGTAGTATTGTCTGATATTTTAAGAAATGACAATATGATAGATTGGGCAATTGTTAATGCTCCGGAACTATTTCATAAATACAAATTTGGAACACTCAAATTTAATAAGGAACAACTTTATAAAGCATTGAGTATTGATTCAATATCAGCTAATTTAAAATTAGATGAAATGGGTCTGGATGATACTGCTGTAAATTGGATAGTCTATAATAAACCTCAAATGTTTGAGGAAAGTGTGGTGACCATTACCAAATTAAGTGATGAGCAAAAAGATTATCTTGTTAAAAATCACCCGATGGCTTTTATGTCTTTTATATCAACTTCAGATAGTGGTTCAGGACATCAAAAACAAATAATAACAGTTATTGGTATAGGTAGGTTACAATTATTATTTGTTAGTAATCCAATATTATTTTCTAAAGGACATATACCACGTATTTTATTTGTAGGATTTTTATTACCAGAAATGTTAGAAAAATATGTTAAAACCCATAACAAACAAAACGACCCATTAGACATATTTAATAACTTAAAAAGATTAAATGATATAAGTGATTTTATGAATGTGAACACTTTTTATTATTTTCTTAAACATTATTCTGAACTATTCTGGCAAACGTCAATGATTTCTTCATCAAATAAAGAAGGTGGTAAAATTATAGGAAGATACATAGTTGACCATCATTTTGAGTGGATTGAAAAATTTATAAGTGAAAGTTATAATTCTAAATTAAAGATACAAGATTGGGATTTATCTCCAGCACAAAAACAAAAGATTGTAAATTCAGACGCAGAAGGAAAAACTACTATTTTAGTTAATTATGACGAAAATGAAATAAGAAAATTAAATCTTTCTCCAAAACAAGTGCAACAATTATTATCTTCGCCAGAGTTTTCTGAAAATTTGACCTTAGATTTAGTTAAAGGATTTAATTTAGCTCCGGATAGAGAACAAACAAAAACAGCTTTATTAGATGTTTTAAAAAATAGCAATAATGAAGATAAGGAAATAACAATAGTAAATGAAATGGAAGAAATGTTTGGAGAAGAATATGTTCATTCTTTATATAATACAAATCCAAATATTTTTCTTGCTTTGGATTTTCCAGTTAAATACCGAGATATAGAACGTCTTAAAAAATATAATAATAGTGGAGTTTCTTATGAAAAAGAAGGAATTAAAATAAGATTTGATGATTGGAGTGATGATGAACTGGTGGAAATGTTTAAAAACGACTCTTTCGCCAAACAAATAGCAAACTTTGAATTAGATTTTAATTCATATGATTATTCATTTGAAAACATTGATAATAATTTTGATGATTTAGACCAAATGAATATAGCAAGAGTTAGGTTTCTTATTGGTAAAGCATTTCCTGCTAAGTTTAAAACAACAATAAAAACCATGAAAATATCTGAATTGGTTAGCGTTTTAAATGACCCAGATTCTATAAGTGAGGATAGTGTTGATTTTGATGATAGTATAATAGATGGAATAAAAGATACTTTTGTTCGTGCCACAGAAGATGCACAGAGAAATGCTGATGAAGATGAATATTGGAAATTATATATAAACCCAATAAAAGAATTATTTGGAGAACCAAAAAATGTAAGCATAAAAAAGAGAGTAAAAGGTAAAGAAGAAATACAAACAGTAGAAATGCTTGAATTTCAAGTGTCTTATGGAGCTTTTGAAGATTATATAAAAGGCGCAACCGAAAGTGGAGATTACGGAGATTTAATTAAAACTTCTGATTATGTAACAAGTGTCGTTGGTATAATAAAAACAGCTCTTAAAGAACGTGGTGAAGAATTAGAAGTAAATGAACCTTATAATGGAGTTTATGGTGATATTGATAAAGGAGATTTAAATGAAAGGTTTAATGATGTATTATACGAAGATACAACCATCTCTGACCTTTTAAATAAAACAAAAATTGTAGTAAAAAAGAAAAAGAATGAAACTAAGTGAAAATTTTTTAAAAAAGAATAATTTTGTAGATTGACATAACTTTATAATTATTGGCTATGGATAAAGAAATTAAAATATCTTATACTTTAAAAACCAAGCCAGTAGCTAATGGGAAAAATATGTGTGATGGTTGTGCATTAAGAATTGGTGGTTCAATGTGTATGAATCTAAGTTTGTGTCCATATACAGAAAAAACTCCTGTAAATTGGCAAATAATAAGTAAAGCAAAAGAAATAGAAGACTGACTGTTAAAAAACTAAACATCATATGAATTTAAGTGAATCATACAAAAAAAGATTAAGTGAATTGGCAGGAACGAAACTTCTTACCGAATCTTCTGTTGTTAAAGACAGGCTTAATGCATTGACATTTAAAAATGACGTTGAAAGCATAGGAGGTAAGCTATATGCAGTTGGAGGAATAAATCGTGATGAAATATTAGGGAAACCCTCAAAAGACTTAGATATTTTAATAACCGGTGTTCCATTAGATAGATTGGAACATATTTTAGTAAAGCACGGAAAAGTAAAAGAAGTCGGAAAGAGCTTTGGTATAATAAAATTTGTTCCATTTGGAGAAACAGAAGATATTGATATCGCTATTCCGCGAACGGAAAAATCAATAGGTACAGGCCATCAAGGTTTTGAAGTTACATCAGACCATACACTTCCAATTGAAGATGATTTGGCCCGTAGGGATTTTAGCTTAAATTCTCTCGCTCAAGATTCAGAAGGTAATATAATTGACCCTTTTGGTGGATTGGAAGATATAAAAAATAAAATCATAAGAGTAACAAATGAGAAATCATTTGGAGATGATGCACTTAGGATGTTGCGTGCCGTTTCTTTTTCTGCCAGATTTGGTTTTACAATAGAGCCAAATACTATGACATTAATAAAAATGAATGCTCACAAAATAAAAGAAATTTCCCCGGAGAGGTATCTTATCGAGTTTGATAAGATAATAAAAAAGGGTGATATTCAATATGGAATGGATGTTTTGATTGGCTCTGGATTGTTCAAAGAAATGTTTGGATTTGATTATGTCGGTGATAAAAACTTCAGCAAAGTTAAAATAATGGCTGATTTAATGTATAAACTTCTTGAAAATAGTGGTAATTTAGCTTCTTCTTTTTATAAAAACAAATGGAAAGGTGAAACTAATGTAGAAAATCAAATAAAAGCTTTGGAGTTGCAAGAAAAATTAACCGGTGACAAATTAGAAGACAGAAAAATCGTTCAAAAGATTTTGAATATTTCTCCGAACATTGAAGACTGTGGTTTATTAAAAGACAACACTAAAACTATTATAAAAATATTTGTAGACAATTCTTATCCTTTAAACATAAAAAATTTAGATATAAATGGAAATGATTTAATGGCTATGGGATTTAAAAAAGAAGAAATAGGAAAAAATAACATTTTGATAATGCAGGCCGTTCTTTCTGATGAAATTCCAAACAAAAAAGAAGATATAATGAAATTCATTGAAGAAATTAATAAAAAACCAGAAAATCCAGAACAAAACATTGAAAATGAACCTTCCGGAAAGCCAAGTGTTTATTTGGACTCTAAAGATAATATTAATTCAATAACGGAAGCGAGAAAAGTTGTAAGGAATATATTACTTGAATTTGAAAAGAATAAAACTCTTAAAAGTATTCTTGATTCTGATGAGGCTTATCTTATATTAGATTCTTCTAAAGCTACAGGAACAATGTGGACTCAGGGAGGATGTGCTATATTGGCTTTTGCTTTGAGTAAGGTTTACGGTTATCCGGTATATGTCATTTATGATAACGGGTTTAATCAAGCTGACCACTTTGTTGTTAAAACTCCAAGAAATACTTTTGTTGATTATAGGGGAGAAACAAAAGATATAATAAATAAATTCAAGGAAGACGAAATGCTATGGAAAAAAGATTTCAGTCTTGTTCCTTATAAAACAGGAATGAATATGTCTGATATTGTAATTGATGAAAAAGCTTCTGATAAGCTCGCTGAATTAATAAAAAATAAAATGAAATGAGCATTAGAAAATTAATAAGGAAAATCCTAAACGAAGAAATTAATCTCGTTGATTATAAAAAATGGAAACGAAAGAATGTTACCATTCGTGGGATATCAACTTCGCCTGGTGAATTTAATGGAGCCGGAGCTTCTCTTGGAGATGGATTGTACACTGCTTCTCTTTCTAATAAAGAAATGGCAAAAAAATATGGTGGCGTTTATTTTGTTGTTAACGCGAGGCCTAAAAACCCTAAAGTATTCAATGATTTAAACAGAGCTGAAATCTGGCTCCAACAAAATATTTATTTTAAAAATCATAAAAATGTTAGAGAATTTTTTAAAGATACCACAATAGAAAATGAAGTTCAAAAATTAGGTTATGACGGAATAGAAGTAGTTGGACGTGAAATCGTAAACTATAAACCTGAAAACGTTAAATACTTCAAGACTGAAAATGAATTGATTAATTATTATGAAAATTTTGTGAAACTGACAGAATCAACATTACCAACAGAAGATACTTGGGCTTCCTTTCAAGGAAAACAACCTTATCAACAAAGGAAAGAAGAATTTTTTAATTCTATTACTTCCTTTAATGATATTACTGACGAAAAAATACCTCAAATTATTGATTATTTAGGTTCACAAGGGTTTAATAGTGATGAAGATGCGATTGAGGATTTGACTGAAAAAATAAATGAATATAAAAAATTCCCTAATCCAGTTATTCTTTATAGGGTCATAGCAGTTAAAAATAAAAAATTAATTAATACGAAAGATTTGGGAGAGCATTTTACACCATATGAATGGGGAATTGATGATGATATGTTACTTTCTGTTGGAAGTGAAAATTGGGAATCATCGTGGAAACCATATATTATGAAAGTTTCTGTTCCGTTATCAGAAATCGATGTTCTTCGTACAATTATTCAAAATTTAAGTTTTCCAAGGGAAATGGAGATTAATCTGAAAAACAAAGGAAAAGGAGCTAAATTTATTAAAGCTACTAAATACTAATAATGGAACAATTAAGAAAATATATAAGAAAAATCCTATTTGAATCTCACTTAGAAAGTAATTTAAATGATAATTTCCAGAAATGGTTTTTCGGTAGCAAGGTTGTTGACGCAAATGGAGAACCCCTTGTTGTTTATCATGGAACTGGTAAAAAATTCAGCAAATTTAATTTAAAGAATGCACCACAACCTATAATTTGGTTTACTTCTGATAAATCTACTTTTAATAATGATGAATCGGGAGCTTCCGGAGCTGTAGGAAAAGGATATATTATGGAATTGTATGCCAATATAAAAAATCCTGCATCTTGGAAAGAGTATGAAAAATATGGGTTAGGGCAATTAAAAGGTTTGGGATATGATGGAGTTATTTTGCCAGAAGGTAATACATTTGATGGTTTTGTTTTTGAACCAAATCAATTAAAGTCTGTAAAGAATAAAGGAGAGTGGGATTCTAACAATAAAAACATTTTTAAAGAAGAGGAAAGTGGAAGACAATTAGGAAAAAGTCTTGCTTCGCAGATAAAAACTCCATTTGTTACAGTTTATAGAGCTGCGCCAATGTCATCAAACGAATTTTTTGATAGAGATTTTGTTACGCTTAGTAAGAGGTTTGCTATTGAACATGCCGAATCTAACCATGTGTATCACGAAGAACCACAACATGTAATTCAAGCATTAATTTCAACAAATAATATATATGATGCTCCAAATCCAGGAGAATATTTTTATTCTGGTCCAAATAAAAAAGCAAAAGAGATTTATATATCAAAAGGACAGGACGAATATGAAGGGTTGGACGAGAGTTTGCAAAATGACAAGAAAGAATTAAATCATTACGTTTATCACACATCGAATATAATCAACAGAAACAGAATAGAAAAAAATGGAATAATTCCTTATAGAGGAGCTCAGTGGATGGAAGATACTGAAATTAAAGGAAATGCGGTTTTTGCAACTAATTCAGACAATAAAGAAGATTGGTTTGATTCTACGTTTGATGATGACATTTGGCAAATAGATATTACAAAAATTCCAAACATAAAATGGAGTGATGATCCAAATTTTAGTTGGGATAAAAATAATAAACACATCTACACAAAGCAACCAATTCCAAAAAATGCAATTAAATTAGTAAAAATAGGAACTGGCAAAGATTTGCTTTAAAAAACAAACTAAATGCGAGAAATACAAATTCGAAATATATTTGTTGATATTTTCTTAACTTATTATCTAAAATTCGGATATAATATAAGTTTCGCAGCGATGCATATGTCCGGTAATAATACATTTACTGATGAGCAATCATTGAGCAAAATTTTTAATTCTATTAACAGTAAAATCCGAGCCGTTAATAAACATAACAGCAAAAATTGTTCTTTCCTTAATTTATCCGGAGTATTAAATTTACCGATTAAAGAAATATATCCGGTTTCATTTCAATTAAAACCAGAGGAGCAATTTTGGTTTGAGTTCATCATTAATATGGAAGCCGGAAAATTCCTTGAACTTTGTGATGAAACAAAGAATATAAGAGAACTCAGGAGATTGTATTCAATTCCAGAATCTTTCAAAGAAGAATTTTTAAGTATATTCAATAATAAAAATGCAATAGATTTAGTGAGAGCAAGATTTATCATGGGAGAAAGAATTGGAAATGAACCATCGAGAACTGGATTTTTTATTAATTATACTACCGGAGTGGCACATAGAATACATTCTTAATTATTTTTTGTTTATCTTTGTTTTTTAATAACAATAAAGATGAAAAACAAATCAGAAGCAAGACTTCGTCAATTTGATGTAGCATACATGGATATTGCAAAAAGGTGGGCTCTATTGTCTTATGCTGTAAAAAAACAAGTAGGAGCTATCATAGTTAAAGACCGGATGATAATCTCTGATGGCTTCAATGGAACGCCCAAAAATTTTGACAATAAGGCAGAAGATATGGACGGTAAGACGCACTGGTACACATTGCATGCGGAATCTAACGCCATCCTCAAATTATCAACTTCAACCCAAAGCTCAATAGGAGCTACTTTATATGTTACTTGTTGTCCATGCAGGAATTGTGCAAAATTAATTTTGCAATCCAAAATAGCAAGGGTCGTGTACGACGAAGATTATAAAACAACTGATGGCGTTGATTTCTTAAAAAAAGCCGGCATACAAGTTCAAAAAATGAGTGAGATTAAAAATAACTATACTAATATTATAGATGCCTTTGAACTGGATATGAAAGATAATAAATGCACTCATACACATAGTGCTATTTGGAAATCTCTTACAGAAAAAGATTTAGAGTCTGTTGATAGTGCTGCTAATTTCATATTAGAAAACCACACAGAGAATCTTTCTTTGATCAGAGCATACTTAATGGAAACGAATGCATATAAGATAAATCTAAAGAATCGAAACAAAGTATATGTTAAAGCAATTCAAATTTGTGATAATTCTGGTTTAAATACTGCAGATTTCTTGTCAAATCTTAAATAATATGGAATGTATTCCAGAAAATAAAATCATAGAGTATCCTATTAAAAAATTTGATAATCTTAATAGGGTAATTTATATAGATTGGAATGGAGTTGAGCGTTGCATTAATGTTTTTTGGGGTGACACAAATAAAATTAAAATAAAATATAGACTTTGGCATAGCGAAACAGAAGTTGAAGCTTATGACGAAAAAGGAAACGTTATTTTTCAAAGCTCTGCCGGAGTTATAGTTATAAAATTTCCAAGATTAAAAATTAAAGATGGAAAATTACTTTATACTGTTGAAAGAAAAAAAATAAAAGAATGGTTGAAAAAACTTGATTGTAATAAAAATTAATAATAAATTTGTAGAATAATTAAATTCATACGGAACTATAGATTTTATAATTTTTCATACTATTTATCTTCAAAAGATAAAAATTATGAAAAAAAGCAAAAAAACAGAAGTCTGTTGTGCAGTGTGTAAAAAAGTAGAATTTGTATACTTAAGTAGGGCAAAAAAATATAACACTTGTTCTGTTGAATGTATGGGTGAATATAATAAATCACCTAATAATGTAAAATGTTTTTCTTGTGGAAAAGAATTTCACTTACAACCAAAAAGAACAAAAAGACTTACTGATGAAAAACATATAACTTGCTCAATGAAATGTGCTGGTGAATTAAAAAAAATTATTTACCTCGGTAGGAATAATCCAAATACAAAATATATGATTGATGATAATTTTTTTAAAAAAGTAGATACGGAACAAAAAGCGTATTTGCTTGGATGGATAGCTAGTGATGGAAATTTAGCTCCAAATGGTACAATAAATATTTCTATTCATAAAAAAGACAGGAAGTGCTTAGAGGAATTAAGAGATATAATTTGTAAAGATATTCCAATTTCTAATGGAAAAAAAAGTATGATAACGCTTAGAATTTGTTCAACTACAATGAATAATGATATTTGCTCACTTTTAAAAATAAAACCTGAAAAAAAATCAGACATAGTTGATTTTCCAAATTTAGAAAATGACGATTTAAAATGGGCATTTATAAGAGGTTTTTTTGACGGAGATGGGTGTGTATCTTTATTTACTGAAACACACGCTGCTCCTAGTTGTAATATAGCTACTAATTCAAAATTAATGCGTAAAGGAATTATTGAATTTGTTAATATACCAAATTGGACTAACGATGTAGACAAAATAGAATGGTATGGAAATAATGCTCTTGATTTTTTATCTAAAATATATGACAATAGCTCTATTAAATTACAAAGAAAGTATGAAAGATATTTAGACATTTCTGCTTGGGTTCCATCTATATCTTATAGCAGACATTTTAAAACTGAACATTTTAAATTCTCAAAATCTATAAAAGAAGCTGTATCACCATCTAAAACAAGAGCTTCAGATTCTGGATATGATTTGGTTATACTTAAAAAGATTAAAACCATTGGAGAAGTTGAATTTTATGACACCGGAATAAAAGTTAAACCTACATTTGGATATTATTTTAATTTAGTACCAAGAAGTTCAATAACAAAGACTGGATATATGTTAGCAAATTCAATTGGCGTTATTGATAGAACATATCACGGTAGTATAATAGTCCCTTTAATAAAAATTGATAAAAATGCACCTGACATTCAATTGCCAGCAAAAATAGTTCAAATCATACCAACTTCCATAATTCATGTAGAGTTTAAGGAAGTTGAAGAACTTGAAGAAACACAGCGTGCAGAAGGGGGATTTGGAAGTACAGATTTGAAAAAAAATAAAAATAGTTCAATATAACTTTGAAAATAGTTTTGAAATTATTATTTCTGAATAAAAACAAAATATCCGCAACAATTACACAACAAATACGTTTATAATAAAAAATAACATTTAAATTTTATAATATGCAAGACGAATTAAATAATGATGAAAATCAAGGTCCGGTAAATCCGAATGAAACATCAACTCGAAAAAAAGACAAGTCAAAAACTCCTATGTTGGATAATTTTGGCAAGGATTTGACCAAAATGGCATTAGAAGGAAAACTTGAGCCTGTAATCGGAAGAGAAAAAGAAATCGACCGGGTGATTCAGATTTTGAGTAGGAAAAAGAAGAATAACCCCGTCCTTATTGGGTTTCCCGGTGTTGGAAAAACTTGTATTGCTGAAGGTTTGGCAATGAAAATAGCTCACAAAAATGTTAGTAGGATTTTGCATGGAAAGAGAATTATTTCTCTTGATCTTTCTTTGATTGTTGCAGGTACTAAATATCGCGGACAATTTGAAGAAAGAATGAAAACTCTCATTGAAGAAATTGAACAAAATGAAGATGTAATTGTCTTTATGGATGAATTACATACAATCATTGGAGCGGGTAATGCTGCCGGAAGTTTAGATGCTTCTAATATGATTAAGCCAGCTCTTGCTAGAGGACAAATGCAACTCATAGGTGCCACAACAATAGACGAGTATAAAAAATCTATAGAAAAAGATGGTGCTATGGAACGTCGTTTTCAAAAAGTTATGGTTGATGAACCATCAGTAGACCAAACAAAAGAAATTATCAATCAATCTAAAGGGATGTATGAAGAATTCCATGGAGTTGTATTTGAAAATGCTGCTATTAATGCGGTTGTTGATTTGGCTGATAGATATATTACTGGACGATATTTTCCAGATAAGGCATTTGATGTGCTGGATGAAGCTGGTTCAAGAATACATATTGACAATTTAAATACTCCTCCAGAAATTATTCAAATTGAACTTGAAATCGAGGAAACAAAAACACAAAAAGATATTTTTGTTAAAACTCAACAATACGAACAAGCTGCAAAAATTAGAGATAAAGAAAAAGAATTAAGCAGAAATCTTGAGTTAAGGAAAGCGGAATGGGAAAAAACTGAAAAAAACAATCGTATTCCAGTTACAGAAGCTGATGTAGCTAAAGTTATTTCAAAAATGATTGGAGTACCAGTAACAAAATTAACTGAAGATGAAGGAGTAAAGCTTATTAATATGCCGGAAGAACTTAAAAAACGTGTTGTTGGTCAAGATAATGCGGTTGTTAAAGTAGCAGAGGCTATTCAGCGAAACAGAGCTGGACTTAATAATCCAAATAAACCAATTGCATCATTTATATTTTTAGGCTCCACCGGTGTAGGTAAAACGGAATTAGCAAAAGCTTTAGCTCAATATCTTTTTAATGATGAAGATGCTATGATTAAAATTGATATGAGTGAATATACAGAGCCTCATAATATAAGTAGATTGACTGGAAGTCCTCCAGGATATGTGGATAGCTCCGAAGGTGGTCAGCTCACAGAGAAGGTTCGCAACAAACCATATTCAGTTATTTTGTTTGATGAAATCGAAAAAGCTCATCCACTTGTACATAATATTTTCCTTCAAATACTTGATGAGGGTAAACTTACAAGTGGACTCGGAATAACTGTGAACTTTAAAAATACTATAATTATTATGACTTCCAATGTTGGAACTAAAGAAATGTCTGAATATAAATCTGTTGGATTTGGTCTTGGAGAACGTAAGAGTGTTGATATTGAAGAAATTGTTAAAAAAGCTCTTAAGGGAAAATTTAAACCAGAATTTTTAAATCGCCTCGATGAGCAAGTTATTTTTAATCTTTTAACAAAAGAAAACATAAATGAAATAACCGGTATTCATATTAATAATTTTTCAAAATTAGTAGAGAAACAAGGTTATAAACTTGAAGTTAGTAAATCTATGAGAGAAATCATTGCAAAAGACGGTTTTAGTGAAGAATTTGGCGCAAGGCCAATTTTGAGGATGATAACAAAATATATACAGACACCGATTTCTAAGGATTTACTTTTAAAAAAATTCACAGCAGGCGACACAATATATGTTGACTGGGACAAAAAAAAAGAAGAAGTAAAAGTTACTTCTAAAAAGTAAAAAAGAAAGCCTGAAATTATTCAGGCTTTTTTATGCAAAAAAACTTTTACTTCCATTCCAATATTCTGAATAAGTTCTTTCTATGTGATATGGTAAAAAATTTGGTAAATTATTTTTTTCCTTTTCTTCTATATATTTAGAACGATTAGATATGTCTGGCCTATTGTCTTTTAACCATTTTTTTGCTTCATAAAAATTTAAAAATTCTTTTTTTGAATATTTGTTATTATAATTATAAAGAAAATCTTCAATACTTATCCATGTATTTTTTGTTTTATATGTTCTTTCAGGATTGTATGGTAAAAAATATATTTTTTCACTTTGAATATATAATCTATAGTCTTGTAGTGTTTCTAAATTAGGATTATTATTCTTAAGAAAAATTTTTGCATCATTATAATTTAACATTGTTTTCTTGACAGAGTTAGAGTTATAGCCTTTTGATAATTTATTTAAAAAATCTTCCCACCCAATCCATCCTTTATTTTTAAAAACATCTTTTGGGCATTTCGGTATATGAGTTGGTAATTTATATTTTATTTTTTTGAAATCACTTTCAAATATTAAATCTGGATATTTTTCGTTAATCCATTTTTTACATTCTTCATAAGTTATGAAATATTTAATTTTACCTCCGCCACGAGGTCCAAATTGTCCACCAATTTGTAGATTGGTTAGTTTGCAACCTTTTTCTTTGTAAAAATTTATCCAAAATCTTTCTCTTTCTTCCCAGTTATGTTCGTTAACTATTTCAATTATTTTAATATCTATTTTTCCGCCTTTAACTATTATAGACTGCATCCACTTATCTTTATAGGTTTTTTTAAACTTTGAAATATATTTATGTTCACTTAATCGTCCTTTTATTGTTCTTTCTGTTTTTCCTATATATTTTATTTCCTCTGGTGTATTAGCTTCGAATAATCCATATATTATAATTTTTTTCATTTTACTGATTTTAGCCTCGTTCATACTTTTGAGGTAATATTATGTAAATATGATAATTATTTAAGAAAATGAAATAGTTATTATTTTATTAAGATTTATTTTATTTTACAATAAAAAATATTACATTTGTCAACACATAAACAAACTAAAAAATATAATATGCAAAACATTATTGAAAAATTTGAAATAGCAGGAAAAAGCGCCAACATAAATAAAAAGCTAATCTCCAGTTCGACCAACAAATTAATTGACCATTCTATTAAAAATCTATCTCCAAGTGTAATAGAAGAATCAAGTTCTGGACAATTAATATCATATGATGTGTATTCTCGTCTTTTAAAAGATAGAATAATCTATTTTTGCCATCCGGTAACTACTGAAACTTCTAATATTGCAATAGCACAAATATTGTTTTTAGAAATGACTGAAGGTAAAAAAGATATTACATTTTATATCATGAGTCCGGGCGGGGAAATTGACTCAGGAAGCGCAATTTTAGACACATTCGAGCTTGTTTCGTGTGATATTAAAACGGTTGGAATGGGAGTTGTTGCAAGTATGGGTACAATGCTTTTATCAAGTGGGACGAAAGGTAAAAGATATGCATTACCAAGTTCAAGAATAATGATGCACGAATTAGCATCTGGATTTGAAGGAAAAATGAAAGATTTAAAAGTAAGTTATGAACAATGTCAAATAATGGAAAAAAGATTGTATGAAAAACTTTCTAAAAATACAGGACAGGATTATGAAACAATATTCAATAAATGTCAAAAAGATTATTGGGTTTCAGCAGAGCAAGCAGTTGGAGAAGGATTAATTGACGAAGTTCTAATAAAAAGAAAATAAGAGGTAGGGAGCAAAAATAACCAAATCTCAAGTAAGCGGAGTGTTGTATAATACAACATTCCGTTTTACCTTTTTAAAAAATTAATATTTTTAAGTACAAATTTAAATAATTAGATAAAGCGTAATAGATTTATTTTTTTTTCATATTTATTATTAAATATAAAAAATGAGAAAGAAATGGACAGAAAAAGAAATTGATTTTTTAATAGAAAATGTAAAAAAAATCACATTAAATGAAATAGCAGAAAAATTAGAAAAAAAAATAAGTGTAGTTAAATCTAAATTATATAAATTAGGTATATGCACTATTAAATGGTCAAAAGATGAGGATGATTTATTACGTGAAAATTTTCCACTTAAACCAACAAGATTATTAATTGAATTATTTAAAAACAGAACTAGGAGTTCTCTTCTAAATAGAGCAACATTTTTAGGATTGAAGAGAAATAATGAAGCTAGATTTGTTTATAAAAAATATAAATACAATGTTAATCATAATTTTTTTGATGATTTTTCACTTGAAAATTGTTATTGGGCTGGTTTTATATCAGCTGATGGATGTGTAAAACCTATTAATTCTTTATTAAGTATAAAATTAAGTAGTAAAGATGTTGAGCATTTAGAAGTTTTTAAAAAAACAATAAATTCTAATGCTCCAATATTCATTAGAGATAACAACTCTTTTGGTACTGAACATAAATCAGCAACTATAGACATATATTCAAAAAATATAATAAATAAATTAAAAATAAATTTTTTAATTACTAATAAAAAAACATTTACAGCAGTGCCTCCAACAATAAAAAATTCAAATCAAAAAATAGCATTTATAATTGGGTTATTAGATGGGGATGGTTCAATATATAAAATTAATAATAATTTAAGAATAACATTTTTAGGCACATTAAAAATGCTTGAATGGATTAAAGAAACATTAAAAACAACATTATTTGTTGATGTGAATCAAAAAATACATCAAAAAGGTAAAATATATTCTTTTGCTATATCTAACAAACCAGTATTAAGTTTAATAGAGTGGGTTAAAAAAAATGAAATATATTATTTAAATAGAAAAATTGGAAAATATGTCTGAAAAAGAAAGTCTCTATAATATTCTTGAAGTAGACAAAACAGCATCTCAAGAAGAAATAAAACAATCTTATAGAAAATTAGTAAAAAAACATCACCCAGATAAGGGTGGGGATGAAAATACTTTTAAAAAAATTTCTAACGCATATGATATTTTATCCAACCCAGAAAAGAAAGCTAAATATGAAAACGATGGCATGTTTAATGATGGTGGTTTTGGATTTAATCCTCACAGTATGGCGGATGAATTATTTAGAAGGCATGCTGAATCATTTGGGTTTAGAGGTGGTAGTAGTAGACATGCTCAACAAACAAAAACTAGAAGAGGTGGAGATTTAAAAATAAGAATTTCATTAACTATTCATGAATTAATTACAGGTGCACATAAAAAAGTAAAATTACAAAGAGAAATAAATTGTCCAGACTGTTCTGGAACTGGTGCTAAAAATAAAGAATCGATAGTAAAATGCAGTGTATGTGATGGTACTGGTATTGTTACAATAAGACAGAATACGCAAATGGGAATGATGATTCAACAATACACTTGTCAGCATTGTGGTGGAGAAGGAAAAGAAATTAAAGAAAAATGCAATTCCTGTAAAGGACAAGGGATGATTTCGAATAGTGATGAAGTAGAATTTGATATTCCAGCCGGTGCAGTAGAAGGAATAAATTTAAACATTAATAACGTTGGAAACGAAGCAAGAGGCGGAGGGAATAACGGAAGTCTTATTATTGAAATAACAGAGATTGAACATCCTATTTTTAAAAGAGAAGGCAATAATATTTTAACTGATGTTTTTATTAGTTATTATGATGCTGTGATTGGGAATGATTCTTTAGAAATAAATACTGTTGATGGAAACGTTAAAGTCAAAATAGAGCCAGGAACAGAGTCTGGCAAAATCCTACGTTTAAAAGGTAAAGGAATTCCTAATATAAATAATCCTTCTCAAAGAGGCGATCAAATGGTTTATGTAAATATTTTTGTTCCAAAGACATTAACAGAAGAAGAAAGGAAATCTATTACAGAACTTAAGAATGTTAAATCAGCTGAGCCGGATAGTGAAAAAACACAACATTTAAAAGGTGTTTATTCTCGCATTAGAGAATATGATGAATTGCATTAAAAAATGAAAATCTTAACAGAAATACAGGAAAAATTATTATTAGAACAAGCCTTAATAAAAGAAGCTTTGGACAGATTTAGAGATCTAAAAATTCCTATTGAGCGCTCTGTCATTGTAGAAAAGTGGCGAAAGCCAAATGTATCTGTCCCAGAAGGTACATTATATTATACTATTAATTACATCGAAATGTGTTGGTATAATTCAAACGGAAACCTTCATAGTTTTAATGATATGCCATCTAAAATTTCTTTTAATTCAAGCGTTTGGATAAATGTGGAATGGCATAATAATGGAGAGCCATATCGTAAAAATTTTAAGTTTAATAAAGTTATAGTTCAATCTCATTTTTTAACTAATATTATGGGAATAGAATTTCATTGGTTAAACAAAAGAGGAGAATTACACAGTTTTAATGATATGCCGGGTCTTATTAGTTCAGATGGTATTGTTTGGTATAATAAAGGACGAGCATATAGAAGAACTTATTGTTTAAATACAGAATTACCATGTAGTATAAGTAAAAATGGAGATATGGTTTTTCAAAAAAACAAAGATGATTCACCTGAATACATAAAATACCCATTTTCAAAGAAAAATTATGCCCACGCTATATTAATTGGATTAAGAAATTATGAGAAATATGTTGACTGGCCAATTAGGGCAATGTTGACATTATAAACTTTTATTGATATATTTACAATTATGAAAAAACTATTAGATTTTTTAAACAAATATGGTATTTTAATGCTTCTATCCTTTGGATTTATGACATTCTTAAATACTTGCGGGACGAAATCAGTCAACGAAAGAAATGGACGAAGAATTGATAAACTGGAGAAAGCAATAATAATGACTGATTCAATTCTGTCATTAAAAATTTCTTCTGAGAAGATGGATATTCTTTTAAAGATTAATGCAATAGAAATAGCCAGAGAGGTAGTTTACACTAATAACGCCATAGTTAGGACATCTGAACGTCCGGATGATGTGATAAACAAATACAACATTCAAATAAAAGAACTTCAAGAAAAACTAAAAAATGTCAGATAATAAACAAAAAGCTTCATGGTGGATAGTAATCGCTTTCATGATTGTACCATTTAGTGTTAGTTTGGTAAGTGCACTCCATGTTGTTAGTTTTTTTGAGCTTAGTAATTACAAAGCAATTTCCATAGTTCTTGCTGTTGTTTTTGAGCTTGGGGCACTTTCCTCATTGGCTGGGATAGTTGCCATGGATAAAATAAATAAAGGTACAGTTTGGGCTATTTTTATCCTTTTAACAACGTTTCAAATGATGGGGAATACTTATTATTCCTACGATACCACTACAACAAAAATGATTACTGATTCTAATTTAATTAAGAATTTTACTGAATTGTTTGGGTTTAGCGTATATGATGCAAGTGATATAATATTTGTGAAAAGGATAATTGCAATATTGTCCGGAGCTATATTGCCGATTATATCTTTGTGTTTTCTTGATTTGCTTATGAAATATATTACAAGTTCAAATAAGGAAGAAAAATTAGAAAACAAAATCGAAGAACCAGCAAAATCTATTAAAACAGAAGAGGAACCTGTAAAACCAATCGAAGAACCGGTAAAATTCATTAAAACAGAAGAGATACCTGTAAAATCAATAAAAGAGCCTTCAGAACCAATAAAACCAATAGAAAACACACAAGAAGATGGTTTTAATGAATATGTTAAAACCAAAAAAGAAAAACTTGAAAAAGATTGGATAAATTACTCTGAATTATTAAAAGTTCTCTATAAGGAAGGAACGGCTCAAAATGGTGAAGAACTTCCTTCTTATAAGGATTTTGTTACTATGGTTGATGAAAAAAGATTTGATGATAGTGTTGTGAAAATATTTTTGACGATTTGTAATTACTTATCAATTACCAAAGTAAGCGGTGAACAAAAAATAGCATTAATGTCTTATGAAGATGCCAAAACTAAGTTGGAAGGTTATTTGGCGTTTGGAAATATTTAATCATATGAAAGATTACAAAGGATTAAGGTTAGAAGATTATATTGAAATTACTGGAGATTCTATTATCAATACAATCAATTCCTTTAATCTTGATTTTGACATAAATTCTTTGCAAATAAAAGAATTAATAAAAGAAAAAGCAGAAGAAGTTTTTAGAGAAAAAAAATTAATATCTGATTTATACGATTCTATTAAAAAAAGACCAGCCTTTAAAGAAGATATTATTGATTTTTTGTATAGAGATGCAGTTAGAAAAGTTTTGGTAGAAAAATATAATCATGGATAGTTTACATATTTATCTCGATGATTTCCGGCATCCATATGACGCTTTTAATATTTTAAAAGATACTGACTATCTTAAATTGAAATGGGTTGTAGTTCGCTCTCATGATGAATTTGTTAAAACTATAACAAATTTTTTTTCAGAAGGAAAATGGCCAGCAATTATATCTTTTGATCATGATCTCGATGATGAACACTATACTATCGGAGAAAAGACTGGGTATAAAGAATTTGACTACTCCTTAACAACTATTCCTACAGGATTTCATTCAGCTCAGTGGATAATAGAATTTTGTAAAACAAACAATCTTAATCTCCCGGCATTTAAAGTGCATTCTCAAAGTACTGCAGGAAGAAAAAATATCACTGCTATTTTAGAAGAATTTTCCAATTCTAAAAAATAATCTTAATTGTTAATAAATATATTTTTTAATATTGAAAAATTTATTATTTTTGTCGGGAATTAATTTATTAACCTAAAACCTAAAAAATATGTCACACTACACCGTATTAGTCTTGAATGATAACCCAGAAGAGCAATTAAAACCATTCGATGAAAGTTTAAAAATAGATTTTCAAGATTGTACCGAAGAAGTAAATAAAAGCTGGGAAAAAGATACTATTAGTGAATGGTATGCCGATGTAGATGCAACAATTACAAAAGAAGATTTTGAAATTCTTGAAAAAGAAGGAAAGTTAGAATTGAAGGATTTTCCTCCTGACCCATGTCATAGTTACAAATTTATAACCGGAAATAGAGTAAGAGTGAATTATGAATTTCCAGAAGAAATCTGGAGAAATACAGAACATGCAAGATTTTCAGAAGATATATATGTGAAATTAATCAATGTAATAAAAGATGAAGAATCCAGACCTATTAAAATAATTTTTGCTTCACTTGAAAAAATTGATTCTCCTAAACAAATTTCTATGAAAGAAAAATATGGTTCATTTGAAAAATTTTTGGATGAATATCATGGATACAAAAAAGAAGAAGATGGACGTATGGGTTATTGGAATAATGAAAAAGCAACTTGGGATTGGTATACACTTGGTGGACGTTGGACCGGAATGTTAAAATTAAAAGAAGGAGCTACCGGTAAAACTGGTAAACCAGGATTGCAAACAGAAAAAGCTGATGCTGGATGTGTAGATTCTGCAAGAAAGTGTGATATTGATTTTGTAGAAATGTCAAAGAAAGGCTTAGAAGAAAGTGCTATAACTTATGATAAATTTCTTGAGAAATATGAAAACGATAAGGAATGTAAATCATATCATCCATATTTTGAATATGGAGTAAAAGGAGAAATGGAAGATAAAGTTTTTATTCCGGAAACAAAAGAATCTTATATAAAAAGACATGCAAGTTTTGTGACATTTGCTGTTTTAAAAAATGGAGAATGGTTTGAACGTGGAAGAATGGGCTGGTGGGGAATCGCATCTGATGAAAAATCTAATGAAGTTTGGGATAATGAATTCAACAAATTAATCAGTGAGTTACCGGAAGAAACTTTATTATCAGTGTATGATTGCCATATCTAAACAATGATAACTCTACATTTTCCATATAAACTTGAGAGAAAAGTACTGTTTGAAAAAACAGGAATTAATACTGAAGATGATATTAAACATAATTTCGAAAAAATGAACTCAAAAAATAAAATTGCTATTTTTATATCTTCTATTATAAGTATGTTTTTTGCATACATAACTACAGCATTTTTTGCTTTAAATTATAATTTAATATTTTGGAGCACGCCTTCCAGATTTATGTTTCTTATAATTTCTCTTATAGGAACCGCTCTTACTTATTTTTACTGCAGTTATCAAGTTTCTATGCGGTATGATACTGAAAATAAACGTTATAATGAAATTGAAATAAAATCTTTAACTATAAACTGGTTTAAAAAGTTATTATCCATTTTTGTATTTTATTTTTTTACAGTATTCGGTTTTAGTTTAATTATTATATTTTGTACAATGAGTATAGATATAACAAAGATGAGTGATGGAGAAAGAGCAATAATGGGATTGTTTTTTTATATAGGAACAATAATATTTTGTTTGTTAGCTTATAATAATAATTTGAAATTCATTTTAAAAATAGAACAATGAAAAAAGGTAAATCCTATCTATTCGAAGTTCCAGATGGTAAAAAGCTGGTAGCTCAGTTTGTTAAAACTGAAAATGGTTGTCATGTTTTAAAATTTAGTAAGTGCGATTGGAAGTTTTATTCCAACCGAACAAAGAAAATATCCACATCAAGATTTGAATCTGGTGTTGCTTGTTTTGAAGGGACTGACCATTTGATATTGAAAGAAATAAAATGATAGAAGATGTAAAATATAATTCCGAAGGGAAGTTATCTGTTAATCAAACTCTATTTGGAGACTGCCTTGAGGTTATGAAATTAATTCAGGACAAATCCATAGATTTTATTTTTGCAGACCTTCCCTTCGGTTGAGAAACTACTCAATGTCCATGGGATTCCATAATTGACATTCCTAAATTATGGGAACAATATGAACGTATTATTAAAGATAATGGTTGTATTGCTTTATTTGCTCAGACACCATTTGATAAAGTTCTTGGTGCCAGCAACCTGCCTTTATTGAGATATGAATGGATTTGGGAAAAAACACATGCAACTGGGCATTATAATGCAAAGAAGATGTGTATGAAATCGCATGAAAACATTTTGATATACTATAAGAATCTTCCTACATATAATCCACAAAAAACAACCGGGCATAAACCTGTAAATTCATTTACCAAGAAAATTGATATTGGAAACAAGACAAGAGTTTATGGTAAAGGAAATAAAGAAATTGTTGGTGGAGGAAACACCGACAGATATCCAAGAAGTGTATTGAAATTTTCTTCTGATAAACAAAAAAATAAAAACACAGAATTTATTCATGATACCCAAAAACCATTGGAGTTGTGTAAGTATTTCATTAAGACATATACCAATGAAGGTGATTTAGTTTTGGACAATTGTTCCGGCAGTGGCACAACCGGTTTAGCAAGCAAAGAGCTAAAAAGGAATTGGATAATGATTGAAAATGATGAGAAATTTTATGAAATGAGCAAAAGGAGGACTATCTAATGTCTGAATTATTAGAACAATTAAAAAAGGAACATAATTCAATGTTTGCATCGTTTTTTAAAGAATTTCATTCCGAGCCTTATTGTAGGAAACATCCAAATGTTTTAAAAGTTTCCACAATTGAAAGTGTTGATTATGGTGTTTCTGGAAATGTAACATTTTGTAAACGATGTCCTATTTGTTTAAACACATTTGAAAGAGTAGTTTTAATTGAGAAATATAAGTAAAATTATTGAAAATGTCATTCTGATGCTTTACGTTTTTTTAAGCACTCGTTTATCTTATCAAATTTTGAATTTATTAAATTCATTGTATCTGTAAGTTTGTTCATTTTTAATGTTCTAATTTTATTTTTTGAAGCACGTTTGTAATTTTCTTTAAGCTTCGAATAATCTGTAGTATCTGAAAAGCTAATTTTAAATATTTTAACAGAATCTATTTTTATTGAATCTAAAATTGATAACAAAGCTGAGTCTACCATTTCAAAAGAATGAATTGAGTCTGATTGAAATTTTTGACCACATTTTCTATCGCTTTGTTGAGCGCATGAAAAAATAATAAATAAAATAGATAAGTAAAAAAGGTATTTAATTTTATGCAACATTATTTAGCAGTTATTATGTCGTATATTTTATCGGCTTTTTCATTTAACTTAGAAACCTCCTTCGTTAATTCATTTAAACGATAATCCATAACTTCCGGATTGTATTTACTTAACTTATTTTCAAGTTCTATAACCTTAGCTTGATTATCATCTACTTTGAATTTCATTGTATAGTATATTCCCACCAATGAAGATATATAAATAACTACCATAACAACTGTTTTTAAAGGTACGTTAAGTTTTTCTAAATCGATTGCCATGGTGGTTAATTTATAATAAATATTGCGTTTTTTATTTTTTCTTATATATTTACTTAAAAACTTACAGATATGAAAGAGAAAAAAGAAGAACAAAATGAAGTAAGATTAAACTTCATGGTTTCAAAAGAATTAAGAAAAAACTATAAAAAACATTGTATTAATAATGACATTGACATGTCAAAGAGAATACGAGAGCTTATGGAAATGGATTTAGAAGGGAAGATTTAAGATGTCAAAAAAATTAACAACAGAAGAGTTTATTGAAAGAGCTAAAATTATACATGTAAACAGAATAACTAATGAATCAAAATATGATTACAGTTTAGTTGAATATAAAAATAGCAAAACTAAGATTAAAATAATTTGTAAAGAACATGGTGTTTTTGAGCAAACGCCAAATGATCATTTATCTGGTTGTGGATGTGTTGAATGTTCTGGACTCAAAAAATTAACAACCGAAGAATTTATTGAAAAGTCTAACAAAGTTCATAGTAATATATATGATTATTCATTAGTAGAATATTTTAACAATAATACAAAAGTTAAAATAATATGTAATAATCATGGAGTTTTTGAACAAATTCCAGCAAGTCATTTGGGTGGGCATGGATGTGGTAAGTGTGGCGGAACCGCATTAAGAAACACGATAGAGTTTATTGAAAAATCTATAATTATTTATGGATATACATATAATTATGAGTTAGTTGAATATGTTAATTCTATAATTAAAGTTAAGATAATTTGTAAGAAACATGGTGTTTTTGAGCAATCACCAGATAAACATTTAGCTGGACACCAATGTCCTTTTTGCGGATTTGAAGAAAGTTCCTTAAAAAGAGCTAATACTTCTGAATATTTTATTGAAAAATCGAAAATTATACACATAAATGAAAAAACATGTGAACCAAAATACGATTATTCAAAAGTTAACTACGTTCAAAACAAAACTAAGGTAATAGTAATTTGTCCATTACATGGAGATTTTCAAATAACTCCAAGCTCACATTTGAATGGATATGGATGTAAAAAATGTAATTTTTCAAAAATATCAAAGGGAGAAAAAGGTATAATTGAATTTTTAAAAAAGAATAACATCGAATTTATACATCAACATAAATTTAATGATTGCATAGGAATATCAAATAAATTACCATTTGATTTTTATTTACCAAAATACAATACTTGTATAGAATTTGATGGGAGACAGCATTTTGAATCAGTCAAAAAATTTGGAGGAGAAAAAAATTTTTTGGATATACAAAGAACTGATAACATAAAAAATAAATATTGTTTAAATAACAATATAAAACTTATTAGAATTTCATATTTAAATTTGAAAAATATAAATGAAATTTTAGAGAAAGAATTCAACTGTATTGAGTAATGTTTAGTTTTTAGTTCCTGGTTCTACGCTTAAATGCGAAAGAGTTATTATATTATTTCTCTTTTTAATAAATTCTAATTTATTTAACATCCATTCTAAGGATTTTAAATGAGTGTTTTCTGTTGGTTTTAATAATGCTCTGTGTTGTTCTGTTGATTCCATAATTTCGCCGTCAAAGGTATATTCCTCATTATTTTCATACCAAATTTTTTCTTTTGAGTCATATAAAAATAAAGGGAACTGTTGGCCATAACTTACTGTGATGTAGCTTTTGTCTGGAAAAGATTCACCCCAGCAATGGCTACCTATAAAATTCTCTTTATTGCGAACTTTTTCTAACCCATCCTCATTAGTAAGTCTTTCTTCGTCAATCATCATTTCATCCATTATACCACATTCAAACAAATGTTTTCTTATGGCCTTTCTTATTTTATTTTCGTTAATCATTTTTTTAATTCTTTTAATATTCGTATGTTAACACGTTTCATTATTTCATTTACAATAAAAGATTCAGTAAGTGATTGGTCATCCGGACCTAAATCTTCTATATTTTCAGGTTCTTCTTCTTTTTCTTCTGGTTCTACTTTGAAAAGATATTTATCAGAAGGTATTGATACTTCTTTGCCGGCATTATCAATTATAATAAAATTATCTAATCCTTGAGGTTCAAAAAATTCTTTCGGCTCTATTCTTTGTATTGTATATTCTTTTTTGCTTGAAAGATTTTTATATTCTTCTGGATTTATTTTCATGAGTACAGGAAGATTGGATATTTTAACTTTTTCTCCAACTTGTATTCTTTTTGGAAATGCAATATCTCCTAATGTATCCGAATCAACTCCTTCTTCTTTCTCTGTTTCTAATGGAACCCATTCCCCTTTTGGATCTCCTGTTGCTATGTCAATTCCTGTTTGCTTAAAATATTCTAAAGGATTTTCTTTTTCTCCTTCTTCTCCAACTCCTTGTACTGAAAAAGCGTATTTATTATTGGTGAAATTTACTTTTATTCCTGTTTTGTCTTTAATGTATTTTTGAAAAGAGCCATTTTGAACGTAAAATGTTATAACTTCTTCCATTCTTTTTTTTATTTGTCTCACTGTTCCGGCTGGTTTTCCTAAAATATCAGATATTTCAGATAAAATATGTCCTTGAAATAATAATTTTGCTACTTCTAAAAATGAAGGATTTATACCACCGTGTTTTATATTTGATTGTAAACGACTTATAATAAAATTTTGCATTACATCTGATAATTCTTTTGCAGCTTCTTTTTGAGAAGTGCTTTTTTGTCCTTCTTCTCCAGTGATTCTATCACTTTTTGTTTGGTCAACATCTTCATCTGAATCTCCAAGTGGCTCATCTAATGAGCTTCCTTTTAATCCTCCACTTGATTGACCTAATGCTGTTTTTGCATACTTAGATTGAACTTGTGATTTCGCTCTTGAAGTAGCATTAAATATTATATTAGAAGGAAGTTGTCCTCCTCTACTTGGATTAAAGTTTTCTAAAGAATAATCAAAAGCATCTTCAATAGCACTTGAAACTATTGCTCGTAAATTCTCACCATCAATTGTCTTTCTGCCGGTTTTTTCAACAAAATTATAAATACCAGCATTTTTAGCAACAATTCTTGAAATTAATGAAGGTCTATTTCCTCCACTACCTTTTTCAAAAGAAGTAAATTCATCTGGTTGAACCATTGCTATAAATAATACATCTCTAATATTTTTCTTTTCATTTTCAAGAGTGCTATCATCTTTATATAATGAAGCTAATACTGTTGTAATGAAATTAAACTGTTTAATCTTATGTCCTTCAGACATTTTGTTATAATTGAAATTATTTCCAAGTCTTCCAGTTGTTTTTGCTTTTTCTATTAATTCATATAAATCAACTAATTCATCTTCACTAAAATTTTTTGATAATTCATTAATTTTTGCACTTATATTAGAGAAATCCAAATCCAAATTAGACTCTTCTGGGTTCATCGTATCTACTTGGCCAACGTCTTCTTTGCTGTCTAATTCAGAACTGTCATCAAATTCTTCATCATTAGCAATTTCTTCTTCTTTCAAGATTTTAAAAGTTCTACTTATGATGAACTTTTTTAAACTTTCAAATGTTAATTTTTTGTTTTCCATTTTATTTATTTGTTTTTTTAAATCTTTCTACCATAAGCTCTCTTACAACTTTTCTTATATGATTTTCTGATAATTGTGATGACATTTCATAATTTTTAAGTAAATCATTTAATAAATCTCTATCTTTCTTTATTGCTGGATTCTCTAACCCTTCAAATCCGAAAAACTTTCTTAATCCCAATCTTAAAGAATTTATAAATTCTAATGTTTTGTCTGTTAATGATTTTTTTTCTTCTGCAGACTCTGCTGTTTTATATAGAGCTTGTTTTGTTTCTGGATTAAATAAATTTTGAGGCAATTCTATATTTTTTGCAAAAGCAACTTTAGAAAGTTGATCAATAATTTTTTCTGTATTTCCAACTAATTTCCCACCTGTATCCCATACATAACTAAACGGTACCTCTCTTATTTTTTGATACTTATTTATAAGTCCACTATCCTTGTATGGGAGAGCAATTTTCCCATTTTCTTTTTCTACTTTTCCACCTTTGTGAGTATAAGGATTATAAGCGTTTACTATTTTTGGTGTACCATCTACATTTCTAAAATAAACTGTTCTTGTGTATTTTGGAACCATTCTACCATATTGCAACATAAGTCTTAGTGCTTCGATTAAAGCATCTTTGTATTTCGTACCTAATTCTTGTGGTAGTGCCGATGTTTTTGAAGTTGATTTAACATATCTATTAGAAAGATTTATTTCTTTTCCAGCATCATCAAGTATAGTGTATATATAAACCGTATTCCCGTTTTTATCGTTTTTGCCTGTTGCTTCTTTTTTTGTTACTGTGTATTCTTTTTTCGAATTAAGATTTTGAAATATTTCTGGACTTTTTGTTTTCTCCGGGTCTAATAATTCATTAACCCTTTCTAATCTAACTTTCTCTCCAATTTTTAAATCAGTACTTAACATTTCAATAGAAATTTCATCAAGAATGTTATCAATTTCAGTTTTTGCTAAACGCATTGCTTCGCTAACAGGAACTCCTTCATACATGGCTTTTTCAGCTATGGAGCCTTCTCCTGGTTCGTATATTGCTTTAGTTAAATCCTCCGGCTTGTCCTTTGAAACGCTTTTATAAAATTCATTTGGATTTTTCAGAAATCTAGCACTTAGAGGAGAAATTTTTCCATCTTCTTCTTTTGCTCCAAAAAGCCCTATAGCATCCATTGCATCCTTAAATGTATATCTGAAAAAGGGTTTTTTTACTATTTCACCATCTTTAGTTTTAACTTTAAATGTGAATGGACTAATTGTAACTTCATAATTTCCTTCAATAGCTTTTTCAGGATTTAATTTAGAATCAACAACAAGAGGAGCAGTTTCTGCAACAAGTCTTCGTTCAACCTCTGTTCTATCCAATACGTAGTCACTTATGCTTCTTAATTGGTCAATTACTTTATGTTTAACAACTTGAATAAACCAAGCTCCATAATTATTATATTTTTCCTGAGAATATTGTTTTTCTTTTGTTTGGTCTATAGCATGGTTTATACCATTTTCTGCAAATACAATGAATTGACTATCCTTTGGATTTTTTTTCCTTTTAAGTGTTTGTGCAAGTATTGGTATTACAGCTTTTCCATAAAAATCTCTAATAATATGTTCAGCATTAGCTATTACTAAATTTTTATATGGCCAGTTACCTAATAAAATCTCTTCTATATCAATATTTTCATCACCATTTGCTGGTAATGGCCTACCTGATAACATTCTTTGTAAAAATTCAAGTTGTTGTTTTCCTAAATCTGAAATCCCAACTAATTTTTTGCCATTTTCTTCAAATGTATGATAGCTAATTATGTTTTTATCTTTTATTTTTGGTTGCCATTTTGCTGATTGTACATTACCACCTTCTTGTCCAAATGTAACGGCGCTTCTTTTTGTTTTTTTATCTTTTTCTATAATTGCATCAATTTCTTCTTGGCTCATTCCAGCTTTTTTAAGACGACTAATTTCAGCTGGACTAATAATTGGAGTTACTAATCTTCCATATTCTCTTGAAGCTCCTGGTAGTTTTTGTATAGGCTTCTTTTCGATAACAGTTCCTTCTACACCACCTTCTTCTTCTGGCCTTGCACCAAGTGTTTTTGGTTTGTATTCTCCTGAAAGTTTTAAATTCGCAGCTTCATATTGATTTATATTATTCAATACCATGGATGCTTTCATGTCTTTCGTCAGTACTCCTTCGGATTTCCCTTTTATTTCTAAAGCTCTTCCTTCATCACCCATTAAATCTCCAATATCTCCAAAAATATCATCATCATCTTCTTTTAAAAGTTTTTTTGGCTCTGTTTTTTTTGAGTTTATAATGGTAGAATCGCTTTCATTAATGGTGTTTTGTGAAACTCCAGCTAATTTTGACATTCTTTGCAACTCATGAAGAAGATTTTCGTTTAATAAGGTCATAGCATTAGTTTTACAACTAAATAGATAGAAAAAGATAAAAAACTTGATAAAATTTTTTGGAATTAATAAAAAAATTTATAGATTTGCAGTGATTAAAAACAAACAAAAAAATAAAATTAAAACATGGTAATGAAACAACATTCATTTTTGGTAGATATCGGCAAAACTATGGTCGATACAAATAAAATAAGCTCAGAAGGAAAAGACAGTCAAAGAATGTACTGCCATTGCGGTAATAAAAAAGAGCTAAAAAGTAAAGCGAGAAGATTGCTTGTAAAAAAACACGACACTACTGTTGAAGACAAGCATAGTATTGAAACAATTAAATGTGATAAGTGCGGAAGCGTTTATGACAGTAAAAATCGTTTATTTCTTATTATTCCAGATGAAGATGAAATTTATAAAGTTTCATTTTTAGTAGAAGAAAAAGGAAAAACAATAACTCTTTTAAGACAAAAAACATTTGTTAGATACGATTCTTCTACTGATAAATTAAATGATAATATTGTCAGAACCGATTCAATTAAATTTGATAGAAGCAAAAACAAAACTGAAATTTTCTTAGAAAAGCCATTACTTGATAAAATATCAGTAAATAATAAGCAGAATGATGTGAATAACATTACGGAAGAAGTAGGTCTTTCAAAAATAGGAAGATTAGAACATTTTTTCCAATTTTATGATTTTGCTTCTTATGGTGGTCTTATAAATATATTCAATTTTTTTAACAAAATTGATGTTGTAGTAACTGACCTTGACGATATTAAGAAATTGATTCCTCAAATAAGTTATGCTTATAATAATCATGATGTTTTTGAAAAAACAGATGAAATAACCGGAGAGTCAATAACTTATAATAAAGTTGATAGCGGTTTTGGAGACGGAAAAAAAGAAGAGAAAAAATTAAATATAGGTGGGTATTTATCCAGATATGTTGAATTGTCTAAAATTTTTCTTTGTGTATCTGACTTCCAGAGTATTTCAACAATATTACTTACTAAAGGACAAGTGTTTTTTAAAGAATTTATCCACAGTAAAAACATTTTATCTTCTCAAGTTTATGAATTGTTTGAAGCAACATCTCCTACTAAAATATTGGAAATTTCTATGAATTGCGATATTAACGGTATGTTAAAAGGAAGTGGAGATAATGATACTAAGGAAGTTGCTAAAAAAGTCGTTAAAATATCAAAAACCATAGAAGATAGTCCTAACTATTTAAAGGTTAGTCCTTTGATTTATAAACACATAAGCACTCCACAGGATATGGAAATTTTGCTTAGTATATATCGTAAAAAATATATTTCCAAAACTGATATTGAAACTTTGTTTCAAAGTTATGATACTGAGCGTATTTATAAATTCTACAGAAATTTAGAAAAACAAAGAATTCAAGATAATGCCAGTTTTACAATCAAAAACATTAAACACATCTTAGATAGAAATATAGATGATGTTGTAAAAGGTGGCAATTCTGATTATTTGCATTTGTATACAGATACTATTAACTCAATGAGGCTGTTGGAGCTTTCTGATAATTATATTTATCGTATTAAAAGTAATGTCGAGTTAAAAACTATACATGATGACCTTGCAGCGAGATATGGAGCTATTAAAGATGCTAAAAAAGCAGAATTTTATAAAAAAGCAGCTAAGGAATTGTCAAACATAAATACAATTGTTGGCGATGTTGAATTGACAGTTATTCCAACTCTTGAGGACTTAAATAAAGAAGGTATGCTTATGAATCATTGTATTTATACATACCTTGATCGAATTGTTAATAGAGATTATATGGCTGTCCATGTACAACATATAATTTCAAATGAAAGAGCAACTTTGGGTTTATATCGTAAAAATGGAGGCCTTGAATTTGATCAGTTAAAAGGTTATCGTAACTCAAGAGCCTCAAGAGAGTTAATTGAAGGAGTACTGGAGTTTATACAAATTAACAAAATACAATCTTCTTCCAGAAACAGTGATTTAACACCTTCTGCCGGAAGCATAACCAGAATGCATGATTATTTAAGTGACGAAGAAGTCATGAAAATAAGAAAAGAAAGAGAAAAAAAGGAAAATATTGAGATGGAAAAAGCAAAATCAGAAGGAAAAGAGTATGTTCCTAAGTATTCAAAGTCACATCAAAAAAATAAAAAAGGATTTTTTGGATTATTTGCTTAAAATTATATAAAAATGGAAAAACAAGAAGTAATAGAGTTGATGAAATCAAGTAAAAATTCCAAAGAATGGAATGAAAACTGCGATAAAGTTAAAAAAGATAATAATAATGATTATCCATCTTGGTGGTATTTTGAAATTATCTTATCTGGATTATGTGATAACACATTGGGATCGGGCTCGTCTAAAATGAAAATATCATCTATAGGCGAATCTTAAAAAGAATTTTGAAAAATAATTTTGGAAGTTAATTTTATTTATTATATTTGTACAACTATTCATAAACAATTTAAAAACCAAAAAAATGGCATCAGTAAACAAAGTAATTTTAGTAGGAAGAGTTGGAGCTAATCCGGAACTCAAAAACTTCGAAGGAGGAAGTAAAGTGGTAAATTTTGCTATAGCAACGTCTGAAAATTTCAAAGACAAAGCTGGAGTAAAACAACAAAAAACAGAATGGCACAATATTGTTGCCTGGGCTGAAAAAGCTGAATTAATTTCTAAATATGTATCAAAAGGAAGTTTGGTTTATATTGAAGGAAAACTGCAGACCCGTAGTTGGGATGATAAAGATGGTGTTAAAAGATATACCACAGAAGTTAATGCATTCACTATTGAATTTCTTGACTCTAAAAAATCTGAAGATGGAGAAACTTCTACAAAAACAGAGGCTCCGACAAAAACAGTAACACCTGTAAATGTAAAAACAGCTGGAAAAACAACAGCAACAGCAGCCACCGTAACAACTGGAAGTGATTCAGACGACGATCTTCCTTTCTAACTTTTTGATTTTCAATTAATTAAGAGGGAGCAATTATTTAGCTCCCTTTTTTAATTTTACATAATTATTGATATGAACAAAGAACATTTTCAAATACTTTTGGAAGATTTATATGAAAAATATAATCACACCAAAAAATCAGATGTACCAAATTTGGTCGAAAAATATAACGGTCAAGAATTTGATGCTATAAAAACATTTTATTTTAAGTATAACTTTAAGTCGAACGCTAACTATGATCAAAAGGCCGGAACTGACGAATATATAAAAAATTTAATAGTAAATTATTCAAATGGTAAAAGACCAATAAAAGATAATTTAAATCCTCCAAATCCAGAAGAAGAAAGTTTATCTGCTATTAAAAAAGGAACAGAACAAGCCAATGTTGAAATAAATAATGTTTCTGAAACAAAAAAAGAGGAACTATTAAAGCTGGCCGACGAAAAGATAAAATCATTAGTAATCATAATTCAAGACAAGGAAAAGAAATTGGAAGACATGATTCAACGAATGGATGCTATGATTCAGGAAAAGGCACAAAAGATAGAAGATAAGATAAAAAGAATAAGTGAAGAGTCTTTAGAATTGTTGACTTTAAATAAAAATTCAAAAGTTGAAGATGAAGAGCATGTTGAAATAAGAATAAACTTAGATTACGCCGAAACAGATATTGAACTACCGAAAGAAGTTAGAACAATGGCTACCGGAACCAGGTTTCTAATGCTTGACCAAAATAAAAAAATGCTGGCTTTTGAAATAAAAGATATTTTTTGCGACTATGTTTCAATTACTGGTAAATTCATAAAAGAAATAAACATTCAAAGAATCTAAAATGAAACCCTATAAGTCGATTTCAAAATGTGATAGATATGAGGGAGCGTCATCAGAATTCAATAATATTCATATAAATGAAGAATCTATTTTTGGAATTGTTAAAATCAATGAAAGCTTTATTTCAACAATTATACAAGATAATGACTGTAATGTAATTGTTTCCGAAACACAAATTGATAGTTTTCTATGTGTTTTTTTTAAAAATAGGATTGTTTTAACTGAAAAGATAAGAAGTAATAATAGATTTGTCACATTAATTGAGAAAAAGTATTGGGTAAGAACAGAGCTTGATGAAATGGAAGGAATTTATTTTTTTATTTTTCGACATGTTGAATTTGACTTCGTGACAATGAGCAACTCAACAGAAATATTAATTCCATTTTTTGAAAGGGGTTAATACTTTTTCAATTTTAGTTTAAATAGTATTGTCTTCTCAGAAACATCAACTTTATCTACTTCATAAAGGTTTTCTGTAAACTCTTTCCTTATATCATCCCAAATAGCATCAAATCCTCTTTGTTTAAGCTCTATGTTAGTAATTTCAACAATTGCTGCTTTATTACTTCTATCAATAATCTTCATAACATTAATTTATTATAAATAGCTACAAACATATTGAAATGAAATATTTTAATTGCATAATTCACACATTGCAACATTTAAGCTCTTAATCCGTTTAATATTAAAAAGAGCAAACAAATATGGAAACTGTAATTAAAAGTCAAAAAGTTAAAGAGGTAAAATTGAGTAATGAACCTACTTTAAAAACTGGTAATGAAAAATTTGATAACTGGTTATCAAATAAAGGTGGATTAGTAAAAGGTAGTTCTATTCTTTTGAGTGGAACATCAGGAGCTGGCAAGACTAGTTTAATGCTCAACCTAATGAGTGTAATGTCAAATACTGTTATTTCTATGTATGAAAGGGAGGTGAGCTTAAATTCAGTTTGTGAGCAAACATCAAATGTGAAACCGAAACATAGTAATGCTTATATTGCTGACAAAAAAACTCATCCTCATTTTAATGATTATATCAAAGAATTAAATACTTTAAAACCAGAAATAGTTATTCTTGATTCAATTCAGGCAGTAGCTATGGAGGATTTTACTGAATTATCTGAAGAAGATGCGTTAAATCATATTAGTAAAATTTTAAGAACATGGGCAGAGGAAAATAATGCTGTTGTTTTTATTATTTCGCATAATACTAAAGCTGGTGACTACAAAGGAGCGGCTTGTCTTAAACAGCTTATTGATATTCATATGATTATGAATTTTGATAAAAAAACAAATGAAAGAACAATTACCTTCTCAAAAAACAGAAAAGGAGCCGTTGACTCTATGTTTTATATTTTCACAAATTCTGGTATAGAATTCTTTACCACAGAAGAATGGGAATTAAGAACAGAAAAAAGAGATTTTAGAGAAAGTTTTATTAACTTTGCTAATAAATATGTTTCTAACATTAATTCTAATACTAAAGCCGGAGATAAATTCTTAGAAGAATATAATAAAGAAGTTAAGAAAATTAACAAATCCAATGACGGTAATGAAATCTGTCTTAATTTATTGAATTTATTAATGGAGCTTTCGGATAAACATGAGAATATTTAAGGGTGTAGTTTTTAATTTTAATAACTATATTTGCTACAATATAACAAAATTATGAACATTCACGCACTAATTGAAACTTCACACATTCTTGGTCGAGACCACGGGTTCTGGGAAAAAGAAAAAGACTTAAGAGAAGAAATGTTATACATATTTTCTAATTTAGGAGATATTGCTAAAGCATTTAAAAAAGGACGAAGAGCTGATTGGAATTCTTATGAAAAGGATTTACTTAGTTTAGAAAGTTATCCAGACGTTCAAAATATAAATCTTGAAAAAAGAGCAATATATAAAGAATGTATTAAAGATACTTTTGAAGACGAAATAGCTAATGTCATCCTTAGAATAACCGATTTGATTGGTGGCAAAAAAATTGATATAATTTCTGCACATCCTTGGATTGAGCCATTTGAAAACTCTGAATTAAATCATTTTTTTGTTAATGTAAGACCCAGAGAGGAATTCAATAAAAATGTTGCTCACTGGTTAAATGAAGCTTTGTCGATGTGTTTATTTTCTTCTGACAAAGATGAAGATTATGGGCTTTCTCATATTTTATTTCATTTAGGCTCACTTATTGAGTTTTACAATATTGACATAGAAAGACATTTAGCTAAAAAAATAGAATACAACCGGTTGAGACCCTCCCTTTATAAATCTTAAATATGTCAAATGCTATTTTGAAAGAAAAGCAAGAAAAAGTTAAGGATACACCATGGACAAACCTTGGGATAAAGGTGGACTTGTGTTCATTTTTGACGAGAAAAGTGTTGTTTGAGAAATACATTTCTCAAAAAGCCAAGGAAACAGAAATGAAAGAATTTTTTATTTCGAAAATTGATGGGTGTGAATTATATACAAACTCAGAGTACAAAGATTACATATTTTACATTAAAAATATCAATGGAAATAATGAGATTTTAATGGAAAAATATGAAAAAAACAAGACGTTTTATATAAAATATACCAACTTTTGGTCAGTTTTTGAGAGCTTGTACCTACTTGAATACTCTGAGATTCAATCATTTACACAGATTACCCTTGAAGATGGTCTAAAATCTAACGGTTATAAAACTTCCATTGTTGCCGAAGAGTTTGGTTACCAGCCTTGAAGATGGTCTAAAATCTAACGGTTATAAAACAATACCAGGGAAATATACCACTGCCAACTTCCTTGAAGATGGTCTAAAATCTAACGGTTATAAAACATGGAGCAATGGCGAAACAAACCAAATTATACCTTGAAGATGGTCTAAAATCTAACGGTTATAAAACTATTATAACATTTCCTGTAAAAGACGTTTGTATGTTATTTTTTGTTAAAAAATATTGCAATTAATATTATAACAGGAATCCATTTCCAAAAAATATATGATTCTGTTTTAATTTCTATTATTCTGCAACAAAAAACACTTCCTAAATAAGAAGCAATAAGATAAGTTAAAATAATATTCTCATTCATCGTTTTAGATTTAGAAATTGAATTCCACCGGTACACCTGGAAATTTGCTTAATTGTAAAAGAAGCGTTGCAGCTTTGTTTCTTAATCCTAAATCGGTTTTACGACATTCTATTTTGACACACCACTCTGTTAGTGTTACTGAAATTTCTCCACCACCATATATTTCAGTATAACCTTTTTCTGTTTTAGATTTTCTTTTTTTCAGTTTATCTAAATAGAAAAAAGCTTCTTTTAGTTGAATTTTTTGGTCTTTATATTTTTGACTTCCATCATCAATTATTTGTAAAAGTTTTTTATTAGTAGGATTTTCCATTCTTCCAGATTTATCATATGTACTATAGTCGATACCGGCTATTTTTGTTTTAGTATCTTCGTGTTTAAAAATACTAATATCAACAGAATGTGGCTCCGGAAGAAGTTTTAATATCTTCTCAATAATTTCTTTTCTGATTTTTGGGACAGTTTTCACCATAATGTTATAATTTAAATATTTATTCTTTCTTTTTGAATTTAGTGAATTTTTTCTTCTTCGGTGAATTTTTAGATTCTTTAATAATTTCTTCACAATCTTTTAAAGTTAAAGTATCAGCTTCTTTTCCTAGAGGAATTTTATGGTTGCCTGTCTTAGATTTTATGTACGCTCCGAATTTACCATTAAGTACGCTTATGCCTTCTTTTTTAAATTCTTTAATGGTATTACTACTCTTTGCTGCACTTTTCTCTTCAAAGATTTCTATTGCACGTTTTAAAGATATTGTGGAAGGGTCTTCTTCTTTAGAAATTGAACTGTAGATTTGACCGACTTTGACGTATGGGCCGAAGCGTCCTATTGCAATTGAAACGTCTTCACCTTTATGTTTACCCATATTTCTTGGCCATATAAGAAGTTCTAATGCCTCTTCTATAGTGATGTTTTCTATTGTTTGTCCTTCTTTTAATTTGGCGAATTTTGGCTTTTCTTCATCACTTTTTTTGTCAACACTCTCTCCCATTTGTATCATTGGTCCGAATTTACCTAAACGAGCGTAGATTATTTTGCCTGTTTTTGGGTCTTTGCCAATTTCTCTTATTCCGGCTTTTCCTTCTTCGCCTGCAGCTTCTTTTAATGTCTTGCTGAATGGTTCATAAAACTCTCCAATCATCTGTTGCCACTCTTTATTTCCTTCTGCTATCTCATCAAGTTTTTCTTCAGTCTCTGCAGTAAATTTATAATCCATGATGTCCGGGAAATGTTTTTTTAGATAGTCAACTACCACTCCGGCAACTTCTGTTGGAACTAATTTTCCTTTTTCTCCTCCAAATTTATCTATTACTTCACTTTCTTCTATTTTATTGTTTGTTGATGATAGAGTTAATGTTTGGATTTTACGTTCCTTTGGTTCAATATCTTTTTTTTCAACGTATCCACGGTCTTGGATTGTTTGGATTATCGTAGCGTAGGTTGATGGCCTGCCAATTTGAAGCTCCTCCATGGATTTAACAAGTCCAGGTTCATTAAATCTTGGTACTGGTTTTGAAAATGATTGTGATGAAACTAATTCTTTATAATAAAGTTTATCACCTTTTTCTAAAGGTGGAAGGATTTTAGAATCACTATCTTCATTTTCATTATCTTCTTTATTATCATCTGTGTCGTTGTATACTTTTAAAAACCCATCAAATTTTATAATTGTCCCTTTAGTTACAAATTGTTCTTTTATGTTTTGTGTGCCAATAGTAATTTTTGTAAGTTCTGTAACTGCATCACTCATTTGTGAAGCCAAAGCTCTTTTATATATTAAATCATAAAGTCTAACTTCATCAGAAGAGCCAGATATTGTTTCTTGTTCGAAATGAGAACAACGGATTCCTTCATGAGCTTCCTGACTTCCTTTGTTTTTGTTCTTATATTGCTTGTTGCATAAATATTTATCTCCGTATTTTGATTTTATTTGTGTGGAAATCTCTTTAATAGAATCTTCTGAAAGCATTACAGAATCAGTTCTGTGATAAGAAATAAACCCCTTGGAAAAAAGCGATTGAGCAGTATCCATACATCTTTTAACGCTAAATCCTAATTTATTTCCAGCAGTTTGTTGTAATGTACTTGTTGTAAATGGTGCTGAAGCTGTACGTTTTCCAATTTTTGTTTCTTTATTGTTAACTATAAATTCTTTTCCAATACATTCATTTAAAAATTTATGTGCAGTTTGCTTATCTTTAAATCTTTTATCTAAAATAGATTTTATTGAAACTCTTTTTTTTGTTTCAAAAGCTCCAGTAGTTTTAAAATCTACATCCGATTCAAAAGATTTTATTTCCCTTTCTTTTTCAACTATCAGTCTAACGGAGCTACTTTGCACCCTTCCAGCACTTAAATTAGGGGCTACTTTTTTCCAGAGCAACCCACTTAAATCAAACCCTACAATTCTATCCAAAACACGTCTTGCTTGTTGAGAATTAGTTAAATTTTTATCAATTATTCCAGGATTATCTATTGCGTTTTTTACTGCTGTTTTTGTTATCTCATTAAATACAGCACGTTTAGTTGTTTCTAATGGAAGGTCTAAAGTTATAGCCACTGAATGAGCTATAAATGAGCCTTCTCGGTCTAAGTCAGAAGCAAGAATAAATTCGTATCCATTTTTCTTAAATTCTTTTAATGTTTTAACAACATCTTTCTTGCTTTCAGATACAATGTAATGTGGTTCAAAATTATTTTTTTTATCCACTCCTTTTGCACCTTTATCTAATTCCAAGATATGTCCCACCGAAGCTATACAATCATAATTATGATATCCTATTTCTTTTAATATCTCTTTTATCTTTTTTATTTTTGATGGAGACTCTACCACCATAACGTATTTCTGATTATCGGAACCTATTTTTTTCTTTGCCATTTTACAAATGTAATACATTTTATTAGAATGTAAAATTTTTTATACTATTTATAATTATAAGTAATACTTTACAATATAATAATAATGTTTTATAATTACCAAAACACTAAAAATGGCTACGAAAACTAAAACATTCACATTACCAGAAGAAATTTTGGAAAAACTTGCTTCATATAGCGAGGAAAGCTTAATTCCTCAATCGGCATTAATTGCAAAGTTATTAAAAGAATTTTTTGAAAAAGAAAATAAAAAATGAGTGGGAAAGCTATAAGTATTGAAAAATTTATTTTTAATGCAAAACAAATTCATGGAGAAAGGTACGATTATTCAAAATTTGAATATGTTAATTCCTCAGTAAAATCCACAATTATATGTGAGAAACATGGCGAATTTTTACAATCTCCAAGAAATCACATGAAAGGATATAATTGTAAGAAATGTATGTACGAAGGAGAAAGAACATTACCAAGTAAACATACTTTAGAATCATTTATTATTAAATCAAATGAAGTTCATGATAATAAATACGATTATTCAAAAGTGGTATATAAAAATAATAAACAACCAATTATTATAATTTGTCCAGAGCATGGAGAATTTAATCAAAGACCTGATAGTCATTTAAGTGGAAGGGGTTGTATTTATTGTTCAGGAACGTATCAATATGCAAAAGAAGATTTTATAAAAAAATCTAATGAAAAACATAATAATAAATACGATTATTCTGAAGTTTTATACACAAAAAATGATAATAAAGTAACAATAATTTGTAATAAACATGGAAAGTTCAGTCAATTAGCCAAAGACCATTTAAGAGGACGCGGATGTGACATATGTAGTGGTGGATATGTTGGAACTAAAGAAATATTTTTGGCAAAATCTTTTGAAGTTCATGGAAATACTTATAATTATGATAATGTAAAATATGTAAATAACCAAACAAAAGTAGATATAATTTGTAATAAACATGGTATTTTCAAACAAAGGCCAGCAATGCATTTATTTGGAAATGGTTGTCCAAAGTGTTCAAATTTTTCAAAAGGAGAAATTAAAATTACTAAAATTTTAGAAGAAAAAAATATAATATTTACATATCAAAAAACTTTTGATGATTGTAAAAATGTTTTTAAATTACCTTTCGATTTTTATTTACCAGATTATAATACTTGTGTAGAATTTGATGGAGCTCAACATTTTAAAGCTTTTAAATACTTTGGTGGTGAAAAAACATTTAAAGCAAGGCAACTAAACGACCAAATAAAAAACGAATACTGCAAAAACAATAACATTCCATTATTAAGAATTCCTTACTGGGACTTTAAGAACATTGAGACTATATTGACTGATTATTTAAAGTCAATCCTTATCAACTCTAATTAAATTAAAAGAATCCCATAATGACGGTAATCCTACTCTATCATTTGTAGTAAACCATAATATTGTTACTTCGTTCCATTCTTTATCACAGGAAAATACAGTCCCTAAACTTTCTTTAAATTCACGCCAATAATAATAAGGCTCTATAATTTTAGTATTTATTCTAACGGTATCACCTTTTTTAAAATAATAACTTTTTTCTATAAGTACTATACGTTTTAGTACTGAAATTTCATCGTGATTAATTTTTTTCATTATTTTTTAACAACCGAATCACCAACAACCGGTTTTGAATATATTTCATAACTATTCCCGGTTAGCCCTTTTATTTTTTTAAAATATTCTTTTTCAATGCTTTTAACTCTATCTGAATATCCTACTGTTTCTGAATAATTTTTTTCGATATAATCATAATATTGTTCTTTTGTTTTTAAATCTCTCAGGTAACAACAAGAAAATAAAACATAATCAACAACAGATTGTCTCCAGGAATTATAAACACCGTAACCGTTTTGCGTTTTTATCTGTAGTGTAGCTCGTGAACTTACTGTCCTCATTCCAAAAATGTTGTTATTTTCAAAAAACAATTTACTGCTGAAGTTTCCACTTTCTAATCTTGCTTGAGAATAAATTATCTCTGGAAATGGCACATTAAGCTCATTAAGAAAAAGTATTAATTTTTCTTCACTAAATTTATCTCCATTTTTTATTATCAACATTTTTTCTTTATCACTATATTTATTCATCATTTCAAGCTCCGTTTCTTTTGTAATAATACCCCCAGATACGAATGCTATAATTAAGCAAAATAAAACAATCATAGTAAAAAATCCATGTGTTCTTTTAAATTGAAGTTCATTTTCATCAAAATAAAATAGTTTTGATTTGCTAATAAATGATAATAAAAAGTTCTTGTTTTTCATATGTTATTTTTTAAAAAAAGTTAAAATACTAATTGTTATAACTATTAACGCTATTATCACATTAAACAATCGTTGTTTTCTAAAGGTTTTATAACCTTGCGGACCACCACCTATTATTATCGTTCTTGGATAATGCCACTCGTACCAGAAATCGTTCCAAATGCGTTTAAAACGAGAATTTTTCATATTTTTTGGTTTAATTAATAATCGCCTATCCATCCACAACAAGAGCAAGATTCAACGATAAAACTCATTTTTACATTACATTGGCCTCTACACTCTTCTGGATGTTCACCGTTTTTCCAAGTATTTTTTACTTCTTCTAATTTTGAATAATGAAAAGGATTATCACGCTTTTCAATTAACACCACTCTTGTTCTAATATCAAAACCACCGTCTTCCATATTTAATCTAAATGTCTAACATCTTTTTATCTCTAATTATCTTATTCCTAATAGAATTTATTCTTTCTTTAACTTCAATTACTTTCTCCATCATAACAGTTCTTGTATTTTCAGCCATATAAGCACATTTATAACAAGCATCTTTGGTTTCTATCGGTGTTCTGAAAATAAAAACACTACGATTATTTAATGTTTCAGAAAACCACATAACACTTTTCTCACAATAAACACATTTAAAATTTGCTATTCCCATTTTTAATCTAAATGTCTTTTGTCTTTATGCGAAGCTTTTTTATGATTATTATGAGTCCATAGTCGCGCAAAAGGGCTTGAAAAGTAGTTATTATATCTCATTGTGTCATCAATACATAAATCTATTTTATGCTCAGCACAATAATCACCTTTAGTTCTATCCCATAGAATTTCATCTTGTTGCTTATCGCCAGTATCAATCCATGGGTCATCAGGTGTGCTATAACGCATTGGAGTACCAATAGAAAGATGATAATCAGTAATACTAAAATGATGAGTATATTTTATACCATATTTTTCAAGCTGGTCTTCTACTTTTTTGCTCCATTTTGATCCGGTAAGAATGTGAATTTCATGTTTGTTTTCTACTAACAATTTAGAAATAACAGAAAATAATTCCGGTAAACTATCAACCACGCCATGTATATCAAAAGCTAATTTCATGTTTTTGCTATTTTAAAATTTTCTTCTCCATTTATCAATTGATTCTCCAACATAACTTCCATTACCTGTTTTTTCTCCATCTTCGTCATGATAAATATTACCTCCACCAAACGTATAATGATTACCGCTATCTTTAAATTTTTTTGTTTTAGTTTTTATTCCAAAAAACTTTTCTAAGAAATTTGGCTCAAAAGTTACTAAGTATACCCATTTTTCTCTCTCGATTTTTGTTATTTTCATTGTGTTTAAATTTTTGGTAACAGTTTAAAAATTGTTTCACCTTTGTATTCGCGTTTCATTTCTAAGATACAGGTTTGAACTCTACTTCCTTTGAATGTACTTCTTGGCAAGTGAGTAATTGATTTCAATCCAAAATTCATGATGTCTTGTGTTCTCTTTTCTCCATTTATAATAGCTAAATAAGGCATCAAAGCTATGATATTATTAGTCATTTCCATGCATTTATAAAGTATTTTATAACCTTCAGACATTGGAGTAAATGGAGGGTTCATTACGATGTAGTCGAATTTATTTAATATCAAAGTGTTGAAGTTATCCGGAGCTATTACATTGCCAAAAGGTTGTAATGCTCTTACTAAATTTCCTTTTCCTGGAGTTGGTTCCAAAATAGAACCGGCATTCTCTGGAAGAAATGATGTCATGTATTTACAAATGTTTTCAGGTGTTTGAAAATGGTTTTCCCAGTCTTTAAACGGCTTTTCTTGTTCCATAGTTATTTTTTATTTTCCATGAATTTAACAAAACCTTCCATATCATCACAACTTTGTTCAATTGCTATTTCTTGTTCTTGTTTATATTGGATTTTGCGTTTTAAACATTTTTTACAATCAACTAAATCCCAATCATCTTCTAAATTTTCAGATTCTATTCCACATATAGCATCGCTCCAGTATGTAGTGTTGTCACTTTCATTGGCATGACTTTCTATTTCTGCAAAATGAATTTTCATATTTAAAATTTCTTTTTAAGAATTAACTTAATGTGCGTATTTTCTTTTAATGTAATCCCAAACTCCTTTTTAATAGACTTAGCTATAAACGGCAAAATATAATGCTCATAAAAATCAAAAGAATAATCGTTTGTTGGTATCCGGCTTAGCATATCCTCTAATGTGATTGGCATGTAGTTTTCTCGTAATTCCCGGAACCAGTTTTTATTATAACGATATTTTAAAAGATAATGCAATAAGTTTTTGTGATTAGAAATGGAGCCCCAAACAGATTCAAATTCAGCTATGTGCTGGTCGTTAGTATTGTATACTTTTTCAACATCCTTTAATGAGGATTCATGATTTACGTTTTTACTAACAAGCATATCTCTGATTATAATATAATCAAAGCCAGTATTAAAAATATTATCCCAAAATTCCTTAACGCTTTCTTCATTTCCATAGGAATATACTTCATGAATAACAGATGAAAGAGTTATGGCGGTTTCTATTCCTTTTTTTTGACAATCTTCTACTATGGATTTTATTCTATTCCAATGACAAGTAAATATTGGTCTACTTTTGCCTTCCCAAATATCGCTATTATCAGCTATGTCTATCATTTCTTGTGATACGTCATAACCTACAAGTTTTATATCCGGACGTAAGTTTTTAATGAATTTTAGCATGGTACCATCAGCGCACCCGAAATCAACTATTAATTTAGCGTCAATTCGTTCTATAAAGAAAAGCTTATCCACCATGGATTTTGCCATTTCTTTCCTGTAAATTGAAATATCTGTTATTGTGTGTTCCATAATTAACCGAAAGTAATAATTCCTTGTGGATGATTGGTGAAAAATGTTTTAATTCCATTCATAACCATTTCTTTTCTATCTTCATCTAAGTGAAAATCAAAATGTTTTCCCTCTTTGTCGGTATAACCAGTTTTCATAAATTCAACCATTTCATCATAAGAATGGATTATATCATCTGGATAACCGCCTATTCTTGGCTCATCTGAATAAGATTCTAACACGTTATTTTTATCAAAAAACGTATCATATTTGTAATAGCTCGTTCCGTTTTCTTTATTATATTTTTCAACAGAAAAATTTCTAATATCCTTGTATAGAATCCAGTTTTCGTTTCTATTACATTCTGTTTCAAATGTTGCTAATTCACAAACCGGCTCTTCTAATTCGTTATCAATTGCCCATTGATACATTTTTCTGTGTCCAGCTGAAATATACTCTGTTTTATTTAGCCATTCCTGAGCTAAGTTAATTATTTTTTTCTTATCAGTTTCATAAGGAGCTGAAAACCAAGTATGACATCCCATAATATTAATGTTTTATAAATTAAACGAAAAAGTTTATTGTTTGTTATATTTATAATTTTAACAAATGTAGGGAGGAAAATTTGAATTAAAAACACCTCCCTACAATGATTATCCTACTTTAGGTTTAAATTTGTCTAAAATAGACAGAATGCTTTTTCCTTCATCTGTTTGCTTTAATCCCTCAATCATTCCATTTAGTTGAGAAGCTCCTTTAGCGGTAAATAAGTCTGACAATTTACCTATACCAGAATGTACATCACCGCTATTGATTAAAAGTTTTAAATCAGCTTTCGATAAAGCAGTTGCTATTGATTCGTATTGAGTAACACCAATTACTTGGCTAACTTCAACCTCTTTAATCTTTATCAAATATTCTTGATAAGGTTTGTTTTCACCAATCTCTTTCGCCAGTGTTGTTTGAGCTGTTACACCTGCTAATTCCATTGCTTTCTTAGATTCTGCCATAGAAATACCTTTAGCTTGAATAACAAAAGCTTCAGCCTCACCGAAAGTTTTTTCACCCTCTGCCAATTTCTTTTTGGCTTCCAGTTGAGCAGAAGCATCAGTTTCTACTCTAAATTTATTGGCTTCTGCTGAAATTTCCATTTTTCTCTTATCTTGTTCAGCTAAGATAATGGCATTCTCCTTATTGATTTCAGCTTGTTTGATTTGATTTACTTTAATAACTTCCATCTGTTGCTCGGCTGTCAATCTTTCTGATTTTGCAATCTCTGAAACTGCTTGTTGATTAGCAATACCTGATTGTTTGTCTGATTCTGCTTGTGCTATACCAATTGCTTGTTTGGATTTAGCTTGTGCCTCTCCGGACATCTTTTCTGTATCAGCTTTTGTTATATCAATTTCTTTTTGTGCTTCAAGTTCCGCTTGTTGAGCAAACTTTCTATTTTTAGCAACTTCTGTTCTTGATTCCATATCAATTGCAGAAATTCTTTTTGCCATTATCTGATGAATAACATTTGAGCCATCAGCATCTCTCACATCCATCAACTCGATATTTTTTATTGGCTCAACGCCCCAATTTTGCAAATCGGTTTTTACATTTTCAGTAAACTTATCTCCAAAAATAGAACGCTCTTCCATTATTTCTTCCAATTTTGATTTTGCCAATATAGAACGGACAGCACCTTGAACAACATTTTCTAATTGCTTTCTCATTTCATCAAATGATTCTACTTTCTCTGCGGCTTTATTAGTATCTGCTATATGAAAGAACGCTTTAACATCAACCACAAAAGGTACTCGGTCTTTATCATAAGCAGAATACTTTAATAAATCAATATCAAAATTTGATACAGGCAATTCTCGCTTAATAACACCTATTTTTGGTAGCCATCCAGGAAATTCATAATAGACATTAGATTCTTTTCCCACTCCGTATGAAACTGTTTTATTTCCCCTTTGAACAATATGAACTACATTTGTAGGAACAATTCTTCGTAGAGAGAAAACATAAATAGAAATAGCAATCAATATTATTGAAGGAATACCATAGATTAAAATTATTTGTTGCATTTTGTTTGTTTTTAATTGTTTAATTAATAAATTATTTATTTTTCCACGCTATTTTTTCAATTTAAATCTTCTTTCGTGTTTTGTGGTAAACTTGATGCATGAAAATAAACTGCCACTAACATTAGATAAATAAAAACTGGTGGTGGTCTAATTTGTGTAAATATTTGTTGTGTTTTGAAAGTCATATCTTCATCAAGTTTTGTGGTTAATCACTCTTTTTACTAACAAGTTCTAAATCGTTTTCATGGTGCCATACTTGGCAATTTCTTTTATCTGACTTCTCTCCATAAACCAAGTACCCTTCGCCTTGCTTCCAATATTCCACTTTGTTTACTATATAAGTTTCCTTACCAACATTCTTCGCTCCGTCTTTATTGTGTTCTGTTTCAGAAAATGCATCATTTATTGAAATCACTGTATCTCCAACACTAAAACGGCATGAAACATTACTTTTTAACTCATCAATTTGTCTTTTTAATTCTCTAATAACCTGTGCAACAGCATAATCGTTAACCCATTTTGGGTCTTCTATGAATGTTAATATAACAGACTCGCATCTATTTAAATCATACAACATGCCTCCGGCTGGTTGTTTAACAAATTCTTTTAATGGCATTGCTTGAATACCATCAAATGTTGCTGTTACTATGTTTCCATTTTTGTATTCTGATAATACTAAATCTTTAATGTTCTCAGCCGGAACACGTCCGTCAAAAACAACTATCATACTATCTTTTGTCCCACTTTGTGTTTTTCCTTTTGAATTTAATGGTAAATAGAATTTTCCAGTTTCATCTATTTTGCCGAACTTAATTCTTCCTTTTATAAATTCAATTTTGGTTGCATTTGGTTTAATGTATTCTTGGAATAATTTCGTTGAAGTTGAAACAGGGAGCAGGAAAACACAAACTTTGCCTTTTTTCATTTCTTCGATTCCTTTTTTAATAAATTTCTCTTTTAATTTTTGACTATAAGGAGGATTAATGAAGTTTGAATTACCCCATTCAATTTTTAATCCATCAACTGTAATTTCGTTTTCACTGTAAGGACATGGATCAAAATCAAAATTAAATCTACTGTTTAACTCTTCGTAAAACTCTGGTGGAGTAGCATAATTATCATCATTGTTTATGTGTATCTTTTTCATTTTTTGATATCAATTATTAGAAACGTTAATTTACCCCAAACAAACTAGCCAAATCAAACATGCTGTATTTTTTACTTCTTTGTTGGAACACGAATTTCACAATTCTTTTTTGTGAATTAGTTAAGTCTGAAAATTTGCTTCCACCTTTATCATTTTCTAAATCCTGGCATCTCCATTTATAGTTTGCTGACATTTTCTTAAAATGAATAGCAACATTTCCAACTTCTACTTTTTGATGGAAATCTAAACTATTCCACCAAATATCCACTTTACGTTTTTTAGTCTTAAGTGCTGGATATTGGTCATAATTTTTACCTTTACCCTTATTTAGTTTGTGCAAAGCTAATATTGCTGCTGGAAGCACTGATATATTTGTCATTATTATAAATTAATAACCGTAATAAAACATTATATTATTTTTCCAATCAAAACTTTTATAAATTCTAACAAGCTCAAAAATTGAATATTCGTATTTCCAGCTTGTTGTAATCTCATCTCCTTCATCCAAATTATAAGGAGTTAAATGTGTCCACTCTATTGCATTTCCTCTTACCCAGTTAAATAATTCTTCAGCTTTTTTCTGAGGTATGTTGCTGATGTTTTCATCTGTGATTCCGGAAATTAATTCCGTATATAAGAATTTCATTTTTTCATTATTGTGCTCAATTATATGTTTTAGGAAATCTTTACCAACAATATAAAAATCTTGTTCGGCTGTGAAATTCTCTTGTAAATCTTTATTCATAAAGAATGGTTTATAAAACTTTTCATCACCAAATTCACAATATTTTCCAAATCCATATAACTCCTTTTCAGCCATATCACAAACTCCAACACAACCATCTTCTATGTCTTCGTTTTTATATTCATAAAGCTCTTTCTTTGTGAAGTCTTTAATTTTGTCATACTCTTCCTTTGTGATAGAAGCAATGTAGTTTCGATAGCCCATTTTATTTATTTTCTATTTCTGAAATTTGTAGATTTATGTATTTTAATTTGTCTTCCAAAATGCTTTTGTTCTTACGTAAATAATCGATATAATCAGTATCATCTTTTTTGTATATTAAAAAAAATTCATCATTTATTTTATGAAACAAGGAAGCATAAATTTTATCTGAATAAATTAAATCTTCATGTTTTTTTAATTGAACACAAACGTTTGCATGATTCCTGTTGACTGCCTTTCCTAATGTTTCTACCTTTGAATTTGGAAAATTCATTTTTAAAATTTTCACAACGACCCTTCTTGTGTTGGCGAGTTCCCTGGTTTTAATGTTTGATAGAAAGTATTCCAAAGGAATATCTAATTTTTCGTCCACAATTCTATAAAGTAACTCTTTACATTGTTCGAAATCTAATTGATCTTTTTTTGTCATCATATTATTGTTGTTATATTATATCATGTCCCATCCACAAATTTTCCCATCTGGACCACAATAAACTAATTCCAACTGCGGAGGGATATGTTTACCAGTATAAGCATTTGTTGTTGAATATTTATAAATATCTTCGCTTGTTATTTCTGTAAGAATTGTATTTTCCCCTTTACTTTCAACTTTAAATCCCCACATTTCTCTTATCATTTTTTTATCATCTATTTTCTGATTCATATTACATACAAGTATGACAATGACAGAATTTGAAGTAGTTAAATAATTTAATATTGTTGTTTTAAAGTTTAAAGATAATCTTAAAAATTCAGATACTTCATCATATGGAATAAATTTATATCTTCCATTTTTTTGTTTTTTTACAAGCCACCTTCCATTAATTTGTTCTCCATTACTATTGTAAGCTGAATAAACAATACTTGATAAATATTTTGTTCTTTTACGAATATTTTTCATTAATAAATTAACTCCTGTACGGTCGATATTTTTGTTTATTTTATAATTGCTAAAAATTTTATCCATGATTGAGAATGTTAATATTTTCGTTTTCAATAAATGATATTGCCGGAGCTGTTTCTTCTTCCTCTTTGAATTTCCAAACGTACCAATAAGACTTTTTCTGAGCCCCTTTACAACATCTAAGAATTGCGCTCTTATCAAATCCAAGCTCATTATTTATTTGAGAAGCAGAATCCCATTCTTTAATTAATTCACCAGAATCATCATATTGACAGATTTTTTTTCTATCGTATTTTCCTATAGTAATTCTATTATAGACTTTTGGCATTATTTTCTACTTTTTTAAAATCTCATAACCAAATCTCCAGAATACAACAATTAATGCAAATATAGGAAATAAAAGTATAAAACAATATTGTGATATTGTTAATATGCTGGTTACAACAAAAAATAATAACAAAAAGCGTATTGGCTCTAATAAATTATTATACCACTCATTTGATTTTATTATCCAGTTTTTCATGAGATTTATTTTTTAGGACTACTAACAAATACTAAACCATTCCGGGACATCATTCTTCTTAAAATTATAGCCTGTGCTTTCCAATCTTCTAATTGTGGCACATCTTTCATGGTTATCCAATCTACAGAGGCTCCTAATTCAACTGGGTTTTTTGTTGTTTTTTCTCCTTGTAAAAGTTTATCAACCTCTACTGAAAATAAATGGCAAAATTGATTACTTTGTGTTGATACCATTACTTTCCCATGATAATCTATGGATTCAATTTTCACATCAAATCCGGACTCTTCTATGGTTTCGTCTTTCACTAATGTTCTTAAGTCGGCATGATATTTTTCATCATCTATTGAGCCTCCAAAAGCACTGGTTAAATGTCTTCCTAAAGGGTCTTTGTACTCGTGAATTAATCCTATTCGTCGTTCATCAGAAGCGTTTATAGCAATTAATATAAAAGCAACAGAATCTACTCCTTTTCGTTCTGAATAAATGAATCCACCGGCTCTTTTCACCTTCAAAAAAGGATTATCAAATAATAACTCATGTTGATGTTCTATTTCCGGAGCGTGTTTTATTGAGTTGATGTCTATTACTATATCTTCTGATTCTATTTTCTCTTGTGGTTTTTCTCCGCCAAATGTTAAATTATCAGAGCCCCAAGTTGAGGATGATTTATCTTTTACTTCGTCTAAATTTTCCATGTTGCAAATATAATAAATTATTTTTTAGTTTTTGATTTTTTTACGATTTTGATTTTTTTCTCAAATAAAACTTCTCTTGTTATGATTGGAGTTATTTTGTACATTTCACCTAAAAGAGTTTTTATTACTTTCACTTCCTCTTGAGATTGATATGCTTTATTAGTAAGCTCTCTTGAAAGATAAAATAAAAAAGCATTTTCATATACAACACCGTCAAACATTTTATTAAAATCTTCAAAAAGAACAACTTCATTAATTAGCTCTACTGTGCCAGCTAATCCAAAGTTTAAATTTTCACAAATAGATATTTGTCCATCTGACCTTATATTGAATATTAAAATTTGAATATTGTTCCCTTTATCATCTTTTATTGTTTGTAAATTTTGAAATGGAAATTCCAAGCTTAAATGATTAAAAAAACAAAGTGATTGCTGTGGATTTATATGAATATGTGAATATAGCATTCCCATCTCTTGTAAGCTTGACATTATGCTTGGTATGACGTTCTCTCTTAATACCATGAACATTTCTTGGAATAACGTTATTTTCTTGCTCATTATTTTATTTTTTCTAATAATACTTTTCTTGTTTCTATATTATTTAAATCCATATTTGGACTAAGACCTAAAATTTTCTTTATAGCTCCAACGCTACAATTTTCTGGTACTTCATGATTTTCAATCTCCTGTAAAGCACACATTCCAAGTTTTAAAACATAAGAATTATTAAGTATTCTACAAAGCTCATTTATTGCTGTATTTTTGTTGTCAAAATTAAAATCTAATGTTTCTGGTTCTACTCTTTGTAAATGTTCTAACATTATGTGACCAAGGGACGCCCTTACTCTTATTTTGGAAACAGTACAACGTTCAAAAAATCCATCCTTATTTATTGCAACATAAAAATAAATTTCATATCCATCGGTATTCAAACGTATATTTTCTTTAAGAAGAAAAAAATTTGGATTCCATTGATCTTTTTCAGGTGATAAAAGTCTATAATAACCAATTAATTTAGGAATAAATTCATTAAACAATTTTTCTAAAATTAATCTTTTTACAGTTTCTGAATCCATTTTTAATAAAATTTGAATTTTTCAACTAAAACTTCTCTTGTTATTATTGGATTCCTTGAAGTTTCCTTAAAGGTTTCTAATGACCATTCACCAGAAATTCCAATAATTTTTAGTCCTGTTATTTCTTCGGGATAATATACGCCGGACATTTTCCCCCAAAATGCTTCTTTTTTAATAACTTCGCTTATTTGTACTTTTGTTCCTTTATGAAAAATTATTCTTCCAGATTCACTGAATATTTCATCTTTAATAGTAACTACATCACCGCATGCTATGTCCATTTAAATGTTTTTTATGACGTAAAATAAGCTTATAATAATTCCTAACGCTTCAAATAAAACAAATAAAAAATTAAATAAAAAACTGCTTATATTAATAGTTTCTAGCGTTATGCTGTTTGCCATGCCAACGTAGCCTGAAACAAGTCCAAGTGAACAACAAATTATTCCTATTATCCCAAGTGTAAATTGTCTAGTTTCTTTATTCATATTTTTATTTATTTTGATATTGTCATTAAAAGTTCTAAAATATTATGGACAGCTTCTGAATTGCTTTTGCAGTTCTCATCTGTAAACCAGGCATTTTTACCATCATCTTCACCGCGACCTCCAATAGCAGAACTCATAGTTTTTATATGAGAAGAAACTAAAAGTCCACCATCTCCTTTGCAATTAACTTCGAAATGACCTAATTTGGATTTTATAATGTAAATTATATCATCATTATCTGATGTTGATTTTAATTCAATACTAATATTTGATTTAGTTTTCATATTAATTTTTTTTTATTGGCACATTATATCTTTCCTTAAACCAGCCAATTGGAATATCAACTCCATCTTTTGTGGCTTTATCTTGTATGTCGTCCCAAATATCTTCTGGCTCTACAATTACAGCATACTTTTTAAAACCTCCTCTATTACAGTGAATTCCTTCCGGCTCTATGTATACTTCCTCAATCTCAAATTCCACTTCTTTGCCTTCTGGGTTTAGTGTTAAACTATCCATGTCTGTTTCATCTGGATGCAGTGGTAATAGTTCTACTATTTCTGAACATGTTCTTCCTGGCATTCCATGGAAACATGGATCTTTTATCCAATGTTTTATTACCCAGACATTTCCTATTTTAGTTAGTGTTCCTTTCATGATTGTTATTTTTTAATTGTTCTAAATACCCAGTATCTTCTGTTTGTGGATTTCTTGATGACATAGCAACTGCTAAAACATCACATTTTTCATTTTCCTCATGTCCATTATGTCCTTTTACCCATGAAAATTCAATATTTGGAAAACTCCTATACAAATTTAGGAGCCGAATGAAAAGGTCAGCATTAGTCCTTTTATAAAATCCTTCTCTTTCCCAGTTATATATCCATCCTTTATCAAAAGAATCTATAACATACTTTGAATCCGAATAAATTATAACTTTTTTATCTTTTGTTTTAATTGCTTCTAAACCAATTATAACTGCCATAAGCTCCATTCTGTTGTTTGTTGTAAGCTTATATCCGGAACTTAATTCTTTTTTATTTCCTTTATATTCAAGTATGCAAGCACAGCCTCCATAACCAGGATTTTTTAGGCAACTTCCGTCTGTGTATAAGTTTATTATTTCCATTGTATTTAATTAAACGAAGATAATAAAATTTTGTTATTAATTGTTTGAAATGTAAGAAAAATATGTTTTATTTACAGAATCAATAAATTAATAGTGTAAATGAAAAAAACCAAAATTGTATTAATGAGTGATAGTCACTCAAAGCACAATGGAATATATATACTTAAACAAGGAGAGAAATTTGATGATGAATATGTAAAAGAATACATTATCTCTGGAGTTTATTTACCTGCAGAAGCCGACGTAATTATATGTTCAGGAGATATTTCTATGAGTGGAAGCGAAAATGAGATTGATAATTTTTTAGCATGGTATTCAAAACTTCCATATACTCATAAGATTTTAGTTCCAGGAAATCATGACCGACTTTTTGAACAAAAAAGAAGCATAGCTCAAGAATTATTAAAAAAATATCCAAATATTATTTATCTTGAAAGTCAAGGCGTTACTATTGATGGAATTAAATTTTACGGAGAACCAGTTCAACCTACTTTTGGATATAATTGGGCGTTTAATGTTGATAGAGGAGAAAAGATAAAAAGATATTGGGATGCTATACCTGATGACGTTGAATTCTTAATACTTCATGGACCACCTTATTCTATTTTAGATTCTACTATTAGAGGAGAACAGGTTGGATGTAAAGATTTACTAAAAAGGATATATGAATTGAAAAATTTGAAGCTTGTAAGTTTTGGACACATTCACGAGCATGCCGGATATAAATTCATAGATGGAGTTCATTTTGTGAATGCATCTGTTTTAAATCTTAGATATGAAATTCAAAATAAACCTATGATTTTTGAAATTGATGAAAATAAAAATATAACAAGAATTGAATAATGCAAAAATTTTCTATTATAAACACCAAAACAGCATTAAAGTACAAAAATTTTCTATTATAACTCTCTTTTTTTGGCTCTTTCTTGAAAATCTCGAGCTTTAATTTTTTCTGCTATTATTTCTGATCTTGGTATAATTTGTACGGTTAATGATTTTATTTCCTTACCATGTTTGTGCCATCTTAAATAACATACTCTATTAAATATTGATCTTTCTATACAAGAAGGGAAGCCGTTAAAACTATGTAATTCATCATTCCTATCATTCCAACGAATTGCCCAATAACTAACAACTGGCTCTTTGAATTTTTCAATTAAGACTCCATGTAAAGTTGGTATATCAATATTTAAATTGGTGTATAAATTTTCGCTATTCTTATTCATTTGCTAATAGTTCTAACTTTTTGAATTCTGAACTTAAAAAACGTTTGATAATATCAAAATCTTTTTCGAAATTTTTAGAATTTCCACTATTATATTTTTTCATTAAAATTTTCACTTCACCTACTGATTTTAAACAAATAGATAAAACTGAAAGGTACCAATGTATAAACTCAGGAATTTTTAAATTTTTTGATTTTTCTGAATAATTACAGTCAAATATTGATGCTACATTAAGTGCGTCACTGTTGTTTTTTTCTCCAAAGTTATGAAATACAAACGAGGAATTAGATTCATCTTTTGGGGAAATTATAAAAAAAATTATTTTTTTACTTGTTTCGTTTATTGCAATCATCATATAATAGTCCATATAAATAACATCTGTCCATCCTGCGTCATTTACTATATCTAAAAACAATTCAGCGCTTTTGTTTCTCTTTTCGAAAAGGACAAATCTATGATAAGGTTGATTAATTACATATTGATTTAAATGCTCGGTCATTTTAAAAACCTAATAGTTCACCCATTTGAAATTCTATAATATCAAAGAACCCTTTTGGCTGTTTACTGATTCTTCCATATTCAAGTATATCAATTCTTTCGCCATTAAATATACTATGATAGCCCTCAATATAATTATTTTTGAGTTGAATTAAAAAATCATTAAACTCATATTCGTTTACGGTTCCAATTTTTTCTCCATCAGGATTGTATAAATCAACTGTTGGAGGAGTTATTCTATTTATTTTCATAATCTTTTTCTTTGAAATTAAATGGTTCATTTATTTTTTCAATAATAACAAAACGTTTATTTGCCGGATTTGGACTAAAATAATCTTGTATGCGATACATTCCGGCTTGTTTATAGTATTGTTTGGTAAATCGGAGTTGTGGTTTTTCAAAACCAAAAAACCGTCCTTGATTATCTAAGATGTGTATAAAATCATGATTTTTGTCTGACCTGATTTCATATAATTTATTTCTCGTAAAAGCATTTCCTTTATACGTTGATTTGTAAAGAGTTTTTATACATCTTAATTTAATCATTTAGTTGCTTTAATTTAAAATTAAATGGTTCACTTGTTTTTTCGAAAATAACAAATCTTTTATTAGCTGGATTCGGATTAAAATATTTAAATACATAATGAAAATAAGAGCCGGAAATTTTGCTAAAACTTATTTCTCTTCCTCTATTATCTAAAAGTTCAATAAAATGTCCATCTTGATATGTGATTTTATAATTTTTACCCAATGTAAAAGATTTATAATCTACTTCATAAAGCCGTTTTATACACTCTAATTTAATCATTTAAATCGAATAATTTTATAAACTTTTTTAAATTAGATGTTCTACATTTCTTCTCAAAAATAACGAAGCGTTTATTTGATTCAAAGAAGTCATCTACCCAACAACAAAAACCTTCTGGATCATATTCTAATGCGAAAATATAAGGTTGACCGTTATTATTTAATATAGAAATAGTATATTCTTCAATTGAATGTATTGTATAGCTTGTACCTATTTCAAAAGCTGTTTTTGAAAAACCTGTTCCGCATGTGATATAGTTTTTTATACATCTTAATTTAAGCATTCTTATCGTATGATTAAGAATTTAGATTAATAAAATCCCAAATTCCACTTTCGTTATTTCTGCCGTAAACACATTGTATCGCTTCTTCAAAAATATAATGTTCGCCATCTTTCAGTCGCTTATTTTCGGGGTCTTGTTTGCTGTCCAAATATTGCTCACATAATTTTATCAACGAGCTAAAATCAGGATTAGCACTTAGCTTCGGTCTTGTGCCTCTAATTTCTTTGTAAGTTTCGGGTGCATCAGAATAAATTGTTTTTAGCAATCCCGATTTTTCCAATGTGTCGAACTCTTTTTCTGTTAGTTCTCTAAGTGATTTTACTTTTTCCATTTGTTTGATTCTTAATTTATGAATTTTTTAATTATCCCTTAAATTGTCGGACGCGACAAGTAATAGAAACAAACGCTATACACCTGTTTCAATTCCACATTCTCTTACATTTCTAATGTCAACGTTTTTTTCTCCATCATTTAAAATTAACTGTGAATATTTCACACCAAATATAATCCCATATCTCACAAAATATGTTCCTCTGTGTGGTTCTACATAATCAACATAACATATTTTTTTGCCAATATTCGCTTTTATATTTTCTTTTGTTAGCTGAAATGGTTCATAGCCCTTTTCACATTTTTCGTTTTCAAAATCAAGTAATTTTCCCATAACTATGTTTGTTTTCATTATTTAAACGAAAAACATGTTAAAATGTTTAAATCTTCTCGATTAATACAATTCTCTCAATCTTAGTAAATTCAAAAAACTGATTTCTGAATTTTTCTTGAGCTTTTTCAAATTCTTCTCTTGTTATTTCTTTTTTAAAAAAACATAGAGTGCATTATCTAAGAATTCTTTATGATCTTTATAAAATTTTGATGCACATTTTGTATTATCTATTTTAAAATAATCAATAATGCCATAATTGCAATAATCATCAAACGCATCTTCTTCAATTCCGGATTTTTTGCAGTACGAATAGGTTATTGCGTTAACGTTGTCATTTTTCCAAAATTTACCAACAAACATTTTATCAAAATTATCTCTTACGAATTTGTTTTTTTTATTTTGTAATTCTGAACGCTTAGTTTCAAGTTCAAAAATTTCATTTTTTAAACTGTCATATGTTTTTTTTATATCCATAATTGCTATTCCTCGTTTATTGTGCAGACAATGAAAGCATGCTTCCATTTATTTTTACAAAAATCGCTGTCTCTGTAATTTTTTGCTTTTTCGTATGTGTTTAATCCTTGTGTTATTTGCTCCCAGTTATCTTCGTTATTTCTTGCAACTACGAAAAATAAACAAGGCATAACAACACGCCAAGAAGTAGAGCCTTCTGCTTCATTAGAAATATTTGTGGCTGTATTATCTTTTATCATAATATAATTGGTCGCTTTTTTGGATAAAACTTCTTAGCCTCTTTCATGTATGCATCTATGATTTCTTGTTCAATAACACTGTCTTTAACGTTAAACAAATACAATAACTGTTCAGTAGCTTGTGATACTGTTATTTTCATGTCATTTAGTTCTGTGCAAATATTTCTTATTTTTTCTTCCATATCGATACTTGTTTTTAATTACCATTTTTTTCTATTAAAACTTCTCTTGTTGGTGAAAACTCAGGTCTATCTCTACATTCTGCACACAATACATAAACCCAACCATTATCTATATACTCAACATTATTATTGCTTCCACAATCCATACAAGTGTTAGCACATTCTTTTACTGCTTCTGTAATTATATCATCAATTTCTTTACCAAAGTATCCATAAATTCTTAATGAGCCATATTTTTCTTTAATATCTTGTATTATTTGACTGCCTGTGAGTTTGTTTCTTAGGTTGTATGCCCACCAAAATTTAATACGGACAACGGAGCCTCCGGTGGCCAAAAAATGGATGGCTCTCATAATAAATCGCGGCATCCACCACTGTTTCCACATTACTTTTTCTATTCTTACCAAGTGTTTCTCTACTACTGGTTTCCAATGTCTGGGCACACCTGCGTAACTATTTCCTATGTGACGATATTTTTTGCTAAATTCCATGACGCAAATAAAACAAAAAACCCCCTAAAAAGCAAATTTTAGGAGGAGAAATATAATTATATTAAAATAAGTTATCTACAAATTTTGTGGCCAGTTCCATTATTAAGTGAATATGGAATGTTTTTACAACTATGACTATCATTGCAAACTAATTTACCTAAAAATTCGGTACCAGATTTAGTAACAATAACTTTATAGCCCCATTCGCTTTTTAACTTTTGACCAACAAAAATTGGTTTTCCATTATCATCCTTGTAACCGGTAAATTCTTTTTTCATTTTTTCATAGTTTTAATAAATTCAGCAATATCCATAACAATCATGCAACATAATGTTATTACTAAAAAGTGAATTACATTTTTATCTGTTAGCCAGTCTTTTCTTGTAGCATCAGCTATTGCTGTTAATCCTAAAAATATTGCTGTTCTCATTTTGTATTTTAATAAAATAAACTTTTATATTACGTCAATATAAACTACAGTTTTTGCGATGTGATATTCTTGATCAAGTAAAGAAGTGTTGACATCATCGCTTATCATTTTGTTTGTGAAATACAATTTTCTTCCTGACAGTTTTTTCTCATCAAAAAGTTCAGCCGGTAATTGAGCCAAAACTTCTTCGATGCTTGGTTTATAAAATCCATAATATCCAAAATTATGAAGAGTTATGAACATACCAACTTTATCAGCTACTTTTTTACAATACCAACCTCCATTTTCTGCAGGTCTATCTCTTTTAGAAAGTCCATCATGACTTATTAAACCAACGTTTTTACCTTTTTTAGCATCCCATGAAAAAGAATAATTTATTGGGTTGCCTATATTTTTTATTAAAAAAATTTCATTTTCTTCCACCACACAAGGAAAAATAAGTGTCATTCTCTTGGATAGTTCTAATTTATCGATTTTAGGAATTCTTTCTTTGCTATAGTCGAATTTATGTAATTTTGTCATGATAATGTATTTTTGGTTTAACTAAATTCAATATTTTCATCTAATGAATATGCGAGCAAGCATCCTTCTCTGAATTGTTTTGCTTTATTGTAATTGCTAAAAGAATATTCATTTTCTGGATGTTCAATTTCTTCTTTGCTCATATTTTTCAATACTTCTTCAATGCCTTCTGCTATTTGTTTACATTCATCCGGAGTTAAAATTCCTTCACAATCTGAGTGATTAAACAATGGCATTAGTTTATGGTCAATAGAAGTTAGCTTTTTGGTGGCACTTTCATTTCTATATCCGATATAATCATTAAGATTTATTTCGATTTTCTCAGCGAGCCATCGTCTAAAATTATTAAAGCTGCTGTATGGTCCGTGCCATGCGTTGTGTGATGTATCCAATCCCATTTGTTTTACTTTTTTAAACTTTGTTCTTTTAGATTTTCTCTGAGCGTAGTTAAAATTTCTCCTAACCAATTTGTCCCGTTCCATTTTTCTTCAGGAATATTTTTTGCATCAGTTTCAGAAAGCCCAATTCCCCAAATTTTATCAAACGGACTTGCTTCAGTTAATTTTGTGTTGCCGGTAGCCATTAAAGCTTTCAATAAAGTCGGATTTTGAGTGAATTTTGCGTAATTCCCATCATAAACAAATTGTTTACAATTTTCTTCCCAAATGTTCTTATCAAATCCTTTTACTTTTCTACCAAAATCTTTGCAATCTCTTGGGTGTTTTGCTTTTAAAATATCTTCTGCTGTGTCTGCATCTCCAAATAACATAGCTTTCTTCCACATCATATGCATTTCTGTGTTCTTAAATTTAACTCCGTCAATTGTGAATTCGGCGTGGTGCCAGTTAGAAAACGGTGATTCGGTTTTCCAGAAAAAAGTGTATTTTTTGTCTTCCATATTATATTAAACGATAAGATTGTTTGAATGTTGCTAAAATTAATTATTTTTTACGAGATTTCCAACCAAATTCTGTATAAATTTTTTCTTTCCATTCTAAATTAGAACGTAAAATTTCATAGTCTCTTTTGTTCTTTGTCCTGAATTCAAAAAGAGTTTTATGATTTTTTGCAATATTGTAAATTTTTTCAAAAGTCCAAATTTCTTTCAGTAATTTCATATGAGAACAAATTTCTTCAAGCCATTTATTTTTACAAGCATAATCATGTGCTCGTGGATATTTTTGAATAAATTCTGTTCTGCTTTCACATTGAAGAGCTACATTTATACAATTTTCTTTAATATTCCAATAGCCATTTGGTTTTTTACGTCTAACCATGTGTTTACAACAATCATCTCCCCAGTTATTTCTTATGACGGCACTATATGCAGAATTATTTTTTATTTTAAATTCAGAACGAGATTCGTATTTTTTAGCTTCTTCTGTACATTTTTCTTTTGTCCATTTTCTTGGAGCACTTCCAAGGGAACCAGTTTTTGCTATATTTAAAATAACATATCCTTCTTTTTCATATTTTTCTTTAAAAACACCTTCCTGTATTGAGGCATTTTCGTTATCCAAATAATCTGTTAATTTTATAAATTTTGGTTTTAACTCTGTTCTATTAATGTGTTTATAAACAATGCATCTATTATCAGTTAAATGTTCATCAAATCTTTTATTTGGATTTCCAGTTAAACCAACATAAATATGATTATCTGCAAAAACAGCTACATAAATAAGTCTTTTATATAAATCTCCAAGAATTTCCATATGTGAACAACATTCTTCAACCCATTTATTTCTATAAACAGAATCATATGCTCCACTGGATTTTTTCGCAAAATCTGTTTTTGTTCTATATTTTAATGCCTCTTCTAAACATTTTTCTTTTGTCCAATATCCGTTTGGTTTCTTTTTAGTAATCATATGTTTACAAATATCATTTAACCAATTGTTTTTTAAAGATTTATCATAAGCTCCATTTGAACCTCTTTCAAAATTGCTTCTTGAGCTGTATTTTAATGCTTCTTTCTCACAATTTTCTTTTGTCCAATAACCCATTGGTTTTCTTTCTTTATTTTTCATTTTTTCCAATGTATTGCAATATTAACCATTCTATTAATTGTGATTTATTAATAGCTCTTTCTTCACAAAAATTATCAAACTCCTTTCTAAGTTCACTAGATAATGTTAGTGGAAATTGTACTCTTTTATCTGTTTTCATATTATTTGTTATTTAATACTAAATAGGTACTAAAAAAGTAAAACTCACATATTGTTAGAAATATGTTCTTTAATAAGTTTTTCTATTAATTTAGATTTGTTAATATTATTATCCTCACAAAATTGATTAAATTTATCAATTGTACTTTCTTTAATTGTTGTATTAACTCTTTCGCGTCTTTGTTTTTTTGTTTTCATAATTTAAAATTAACCTATTTGTTTATAAAAAGCAACCCTATTTATTTAAGATGAAAAAAGATAAAAATATATCTCTCTTAATAAAAGAAATTAGAAGCATTTTATTAACTGAGGCTAAAAATACCGATATTATAGTAAATAAAATAGGTCTTCCTTCTGAAATTTCTGAATGGCTCACAAATGATTACAACGAGAAGTTTCAGCTGTGGATAGCAAACAACTTCAAAAAAGAGGCTGTCAAAAGAATTTCTGGAGGCAAAGAAATAGTTGCAAATATTATGATTAAAATGCTAAAAGGAGATAAAACACAATCTTCTTTAAAAATACAACTCAATAGACAAAAATTATATTTTCAAGGAGTTTTTCAATTAGTTGTTACGTGGCTTCAAAATAGAAGAGAAATTTCACCAGAAACTGATGAGATTAATTTAAATACTCTCACATTTGAACTGGCAGTACAAAGAGCAGATATCTGGCACGAAAAAGTACAGAGATTAAAAGCAGAACAAATTACAGATGAAAGTGGGAAAATAATTAAAACATATCCAGACGGATTTTATTGGCTTGATTTACAAACAGGAAATTGTAGAGCTGAAGCTAATGCGATGGGACATTGCGGACAAGCTGGAGCAAGTGGAACATTGTATTCATTTAGAAAAAATCGTCAACCATATCTAACAGGAGAAGTAAATAAAATTAATGGAGTTTTAGTTCAACTAAGAGGAAGGGCAAATACAAAACCAAAAGTAGAATATCACGATAGGATAATGGACTTTTTACTCGAGCCTAAAGTTGGTGTTATTTCTTTTTCGCCAAGTACTTATAGACCTGACGCTAACTTTGAACTTAAGGACTTAAATTTAAATCAAATAATTCAATTATATTCCCAAAAACCAACCCTTTTTTCAGAAAATGAATTATATAAAGTTTTATTGAAATATCCAGATTTCGCTACTCAGGTTAATTTTAGGGTTACTCCATTGCACGAAGACCAAAAAGAAAATTTTAAAAGAAGATATCCAAATATTCAGATTTAATCAATGTTCTAAATTGTTATCATTTACATCTTCTTGGGTTATATTAAGTGCTCTTAATATATAATGTGAGCTAAAAAGTGAATCATTGTTGATTGTGTTTCTTAAATGTTCATTCAAAAATTGCCACACCCCTATATTGAGTTTGCTTGTTTTTTCAATTAATACTTTTCTTGTAAGCGCCTCCGGTTTTTCTTCTTCTACTTTTTCATATTTAGATAAATCATCGAGTAAATTTTTTGAATATAAATCAAATGTTGAAGTGTTAATCCAATCATTTAAAAACTTATCTATTATTTTTTTATTGTGTGGCATTAGCTATTTTTTAAGTAGAATTTTTTGTATTTCAACAAACCAATAATTGATAACTGGGCGTATTATTATAAAATACGCTATTGTGTAAGAAATAAACATCTTAATATCGTACCAGCAAAAATCTATGATTAAAAAATATTGCCAAGAAATCAATCCAACAATTAATAAAATTAAAGAAATTATATATATAATTATGTACTTCATTTTTTTTCGTTTAAAAAATTCAAATTAGGTGTTAGTACATAACCTTTTTTATCGTTTATTTCTGGCGGTATAATCATTTTAGGAGCCGGAAGTGGTTCTTTTTTCTTTTTTTCCTTAAGAAGATAAGGTGCTTTTTCTTTCGCCCACTCAATATATGAAGGATTAGTTTGTTTTACTATCTTATATGTAATCCCTGCGTATTTCCCGATTTTAAACACAAAGTCGTCGCTTATCATATTTTATTGTATTTTAAATAATAATCAGATAAGAATTCTCCACATGAAGATGAAACATCTTTTCCTGGAGGCTTGTAGTATTCTGTTTTAATTTCATTATTTTCAAGAAGGGTTCTAAAATGACCTATTCGTGATAATTCAGCCTTTCTGCTTTCACTTGTTTCTTTCTCGTTAAATCTAAGAAATTTAACAGGTATATCTCTATTTGTTAACATAACAAGAAGAGTACTCAAATCATTATTCGTATCATTTTCATCTTTAATTAGTGTATAATGAATTTCTACTGAATTGCCGGTAACTTGTTTATAAAATTCAAGAGCTGCAATGCTGGCTTTAATATTTAAAGCATTCGGCATTGATTTATTCCTTTGATCATCTTTTGTATAGTGAAGAGAAAGATGCACTTTGAGTGGAATTTTATGAAAATTAACATAACTTGCAAGGGTGAAAATGTTTTTCCATTGACCTTTAGGTAGACTGGTTGCTAAGCCAAATCTAACATTTTCATAATGTCCTTTAAGTAACCTCATACTTTCGGTTACATTATCAATATTAAGAAGAGGCTCGCCAATTCCCATATAAGAAATCAAAAGAGCTCTGTTGTTATCTTTTAATTTTAAATCATCATAAATATAATCAACCGGTTCTGTCATTTCCCAATTACTAAGGTTTCTCAATTTTAGTTTACCTATATAATCTGTTAAGTGACAAAAAGTGCAACCCATAGCGCAAAGCGTTTGACAACTTATACAAATAATATCTTTGCCGGTATTATTATCGATATAAGTTGCTTCTGAAATTAAACCGTCTTTTAATTTAAAAACATACTTAATTGTTTTATCCTGTGTTGATTTAACTTTTTCTAATAATTTCATATTTAATTCGTTTTGTTTTTATAAATTTCTCTCACTAAATCAACATCAAGCACATTTGCACTTAACAATTGTTCATGATTTCCATATCTTGCACCATCAATTATATGTAAATCTCTATCATTTATTTGAGGATTTAAAATTCCGTCCCATCTACCTCCAAGCATTGGTTTATAAGAATAAACTTGCTCCTTAGTGACTTTGGAATCATCCAATAATAATTTTACAACATAGTTGTGTTTATTAGCAATTTTTAGGAGTAACCATTTTAAAATAGTTTTTGATATTGAATTTTTTGAATAATGTATTTTCCAAGCTATCTGAGTCATTGTATAAGATGGGAACAATGCATTACCAACAATTTTTTGCCATTTAGTTTTAACTGGTTTAGGTGTGGAACAAAATTCTTCTTGGCTCAATTCCGGAGAAAACGGCGCTATTAAATAACAAAATTTTTGCCATAATACATTTATGCTCATTAAAGATATTTCAACAATTGGTGACAAAATTTTCGCCCACCATATGCCGGAAACAGCTCTTGACCACAACCATAAATCTAATGTTTGATTATACTTCTCACTGAGTTTCCAATTAACATGAGTAACAAATTCTTTAACTTCACCTTCGGTATGATTAGATGCAATGAGCGTTAAAATTGTATTCAAATAATGGTCTCTTGATAGAGTTTTATCATCATGTGAAGGAAATCTATAGCCTTGGTAATAATAACCATGTTCACTTTCTAGATCTATTTCAACCCAACAACTTTTAATAGCATCCACAAAACGTTTATCTCGATATGTGTAATATGCCTCAAATGTTCTTCCTATTGAATCTCCTTTACCTAAATCACCGGTTGAATCCCACAATTGGTTAATTTGTAGCATCATGTGGTATTCTGGGTCAACAAAATAACAAGTTCCTACGGCATCGAAATTGAAATTATTTGTATTATTACTCATATGATGAATTTTTCTAATAATATGTTAATGTTATCTGTTATGAATTCTTTATCATGAATACTAATTTCAGTATCATCCACAACTTCTTTAATGCAATTTTTAAGAACAATCTTTGGATTAAATAATGAATAAGTGTGTTCTGTTTTTGAAAATACTGAGAAATCCTCAGTTATCAAATCTCTCACACAAATTTCGCTTTCATTCACACCAAGAATTTCAAATGCGTTTCTTTCATTTGTTGTTATTATATTTCCTTTTTTAAATATCATTTTAATTATTTTTTTCTATTAATACTTCTCGAGTTGGTGAAAATATTGGAAGTTCTTCTATTTTGCTTCTTAATTCTTCGTATTTTTTTTCTTCATCCAACAATTCTTGCATTGTGCATTTAATTTGTTCAAACCATTCAGAGTAAATTTCTGGTCTTGAATTTATGAATTTAATTTCTCCGCATATAAAATATATAAATGGGTCTTCTAATTGTTCTAGAGATATGTTATTTAAAGGTACATAACCAATATTTTTAATGAGAATATTTTTTTCTGTGATTGTATAAAATTGAATTTTTTCACTTTCACTTTCATTTATAAGTAATTTAAAATTACCAAATTTTTCGTGCTTTATTATTATTTCTAATTTATTTACCGATAACATCAATTCTGATAGTTTTCTATAAATCATATCGCACATATCGTATTGTGTATCAAATAAAACTCTTTTTGTTTTTAAGGATGATTTCTTTTGCTTGCTCATGTGAAAACAAAGATAAATAATTTTTTGTTAAGAGCGAATAAAATCTCTAAGTTTTTCAGAGCCTTCAAAATTTGTTGCGAATACATATTCTAATGCAGAATATATATTATTTTCTGCACTCCTTGGTCCGGAAGAAAATTCCAATTCCTCAACGGAAGATTCTAATGCTGGTTTTTTACTTGTAACATATCCAGCAACGCATCTAAAAGGAAGAGGAAAAACTCTCTTTGCATATCCTATTCCGATTATGCGGTCATAAAACTTTGCATCATCGAATGGGTCTGATGTTCTTGTGTCAATATTGCCGTAATATCGTAACCAAGATGCTTCTTGGTCGGCGTACTTATTTAATTCTTCTTTTGTCATTTTTCTGTTTTCTGTAATGAAATTTAAATATGGCCGAACACCTTCAAGTATAAATTTTGTTCTTGTTTTTTCTATAAGTACTTTTCTTTCAGCAAGTCCTTCTGGTTGACCAGGTATTGAATACCATATAACTTCGTTGTCTCTAACTATTGCCATTCCGTTTTGTTCTTTAATATTAACATGATTAACAAGTCCATATTCATGACAAAAATTTACCCAATATAATTTATAATAAAATATATCTCCGGTTATAACGAAATTACAGCCAGTCTTTTTTCTTATGCTTCTTGCTTGAGCTTTATTAATGATTGGTTTTCTAAAATCGGGATGAAATTTAGCGTGTGAATGGGATTCATCATGATGAATAGAAAGAGTATTATTAAATTCATTTAGTGCTGGATATCGGTATAATCTACTGTTGTTCATTGAATAGTGCTGGATATTGGTATAATCTACTGTTGTTCATCGAAGTAATAATCTAAGATTATTAAAGCTAAATGTTTCCATCCAATCAATTTCTTCAATTAATTTAAATTTTTCTATTAAAACTTTTCTTTCTAAAGATAAAATAGAGTTCCTTTTTAATTCTACTTTTAATATTGATTTTGGAAGTCCATGTATTATTCCCGAACATTCTACAAAACCAATAGCAGTTCCGGAACGTCTTTGTTCTGAAAAATCATAAATTCCTAAACCGTATTTATCTGTAAATTTCCTATTTGTGCATGACATAACACCAATAAATTCATCTTTAAAAAACACATCAACAGATATAGAACCTTCTTTATTTTGTGTGGCATTTTTAAATGAAAAATCTCCACATTGCTTTGACCATTTTTTCTTTGGTTTGCTATTTTTGGTTCTTTTCATTTTACTGCTCAAAATAATTCGCCATGGTTTAACTCTCTCAAAATAACATCAAGAGTAACAAATTTAAGCTTTTCTGGATATTTTTCAAATAATATTTTTCTAATTGAAACCATGTCTGATTTATCAGCAAATAATTCTGCTTTAATTATTGTGGTTGGGAAATTGCTTCTTAATCCAATGCAAAACACATTACCAATTGGTTGTTTTCCTCCATTAGCAAAATCATATGCACTATATTTAGTTCCTGAATCTTCTTTTGAGAAAATTTCCAACTTTTGAATGTTATTTTTTGATCTATAAAATGGCACTATACAATCCCCTATAAAATCGTTTTTATACCACACTTCAAATGATTTTTTGCCGGCAGGATGATAAGTAGCTTTTTTAAATTCAAAATCTCCTAAAGTGAAATGCCATTTATTTTTTACTCTTTTTCTTCTTGTCATCCGACTTTATTTCTTTTTTAATATCATCAAACATCTCTTTGAGATATTTTTTATTTTCAGCGCTTATTCTTTTATTGTCAGCAATAAGCTCTTCGATTTCTTTATTGCTCATTCCAAGGAGTCCAATCACTGACTCAGCAAGTTTTATATGACCAGTGCAATATCCAGAAGTATAACTAAGTCCAGTTTGAATTTCAATGTGATACGCTTTATGAATTTCTTTATTGATTCCATTTTTGCGAATGTCGCTCAGCTGTTCTTCTTGATTTTTAAGAGTTTTTTTAATTCCTTTTAAATCTTCTGTAAGAATTCCAATTATTAATTTTTCTTTTTTTTCCATGGTATTATTTATTGAGAACTTTGTTTATGATTAATCTTAAATTATCTTTTTCAAATAAGACTTTTCTTTCCTGGCAAAGATACTCTTTTTTAAATTGATTATAACTCATTTCGTTCCTAAATTCACCTTCTGAAATTCCATCTTCTGCGAATTCAGAACATGAATGAAAATAAGCGTCACATAAATCACACCAATAAGTAGTTCCGAATACTCCATCTTCAACTCCTACCACATATGTCATAATTCTTCCAATTGGCACAATATCCAAACAACCAAAACATTTTCTCGGCTTTCTTATTTTTACTTCTTTGTTTTTTAGTATGTTATACATTTACCAATTATTACATTTTTCGAACAATACCTTTCTTGTGCTTTCTGCAATTAATATTTTTTGTTTAAAGTCTTTTGTTCTTTGTGCGGACAAACTTCTGTGAAAAGAACAATCTTCATTGTGATTGATAAATCCAACACTTGTTTTTTTGATTATTTTATGAGGGAATTTTATTTTCGGTTTAATCCATTCAATAATTTCAGTATGACGTATTGGAATAAAAAAAGTATAATACCCATCCGAAAGCAAAAACCTATAAATTCCATGAGTTTCTTGTATTTCTTCTATCATACAATCGTATGGCTCAAATAAGTATTCTGAAAACCAATATTCCTGTTTTTTGCCAGTAATTTTTTTCACTAAAGCCAATAAAAAATTACAGCTCGCAACAGCTCTATCACAATGTTGTTTTGGGACTCCTCCACCATCTCTATGCCATTTATCCAATATCCTTTTATCAGCATAAAATCTGAACTTGAAAATAAAATAATCTTTACACTTAAGGTAGTTCATGATTTAGCTAAAAATTTTTGAAATTTTTGGAGTTCTTTTATTCTTGTTTTTTTTCCTGCTTGTTTTTCAATACTCATATTTCCTCTAAATAAATTTTCTTGTATTTTCTTTATTAGTAATGGAATATATTTTTTTAATGAAATTAAAACATCTTCTTCTGAAGAACATATAAGTTTATCACCAGACGAATGACCTCCATATAAATGAAAAGTATTTAATGTATTATTTGTATCTAAAAAAACATGCATCATTGTATGAATTTCACGAAATTTCCCTTTTTTATCGAAAAAAAATATTTTACTCCCATTTTCTAATATTTCTGGGACTAAAGAAATTATATATCTTTCTATAACAAGACTATTAGCGTCTATCACCCATACGTATTCACCGGGAGCTACTATCGAATTGCGGTAATTTTCTAAAACTTTTTTTAAAGGATATTCTTTATAAATAAATTTTTCAACAAGCACTCTTCTTTTCTGTGGAAAGTTAATTAAATTAGGAGG
>Ga0209520_10000020_pt1 | contig 72875 bp, 81 predicted proteins | sample Rifsed16ft1_FD_184009 | JGI IMG/M metagenome (GOLD analysis project Ga0209520, IMG submission 184009) | Soil microbial communities from Rifle, Colorado, USA - sediment 16ft 1 (version 2) | ecosystem: Environmental > Terrestrial > Deep subsurface > Rock core/Sediment | place: Rifle, Colorado...
AACACTGATTGGCCTGAGATAAACAGATACAAGTTCATTCTGGGTTTCCATTAATCAAAGGCATGCCGCAATCTTACAATAATTGGTTAATACTCGAACAGAAGACTAGATCTGTGTGTATAGAGCAACCCCCCCATGAAGACATGGTTGGTTGACTAGTTCAACCCTCCCCTAATGTGTGTGGATGATTAATATGAAATGTAAAAACTGCAATAAAGAATTTAAGAATAGAAAGTCGGAATTTTGTTCAATAGAATGTGCGATGGATTGTTCAGAATGAGTGTAAAAAATACCTAAACATGTATTTTGTAAATTTTGCTAATCAAAGGCATACCGCAAACAAAAAACTAATGATAAATTCATGTTACGAACAAACAGTACAGAGCAGTCAATGATGGACAAGATCAGCGAGGGCAAAGAACTCACACCTATGACAGAGGGGCAAAAAAAATCAAGGATGAAGAGAATGCAAAAGGCAATGAAAACACCTCAAAGCTATTTGACTGAAACAAAACTAAAGGAAAAAGAAAAGTGGAAAAACATCAAAGACGACGGATTACCTAGACAATAGAATAAAAAATGAATTGGATTAGATATTAAAACAACATTAATAATTACAAATTATTTGACAAGTCTGAATAGTTTTAGAATACAGATGAATCTGTATTTTAGTGAGCAAAGTCAGTAGATTTACTTCAATTATTAATGTCTGTTATAATTTCTATTCTCATTCTAGAGGGGTCCGCACCAACAACAAAAAGGTGGATTTGATAAACAACGTACAGGTTTATTTATTGAGAAATGGATTATCTGTTATGTATAAGATCATTCTTGTTCCACACGCAGGAACACCAGAAGGAGATATTGCTCTGAAACATGCCATAGATATCGCAAGATCACATTCATCAAATATAATCATACTTCATGTAATAGAAGAATTTCCACATGTTCCTATACTTGGTCTTCATAGTTCCCAAATAACAAAAATAAGACAACAAATTACAGAAATGATAAGAGAGATGAAAAACACAATGGAGAAGCAAATGACTAGCCAAGTGAAATTATGCAAAAAGTACGGAATTGATGCCAACCTAAAGGTTACGGTAGGTCTTCCAGCTGAGGAAATTTTAAAAATAGTAAAAAGTCAAAAAACCGATTTAATCGTAATGGCAAAACGAAGAAAATTAAAAGGACTCAAAAGACTCCTGATACTGGGAAGTGTTTCAAGAAAGATTGTTGAAAATACATCCTGTCCTGTTTTACTAATCGATGTAGAAAAGAAACGATAAAAATTATCAAACATATTTTGATCATGTGTAATTTACCAATTCGCTACATGTTCAAAGTAAAACAGACACGATACATCAATAAAAGAAATATGAATCAAAACACAGAGAAAATCAATGACTGAGATATTATTTGACATAATTCTGTTGGCGATTTTTCTTATAATACTGGTAAAAAGCGCGATATTTGCAATAGGTTCTATTGAAAAAGTCACCAAAAGAACTGGTATTGGTTATCTTGCTGCAGGCTTTGTTTTAGTCGCAGTATCTACATCAGTACCAGAAATAAGTGTGGCCATATTTTCAACACAGACTGAAAATGTGGGCATTACATTGGGAGATATTTTTGGCTCAAATGTTGTAAACGTTGGACTTGTGGCAGCATTGTTTTTGTTTTTATCGCCTATCAAAAAAATGCAAGCAAAGACAACAAAGAGTCTTTTTCCATTATTAATAGCTGCGTCATTAATCCCACTTGTCTTGTTGCTGGTACAACAAGGCAGTAAATTTGTTGGAATTATCTTACTTGGTATTTTTGCTTTTTTCGTTTATTACATGTTCAAATCAAGCAAAATGCAAAGCAGTGAACAAAGAGAAAAGGGATCTGTATACAAGCCTCTTTTTCTTTTTTTTGTTGGAATTGCCATGGTGGTAATAAGTGCAAAGATGATTGTAGATAGTGCTTCATCTATTGCGGAATTTACAGGAATTAGACAATCAGTCATAGGGGCTACAATAATTGCTCTTGGCACATCTTTGCCAGAATTGACAGTGGATATTGTAGCAGTAAAAAAGAGATTATTAGATTTGGCAATAGGGGACATAATTGGTTCATGTATAACAAACATAACGTTGGTTCTGGGTCTGGTTCTTGTTTTGTCTCCAGTTGAGATTAATTTTGGAATTTTATCCACATTGATCTCATTTGCAATTGGTCTGCCAGTTGTCTTGTTTGTTCTTCTAAGAAATGGCCATATTCACAAATGGCAAAGCATGGTATTGTTTGCAATTTATTTGGTTTTTCTAGTTATAATTTATGAAATTCAAACAAGCATAGGAATCACATTGTAGAGAATTGAAAATTAGAAAATATCAGTCCATTAAAATCACATTATAAAAGCCCAACCATACTTTTTATGCTGTTCTTCGTTGATTCTAACATTTCTTGAAATATTCTTTTATCATGTCTGGTTTTCTCGATTTCTTTTTGGTTTTCAGGATCAATTTCTAATAATTTTAGGAGATCCTGCTCTGTTTTGACAAGGTCGTTTTCAACATTGTATTTTTGTTTCTCTAAATTTTGAATCATATCTGATATACCGTTTGCTGAAAATAGGGAAAATGATAGTGATGATATATCTTCAGTATGAATTTTGGTGCCATAATTTTGGCACTCACCAATGGATAACTTCTCGCTAACTGGAATTGGAATAAATTCAGAATCTGTTTTTGCTACAACGCCTAAAGAATCAGAATTTTCATCATTTTTGCAAAAGTCAAATCGAATTTGGTGTGTATCTTTGTCTATTTCGTTTGTAGATATGTTTTCAATTCCAGATATATCCAATCCTAATGAAATTCCCAAGCCTAAAAAGACAAAAAGAGGCAATGCAATTCCTACAGATGTGGCAATTATTAGAATGGATTTCCGTTTCATAATTATTTCTACTCAAAACTAATTTTTAAAGCAACGTTAGATTATCAAGCGTGACATGAATACAAAATTAGTAGTTGTATTCTATGTTAACAAGTATTTTACCTTACTATGACCACTGGAACTTTGGATTTATGCAAAACAAAATTTGAGGTACTTCCCAAGAAAATCTCTCTTGCAAAACTAATTCCACGAGCTCCAATTACAATAATGTCAATCTTATTTCTTTTACCGTTTCCAAAAAGCACAATGTCATATCCTGCAAATACTGCAGCTATCATTCCAAGTAAAAAAGAAATCCACACCGAATTTCCTGCAAATGATGTAGCCTCTCCAATCAATACGTAGATTCCAGCACCAATGATTATTCCCACGCCATACATGGTAAGATGGAATAGTCCCATGTGACGCTTTAACTCAGACATGACATTTTTATAGAATCATACTATTTTGAGGTTTTTATAATAGTCAAGACTGTGAAATTCAATATTTGTTTTAAAATTTATTTTTATTGTGAAATCTTTTTTGTTTTGCAATTTTGGTTAACGATTTTCTTGATGTACGTGTCTCAGAAAGAATCTTTTCTCTAATCAATAAATCGTCATCACGATTAATCTCTACATGTAGTACAACAAACTCTATTGTCTTTTTCTTATCTGAAATATACTGAGCCAACTGTGAAATATTGTCATACAAAATATTCTGGTATGTGAAATTCTTTTTCCTGCATGGCACTTTACAATTAAAGTTGTTTCGGATTTTACCAATTAACCGTTTTGCGGTATTTTCTCTTAATCTAATATGGTAATTTTCAGTAGTGATGAAATCAGATTTTTTCAGTTTAGACTCTTCCAATAGTTGTATTATGAAATAATCAATGAGCCATCTGAATAATTCTGTCATTGTCCTATCTGATTTTTCATTACTGAGTTTTTCAGATTGATTTTATTAACAAATTTTATTATTTCAGAATATACAAAGCCGGTTGTTGCAAGTGATAGCATGATGACCCAATCTGTAAGTTCTAGCGATATCAGATCGAAGATTTCTTGTGCTGGAGAATAGTTCATTATTAGCAGCATTAACATGGATTCTCCTATCAGAGAACATATTAGCAGTTTATTACCTAACAAATTGAGTTTTATGACATTGTGCTTTAATGACCTGCATGATAACGCAAAGAACAACTGAAAGAACACCATTAGACCAAACATCATCGTACGAGCTTTAGATATTGCATATTCGGATTCCCATCCGTCCGATTCTAGGACGAACCAGAACAAGGATAGAGATATCACTGCAAGCAATATGGGAATCCCCACCAACCATTTTTTGGCTCCAGAGAAAATACTTTCTTTTGGATCACGTGGTTTCCTTTTCATTATGTCAGGTTCATGAGGTTCCAAACCCAAAGCAATTGCAGGAGTGCCATCAGTTGCAAGGTTGATGTAAAGAATATGCTTTGCAAGCAATGGAAAGGGCCACCCTGCTATAACAGAAAACGCAAGTATGATGACCTCGCTTATGTTTACAGAAAGCAAATAAATCAAGTACTTTTTTACATTGTCAAAAATTCTCCTCCCTTCCCTTATTGCCGAAACTATACTTGCAAAATTATCATCTGCAAGAATCATTGATGCGGATTCTTTTGCTACTTGAGTGCCTGTTATTCCCATGGCAATTCCTATGTCAGCGGCTTTTAGTGCTGGAGCATCATTGATTCCATCACCAGTCATTGCAACAATATGTCCTTTATTTTTCAGCGCGTGTATAATCTTGATCTTATTTTCTGGCGAGACTCGGGAATACACTTTAGTGTCTTCTACTTGCTCCGTCAATGCAGTAATATCTATCTCATCAAGTTCTGTTCCAGTGATGACTTTTTTTGATTTATCTATAATCCCAATCTCCTTAGCTACAGCCATAGCAGTCAGTTTGTGATCGCCTGTTATCATAACAACATCTATGCCGGCACTTTTGCACTGTTCAACAGCGTTAATAACTTCGGTTCTTGGTGGATCCATCATACCAACAAGACCAACAAAAGTAAGGTGTGGTGGATGATCTTCTGTAAAATTTTCTTTATCAATCTGTTTGTACGCCAATCCCAAAACTCGCAGCCCCTGTGATGCCATTTCGTTATTTGTATCTAAAATGTTGGCACGAGTATTTTCATCAAGTGGTAATGATTTGCCATTAATCAGTATGAAACTACACTGGTTCAACACAGTCTCGGTAGCACCTTTCACAAATGCCTGAGATTCATCACCCGTTCTGTGTATGGTAGTCATCATTTTTCTTTCTGACGTAAAAGGTATCTCGTGTACTCGGGGAAATTCTAGATCGATCTTTTCCTTTATCACCCCAACCTTGTTGGCAAAGACTACCAACGCAGCTTCTGTAGGGTCCCCGATTATACTGACATTTTCTTCAAGACCTTTAACATGTGCGTCGTTGCATAACGCTGCCGTTCTTGCAAATAACAGTAGATCGTTTTTGTGTATTGTATTGTCCATAATATTTCCTTTAAAGCTATAACCCACACCAGTTACATCCGCAAACTTGTCATACAAGTAAATTTTCCTTACAGTCATTTCTCCCCTAGTCAACGTTCCGGTTTTATCACTACAGATTACAGTTGTTGATCCCAAAGTTTCCACTGCAGGTAAACGCCTAACAATCGCGTTTTGCTTAGCCATTCTGTATATTCCAATAGTCAAAGAGGTGACAATAACTGCGGGTAATGCTTCTGGAACCGCAGCAACTGCGAGGCTTATTCCCCATACCAACAACTCAGGCATTTGATAACCATGAAGAAAAGCTAAGACACTGACAATACCTGCCACAGTAAGCATAATTATGCTAAGCAGTTTGCTGATGTGTCTCATCCTTATCTCAAAAGGAGTTTTTTGTAGATCGATTTTTTGTACTTCTGTCGCAATCTTGCCTAATTCTGTCCCCATCCCAGTTGCAAATACTACTGCTTTGCATCTCCCACGAGTTACAGTAGTAATCATGTGGAGTATGTTTTTCCTATCTGCAACTGGCGTTTGTTTTTCCAGCCTATCAGCATTTTTTGATACTGGAACAGATTCGCCAGTTAACGGTGCCTCATCAACCTCTAAATCAAATTCTTCAATGACATATGCATCTGCAGGAACCCTATCTCCAGCAAAGACTACAATTACATCCCCTGGAACAAGATCTCTTACATCAACAATCCTTTCTTCATTGTCACGGATAACACGAGTCGTTACTGTTATCATCTTTTTTAATGCCGCAACTGCTTTTTCGGATCTATATCCCTGAATGAAACCTACTGTGATAGCAAGTAGAACTATAGCTATAATCACAAGCGCGTCTACTAAATCACCTACAAAAGCAGAGAACATGGTAGCTGCAACCAGTATTATTATGAGTGGTTCCTTGAGTTGTTTTGCAAATATCAGTACTGGCGATATTCTTTTTTCTTCTGTGATTTCATTACGACCATAGAGCGAGATTCTCTTTCTTACTTCTTCCCCTGTTAGACCACCAACACTGGTTCGTAGAGTTTCTAATACCTCTTCCTTTGTTAACGCATGCCAGTAAACAGTCATGCTAGAATTGTTCCCAGAAAGTACTTAAATCAAATTGTGGTGCATAAAGTCTTGGAAGTCAACTATTTGATAATTGACACTATGAAAGCGATGTATGTTGTAGGCATATGATTTTGCGGAATTGTTATTTTATTTAAAGAGGGCTCAAAGATTCTTGTTTCGATCTTTGCGTATTCATATTTCGAATTGATTCGCTAAATCCATCCTTTTCATACTGTAAAATTAGTGACATTTCTTTCTCTCCTCAGGTGTCATGGAAAGAATCTTTTCTCTTCTGCAATAAAAATAAAAATCCAGCTCATGAGTAAAAACAAGACACGTCTAGAAGTAATAGAAAAGTATGAGGTGTTGGAAATTTGTCATAACATAAAAAATAGGTTTTATTACAACCAAACTAAAGAACTGTTATGAAAGTATTGCTAGTATTCATACTAGCTTTAGTAGCAATATCTTTAACCCATAGTGATTCATTTGCAGAAAAGAGCACATTTTTTGATTCTGTAAAGTTTATTCAATATTTGGATGAAAACACAGCGCTTGAAGAAGTGAGAAATGGAAATTTAGATATTTACTATTATAGAATTTCCTCAGACAGATTAGAAAATCAGAGATCACGTGAAGGATTAGAAGTGTTTGATTCAACTGGAGGATCTTATAGCATACTAGTAAATCCAGCGGAATCAAATGAATTCAATCCATTTTCAATTAAAGATGTCAGGTTTGCGTTAAACTATCTAATAGATAGAAAATTGATTGTTAATGAATTACTAGGGGGTTACGGTGCACCCATGATCTCTTACTATAGTCCTTCAGACCCAGAATATCTCACCATAATAGAGCAGTTAGAGACATTCAATTTCAGATACAATCCAATATTAGCAGAAGAAATGATTTCAAACGCACTAAAAGAAAAAGGTGCAATAAAATCAAACGGTCAATGGGAAATTAATCGCAAGCCGATTGAAATTACAATTTTTATCAGAAGTGATGATCCTGTAAGAAAGGCCATTGGCGAGATTTTATCTTCAGAATTAGAAAAAATAGGATTTACAGTGAAAAAAGACTATGGAGATTTGAACAAGGCTTTTGTTGTTGTATATGGTTCAGACCCAGCAGAAATGAAATGGAATTTGTATACTGAAGGCTGGGCAAGATCTGCATTTGTAAAATATGATTCAGTAGGATTAGCTCAGATGTATGCTCCATGGTTTTCAAATATGCCTGGATTCAATGATCCGTCATATTGGAATTACAAAAATGAGCACTTGGATGTCATAACCCAAAAAATTTACACTGGTGATTTTCAGTCAGAAGAACAAAGAGCAGATTTGATTCAAGATGCAATTGCAGAAGGAATTGATCAATCAGTTAGAATTTTTCTAGCAAGTAAAATTGATCAATATGTAGCAAATGAGAAAATGGTGGGAATAGTAAATGATTTGGGAGCAGGAGTTCCAAGTAGATTCACACCAATTAATTCTAGAAGTGACGACAAAGAACTAGTTATTGGAGTCAAACAAATCTACCAGGGAGCATGGAACCCAGTAATGGGCTTAAGCGACTCATATAGTAGACAAATCTGGGGAATAATTTCAGATCCAATTACGTTCAAACATCCATTCACAGGAAAAACATTTCCAGTCAGAGCAGATTGGGATGTGGAGACTGCAGGACCCAATGGAAAATTGGATTTACCAGACGATGCAATAATGTGGGATCCCATAGAACAGCAGTGGAAAAAAGTACCACATGGAACTCAGGCAACAAGCAAAGTCAGATTTGATTTTAAATTTGGCAATTGGCATAATGGTCAAAAAATGGATATGAACGATATTTTACATTCATTGTATTTTACAATGGAGTGGGGAACACAAACAGATGAAAACGACAAGACATTTGATGTAGAATTCACACCCATAGCTTCACAGACAGTTCAAACTATAATTGGAATCAAACCTGTTGATGAGGATACAATTGATGTTTATGTTAATTATTGGCACTTTGATGAAGGTGAAATTGCAGATTGGGCAGCATTATGGAGTTCAATGCCATGGGAAATTTCAGCTGCAATGGAACAATCCGTAATAGATGGAAAAGCATCATTTTCAAAATCTGGTGCAACCAATAAAAATGTCAGTTGGATTTCTTTAATAATTCCAAATGATGCTCGAATGATTCAAAGTTATTTGAACGGGTTCAGCGAAAAGAAATACGTTCCAAAATCACTAGAGTCATTTGAAACAGATTTTAATTATTTTGATAGTAGATATTCTGCATCATCAAAATGGATCAAAGTAAACAATCATGCAGTGATAAGTAATGGACCGTTTTACCTTAATGCATATTCACCAGAATCAAGAACGATCATTGTCAATGCTTTTGATGATGAAACATATCCTTTCAAGTTAGGACATTGGTCAGGATTTGAAAAAACAGAATTTCCAAAAATAACAAATGTGAATTCACCAAGTATAGTTCAAAAAGGAACGGAATTTGAGGTAAATATAGAGACATCACAAACGGATTCAATTCTTTATTTTCTGACAGACAGTAACGGAAATTCAACATTATCAGAATTAATCAATGTTGATAAAAATTTCACTAGAATTAAGATTTCGGGAGAAAAAACAGAGAAATTAAACCCAGGTGCAAAAGATCTAAAAATATTTGCCATTTCTAATTCAGTGTTAAAACCAGATCACTATTCTACAAGTTTCCTAGTAGTTGAAAACAAAGGTGTACTACCTGAAATGGATCAAAACAATGTAGAATTTAATAAAAATGATTCTTTTGAATGGACATGGTTAATTGTGCCCATAACAATCATGGCAGCAACTGCAATATACATGAAGAAAAGAAAACACCGTTAATTTCTAATCAGACAACCCGTATTCTTTTAGAACGATACCAATCTGATCTTCGGATTCTAGTTTAGAATATTCATCCAAAAGATTTCGATTTAATTCGTAAAAAGTGTGCCCCCACTTGAATTTATCAAGTATTGCAAGAGCCTCATCTCTAAAACCTAAAATAAATAATGATGCAGATAGTGCTTCGGCAGTAGTAAGCTTGTTGAGTTTTGCATAATTGACAGGATTGCCGGCTAGCAGTGGAGGCAATTTTCTTTTAATGCCACTGAATTTTTTGGAAAACGCCTGGTCAGCAAGAGTCCAGGAGCAATCAATTCCAACTATTGAGTTTATCAAAGATTTGTCTTTGGGCAAAAGGGTTTTTTCAGAAAAAGGATCCAAGACGAGTCCTTTACTTCCTATTTTTTTGATGTTTTTTGCAATTCCAAATTTAACCATTTTTGCTGCGGTGCATTTTTTTGGATCATCCTGGTAAAACATCAAAACTTGAAGATTCATATGATTTGATATGAAATGAACGGTATTTTGAACTTACTCTAGTATCTTGTAGTTAATCTTGTAGTTAATTTTGTAGTAAAATCTAGAGGCTTGATCATCTTTGATTACATCTACATTCCAATTTACATTGGGTAAAAATTCATCAGATAATTCTGGAAGGATATCAAATTTCTCAAGATATACATCAGGACCGCTATATCTAACTTTTAGATTAATGCCATCAACTGAAACAACTTCGTATATTTGTCCGGGTTTTCTAGTAGAGTCTTTTACAAGACAATCATCATCAGGACCAATAATACAGACTCCAGATTCAGAAGTAACTCTGAGATTAACATCAGATTGATCAGCTTTTGTAGAAAGTAATGAGCCGGAAATTACACGCGGCAATACTTGATTATCATCGATTGTTTTTTCGTTTGTAATAATAGATATTTTATCATCCAGTATTCTATTGACTTTTTCAATAACAGTTAAAGGTGATTTTTCAGATTCTGTGATAACAGGTTTTTCTATGACATTAAACATCAAAGATTTGGTTTCAAAACCAGCATCCACTGTAATTTCATATGAGCCTATACTTGAGGAAGAGTCAGGTAATTGAATTTGGTGAGAAAATGAACCAGAAGAACTAGGCCTAATAGTAGTAACAGGACCTACGTGTTTGCCACAGTAAAATGAACCACATGTTATTTCACCATCTATTTTCTGAATTACGCTAACATCAAATTTTTCAAGATAAATTAGCTTGTTTGGCTTACCAGATACAGTTACTAGGTCACCTGGATAGTAGTCAGATTTATCAGTAGCAAGCAAAAGAGACAACTTTTCATCAGAACCAAAAGAGTAATCATTTGCAACAGTGAATATGGATTCAGATTGCTTGCCGGAATGCAATGCTCTTACTTTGTATTCACCTTCGCTGAAAATAGTTACTGGTAACTCAAATAAGCTCTGGAAGTTTCCACCTTGATCAGGATAAACAGATGCCTCGTGGATTTGTTTAAAGGGAGTTTTGCCGTCAATAATTTTTATTGTGACTCTTTCTGGGATTATCAACCCTTCAGAACCTTGTTCTCTTTTAATGATATTACCAACTACCTTTAATTTTTCTCCAGCTTTGTACAGAGATTTTTCAGTAGAGACATACAATGGAACTAAAGACAAAGAGTCATTTTCAGGATCGGAAGAAACTTTGAAGAAAATGTCTTTACCAGAAGAAGCAGTTGAGACATGAATTTTGTAAATGCCATAATTGGTTTTAGACGTGGAACGGTCATCGGATTTTATAGCTAGTGGTTTTTCAGTGATTGGTGCAATCCAAGACCAAGAAAATCTCTGATTACTAACAGTAGCGCCAGAGTTAATTGTGCTACCATCGGGTTTTGTAAGAGAGACTTTTACAGAGTTATCACCAGTTGGAGGAAGCAATCCAGTCAAAAGAACGGTTTCGCCTAAACCATAAACTTGTTTGTTCAAAGTAAGTAGTGCACCATCACTTAATTTCAAAGGATCAATTATTCCGATAGTGGTGGTTTTTGTCAGTCCACGGTATTCGGCTTTTATCACATAAGATCCTTCAGTAAAGGCAGTTTGCATTATACTTGTTTGAACGGAAAATCTTCCAGATGGTTCAGGTATTGCAGTAAATTCGTATGCAATAGTTGCACCATCATGTTGTCTTGTTTTGGTATGCGGTAGCTGTGCAACGATTTCTAAAGGACTTCCATCCTCATGAGATATCGAAATGTTTACGGGTGATGTTTGAAAGGTTGAACTACTAGCAGGATTTACAATAAAACCATTAATTGTCATGACATCACCCAAATCATAAGTCACCTTATCTGTTGAAAGGGAAAGAGGATCAGTACTTACAACATATCCACTGGCATTTACGACAGCATGAATTGTTTTTGATGCGGACCCAACATCTTTTGAAACAGAAATTTTGTAATCACCCAATCTAATATCATCATCTGGAATTTTGAAGGAATATGTAAAAAAGCCATCACCAGATATTTTTACAATATCTGAAATTTTAAATCCGGAATTACCACCACCTAGTGCACTTGTAGCAAGTGCAGCATTTTTGGTCTGAATAATTTCTAAATCCATAAAGCCCACCCACACGTTGTTTAATCTGCCAGTAATTGCAACAGTTTCGCCTAAACCATATGCTTCTTTATCTGTCCAGAGAGATATTGGCTTTTCTTCCTTGATGTCCTTGATTACTTCAAAGGATGCAATTGCAGATTTATCAAAATACACGCCAGTTATCTGATATTTTCCATAAACAGGATTCACAATATTAAGAAACACACTTGTAGAAAACTTTCCATTTGTAGGATACAGACTACCTGTAGAAATTATTTTCCCACTGGGATTCTTTATATTAAATTTCAAGCCTTCAAATGGGATTACTTTGGTAGTAAAGCCTGTTATTGACAAAGTATCGCCTGGAAGATACTGTGGTTTGTCAGTTGCAAGACTAAGAGTGCCATCTTCTTTGATGTAATCTGCAATAATTTCATCACCGACTGAGAAACTGGTTTGAGATGTTGCACCACCATAACTAACTAAAACAGAGTAAACTCCTTTGTTAATTCCAAGAACTTGTTGAAGATTCAATGTGGTCTTGTAATTCAAATTAAGATCAGGATAAAGTGAAATTGTTTTATCATAATTAGGGCCAGATATTTTTACTAGTATTTCATCAGCATGATAGTATGGTTTTTCAATGAATATTTGTTTTGAGACATTTCCTTGAATAGTGGCGGTTTCACCAAACAGATATGAGGATTTATCAGATGAGACAGATACGGAAAGACCTTCTTTTTCTTGTGCAACAATCAACTTTCCATTTGATGATCCAGCAGTAGAAATTGCAAATTTCCAATCATTAACATCATCCAAGTCATATCCGTCAGATGTTCTTTGCCAAGATGAAAAATCATTTTTCATGTCAGATAATAAAGGAGTCCGGTCTACAACTACTCCAGTCTTATCTTTTAGTTCAACTAATTCGTTAGTATCAGTAAACCACAAACTTTGATATGAAAATGTCAAAAATTTTCCAGGTTCAATAAAAGTACCAACAGGTATAATCATTGTTTTTTTCAATATGGTAGTTGATGCGATTTGCCAACCACCGATATCAATTTTAGAACTTGTTGGATTATAGAGTTCAATCCATTCTGTTACAGATTTGGCATCATCGCCTGGTGGATTAATGTCGATTTCATTAATTACAACATGACCAGCAGATTGAGCATTTGCTGTAATGATTAGTCCGCCAAATAACAAAATAGAAAATAAGACAATAATATTTTTCATGTTGTTTTCCTATATTGAATGCCTGAAAGCCTCATTTTAGAATGGAATTGAGGAAAAGTTGAGCTAGTTGTTAAAGTCATATATCTCAAAATCATCACAAAAAATTCGATTTTTATCGTTTTAAGGTATCCGTAGAAGTTATTCGTTTACAGAGTCACAATTTGGGCACTTTTGATTAGATATTTTAGAACCGCAGTCAGCACAGATGCCTTCTCCTATCTCTTTTTCGATAGACTTTCTTCTATTTCCAACATAGAATTTTATCCCAAAATAAAGAGCAATCACAATTAAAGCCGCATATATTGGCGCCATGAAGGGAATTAATCCAATCATAAAAAGCAAAAGACCTACAATCAAAATTATATCGCGTTTTTCAAAATTCAATAGAATTAGAGAAAATAAGAATTCATAAAAACATGCCGGAGCTCAGAGCCATTAGTTTTACTTCATATCAAAGTCATTACTCTAACTCTTCCTCATTGCTCGGCAGTAAAATTATGACGTTATTTGATAATAAGATAATGATTTAGTGGTGGGATCGGCGTGATTTGAACACACGACCTCTGCGTCCCAAACGCAGAATCATACCAAGCTAGACCACGATCCCAGTGAATCCTAAAAGTCGCCCAATTTAAGCTTGACAGATAATCATTTTAAAGGCATCCAAAAGAAAATAGACGCATTGCAATTAGATGATTATATCAAAGCTGGAAAAATTGCTGCAGAAGTAAGAGAAATGGTCAGAGAGAGAAACTGGGTTGGAAAAACAGTTTATGAAATTTGTGAAGAGGTTGAAAATCAAATTAAAAAACGCGGAGCAGAATGCGCATTTCCAGTAAATGTAAGTATCAATGAAATAGCAGCTCATTATACAGCAGAGCCAAATGATCCAATCACAATTACAGAATCAGATTTGGTCAAAATTGATCTTGGGGCACAAATTAATGGATACATTGCAGACACTGCAGTTACAGTTTGTCAGGATGCACAATATGATGGGTTAATTCAAGCTGCAGAAGAAGCATTAAGCAATGCAATGTCCATGATAAAAGTAGGAGTCAAAGCAAGTGATATTGGACGAACAATTGAAAAAACAATAAAACAGACAGGATTCAAACCGATTGCAAATCTTAGCGGTCATTCGTTGGGGCAATATACAATACACGCAGGAAGGTCTATCCCAAATATTTGGTCAGTTGGAGGATTCACCCTAGCAGAAAATACAGCTTATGCATGTGAACCATTTGTCACTACAGAGAAAGGTGGAGGGTTTGTAAGAAACGGGAAGATAAAAAATATTTTTGCATTAAATTCAAGAAAAAAAACAAAAAATGAGGAGGCAGATAAATTGCTGGATTACATCTGGGAAAAATTCAACATGCTGCCCTTTGCATTAAGATGGATTACAAAAGAGTGGGAAGAAAAGAAAGCCAGAGAACTACTAGAACAACTTATCAATAAAAAAGCAGTTCAGGCATATCCAATATTAATTGAAATAAACGAGCAGAGGGTTGCCCAAGCAGAACATACTTTTATTCCAAATGAGAACGGAGTCACAGTAACAACTATTTCTCAATAGGTTCGCCAAAGATTTTCTCTATCACAGTAATCCCATTACAAGAATCACATTTTGAAGTTTCAGAGAAGAGAAAATCTCCTTCTTTAAATTTTCTTTTTCTTTCCAGATTACATTGAGGGCATTTTTCTACAGTATATGCAAGAATAGTTTTTTCTTTTGAGAACATTATTGTGGTACTCCCATGGTATTGCCTACACCGATTAACAAAATGGATTGACCGGGTTTTGTGTTGTCATGAATCATTTCATAGATTTGTAAACGTACATTATCTGCCTTATCTGCGATTTCTTTAGTCATTAGGGTAATTGCTTCTTTGACAGATTGTTTTATCACAATTGCAAAAATAGGAATATTATTTTTTGTTGCAATGTCCTCTATTTGAAATCTTTCAGTTCCAATCCCACCTATTGCTGCACCAAATCCTTGCGCAACAGTTGCAGAGTCTTCTCCTTCCATTTTTAATGCAGCATCTACCATGATTATAACATCAGGCTTGTTTTTAGAAACAATTGATTCTACTGCATCTCCAGGTCTGCCAACAGTAGAACCGGGACCTTCGGCCTTTAATAGAAATAATTTTCGTCCATCGTATTGAGTTTCGCTAAGAACAGTTTGAAAAGCAATAGATTCTTTTTTAGTATCAAGCATCATTTTGCCTACAACCATAGGTCCTATTCCATCACCTATAGGTTGGCCCGTTTTAAAAGCAGGGATAGCTTTGTGCATGGCTTCTGCTTCTTCCATTATGAAAGGCAAAATCATTTGAAGCGGTAAAATTAATGGATAGTTATTCTGTTTTTTTGCAGTCAAATAAAGATGATTGATCACTTTGTAAATCATTTGCAAAGAAGTGGCAATTTCAAGGAGTGTTTGAATTTTGGTTAATTCCAAAGCACTTGTTTGAGGAGATAGTGACTTGACATGATCTCTAGAATAATCTTCTCGTGCTCTTACGATATGTCTGACTTTGGCAACTATTCCGTTTGGATCCATATCGACAGGCATTATAGTAAAATAATCTAAAAAGCGGTCAATTTTTTTAGTCGGATCGTCTTTAGGATTCATATTTTTTTTAACATACTCAATCAATTCGTTTCGGGAGTTAGTTTTGTACTGTTCTAGTTTTTTGATTCCTTTTTTTATTTCTCCAGATGTAATTGATAATTGAATTCTCTGTCCATAGAAGACAAAAATAACAATTGGAACAATCCAGATCAACATCATGATTGGATTGGTTTCATCACTTGATCCAAACAATTGATCAAAATCGATGTTTGTAAAGTCCAATAGAATCAGGGACAGATAAATCCAAATTAAATCATTCGTATAATCAAGGCATGATGAGAATCTGAACCTATAGTAGAAATTGCAAAAATAGTCTACTTGAAGGTAAAAAAAATGGCGAGTGCTTTTATTATAGTTATGATAGAAAAAACCTGAATATGCCACAAACAAAGCCGATTGTAAGCGTGGAAAATGTTGTAGCCTCCGCTTCTGTTGATCAGAAAATGGACTTGAATGAAATCACAAGAACATTTCCAGATGTGGAATATCATCCTGACCAATTTCCAGGATTAGTCTTTAGGCTAAAGAGTCCAAAAACAGCAACTTTGATTTTCACCTCAGGAAAAATGGTATGTACAGGATCAAAATCAGAAGAAATGGCAAGAAAGGCAGTAAAAACAGTAGTACAAAAACTTCGAAAAGGTGGAATTAAAGTAAAAAAAGATGCAACAGTTGAAATTCAAAACATAGTAGCATCAATTAATCTAGGTGGAAAAATCCATCTCGAACAAGCCGCAAGAACTTTACCAAGAAGCATGTATGAGCCAGAACAATTCCCAGGATTAATCCATAGGATGCTAGATCCAAAGACAGTAATTTTGTTATTTTCTTCTGGAAAACTTGTCTGTACAGGTGCTAAAAAAGAACCAGATGTGTATAGATCAGTAAATAACTTACATGCGTTACTAGAAGAAAAAAACCTAATGATCTACGACTAGTCGCAGATTGAATTTAGTTCCATTTATTTTCCAGTTATTTTATCGGACTACCTAATGGTACGTCTTCATTTACAGTTAACCAAAACGGTTTGTCATCGACATCAGCTGCTAAAAGCATTGCATTTGATTCAATGCCTGCCATTGTTTTGGGTTCTAGATTTGCAATAACAATTACAATTTTTCCAATAATATCTTCAGGTTTGTAATATTGTGCACCACCAATTATCACGTTTCTTTTTTCATTGCCAAGATCAATGATTCCTTTAATAATTCTGGTTTTGCCTGGAATTGGTTCGGTTGAAATAATTTTTGCCACACGGATATCTAATTTTGCAAAATCATCATAAGTTACATTTGACATGAGAATCACTAAATTATCTTGTTAAAATAAATTTCGAAATTTTACATTAGAACTTTTTTATCGATGCCACTTGTTTCGATTTCATATTTTAGAGCTGCAGGAAGTTCAACATATTTTTTATTAACTAATGCAATTATTTGGTCATCGGGGACATTTACCGTTTTTAGCAACTTGCCACGTTGATGAGCATAAGCATTTTTCCAAAATCCTGCTCCATCAAAGGTTCCAATTTTTGGCATATATCGTGAAGGTTTCATTTTTTAAGGGTAATTGACTGTGACGGAAGTTTGGCAATTGCCGTTAGAACTGGAGTTACTGTTCTGGATTTTAGGCATGTTGCCCATCACAGTCTATTTCTTAACAAATAGGAATCTAATATATTTAATGCGAAATTAACGAGTAAAAGGCATGGCAGAAATCGAAGTTTCAGTCGAAATTAGTGCTCCGATAGACAAAGTTTGGGATCTAGTATCAGACATAGATAACGAACCAAAATTTTGGAAGGGGACAAAAGAGATTAGAAACATATCAAAAAACGGGAATAGTGTAAACCGAGAGATAACCATTGCGTTTAGAGATCAAAAATGTATGCAGGAAGTAAAATTACAACCCAAAGAAAAGATCGAGGTAATATTTACAAAAGGAATCATAGACGGAATTAAAATCATCACGCTGACTGCCAAAAATGAAAAAACAGTACTGAAAGTAAAATGGGACATCAAACTTACAGGTATGATGGGAATGTTTACAGGAATGATAAAAAAGCACATTGAGAGCGGAACAGTGCAAGCACTGCAAAAGATCAAAGAAGAGATAGAGAGATAAAATTCATGGAATTAATTTCAGATGTTTTGAATTATTTACTAGTTGCAATTTTAATTGGGGTATCTATGGCATGGATATTTCTAATTAAATCAATGATAAATTCGGTCAGATTAACTCCATATCTAGATAAATTTGAAAGAAAGGAACATGCCAATCCCAAAGTCTCAATAATCCTTCCTGCAAGAAACGAAGAAGAGTTTATCGGAAAATGTTTAGATTCGTTAATCAAACAGGACTATACAAATTATGAAATTATTGTAATTGATGATTCATCAGATGATGCAACAGGCAAGATCATTTCAGAATATGCAAAGAAAAATCCCAAAATAATACCAGTGAGTGCACAAATAAAACCAGATAGATGGATGGGTAAAAATTGGGCATGCATGCAAGGATATAAAAAAGCAACAGGGGAACTTTTGTTATTTACAGACGCAGATACTAAACATTCACAAAACGTGATTTCTCTTGCAGTATCACATTTACTTTCTTTTAATTTAGATGCATTATCAGCAATTCCAAAAATGAAGACAATGGATTTCTGGACAAGAATTACACTTCCCATGATTTCAACATTTCTTCACACCAGATTCTCAGCTATTCGAGTAAATGACACTTCAAAGAAAACAGCGTACTTCTTTGGCAGTTTTTTTATAATCAAACAAAAAACCTACGAATCAGTAGGAACCCATGAAGGGGTAAAACATGAAATTATTGAAGATGGTGCACTTGGAAGAAAAGTAAAAGAATCAGGACATAAGATGAAAATTGTCAGAGGAGACCATCTAATAGAAGCAGTGTGGGCACGAGACAAAAGTACTCTATGGAATGCCCTCAAGAGATTGATGATTCCATTGTATCTTCAAAGTCAAAAAATTGCAATTGGGAGTTTCTTTGCAGTGCTATTCTTACTTTTTATGCCATTTCCAATTTTAGCATATTCTGCTTTATGGGCATTAGAAACAACATCGTTTTCAATTCTATTTGTAGCGTCAGTTGCTGCTTCAATTATGATTTACATTGGAGCAATAATTGAAGTCAAAAAACTATTACAAATGAGATTAATCGATGCATTGTTTGCTCCCATAGGTAGTTTGGTGGTAGTATTAGGATTTTTGAGTGGGTTACTTCATGCAAAAAGTAGCACAGTGTCTTGGAGAGGAAGAAAATACTCCATGAAAGATCACGTTCAGAATTCGATAAATGTATAGGAATACTTTTAGATGGAAAATCAGGAAATGATTTCGCATGGATAAGTCAGGAATGCTAGTAGGTGGAGTAATAGGAGTTGTTATTGTCGCAGTTATTTTTGCAGTAATTTTGATAACGCCACCTACAATGAAATCGGAAATGATCACAAGTGACAAACCCATTCCAAGTGCAATAGGAGAAACAACTCCAACATATTCAAAAAATCTTTCATTAATTGAAATATTTGAAAAATCAGAACAGGGGGTAGTCAGAGTCAATGTTCAAAGAACAGATCAGTCAAATGGAACAGGTGGAGTTGGTTCTGGTTTTGTTTTTGATAAAAAAGGACACATAATTACAAATTCTCACGTCATAAAGGATGCAAAAAAAGTAGTCGTTACATTTCTTGACGGCCGTTCATACAATGCAGAAATAATTGGTTTTGATGAATTTACAGATATTGGAGTCATCAAAGTTAATGCAGATTTGTTATTGTTACAACCACTGTCATTAGGGGATTCAGCTAATCTAAAAGTTGGAGAACCAATTGCAGCAATTGGAAATCCATTTGGGCTATCAGGTTCTATGACATCAGGAATTGTTAGTCAATTAGGAAGACTCTTACCTTCAGGATTAGGATATTCCATCCCAGATGTGATTCAAACAGATGCTGCCATTAACCCTGGAAATTCTGGAGGACCGTTGTTGAATATGAGAGGAGAAATTGTCGGAATAAACACTGCAATACAGTCTGCAACAGGTGAATTTACAGGAGTCGGATTTGCAGTTCCATCTCAGACAATAGCCAAAATTGTTCCAAGTCTAATAGAAAATGGAAAATATCATCATACGTGGATGGGAATTTCTGGCAGAGATATTGATCCTGATCTAGCCAAAGTTTTGAATCTAAAGGATGCAGTTGGATTTCTTGTAATCACAGTAGTAGAAAATAGTCCGGCAGCAAAAGCAGGCATACATGGATCCGATGAAACAGTTCAGGTTGAAGGAGGGAAGTATCCAGTCGGAGGAGACATCATACTGTCAGTAGATGGCAAACAAGTAAGAAAAATAGATGACATTTTGATTCATTTGCAAAGAGTAAAATCTGTTGGGGATGAAATGGTTTTAGAGATTCTAAGAGAGGGAAGAACAACTAACATCACAATCATCTTAGAAGAAAGACCAAATGGAAATTAAAGCAATACAAGCATAAATACTTCTAGACAAGCACACAACTATTGAACAAACTTGTGTTAAACTCTGAGAGTTTAAACAATGTTTTAGAAAATAGGATAATTTCCAGAGATGAAATAATACAAATCTATGAAAATTCAAAAAATAATCCCAATGAATTGTTTTCAACAGCCCAGATGTTGCGAAAAAAATTCAAAGAAGGTTCAGTTACATTTTCAAAAAAAGCATTTTTCAACATTGTGAACTTATGTAAAGATACATGTTCGTACTGTACTTACAAGGCAGAACCAGGTGAGGAAAAAATATCCTTGATGTCAAAACAAGAAATAAAACAATTATTGAGTCTTGCAAAAAAATACAGATGTGTAGAAGCTTTGTTTGTAACAGGAGAGCAACCTGAACAAAGATATCAAGAGGCGCGAGATTGGCTAAAAACAAATGGATTCAAATCAACTGTAGAATATTTGGTTCATGCATCAGAATTAGCAATAGAGATGGGATTGTTTCCACACACTAATGCAGGAAACTTGAATAAAGAAGATCTGAAAGAATTGCAAAAAAGCAATGTATCAATGGGCATAATGTTAGAAAATATCAGTGAAAGACTAACAAAAAAAGGAATGCCACATTATTTAGCAGCAAGTAAGAGACCAAAAGCACGACTTGAAGTATTGGAGAATGCAGGAGAGTTGAGAATTCCAATGACGACAGGAATACTTGTGGGGATTGGAGAAACATCAATTGAAATTATAGATTCAATTTTGGCAATAAGAAAATTACATGAAAAATATGGAAATATTCAAGAAGTGATTGTACAAAATTTTCAACCAAAACAGGACACCATGATGAACAATTTTCCTTCAACCAATGAAAATTATTTCAAAACAGTTGTTGCATTAACAAGAATAATCATGCCAAAAATGAACATACAGATTCCTCCAAATTTATCTCCAAATTCATATCATAGTTTTCTATCATTGGGAATTAACGATTGGGGTGGAATTTCGCCACTTACACCCGATTATGTAAATCCAGAATTTCCTTGGCCAGAGATTAAAAAAATAGAACAAGATTCAAAGGATGCAGGATTTGAATTGAAATGCAGGTTTCCTGTTTATCCAGAATTTTTTTCATTTATTGGCAAAGAGTTAAGAGATAAGATGAAAATTATTGAAGATGAAGAAGGATTGGTAAGACAGGAGTATTGGAAATGAGTGTCAATATAGAATCATTACTTAAAAATTCAGACTCTTTTGTTTCTGAGATTTTAAACAAGGCATTGTCAGACAAAGAGATAACAGCACAAGAAGGGTTAAGACTGTACAACACAACAGGAATAGATTTTCATTTAATAGGATTGGTTGCAGATGAAATTAGAAAAAGAAGAGTGGGCGATACTGTAACATATGTCGTAAATAGAAACATCAATTTTACCAATGTATGCATTAAACAATGTGGTTTTTGTGCATTTAGTAGAGATTTTAGAGAAGAAGAAGGATATTTTCTTCCAACAGATGAGATTGTCAGACGTGCAAAAGAGGCATATCAACTAGGTGCAACTGAAGTCTGCATTCAAGCTGGCCTCCCACCAGATATGGAAGGAGATTTGTACGAAAATATTTGCAGAGAGATTAAAAAAGAAATTCCAGATATTCACATACATGGATTTTCACCGGAGGAAGTTCTCTATGGAGCAACAAGATCAAAGACAACAATTAGAGAATATCTCAAAAGACTCAAAGAGTCAGGCGTAAATACTCTGCCAGGAACAGCAGCTGAGATCCTAGATCAAAAATTAAGAGATAAAATATCTCCAGGAAGAATCAGTGTAAAAGATTGGATAGAAGTTATCAAAACAGCACACAGTCTTGGAATCAATACAACATCAACTATGATGTTTGGACACATTGAAACTGCGGAAGACAGAGTAAATCACATTGTAAAAATTAGAGAAATTCAAAAAGAGACAGGTGGATTTACAGAATTTGTTCCACTCAATTTTATCCATAGTGAAGCCCCAATGTACAAACATCAATTACATGATGAAATAAGACAGGGGGGTAACGGTAATGATGTATTGCTAACACATGCAATTGCAAGAATTATGCTAAATAATCACATAGACAATATTCAAATGTCTTGGGTGAAGGAAGGACAAAAAATGTCACAGTTGTTGTTAATGTGGGGAGCAAATGATTTTGGTGGAACCTTAATCAATGAAAGCATTTCAACATCTGCAGGTTCCAGTTATGGTCAATTGATCAAACCAAAAGAAATAAGAAGATTAGTAAGAGAGATCGGAAGAGTCCCTGCAGAAAGAAATACCAATTACAAGATATTGAAGAAATTCGATAACAATGATGAGTCAGATGGCGAGTTAGATAAAATTTCAGATTCATCTAAATTTGGTTCATATGCAGAGCTAATCAAAATTAACAAATTCAAATACAAGAATCCGAGAAGCGATTAATTATTTGTCTTAGATAAGGCATTAAATCGTTTAAAAAAATAGAGGAACACAATATTGTATCCGTAAAAAAGAAAATAACAACGGTAAGAACTACATAGTATAAAATTACAGAATTAAAATAAAATTTTGATAAGAACTGCAGAATTAGATTAGGTCATAGTAAAAAATCACTATTCAAGCAATAACGATAGAATAGAAAAACGGCGGATGGCGTCATAGGCATGAAATGAAGTGTAAAAAAACCATCCAGATTGATCAATAAAGCTCGAGTTTAACATTAATAAGGTAATGTACCGTACCATACGGTATGATGCGAGCAAGACTGACATACATACCTCTAGAAGTAGCAGATCAATTCGAAGATTTTATCATCAAAAGAGACGTCCAAGTACTAGATGCAGTGAAAGCAAGAACTCGGGATTACAGCACACTATCTCTTCTGAAATTACTATATCAGCTTAGAGGAAATCCAATGACGTTTTCTGATTTGTATTCAAAATCAAAAATAAGAATGAAAAAATCATTTCTAAATTATTTACATCTTTGTGTAGATTATAACTTTGTGCAAAAAGAAGCAGTGGGATCAAATATGATCTATTCCATAACGGACAAAGGAAGAACAATGTTGAATCTGTTTATTCATAAAAGTAATTAGACAGAACAATTGATGTAAAGAATGCAAGAAGGGTTTCCAGAAGCAGAAGTATTTGAGATAAAAAAAATTGAACTCAACAGCCCAATAATATTTGCAGGGTTTGTAGGTGCAGGTCTAGTAGGACCACTTGCAATTAGTCACATCATTGAAGAATTAAAAATGGAGGAAATAGGATTGATGAGATCAAAATATCTTCCACCATCAACTGTTTTTATGAAAGGCAGATTACGTCATCCGTTTAGATTTTATGCAAATAGTGAAGGTACAATATGTACAATAATTTGTGAAATAACATTAAGAATGGAAGGATTGTACTCACTTGTTTCAGCTATTTTAGATTGGGCAGATAAAAAAGGCTCAAAAGAAATTGTAATTTTAGATGGAATAGCAAGTGAGGAACATGATGATAAAGCATATTGTGCAGCAGGAGAAGATTTGATAAGAACAATGGCAGACAAAGACATCAGTATGATCCCACAGGGATTTATCACTGGAATTCCAGGAGGAATTTTAAATGAATGTATTGTAAGAAAGATTCAAGGAATAGCTCTGCTTGCAAAAGCAAACAAAACATCGCCCGACCCTGCAGCGGCATCGACGTTAATAGAGGCGCTAAATAGATTCTATGACATGAAAATAGACACATTGGATTTGAAGAAAGAAAAAGACAGGATCAATTCTGAATTTAGCGAATTATCTCAAAAATATGTTGAACACAGAGAAGAGTTGGCTGGCATGTACATGTGATCCAAAAACTAGGCAAATTCTTTTATTCACAGCAAATACGCATGAAACTATGGTCTTAACCTACAAAAAAGCAGGCGTAGACATAACTAAAATCAAACAGAGTCAGGCAGCAATAGGCAAACTAATTGAATCGACGCATAAACTCCAAAAAATGGCAAAAATCACACAGGGTTTTGGACATTATGCAGGAATTGTAGAGATTCCAGAAGGAAAATTATTAGCTACACATACAGATGGGGTGGGAACTAAAGTAGTAATTGCGAATCTGATGAAAAAATACAACACAATTGGAATTGATTGTGTTGCAATGAATGTAAATGACATAATCTGTATTGGTGCAACTCCAGTTTCATTTGTAGATTATATCGCTGCAAACAAAAATGACCAAAGAATTTTCAAAGAAATTGTAGAGGGATTGGTAAAAGGTGCAAAGAAATCAGCAATGCCGATTGTGGGTGGGGAGACAGCAATAATGCCAGATGTTATTACAGGAAAAGGATTTTCATTTGATTTAGCTGGAATGGTAGTAGGTCTTGTTTCAAAAAAAGACATGGTGCTTGGAAATAAAATAAAAACAGGAGACATCATCATAGGTGCGAAAAGTAGTGGAATACATTCCAACGGGTATTCATTAGCGAGAAAAGCACTTTTGACAAAATATTCTGTAAAAGATAAAGTAAAAGGAGTGGGGGTAATAGGAGAATCTCTTTTGACACCTACGGAAATTTATGTAAAACCAGTTTTAGAAATAATTCAAAAATGTAAAGTGAATGGGTTGGCACACATTACAGGTGGGGCATTTACAAAATTGCTTCGTCTCAAAAAAATAGGATATGACATAGATTCACTACCAACTATTCCACCCATAATGAAATTAATTGAAGAGCAAGGTGTGAAACCAGATGAGATGTACAAGACATTTAACATGGGTGTTGGGTTTTGTGTTGTTGCATCAAAAGATCAAGCAGATAAAATAAAATCAATATTTAAAAAACACAATATCTCAAGTCAGGAAATTGGTCAAATTACATCTAAAAAAGGAGTTTTTGTAAATTCTACAAAAATTGCATAATTAGACAATTACGAAAGAATATTCAACCAATAATCACCTTATATGACTATGTTTTATTTGAAAATAGAGGAATGTCAGAAATCAATTTTATTTCTACAATAATAGGCGTAGGAATACTACTTTTTGCTGCCAAACTAATGGCAGAGTTGTTTCTGAGATTAAAACTCCCAATAGTGTTAGGGGAACTTTTAGCTGGAATAATAATAGGCCCATTTGCGTTAGGAGGATTTTTCATATACAAGGAAATGTCATTGATGGAGATCACTGATGAGATAAAGATATTAGGAGAAATTGGAGCGCTTGTGATTTTGTTTATGGCGGGATTAGAAATGACACCAAAAGAGTTTCTCAAGGGAGGAAAAGCAGCATTAACAGTTGCGGCAGCTGGTGTGGTTGTTCCATTTTTTGCAGGCCTGGTAGTTTTCCAAATGTTTGGTTTTGATGCGTTACAATCAATGCTAATTGCAACAGCACTTACAGCGACAAGCATTGCAATTTCAATTCAAGTTTTAAGTGAATTTGGTAAAATAAAAACTCCCGAAGCACGTCTAATAATAGGAGCTGCTGTAATTGATGATATTTTAGCAATTGCAGTACTGTCAGTTGTTTCATCAATTGCAGGAAATGGAGCAGAGGGCATAGAGAACATAGACATTATGAACATAACAATTACAATTTTGCAAGTGTTAGGATTCTTTGCAATAATATTAGTAGTAGCTGTACTAGTAATTCCAAAATTTATCACTCCAAGATTATGGAAAGCAAAGGGCAGTATCGAAGGAATTGCAACAGCATCATTTTTTGGTACTGCTGCGTTAGCTGGATTAATAGGATTATCACCCATTGTGGGAGCATTTGCAGTAGGAATGGCATTATCAGCTACTAAAATATTTGAAAATATTCGCAGTTATATTGAAAAGGTGGGATTAATTTTTGCGCCATTGTTCTTTGCAATTATTGGTGCACAGGTAGATCTTAGAGCAGTCAATTTAGAAATTTTAGCTCTAAGCGGAGTTATCATAGCACTTGCAATTGTAACAAAGCTATTTGGATGTGGATTGCCTGCAATGTTGTTTTTGAAAAGCAAGAGGCAGGGATACAGAGTAGGAATTGGAATGATTTCAAGGGGAGAGGTGGGTTTGATTGTAGCAGGAGTGGGAATATCAACAGGAGTTCTCACTTCAAATGTATATTCAACTATAGTAATCATGGTAGCTGCTACAACAATCATAACGCCTATTTGGTTAAAGATGGAATATAGAAAAGACCAAAAAAGGAATCTAGGACTATCAGAAGAAAAGCAGTAACAAGAAGATTACAGAATAATCACTTGAAGAGATTAGAAAGTATTGAAAAACAGAAACTGTGAAGTTATTTAACGAATTTATGTACAATGCAATATGAGTATTTATGAACAAGTTGGAGCCCGTATTTTCAAAAGCATGTGGCGAAATCATGCAAAATCTTCTAACTGTAAATGAGCCAACTAAAAAACAAGTCAAAGAAGAAATTAAAAAAATATGTGCAAAATATGCGCTTGAGAGAATTCCCAGAAATCACGAAATTCTTTCAATGGCAAAAGATTCAGAGTTTTCTAAATTACAAAAAGTTTTGCTTAAAAAGCCAATCAAGACAGCGTCGGGAGTATCAATAATTGCATTAATGCCAAAACCATATGCGTGTCCACATGGAAGATGTACATATTGTCCAGGTGGAATTGAATACAATTCACCTAATAGCTATACAGGAAAGGAACCCTCAACGCTTAATGCAATTGAAAATGAATATGATCCCAAACTCCAAATCACAACAAAAATTGAAAAGCTGATTGCATATGGACATGACCCATCAAAGATGGAAATAGTGATTGTAGGAGGAACGTTTCTATTCATGCCAAAAGATTATCAAGAGAATTTTATCAAATCTTGCTATGATGCACTAAATGGAATTAATTCAAAGAGTTTGGAAGAGGCAAAAATAAACAATGAACATGCAAAAATAAGAAATGTCGGATTTACAATTGAAACAAAACCAGATTACTGCAAACAAAAACACATTGATGCAATGTTAGATTATGGAATTACAAGAATAGAGATTGGAGTACAATCATTACAAGAAAGAGTGTACAAAATTGTCAACAGAGGACACAATTACAATGACGTGACTGAATCATTTCAGATTTCAAAAGATGCAGGGTATAAAATTGTGGCACATATGATGCCAGGTCTTCCTACAATGACTCCAGAGGGAGACATATCTGATTTTAAAAAATTGTTTGATGACCCACAACTTAGACCAGATATGTTGAAAATTTATCCATCATTAGTCATAGAAAATACTCCACTTTATGAAGAATACAAACGTGGAGAATACACCCCATATTCAGATCAAGACATGATCAGAGTTTTAACTGAAGTAAAGAGAAACGTTCCAAAATGGGTTCGAATAATGAGAGTACAAAGAGAGATATCACCAAACGAGATCATAGCAGGTCCAAAATCAGGAAACCTCAGACAAATAGTACATCAAAATCTGAGGAAACAAGGCATTTCATGTAAATGCATAAGATGTAGAGAGGCAGGATTGTCAAACAAAAAGACACATGATCAGAATCCAAAATTAAACAGAATCAATTATGATGCATCAGGGGGAAATGAAGTATTTTTGTCATATGAAGATACAAATGATTCAATCTATGGATTTTTGAGATTAAGAAAACCGAGCATTTTAGCACATCGAAAAGAAGTTGGAAATGACTCTTGTATTGTACGGGAATTACACGTATACGGTAAATCATTGAAGTTAGGAGAAAAAGGAGAAAATGAAATACAGCATTCAGGATTGGGGAAAAATTTGATGAAAGAGGCTGAAAAAATTTCTAGAGAAGAATTTGATGCTAAAAAGATCTTAGTGATTAGCGCTGTAGGAACAAGAGAGTATTATCAAAAATTAGGGTATTCGTTATATGGGCCATACATGACAAAACAATTGAATCGAGAATAGGACATGTCAGAGCAGGAAATATTTGGAAAAGGAACTTGGATAGACAAGCTAGCTCATGAATTACTAGAACGTGAAAAATCTCTAGGTAGAAGTGTAGATCTTTTAAGAGTTGAAAGTGGACTAGGAGCTTCAGGAGTACCACATATTGGAAGTCTAGGAGATGCAGTTAGGGCATACGGAGTAAAACTTGCACTAGAAAATTTCGGATATAAATCGGAATTAATTGCATATTCAGATGATCTAGACGGATTAAGAAAAATTCCAGAAGGATTTCCTGATTCTTTAGAAGAACATTTGGCAAAACCTGTTTCATTAATTCCAGACCCATTTGGATGCCACGAGTCATATGGAATGCACATGAGCAGCATTCTTTTGGATGGTCTTGATAAAATGGGAATCAAATATGAGTTTAGAAGAGCAAGAGACACATACAAGAAAGGATTACTAAAGGATCAAATTCACACAATTTTGCTAAATAGTTCAAAGATAGGGGATAAAATTTCAGAATTAGTAGGCCAAGAAAAATTTCAAAAGTTTCTCCCATATTTTCCAGTTTGCTCAAACTGCAATAGGCTCTATACCGCAGAATCATTTGAGTATTTACCAGATGAGAAGAAAGTAAGATACAATTGTCATGATGCAGAGATTGGCTCAAAAATGATCAAAGGGTGTGGTCATAATGGAGAAGCAGACATTACAAAGGATTTAGGAAAGCTAGCATGGAAAGTAGAATTTGCTGCAAGATGGGCAGCATTTGATATAAGATTTGAAGCATATGGAAAAGACATTATGGATTCGGTCAAAGTAAATGATTGGGTATCAGATGAGATTTTGAATTTCCCACATCCTCATCATGTCAAATATGAAATGTTTTTAGATAAAGGAGGAAAAAAGATTTCAAAATCACTAGGCAATGTGGTTACAGGACAAAAATGGATGGAATTTGGGAGTCCAAAATCAATTCTATTACTTCTTTACAAAAGAATTACAGGTGCAAGAGAGCTTGGATTTGAAGACATACCATCATTAATGAATGAATATAATGAATTAGAAGACATATTTTTTGGAAAAATCAAAGTAGACAATCAAGCCAAGCTAATAAAATCAAAAGGACTCTATGAATATGTAAATCTATTAGATCCTCCAAAAGAACCCAGCATTCATATCAACTATAGACTACTAGTGGAATTAGCTAAAATGTTCAAAGAAGACAGAACTGAAAGAGTAATGAAAAAGTTGTTAGATTACGGAGTAATCAAAAATCCAGATCCGCAAATAGAAAAATTAATTGAGCTGGCAGGAAATTTTGCAGATGAGTTTGATCAACAAGAAAAAGTAGAAATTGAGATGGATGAATCAGCAAAAAAAGTGTTGAAACTACTAGTAGATGCTCTTAATGCAGAAGAAGACCCAGAAGACATTCAAAATACAATATATCAAATTGCAAAATCAAACGATGTAGAACCAAAGGATTTCTTTAAAATTCTATATCAAATAATACTTGGCACATCAAGAGGTCCTAAAATTGGGCCACTTATCTCCGATATTGGAAGAAAGCAAGTTGCAAAAACAGTATCAGAGTATATCTAATAAATATGGCCCATAGTGAGCATAACAAATCAAGAAACAGCGGGGGTTTTGCACTGATAATATTTGGAGCACTGTTGTTATTTTTAGCACCCAACATAAATCCAGGCAATCCAGTATTAGGAACCATTGCATTAATTGGGGGAATTGTCATCGGATGCATTGGATTTTATCTCAAGTTCATCCGTACAAGAGCAAAAAAAGTCTAAAGAAACGTTCATCTTTTGGGAAATTTTGTAGGTAATTATGGGTCTTTTTGGAAAGAAAAAGGAGCAAACAGAGGAAAGAGTATACGAAAAAAGTGAAGAACTTGTTCTAAAAGAAGCACTTGAAACAGAAGTAGAAAAATTACAAAAAGAATTCAGAATAAAGCAAGAAGAAATTGAAAGCATTACAAAAAAACTACAAAGCGTAAAAGAGGAATATGATGTAGCAACAAGCAATTTGATGTCAGTAAAAAAAGAATCCAATCAGAAAAAAATGGAACTTGACACGATATATTTAGAGTACAAAGACATCAAATCAAAAATAACGAACGCAGACCAAATATTCAATAAAAATAAAAAATCAATTGAGGAAATAGACAGAGTTGAATCAAATCTTACAAAAATGAAGCAGGAACTTGAAAAAATTACAAAAGAACATGATGAAATTAAAGAAAAAATTGAAGAGGGTCAATCTTCTCTACACAAAATACGTACACAGCAAATTCAAGCACAAAAAGAACTAGAGGAAATTAGTTCAAGAATATACAATGCAAAACAAGAAACGAAAAATCCACAAGGCAATCTTAATGAAACAAGTGTTTTTACATTAAAAGAAAGTGAATTCATAGAAAATGAAACCGCAGGTAAAAGAGAAACAAAAGGCATCATTGAAGCTGCAAGTGTGGTAGTAGGATCATTAAAATCAAAATTAAGCATGGCAGAAAAAGAGCTAGAAACAGTTCAGACACTACTAGAAAAAGAACGTAATGACCATATACAGACTAAAAATGAACTTGAAAAACTAAAAGGAAGATCAGATTCAAACTAGTACAAAAAATATTAAAAACAATCCAATTAATTTTCAAACTTAACGCATAAAATCTACAGCATACATGGAGAAAAAGAAAAACGCAATACCACCACCAAGAATGGCAATCCATGCAGCAATTTGTTTAGTTTTAGACATCACCACCAAATTCAAAAAACATACTATTGAATCTATTTAATCATCAAAGAGTTATGATCACGTAATAACAGATGTTGCACAGGACTTTTTAATATCAAATTATTTGGTATTAAAAACAATCGTCGTGAAAAATCATCCGTAAATTAAGCAATGTTCACATTCACAATTTGCTTGTTGTTTTAATTTTACCAAACATTTTTTGTGTTGACCGGCTTGACATTGAACACATACTTGATCTATGTTATCGACGCTGGTGTATTTTTTTGATTGATCAAAACCAAATCCACCATCTTGAGGTCCAACCATGCCTATCTTTACATTAAAGCAGTATTTCTACTTCACTATGAAAGATGATTTTGTTTTCTACTGTCTAAATTTTGAATCCTAATTCTTTAAGATCTTGTTTGACTTTTAGTTCAAACTCATATCTTTTCTCCAAATAATTCCGGACATTGGGGGCAGTAATCACTAATATCTCCATTTGAAAGTACAGTGGGTATTAATTTCATATTTTTATGGAGAGGACAAGTATTTTTCACTTCAGATAATCAGTATTGAAAATTATATATGAGATTATATGCAATATGAAACTAGAATTGACATGATAAGTCAATACGTATGGATTGTGATTATTGTAGGTGTATTTTTTGCAGGAATTGGAATTGGCTATGCTGCACTTCAATCTAATACGACTGTGCCAATGATGATGACACCTCAGCAAATGCAACAAATGATGAATAATCCAAAACAGATGACACAGTGGCACCAAACCATGATGGATAATCCTCAGGCTATGAACAACTGGATGAACGCCATGATGCAAAACCCAAACATGATGAACCAGTGGATGGGAACCATGATGAATGATCCAAACATGATGAACAACATGATGGCTCCAATGATGAATGATCCTCAATTCAGTCAACAGATGTATGGGATGATGTTTCAAAATCAACAATTCATGCAAAACATGATGAATAACACACAATTTCAAAATCAATGGATGATGAATCCAAGTATGATGAGGGGAAACATGATGGGTTCTATGATGGGCACGCCAATTACAAAACAAAGTGATGTCATAACAACAATAAACAAAATTGAAAGCATCTTAGACCAAGTATCATCAAGCTACAGAAGCGGTGATAAAGATACTGCATTTTCTCAAGCAACATCGGCATATTTAGAAAATTATGAATATGTTGAAAGTGCAATTGCAGCCAAAGACCTCAAACAGATGGAAAAAATCGAACTGCTCCTAAGAGTAGACCTGAGGAACATCATACAAAATAATGAATCCGCAGACAATGTAGATGCAAAGATTGATGCTATCAAAACAGAACTTGCAAGTGTAAAGAAATTATTTTCTTAAACATACCTTGTTTTTTAGTCATTATTTTTATCAGATTTTTTTTCTGAATCAGATTTATCCCATAAATGCATGGTTCCACGAATCATAAAAGAACCAACAATAATTGCGACAATTCCACCTACAATAAAAATGAAAAAACGTCCTATACTTTTGAAGTTAGTCAACAAATACGATATGTCTAATGTGTAATTATAATTGTCTAACAAACAAGATTAAAGAAGAGTAAAAAAGAGAACAGTTAGCAGTGAAATGCAATAATAAAAAACTGGATGCTATCATGACAATTCAATCCATTTTGAAGGAAATGGCAAATGTCTTGTAAAAGGTTGTAAATGTGAAAAATACCAACAGCAGCAATAAACAAGACGTCCAAGGGCATAACTATCAACATAATTCTCCAAAAATCCCAGTCACAAGAACATAAATCAAAAGTTGCATAACATACCAAAAATAGTAATCAGAATTATCAGGGTTTAATCTAAATAGAAGATAATCTTTTTTCTAATTCTTGAATTTCTTTTTGGTGCATTTCAGATTTGGTCTGAGCAAATTGTTTTTGCGCGTGAATTACTGCAGTTAGGGCTTCTTGGTAATTAGAATCATTTTCTTTGATAACATTACAGGAATCAAGTGAAGTTAAATGTCCAGTAACTGTTGCCATTGCACCTTTTTGATTAAATTTTACAATTCCACCAAATGCTTCAATTAGCATGTACCCTGATTCTGATTTACACTTGTAGGTAACTCTGCCTGTTTCGGTATTAAATAATTGAGTTATTCCTCCAGGCATTTTTGTTACTGTTACGGTCATAAAATATTGAAAAAGTATGAAGTATTAATGATTTTAGGAATAAGGGATTCAGAGATTAAAATTACTTTTGGGATTTTAATTTTTTTACGGTTGCTGAAAATTCGTTCATAGGAACAATTTTGACTGTACTAATAGAAGAGATACCAACAGAGATACAAAGCTGCTCTATATCATGCGAACTTTTTGCATCCAAAATAATTATCCATTCATGTTCTAAAACAGACATGTAAAAGCCTATAATTTTCAAAATTTGGAATTTTTTCATATTGGATTTAATTTTAGTCTCCATTCCAAGAAAAATTTCTCGGCTAGTGTTGTTATTTAGTGGGCATGACTCCGGGCTATGTATTGCAAAAACTCCAAACAGCATACAATATGGGTAAAATGAATATTAATAAACTTTAAAGGATGAATAAAAAACATCAATAAAAAAATAACAGAAATTCTAAAAATTAATTTGAAGTAGATAGTGAACCTAAAATTTTATCAATTTCGTTGATTGCAATCTTATCTCTTCCAATCAAATCAAATTTTTGTAAAATTGTTTCAAATTTCTTTTCTTCTTCTACTTGCTCGTTAACAAACCAATCAAGAAATGCATGAGTAGAGTAGTCCTTTTCTTTTTGAGCAATCTCTACTGTATGGTGGATAGCTTTTGTAACTGTCTGCTCATTATTCAGAGCAATTCTGATCATAGACTCTAAAGATTTGAAAGTATTTGGGTGAGATTTTGTCGCAGGAATTGTAGCAGATCCGCCGATATTATTTAGATAATGAATGAATTTGAGCATGTGTGTTCTTTCCTCATTAGATTGAGCATAAAAGAAACTAGCTGCTCCTACATATCCTGTAATTTCACACCAAGATGCCATTGTAAGATAACTGCTTGATGCATTTGCTTCAAGAGCAATCTGATCATTTAGTGCTTTTTTTGTATTTGGAGAAATTTTCATTTTTAATCAAGAGATTTTTATTTCGCTTGGTTAAAAATTATTCGTAGATAATTTCATCAGGGAGTTTTTAAAGAGACCCCCACACATGAAAAACTAGTCCTGTCTCTAATTTCAGAAGATGGTTTTCCAGAGAACTGATAGAAATTAGTAATATCTTGCAAATATGTACCATAACTAGTAATTTCACATTTAGTAAATGACCAAGTTTGTATAATTTCTCCCCTACCATCTAAAACATCAACATCGACATCAAATTCATTGAGTAGATCACCCCTATCCATCCAATCACTAACAAATTTGTAAAATTGTTTTTTATCTACACTAGGTAAAGATTCTAGAAAAAATGTGGGATTTACATCACGAAAATTATACATTTTGTTAAGAGGATCATTGGTAGATTTAGTGGTGGAAGTCATCTCAAATTTTTCAAAAAAATGAACGGGTATAGGTTTTACAATGTTAGATATTGTAACTTTAAAAGATTGTGCTTGTTCTTCTTCAGTTAAGATAGTCTGGGCAGCAGTAACTTCAATGATTGGTATTGGAATATCAATGATTCCATGCACGATAAGATATTCTATTGATTGAACATAATCATCTTCGCTAATTGAATCCTCTGACCACCATTTTGCATTATTTTTTACCCAATCAGGGATCGCCGTATCTGAAGCATATGCAATAAATGAAAAACCAACAACTCCAACAACAAAGATTACAAACAATATTGGCAAAAGTGGTATTTTTTCATTAAGAAAATAATTCAATAGCATATTGGAGTTTTTTATTATTTTTAAACTATGACATGGAATTTATGAAGTTAAAAGTATTATTTCATAAAACAATCTGTAATATGGTCATTTGTCATACCAACTGCCTGCATGAAAGCATAACATATTGTAGGGCCTACAAAAGTAAATCCACGACTTCTTAGATCCTTACTCATTTTTTCAGAAATAGGAGTAGACACAGGCAGATCAGAGAGTTTTTTGAAATTATTTATTAGCGGGTTATGATTTACAAAATTCCAAACGTATTTGTCAAATGAACCAAATTCCTTTTGAATTTTCAAAAAATGTTTTGCATTGTTGATTGCGGAATTGATCTTTAATCTATTTCGAATTATTTCTGGATTAACTAGTAATTTCTCTATGTGTTTTCGAGTATATTTGGAAACTTTGTTAGGATCAAAATTAGAAAATGCTTTTCGATATCCGTCTCGCCTCTTAAGAATTGTAGACCAAGACAATCCAGCTTGTGCTCCTTCCAAGACTAGAAATTCAAATAATTTCCTGTCATCGTGTTGTGGCACTCCCCATTCATTGTCATGATATTCTATGTTAAGATCATCTTTTGCCCATGTACATCTAATTCCCATATTAAGATTAATCAATTTAACATAAAATAATAGTTACTAGATTGGGAACAGAATATGAAAATGAATCAACAACTACTTCAAATTAATAGAAATTTCATAATTTGTTTTATTGTTTCGGCCTCACTTTCGGCAATTGTCGCTCAATTATTATCAGATTACGAAAACCACCTTACAACTACAGTTACCATTGGGACAGGATATGTAACATATTTTGGAATTTTCTCATTTCTGTTCTATTTGGATAATAAAAATAGATACAAGCAAATGAAATCAAGTTTAATCAAAAAAGAACTATTCAGCATGGTCTCATCGTTTGGAATAGGTGAAATTGTTTTTCTCGTAATAAGGTGGCCATCGTTGTATTATTTTCTTGAAATCGGCATAGAGTCCTATATCGCATCACTTGTATCAGAGGTGATATCTACTGCATGTTATATGATGACAGTAACCGTTTTTTTAAGAAAGACAAAGACATTCTAAAACAATGAAATACAAAAGCGGGCTCGGTCGGATTTGAACCGACGACCTAACGCTCCGCAAGCGTTCGCACTATCCAAGCTGTGCAACGAGTCCAACAGATTCGGGCTATCAAATTTTTAAAAACGTTTGGTATTTGTAAAAAATTATGCTTCTTTTTCTGCCTTGTTAACATAGACATAATTCATTATAAGACCTGCAATTATGCCACCTAGAATTGGTGCTGCCCAATACATCCAATGGAATTCCCAAAATCCAGAGATTAACGCAGGACCAAAGGTTCTTGCGGGATTGACAGATGCACCAGTCAATGGGACTGCAATTAGATGAATCAAAAATATCATTCCACCAATTGTAAATCCGTGCCAACCAGGGGATGCTTTTTTGTGTACCGCAGTCATGAAAATTACAAGTACTAAAAAGAATGTCAAAATTGCTTCAACTGCAAATCCAGAACTGATACTGTTATTGAGAAGATCGCTCGGTCCACCTTGGGTACCAAAGTTTACTTTTGCTCCAAGTTCTGGTAAAATTACTTTCAGAGTAGCAGCTGCTGCTACTGCACCAACTAATTGGGAAGCAATGTATCCAATACCGTCAGTAATTCCGATTTTTTTAGTAATCATCATAGGAATTGTTACTGCAGGATTTATGTGAGCACCAGATACATGTCCAAATGCATAGATCATCAAAGCGATAGCACCACCATGTGCAAGTGCAATAAACAGGACAGATTGAGTAGTAAGACCTTCACCAAATGAAGATATTGCTAAAATGACTGAAAGAGGACCAAAAAACACCAAGCCATATGTTGCAATTGCTTCAGCAAGATATGCTCTGGGGTTTACCATTAAGCAAAAACCAATTCAATTTCCATATAAAAGATTCGGACAGATTTTTTGATCATTTGGAGTCAAAAAGTAATTAATTATGGAAGAATGATTAAAAATTCATGGTAACAGAAGGGGAGTCAGTCCCAAAATTTGAGATAAATGATGCGAAAGGCAATAGTGTGAAATCAAGTGATTTTAAAGGTAAAAAACATGTCATCTACTTTTATCCAAAAGACTTCACACCTGGTTGTACAACAGAAGCAGATGAATTTTCCAAAGATTATAAAAAATTTCAAAAAGAAGGAATTGAGATAATAGGCATTAGTCCAGACGATGTAGAATCTCATAAAAAATTTTGTGAGAAAATGGGAATAAAATATCCGCTTCTTGCAGATGTCGATAAGACAGTATCAAAGCAATTTGGTGTTTGGGGTAAGAAACAATTCATGGGAAGAGAATACATGGGAGTTACAAGAAGCACATTTTTGGTTGATGAAAAAGGAAAAATTTTCAAAATATACCCCAAAGTAAAACCTGCAGGGCATTCAAAAGAAGTACTAGATGATTTTTTTAAAATTAAATTAAAAAATAATTAAAAGAAAAGAAATTAAAAATTAGAATCCTTTTGGCAATGTGCCTCTAGAAGTTTTTGGTTGCTCAGTAGCGGGTTTTGGTTCAAATCCTTTTGGCAAAGCGCTATGAGTTGCATTGGTTCTGGCTTTTACCTCATCTTCAACAGCTTCTTGATATGCTTGTTCTTCTTCAATTCTTTGTTGTTCTATTCTTTGTAAGTATTCTTTTTCATATTCTTCTAACTGTTCTTTCCTTGATTTTTCAGAATTACTAGGGTGCGATGAAACTTGAGATTGTTCAGTTCCTTTTGGCAATGTGCCTCTACTTGGTTTTGGTGGAGGTGTCTGATATGTTTGAGATTGTGCAACTGAACCGTCTACAGTTAAAGGCATACCACTAAAACTACCAAACGTTTTGTCTGCTGGATGATATGCAAGTCTTGCTCTTGTTGCAAAGTACTGGTTTGATGGTTGTGCATATCCAGGAACTTTTGCTTTTTGGTCATTCCAATTTGTTGTTGGAACTTTACCTACTGGAGCAGTTCTTCTTACAAAGTATCTGTTTGGAGCTGGAGAATAACCAGTCACATGTGCTCTATACCAATGAAAATCAGTCATTCGAGCATTTTGGTAAGCATCCTCTAATGCTGCTTGTATAGTTGATGGTGGTTGTGCTTTTGTCTCAGCTGGTTTTGGTGCATCTGCTGGTTTTGTATCAAATCCTTTTGGTAGTGTACCTTTTGGTTTTGTAACTTCAGCAGGCTTTGCTTGAGATGGTTTTACCTCAGCTGGTTTTGGTGCTGCTGTTGGTTTGGCTTCAAGTTGTGTTGCCAATTTAGTTAATTTAGCTTCTAATTCTGCAATCTTGTTCTCAAGATCTTGTTTTGTTTGCTTTTTAGCAGCTGACATTTAATTTGGATGAATTTCCGGGGTTTATTTACATTTGGGTCAATTACCAATACAAAATTTGATCAAGTTTTATATGCACAGATAACATAGTTGTATCAATGGATGATTTTGAGAAAGAATACCCTGGATTTGATTGGAAAAATACACCAGCATACAAACATCCAGGTGGGAAGGATTGTCCATGTCCAAAACACGAATACATCAGAGAACAGATTAATTTTACACGACAGGTCAATCAGAAAGGAAAAGAGCCATCAAAAATAACTCTAAAGTTTTGTCCTGATCATTACAGAGTATACACCCAGGAAGTAATTCCAGCTATGCCATTAAAATATAGAATTTTGACAAAAATTGCATTAAAACTTGGAGCTATTCAGATAGAGCAGTTAAAGTATATGGAATCAGAATTATGCTTTTACTGTAAATTTGGTTCTGGGGGTCACGATAGAAAGAATGAGCTTCCACCAATGGGATGAAATTTCTATTCAGGACTAAGTAAAATTTTTGGTTTGTTTGGAGTGTCATGATGACATCGCTTACCACACAGTGGGCATTGTTTTCTATCAAGAAAAATACATTGACAAATATGAGAATCAAGATATGATTTTGCAGGTTTGTTTGGCTCACCGGTTCCATTACAAAAAGGACACTGAGATCCCAATAACTCAATGGTGCCGGTTCCTTTGCACACCACACATTTGTCTTCTACCATAACAGATTTCCCCAGTGGTATGAATTAAAATGCATGTGTTAAAATTATTTCAAAAGCATCTCCCTTTACGTAAATCTAGTTAAGCTTATACTTGATCCATATTTAGGAAGATTGTGCCAATTGAAGATATTCATGAATTTGTAACAGAGTTGGAAAAAAAAGGAGAGTTAAAGAGAGTCAAAACAGAGGTAGATTCGAATTTAGAGATTGCAGAAATTCTAAGAAGAGAGATGTATTCAAAAGGTTCAGCCATACTTTTTGAAAATGTAAAAAATTACGATATGCCAGTGTTGGGTAATGCGTTTGGTTCAATGAAAAGATTAGAGATGGGTCTTGAAATGACAGATTTTACAGAAATTGGACAAAGAATTGTAGATATGACAAAAATGGACATTCCGTCAGGGTTTCTAAATAAAATTAAGAAACTTCCAGAACTTTCAAAAATGGCAGAATCATTTCCTAAACTAGAAAACAGTGGCCCAGTAACTGAGGTTACATCAAATTCTGCATCTTTTGATGACATACCGATTTTAAAATCATGGCCAAATGATGCTGGACGTTTTATTACATTAGGATTAGTAGCTACAAAACATCCAGAAACAGGTGTAAGAAATCTAGGAGTATACAGAATGCAAATTCTAGATAGCACACATGCATTAATGCATTGGCAGAAGCACAAGCGTGGCGCACATCATGGAGACATTTCAAAAGAGCGAGGAGAAAAAATACAAGCCGCAATAATCATAGGATGTGAACCTGCAACTGTTTTCTCATCAATAGCCCCAGTTCCAGAAGGACTTGACAAGTACTTGTTTGCAGGAATTACAAGAAAAAAAGGAATCAAAATGGTAAAATGTAAAACTATTGATTTGGAAGTACCTGCAAATGCAGAAATTGTTTTAGAAGGATATGTTGATCCGCATGATATTAGAGATGAGGGACCATTTGGAGATCATACGGGATATTACACTCCAGTTGAACCATATCCAACTTTCACATTAACAGGAATCATGAGAAGAAAAAAGCCAATTTATGTTACAACGGTAGTAGGCAAACCAATTCTAGAAGACGCATACATTGGAAAAGTCATTGAGCAGTCATTTTTACCGTTGATACGAATGTTTCATCCAGAAGTAGTAGACTTTAGCATGCCAGCTGCTGGTTGGTTCCAAGGCTTTGCAATAATATCTATCAAGAAAAGATACCCAGGTCAGGCAAAAAAAGTAATGATGGGATTATGGGGAATGGGACAGCTTGCTCTAACAAAGATGTTTGTCGTAGTTGATGAAGACATTAACGTTCATGACATCAACGATGTGATATGGGCAATAACAACAAGAGCAGACGCTGCACGTGATACAATTATTATCAACAACACACCTACAGATACACTTGATCCGGCATCACCACTTGTAAACTTGGGATCAAAGTTAGGAATTGATGCTACTCAAAAAACAAGAGATGAGGGATACGAAAGAGAAATTCAGCAGCAAGTTAAAGTGGATACAAATACAAAGAATTTAGTAGATTCAAAATGGTCCAGTTATGGACTATAGTAAAGCAATAGGATTGTAGAAATTATCTCGTTCTTCTGCCTGATATCCAATTTGATGGATCGCATCTACAATTATTTTGTCAGTTAGTTCAGTGGAGCGAGCACCTGTACATGACACAACTTCTTCGCCAATCAACGTTCCTCCAAAGTCATCAGCACCGTATTGAAGAGCGAGTTGTGCCATTCCAACTCCATTTGTAAGCCATGAAGATTGAATGTGTGGAATTAGCCCATCAAAAACGAGTCTAGATATGGCTATCATTTTTAGAAGTTGAATTCCTCCTGTACCGTATTGCACCAAGTTTTCTTTTTGCATTAAAGTGTTATTTGGTTCAAAATTCCAAGGAATAAAAGCCATAAAGCCTTTAGTCTTTTCTTGCAACTTTACAATTTTAAAAAAGTGATCGGTAATATCATCATTGTTTTCTACATGGCCATACATCATAGTTGCAGATGCTGGAAGTCCAAGGGCATGAGCTTCTTCCATTATTCTAATCCAATCAGCACTTGATATTTTTTTGGGACTGATTACATCTTTTACTGAATCAACAAGGATTTCAGCCCCTGCTCCAGGAATTGATTGAAGTCCAGCAGCTTTTAATCTTGATAAGACTTCTTTTGTAGATGTTTTTTCAATTCTAGAAATCATATCGATTTCAGATGTAGAAAGTCCATGTACACCAATCTGTGGGAATTTTTGTCTAATCATTTTAAAGGCATTTTCGTAATATTCAATTTTCAGATTGGGGTTATGTCCACCTTGAATCAAAACTTGTCTTATCTTAAACATCTCCCATGCAGTCTTTATTCTTGATTCAATCTGATCAAGAGTTAATGTGTATGAATCTGCAGATCCGGGAGATCTGTAAAATGCACAGAATTTACAATCTGTAATACAGACATTAGTATAATTCAGAATTATGTTATTTACAAAAGAAGCTTTTTTTCCAAATTGTTTTCTTGTAAGATAACCAGAGACAAGACCCAACAGATGAACGTCATTGGACTCCAACAATCGAAGACAATCTGCAGGACTAGGTCTATTCCCACTTAGCGAGTTTTCCAGAATGTCTCCAATAGTACTTTGATTAATTTGTTCAGTAGTTTGACTCAATTAACTTGTTCAATAACATCTATGATTTCTATTTATTCCTTGATAGAAAAAACTATCAAAAAGAATTTAGCATAAAGACCAGATCATGCACAAATCAGATAATTTTGAGTTCAAAGATTCACGTTATTTTTAAGTAGGGCACTAAAAACAGATTCAGCCATGGTATCGGGTCATGAGATTCGACTTAATCGAATTCTTAGAAAAGGAAAGATGTTATGCATTCCAATGGATCATGGTATTTCTAATGGACCTATTGAAGGCCTCACAGATCCTGCTTCTATAATTTACAGATGTGAGGCACATGGACTTACAAGCGTAATAATCAACAAAGGAATTCTCAAAACATTACCAAAACCAACTAAGATTGGAGTTTTAGTTCATTTTTCAAGTAGTACTTCGTTATCGATGTCTCCTAATCGCAAGATGTTAACAGGTACAGTAAAAGAAGCAATCAGAATGGGGGCAGATGGAGTTTCACTACACATCAACGTAGGAGGAAAAGAAGAACCTGAAATGCTAGAACAGCTTGGAATGACAGCAGAACAATGTCACGAATGGGACATGCCACTTTTAGCAATGATGTACCCAAGAGGAGAGAACGTCAAGGATCCACATGATCCTGAAATTGTAGGACATGTTGCAAGAATAGGTGCAGAATGTGGAGCAGACATAGTAAAAACAGTATACACAGGAGATATAGATTCATTTGCAAAAATTGTAAAAAGCACTCCAGTACCAATAGTCATTGCAGGCGGACCAAAGGCAAAAACAGATTTAGATATTCTTCAAATGACGGAAGATGCTATGACAGCGGGAGCGAAAGGAGTAACATATGGCAGAAACATTTTTGCACATAAAAGACCAGAAAAAATGGTTGAAGCATTAGCATCAATAATTTTCAAAAAAGAATCCGCAAAGGAAGCAATGAAAAAAATTGAGTAAGACTAGAGAATTAATAATTTCACCCAAAGTGTCTCAAGCACAGTTAACAAAATTTCTTTCTCAATTACAAGAAGAAGGAATCAAAATGGTATATCTTGATCCAAAGAAAATAGATTTAAAAAAAACAAAATTAGAAACAGTATATCCATCATCTGCTGCAAAATACATAGTAATTGAAAAAGAAGGATCTACAAAACCAAAAGGGAAAAAGATAGGTAGAAAATTCGAAGTATTGTCCAATACAGATATTGAGGAAATTCTAACCGTAGCAAAAAAAGGATTAGATTTTGTAATAGTTGAAGTAAAAGATTGGAAGATTATTCCACTTGAAAACATAATTGCGAAACTTCACAAAATCAATACCAAAATTTTTGCCATAGCAAACACACCAGGAGAAGTCAGAAAAATGTTCTCAATCCTAGAAGTAGGAGTGGACGGAGTCATTTTCAATACAGCCTCAATTAACGAGGTCAGAGAAGCCATGGTATACTTGGGAACTAGAAATTTCGATTTGAGACCAGCGAAAATTATTGAGATTAAAGAAGTAGGAGATGGGGAGAGAGTGTGTGTAGATACAGCATCTATGCTCCATAGAGGAGAGGGAATGTTAATTGGAAGCAGATCAAACTTTTTGTTTTTAGTACACAATGAATCAGTAGGATCATCATTTACATCACCAAGACCATTTAGAGTCAATGCGGGGGCAGTGCATTGTTATACGCTTTCTCCAGATGGCACGACAAATTATCTTTCAGAAGTAGAGACAGGATCAGAAGTGTTGATAATAAATTCAAAAGGCAATGCAAGAAGAGCTACTGTAGGAAGATCAAAAATAGAACGACGTCCAATGTTAATGATCAAAGCATCAGTTGGTGGAGAAATAGGAGGGATAATTGCACAAGATGCAGAGACAATCCGTTTTGTAAAACCAAATGGACAATTAGTGTCAGTTACACACTTGAAAAAAGGGGACACAGTGATGGTACATGCAAAATCTGCTACAGGTAGACATTTTGGAATGGAAGTATCAGATGAATATATTTTAGAAAAGTAAAGAAAATGAAATACAAAACATGCGTATCAATTGCAGAAAATTCATCATATAAAATTAAACAGAATCTAAAATATGCGCTAAAAAAAGCAGATTATGCGGAGATACGATTTGATTTTTTAAAAATAGATGAGATACCTGAAACATTAGAGAGTATCAAGAAAAATCTAAAAAAAATAGTGTGTACATTAAGACCAAAATCAGAGGGGGGCAAATTTGAAGGATCCGAAAAAGAAAGAATTGCAATTTTAAAATTAATTGCAGAATATAATCCATTTTTATTAGATGTTGAACTCAACACAATTAAAAAAAATAAAGAATTAGCAAAATATCTAAAATCATCAAAAACAAAACTACTCATTTCATGGCACGATTTTAAAAAAACTCCAAAATTTTCTGAATTAAAAAGCATGATGAATCAGATGACGAAATTTTCACATAATGTAAAAATTGTAACTACCGCTAAATCAGTGGATGATTCAACTAGAATACTACAGCTGTACAACAAAAATGGAAAAAACAATTTGATTGCATTTGCAATGGGAGATAATGGTAGAGTATCAAGAATTTTATGCCTGTATTTGGGTAGTCCATACACTTACGTATCATTAGGAAAACCAGTAGCGCCAGGACAACTCAGCGTAGATGAAGTAAAGAAAATCATTGACCTGAAAATAGGTTAAATACCAAATTACAAAATTGTGCAAGATTTGCAATTAAAAAATACAGATTCTAACACAGAATTTTTACAAAATATATTTTGACAGACATATTTAGTCTCGTAGTTGAGAGTTTAAATCAATCATAATAATTTAGAAAATAAGATGTCAAAAACATTTGCGGTGATTGGAGACCCAATTGATCATTCATTATCTCCTAATATTCACAGTGCAGCGTTCAGAGAATTAAATTTAGATTGTTCATATATTGCATATAGAATAGCAAAGGGAGAGTTAGAAGAAGGAGTAGAATCACTTAAAAAAATCAAAATAGATGGATTCAACGTCACAATTCCACATAAAGTTGAAATGATGAAGTACCTAGATAGATTGGATGAATCATGTAGCATCATAGGAGCTGTCAATACGGTTACAAATGATAATGGGATTTTAAAGGGATACAATACGGATATGGATGGATTTTTAGATCCATTTAAAAAAAGAAATTTGAGTGTGAAAGATTTGAAAGTGCTATTATTGGGAGCAGGTGGTGCTGCAAGAGCTATTGTTGCAGGATTTGCAAGAGAACATGTGCAAAGTATCACTATTGCAAATAAGACTTTGGAAAATGCAAACAACATAGCAAAATTTTCAAATAAAATTGGATTAAATGCAAATGCAGTAAAAATAGATGATGTTAAAGACACTGCAAAAAATTACGATATAATTGTAAATGCGACGTCGATTGGATTAAAAAATGAACCTAGTCCAATTTCATTAGACGGCATTAACCCAAAAACAATTGTATATGATATTGTATACATGCCAATAAACACAGATTTTCTAAAAAAAGCAAAAGAAAAAGGGGCAACCATAATCTATGGATATGAAATGTTACTGGGTCAAGCAACTAGGGCATTTGAAATATGGCACGGGATAGAAGCACCTTATAATGTCATGAAAAAAGCATTGTTAGGAGGAACATAATGGCAAAAGCAAAGGCTACAGTGCACGGTGCAATATCACTGGTAAACGCAATTGCAACCAAAAAGGGTGCAACATTAGGCATTGAGTTAAAGGTAGATGCCACAATTGAAACAAGTCCAGGAAAAGGAATTAGCATCATATCAGAAAACAAGAGTCTAAGTTCAAGATTGATCAACAAAACAATAGAAAAAATTCTTACAAAAAAAGAACTGGAAGAAAACAAGATTGAAGTTACCCTAGATTCAGAAATACCAACAGGATATGGACTAAAAAGCTCTAGTGCGATTTCATCTGCTGTTGCTCTTGCATGTTCTAAAATTTTCAAACCAAAATTAACAGATAAACAAATTTTACTTGCAGGAGTAGAAGCATCAATAGAATCCAAAGTCAGCATAACAGGTGCATATGATGATGCATGTTCATGTTATTATGGAGGATTCAATGTGACAGATAATTTTAAGAAAAATCTAATTAATTCAGAGAAAGCACCTACAAATTTAATTGCTGTGATATTTATTCCAAAAAATAGAAAACGTGGAAATTTAAAAAATCTGAAAATTCTTTCTGCAGTATTTGAAAATGCGTGGGAATTAGCTAAAAAAGCAGATTACTGGAATGCAATGAATATTAACGGATTAGCAACAGCTGCAACATTAAATTCTGATCCAAAAATAATCGTAAATTTATTGGAAAAAGGAGCATATGGTGCATCTGTTTCAGGAAATGGGCCATCTATTGCAGCAATAACAAAAAAAGAAAACGAGTCTAATATCAAAAAAGTGTTTTCAGCATTAGAAGGAAATGTAATAATTTCCAAAGTCAATAACAAAAAGGCAGAAGTTCATGAATTGTAAAGTAGAAAAATCAAAAGTGTCAGGACACATTACGTGTCCAGCGAATAAGAGTTATTCTCATAGAGCAATTTTTCTTGCATCGCTTGCAGGCAATAATAGTAAAATAGACAACGTATTGTTTTCTGCAGATACTATTGCAACAATTGAAGCGTGTAGAAATTTTGGGGCAGAAATCGAAGAAACAAATTCATCAATAATTGTCAGAAAATCCATAAAAATCGACAAAATTGTGCCTGAAATTGACGCAAAAAACTCAGGCACCACCATTAGAATTGCATCAGGAATTGCAAGCATCTTCACAAAAGAAATTACATTGACAGGTGATGCGAGTCTTCAAAAAAGGCCGATGCAGCCATTGTTAGATGCGCTTGAAAGCATAGGAGCTAAATGTAGTTCAACAAATGGGATGCCACCTATCAAAATAACTGGAAGAATTTCGGGTGGAAATGTTTCCATTCCAGGAAATTTTTCGAGCCAATTTATTTCTGCATTGTTAATTTGTGCACCATTAACAGAAAAAGGAATCAATTTAACCATAGATGGGAATTTAGTTTCAAAGCCATATCTTGATGCTACCATTGCAACAATGAGAAATTTTGGAGTCACAGTACAAACATTAATCCCATACAAGAAATACAGTATTGTACCTCAAGTATACAAACCATCTGCATTTACAGTTCCGATGGATTTTTCAAGTCTAGCACTGCTTCTTTCAGCATCAGTACTAAATGGAGAAAATTTTGTAATTCACGGCAAGATGGGAAACTTACCTCAGGGAGATGAAGTATTTATTGACATATTAGAACAGTTGGGAGTAAAAGTTTCAATAAAAGAAGATCAAATAACAATTCAATCACCAGAAAAACTTAATGGTGGACGATTTGATTTAAGTAACTCGCCAGATCTGCTTCCGCCACTGGCAATTCTAGCATTGAAAACAACAAATCCTATTGAAATAGTAAATGTCAAACATGCAAGATTAAAAGAGACAGACAGAATTTCAATTTTAGCTAGAGAACTAATCAAAATTGGAATTAGAGTACAAGAAAAAGAAGATGGATTAATTTTAGAATCACCAAAGGAATTACGAGGAGCATTATTGAATTCTGAAAATGATCACAGATTATTCATGGCATTTTGTATATCTGGAATGTATATAGGAAATTGCGTTGTGACAGACCATGAATCAGTAGCAGTGTCATATCCAGATTTTATCAATGAGATGAACAAATTGGGTGCAAAAATTTCAGTCCAATAAAAAATCAATTTTAAAAAAATTAACTAAAAGGAGTAAGAGGCGCGACCCTGTATAGGGTGAAAAGCATTCTCCTCACCCGCAACGCCTTTGCGTAGATAACATGTATTTTTCACAGGGCCGCGCAAATCATTTGTTAGAATTTGCACATTTTTGCATATAACCTGTATGTTGTCATGATATTTAAGAATTATTTATAATTATTACAAGTAATATAAATAAAAAGTATAATTTTCAACTAACCATGAAAAGCAACCAAAACAGAGCAGAATCCATGAAATTCTTCAGTGTTTTACATAATGAGGAATTATAAGCATCAATTTACTTTCATAATATGTTGCCGGGAAGTTCAATTGGTCAGCGTCTTGTGTTAACTAGTTTTGGTGAAAGTCATGGTAAATCTATAGGGGCTGTTTTAGATGGTTGTCCAGCAGGATTAGAAATCGATGAAAAAGAAATTCAAAAAATGCTAGATCTTAGAAAACCGGGTCAATCATTAATTTCCACACAACGTAAAGAGGGCGATATTGTAGAAATTATTTCAGGAGTGTTTAGAGGATATACAACCGGGGCTCCAATTACAATGATAGTTTGGAACAGTGATCAAAAATCAACAGATTATGAAAACTTGAAAACAAAGCTCAGACCAGGACATTCAGATTATCCTGCAATGATGAAATATAATCATTTTAACGATTACAGGGGAGGGGGTAGATTCTCTGGAAGATTAACTGCAACTCATGTAATGGGCGGTGCAATTGCAAGGAAGTTATTAAAAGTTGCATTAGGGGTTGAGACAAATTCATTTACAACACAAATTGGGAAAATAAAAATGGAGAAGAAATTCGATGAAAAAATGATCAATTCAATTTATAAAAACGAAGTAAGATGTCCTGAAGAAAATACTGCAAAAAAAATGAAGAATTCAATATTAGATGCCAGAAAAAAAGGAGATTCACTTGGAGGAATAATTGAATCAATCACTACAAATGTGCCAGTTGGAATAGGAGAACCAATTTTTGGATCATTGGAATCTGATTTGAGTAAAGCAATATTTTCAATTCCATCTGTAAAAGGAATAGAGTTCGGGTCTGGATTTGAAGGGTCTAAACTATTTGGTTCAGAAAATAATGATCTATATACCATAAAAAAAGGAAAGATAGTCACAGAAACTAACAATTCGGGGGGGATTTTAGGAGGAATATCAAATGGTATGCCAATAACAATAAGAATTGCATTTAAACCTGCATCATCCATAGCACAGAAACAGAGTACAGTGGATATTAAAACCAAAAAAATCACAACATTACAGGTAAAAGGAAGACACGATCCATGTGTAGTTCCAAGAGCACCACCTGTAGTAGATTCGTTAGTGGCTCTAACTTTGGCAGACCATGCTCTTTTAGCTGGAGCAATTAAGCCTGTATTATAGCGATATGTCAGACATCAATCAACTTCGCAATAGAATGGATGAGATCACTATTGAGATGATTAAGATGCTTAAAATCAGAACAGACATTTCTAAAGAAATTGGTGAAATCAAAAAAAACATAGGAAAAGGAGTTACAGATGAAACCCGAGAAGACAACTTACGTACAAAAGTGATTATATTATGTAAGGAATTAAATTTTGATGAATCAATTGCAACAAAATTTTTAAATTTTTTACTTAATGAATCTATTAAGGTACAATCAGACAACAAACAAACACATCTATCAATTTTTCTCAAAGCAAAATCAATGGAACAAGAAGGTAAAAAAATTATCCATATGGAAGTTGGCGAACCCGATTTTTTACCGCCACAGATTGTAAGAAAAGCACTTGAAGAAGTTTTCGATAAAGGATTTTTAAAATACGGTCAAGCAAAAGGCGTGCCAGCATTTAGAGAAGCACTTGCAAAATATTCATCTAAAAAGTTTGGTGCAAATGTTTCACAAGACAACATAATGGTTAGTCCGGGTGCACGATTTTCAATTTTTACAGCAATTACCACATTGCTGAATCCAGGAGAGGAGTTAATTGTTATAGAACCAGCATGGCCTGCATACAAGGACTGTGCATTGAATTCAGGAATTAAAGTCAGGACCATCACTACCACATTAGAAGAAAAATGGGAACCTACAATTGAGCAAATTGAAAAAGTGATCAATGAAAATACAAAAATGATCGTATTAAATTATCCAAGTAATCCAACAGGAAAAATTCTTCCTGAAAAATTACAAGATGAAATTGTAAATTTGGCAATAAAAAACAATCTGTATATTCTGAGTGACGAGATTTATTCTCAATATGCATTTAAGAAATGGAAAAGCATACTTTGTTATAATTATGATAAAAGTATAATCACTCAATCATTTTCAAAATCCCATGCAATGACAGGGTTTAGAATTGGATACGTTATTTCAAGCCCTAAAATTATCGATGTATTGTCAAAATTACAAGCGCTTTGTCTCACAAATGTGTCTGAGCCTATTCAGTATATTGCTATGAAAGCATTAGAAGCAGACACATCAAACAATACTAATACAGTACAAACCAGACTAGAGGTAATGACTGAAAAGGCAAAAAAGATGAATTTGGATTTTGTCATACCTGATGGTGCAATGTACATTTTTGCTCGTATTAATCAAGAGGGGTTTAATGGAGTACAATTTGCAAACAATCTTTTAGAGAAAGGGTTAGCAGTAGCACCAGGAGAAGGTTTTGGAGAATACAAGAATTTTATCAGAATATCGGCGTGTCAAAACGAAAAAACACTAATGGAAGGAATGAATATACTAGATAACATGATGAGAGATAAGCAATGAAGAAGAAGATTACAATAATTGGCATAGGGGGTCAAATGGGACAATGGTTTGCAAAATATTTTTTAGCAAATGATTTTGAGGTAACAGGTTATGACACTGAAAATAAAACTCAAGGAAAAGGAACCATTCAAGCTGATTCACTAGTAGGAGGAATTTTAAAAGCAGATTATGTGGTTTTGTGTACACCTACAAGAAGAACTCCTGAAATAATCAGATTAATTGCAAAAGAAATGAAGAGAGGAACATATCTAATTGAAATATCATCTGAAAAATCTAAAGTAGTAACATCATTATCAAAAATGCCAGCGAAAATCAATCCAATATGTATTCATCCCATGTTTGGACCTGGAGCAAAATCAATCAAAGGACAAAACATAATTTCAGTTCCAGTAAAAGATGCAAAAAAAGAATTGGCAATTGCAAAAGAACTTTTTGATGGAGCAAATTTTGTAACAATTGATGCAATTGAACATGATAAAAAAATTGCAGTGATCTTAGGATTAACACATTTGATGAACCTTGTTTTTGCAAACATAATTTCAAAAGATGAAAAAATGTCATTAACCGAAAAGATGTCTGGAACAACTTTTAGAGTTCAGAAAATTCTAGCTGAAAGTATCATGACAGAATCGCCAGAATTAATTGAAACAATTATTGCAAATCCAGAAATTAGAAGAGTTGCAGAAGAGCTTTGGAAGGATATAGGTAGATTACTCACAGCAGTACAAGAATCAAAAACAGAAGAAGTGATAAATTACATTAAGACTTGTCAAGAAAAACTCTCAGCGAATACAAATTTAGAGGAATCATATAAAAAATTGACAAAAATGGTAAATGCAATTGAAAAATAAAAGAAATGCGCTCAACCAAGATTGTGACATCTTTTATTCAAGATGATCAGAAATTACTCATTCTCAGAAGAAGCGACAAAGTAAAAACCATGAAAGGCCTTTGGGCAGGAATTAGTGGGATTATAGAAAAAAATGAAATTCCATTAACAAGAGCAAAAATCGAAATTTATGAGGAGACAGGCATTTCTGAAGACAAAATCAGATTCATAAAAGCTGCAGAAAAATTAAGAGTAAATTCACCACAATATGAAAATCATGAGTGGGAAATATTTCCATTTTTGTTTGAAGCAAAAAGTCCAGATGTAAAATTAAATTGGGAAAATTCAGAATACACATGGATCACAATAGATGAATTGAAAAACTATGACACAGTTCCTAGTCTTGAAAAAGTATTACAAAATTTGTTGTGATTTTTCTTCTTTTTCATATTTTCTTTGTTGAGGCAACATCACATAGACGCAAGCACCTCCACACATTGTACATGGAACGTTATTTCCAGGGCGTTGACCAGTTCTACTATGAATTCTAGCTGCTTCCTCAGGATCAATAGATAATGCGATTTGTTTTTCCCAATCCAATGTACGACGAGCTTCAGTCATTTCCATATCCCATTTTATTGCCTTGTCACGAATCTTTACCAAATCAGCTGCATGTGCAGCAATTCGATACGCAATCAGACCTGCCTTAACTTCTTCAGCATTTGGCAATGCAAGATGTTCAGATGGAGTAAGATAACATAACAAATCAACACCTTCACTTGCAGAAACAGCAGCACCGATAGCACTTGCTATATGATCATGCCCAGATGCAACATCAGTTACCAAAGGACCCAAAACATAGTAAGGGACATCACCGATTAATGATTTAGCCAATCGAACATTGGCAGATACTTCATTTAACGGAACATGCCCGGGACCTTCCACCATTACTTGGATATCTTGTTCATGAGCACGTTTGGTCAATTGTGCCACATTGATCATTTCTTGAATCTGAAGTTCATCATGAGAATCAAGGATAGAGCCAGGCCGTAATGCATCACCTAAACTAAATGTGATGTCATATTTTTTAGCAATCTCAATAAGATAGTCATAATGTGTCAGGTATGGATTTTCTTTATCATGTTTTAACATCCATGCAGCAGTAATTGTTCCACCTTTACTTACAACACCACCATATCTTTTAACTTTCAGAATTCTTTTTGCAATGTCTTTTGTAATTCCACAGTGAATCGTGGTATAGTCAACACCATCTTTTGCATTATTTTCAAATGCATTTAAAAAATCATCTTCAGTTAAGTTTAAGGGATTTTTATGTACTTCCACACCGTAATTGTATGCTTCATAGATAGGTACAGTTCCAAACGTTATTGGTGCAACTTCTAATAAAGTCTGTCGTATTTTTCTAACATCACCACCATCACTTAGATCCATTATTGTATCTGCATGGTATTTTACTGCCACCTTTGCTTTTTCAATTTCTTCCTCCAAGTTTACATTGAGTGTAGAAGTACCAATGTTAACATTCACTTTTGTTTTAAGACCCTTACCAATTCCAACATTGTGGATTTTTTGAGGTCGAATATTATTGCTAGGAATAATAATCGAACCAATTGCAATTTTAGGAATCAACCACTCTAATGTGACATCTTCATCTTTTGCCACTCTTTTCATTTCCTCAGTAGCAACACCTCTTCGCGCTGCACTCATTTGAGTACCCATGAAATAATCTATGTTTTTGCCTGATTTAAACAATCATGAGAAGCATGAAGAAATCGCGTTCTTTTGAATGTATGAATCATATTTTACAACAAATTTGCAAATAGAATTATCAGTCATAAAGATAGATTCAAGTGAAAACCCAAACGATCAGACTTAATTCGAGATATTCTTTCTAAAATAGGCGTAAACATACGCTCAGAATCATCAGAATTAAGAAAAATTTGTTTGATTTCATTTACTCTTTGAATTAATTCCATCTCAGAGAAAACTAAAGGTGTGTATTTTCTAAGGTTTTGATTTTCTTAAGAGATTCGATATCATTCATATTTTTATTTAGACGATCTACAAGTTTCTGTAATTAATAGAAGACTAAGAGATAAAATATTTTTTGCCACATTTGAAGCATTGCCAAAGGAAGGCATTGTTGATTTTCTTTTGATATTGTATTGGTAACAAACATACAGTACACAACAAGGTATCTGGAAGATCATCAACTAGGAGGATTTTCTTTTCATTCAAATTAACAAATAAAAATGAATTTAGAACTATAAATGCTCTATCAGGATTAGAAAACAAATCAAAGCAAAAAAGAACGGATTTAGAGAGATACAGAAATAGAAAAAATAAAAATTAGAATGAAAAAGAAAAATAGATTAGGATAAGTAGTTTTGAAAACATAGTATGAACTTACTTTCCATAGGAGGCTCTGATCCATCATCTGGAGCAGGCATACAAAGTGATGTCAAAACATTTGATTCACTAAATGCTCATGGGTTAACAGTAATTACTGCAATAACAGGTCAAAATACATCTAGTTTTGGGATGATTGAATCAGTATCAAAAAAAATATTGAAAAACCAACTAGACTCAGTAATTTCAGATTTTAAAATCGATGGAATTAAAATTGGAATGGTATACAATTCAGAAATAATAAAAACAATTTACAGAGAATTAAAAAACACAAAGATCCCAATTGTTGTAGATCCAATAATAAAATCAACAACTGGAGGTATACTTATTAAAAAAATAGCCATCAAAGATTTTAAAAAATTTCTAATTCCACTGGCTACAGTTATCACACCAAATAAATTTGAAGCAGAGTTTTTGTCAAAAATCAAAATTGATTCAAAAAAATCACTCCGAAAAGCTGCTCAAGAAATTCAAAATATGGGTGCAAAAAACATTGTAATTACGGGATTAGAGACAAAAAAGGATCAGATTTCAGATTTTATACTAGAGGAAAAAAATCAATACATAATATCAGGTAAAAAAATTTCAAAAATCAATCACGGAAGCGGATGTAATTATTCATCATCATTGTTATTTTCGCTGGCAAGTGGAAACTCACTAAAAGAAGCAGTAAAATTTTCAAAACAATTTACATATAATTCAATTAAAAATGCCAAGAGAGTAGGGTACGGAATAGACATCACACAAATAAAAAGTAAAGATACAATTAGCACAGAATTGACTCATGCAATCAACAAGTTTGTGGAAATCAAAAATATTTACAAAAGTATTCCCGAATGTCAAACAAATTTTGTCTTTTCAAAAAAAAACCCAAAATCAATTAAAGACATTCTAGGGATTTCAGGTAGAATTGTGAAAACTGGAAATGTAGTCACAATGGCAGGAGATTTGTCATATGGAGGATCAAAACATGTTGCAACAGCGTTAATTACAATTAACAAAAAATATCCGGATATATGTTCAGCAATTAATTTAAAATACAATGAAAAAACTATTTCAAAATTAAAGAAGGTAGGACTACTTATTTCCAGTTACGATAGAAGTGCAGAGCCCAAGAATATCAAAAACAAAGAAGGATCATCAATAGAATGGGGTATAAAACATGCAATAAAAAAGTTAGAGGAACCACCAGATGTTATTTATCATAAAGGAGATTTCGGAAAAGAGCCGATGATAATAATTTTTGGCAAAACACCCACATTGATTATTGAAAAAATTTTAAAACTGTTTATTTAATTTTAAAGTACGATAGAAATCCATACTTGAACATAAATAGTCATATATTAAATAGAAACTCGTGAAAGCAGTAATTCTTGCAGGGGGGTTAGGCACAAGATTACAGCCATATACAACATTTCTTCCAAAACCAATGTTGCCATTAGGAGAGAAGCCAATTTTAGAGCACCTAGTTGATTGGACAAGTAAAAACGGCATAAAATCAGTTGTATTATGTGTTAGCTATCTAAGGAAAACAATTGAGGATTATTTTGAAGACGGTAAGCGATTCGGAGTAAGTATTGAATATGCAGTTTCCAACAAACCGTTAGCTACAGCTGGTCAACTTAAGACATCTGAGAAATTTATTGATGATACTTTTGTTTGTATGTATGGGGATTCCATATTTGATTTTAATTTACGAAGTATGGTAAACCAACATAAGCAAAAAAAATCATTTGTTACGATGAGTTTGTATGAATACAAAACAAATCTGCCATATGGGGTAATTGAAACCACTAAAACAGGCAAAGTAACTGCTTGGAATGAGAAACCAGAAATCAAGGCAAATATCAATATGGGTTGCTACGTAATGGAGCCAGGGGTAATGGATCTAATTCCAAAAAATACACCATATGGAATGGACGATGTAATTAAAAAAGCAATGGCCAAAAAGAAATCAGTCAATAGTATTGTTTCTAGAAAAGGATTCCTAGATATAGGTAACAAGGCATCATATAGAAAAGCAAATCAGGAATATCTTCAAAAACTAGGAAACATAGGATAAGAAAAAATGAGCAACATAACAATTAGAAAACTACAAAAAGAAGATCTACATAATGGATTTTTACTAACATTAGATTCGCTTCGTCAAGCAAGTAACTTAAATAAGAAAACTGCAGAAAAAATATTTGATAAAATAAATTCAAACCCAGATCATATTGTGGCAGTAGCAGTAATAGAAGGAAAAATAGTGGGTTCAATCACACTTCTGATAGAAACCAAGTTTATTCATAATGGAGGCAAGGTTGGCCACATAGAAGATGTTGTCGTAGATAAAGAATATCAAGGAAAAGGAATAGGAGGAAAAATTGTCATGTATCTCTTAAGATATGCAAAAGACCAAGGTTGCTACAAAACTATCTTGGATTGTGCAGATGACGTAAAACCATTTTATGAAAAATTAGGCTTCAAACATAATGCAAGTGCATTAAGATTTGATCACGTCTAGAAATATTCTTTTTTCGGGCGTTTCTTGCTTGTTTTTATCAGAATAATTCCAACTATCATAACAGGAATAGAGATTCCCATGAAAAGCGGAGGAGTCACAATTACAGCGTCGGTCACATAGGAATCAACAAGATTATCTAAAAGAGTATAACAATATGCCATTCCAATTAACAAAATTATTCCACCACCAAGTATCATAGAACCAATTTGTTTTGAACCATAACGTCTTGACAGAATAAATGAAAGTCCAGCTAGAATAGATGCAGGAGCCACTCCAATAGAAATGAATTGGAGAATTTTTGGACTCGGGTCAAATGCAACACCAAATTCAAAATTAGCAGGGATATCAGTCATAAAATGATAGATTGAAATTATTTCTCCAACAAACATTGCAAACAATCCAATACTCGCAATTGCAGCCCATTTTTCTAGTGACATGATATTAACAAAATCTAGTTGATAATTAAACTATTCAAACAATGCCAACCAGATTAGCTAATTCTTTTCTGCAAGATGCACCAAGTTTTTCTGCTGCCTGTTCTGGAGATAAGTCATTAAGAAAAATACCATAACCGCGCTCAAGGCCCGACCAAGGTTTAGTTACTGGATAAATTTCAATATGCCAATGAATTTGCCTGCTATTTTTCTTTTCAGGAGATAAATGAAATACCATATTATATGAAACGTCTTTAACTGTTTTGGACAAACCGCCAAGTGTGGCTCGCAAAATAAGAGACAAATCGTTGATTTCTTTTTGAGTGATTTTAGAAAAACTAGTTGTGTGTTTTTTTGGAGAAATACAAAACTCATATGGATATGATGGTGCCCAAGGACAAAATGCAATGAAGCCTTCAGTTTGAAGAACTTGTCTTGGACCACCCATTTCCTCATTAACAGTTTGACACATTGGGCATACTCCTTTTTCATTAAGAATTTTGTAAGATGCTTCTGCCTCTTCTTCAATAATTGGGGGGATTGTTGAAAATGTTAAGACATTCAAATGAGGATGAGGGTTTTGACTGCCTGCAGATTCGCCCTGATCAGCATAAATTGAAACATATGTTACGCCTTTTTGAGTATAGAGCCATCGTAATCTATCCTGAACAACTACAAGTATGTTTGACCATTGTTCAGCATCAATGGTAGCTAAAGTGTCCTTTTCTTTGGGGGAAGCAACTACAATGTAATGATAGCCGTAAGCTGGTTCACTATAATGGGGTCTATCACTGTATGAGTTTTCAGTTTCAATTGAAACTATAGGGTTCTTACTTTCAAAAACTCTAATTGACCAACCTTCAACATATTCATCCTCACTATCTTGAAGACGTTGCAACATGCCATCTTTTGCAACTAGTGAAAGAACAGATGGGTTTGTCATAGATTCGTTTCCAGGAGCAAATGGTGATTTTTTTGGATCAATGACTTTGTCATCTTTTTTAGAGACAATCATAAAACGCTCAGAAACATAATCTTTGCGCATGTCTCCCATAATTCATACTTGCAGTTTAAGTATGTTAAAACGTTTTCCAATACACTAAAAAATAAAAAAAGAAAAAAATCACAGTTAAAATAAAATTTTTACTTTAGTAAAATACGATATTGATTAAAAATACAAATATGATTTAGTAAAAATAATCAGAGGGGTTTCCGGACTGGAATATTTTATTTTGATCGCATGTTTTGATGCAAGCTTTAAAGGAGAGCAGTAAAAAGTTGGAAAATATGAGTAGTATTAAAAATTCAGATATTCATATGATTTACGTTCTTTTAGATGGAGTTGGTGATCTTCCACATCCTGATTTAGACGGCAAAACACCACTTGAGGCTGCCAATACACCAACTCTTGACAAATTAGCACGAAATGGAGTGATTGGGGAAGTGATTTCAGTAGGAAAAGGAATTGCACCAGAATCAGATATTGCAGTTTTCAATATGTTAGGATATAGATTTCATCATGTAGATTATGCAGGTCGAGGGGTCATAGAAGCAATAGGTGTTGGGATTGACTTCAAAGATGGAGATTTGGCATTAAGAGGAAATTATGCCACATTAAATGATGAAGGGATAATCATTGATAGAAGAGCAGGAAGACATATAGAAAAAAATGATGCCGATGGAATTGCAAAAGAAATTGAAAATAAAATTAAATTTTCATATCCAAATACATCTGTAGTTGTATCACCTACAATAGGACATAGAGTCACAGTAAGAATTAGAACAGATGGCGAAAAACTTTCATCACAAATAACCAATACAGATCCTGCATATGCCAGAGTAGAAGGCATGGGTATAGCAAAAGCAGTTGGAGATTTTTTACGAATTGAAAAATGTTTTCCTCTCGATGAAACAGAAAATGCCAAGAAAACAGCAAAATTAGTTAATGAATTTACAGAGCAATCACTAAAAATTATGAAAGAAAGTTCAATCAACAAAAAAAGAAGGGATGTTAAAAAGAAAAGCCTGAGCTGTATTTTATTAAGAGATGCAGGAAACAAATACCCAGATGTAAAACCCATCAATGAAATGTATTCTATGAACTTCTCATGTATTGTAGATATGCCAGTGGAACTTGGAATTTCAGAAGTACTAAAAATGAAAGCATTTGAAGCAGGAGGATTGACAGATTATGAGGAAAAAGCAAAAGTAGCTGCAAAAGCAATGGAAACTCAAAATGCAATTTATGTTCATCTAAAAGGCCCAGATGAATTCGGTCACGATGGAGATGCAATTGGAAAAATGAAAAATATTGAAGAAATTGACCAGCGATTTTTCAAGACATTACTTGCAAATATTGATTCCAGTAAAGTGGCCATAGTTATTTCTGCAGATCATTCAACTCCATGTATCAACAAAGGCCATAGTGATGATCCTGTACCAATTTTAGTGTCAGGAAATTTTATCAAAAATGATGGAACAACTAGAATGACTGAAAATCAATCTAAGAAAGGGAGCATAGGTCTCATCCAAGGAGCAGATGTAGTAACGACAGCTCTTAATTTAATTAAATCTCAAATATAGCCAATTCTTTGGTTTTTTGCATTTCTTTTATTTTATTTCGAATCTTATCAACATCAATGTCACCATACATAGCAGGGGAGTCACCTAATTTTTCTAATGCACGATCTAACATGCCAACACCTATGCTACCCTCATCTTTTTGTCCATGAGCAAAAGCCACAGCGAGTAGAATAATTCCTTGTACAAGTTCTTTTTCTTTACCAAAACATTTTTTCCAAACACCTTCCAAAGATTCATGACTTTCCCAAAATCTTTCTCTATTAAAATAAAAAACACCGTCCTTGACTCCTTCTTCTTTTTCAATTTTTTCTTCAACTACATGTCTTGTATTGTCTAATTCGCCAATAGGGGTTAATTTTGTAATTAACACATTCAAGTCATCGGGAGTAACTGAGGCATCAAATTCTACAAATTTACTTGCCACACGAGCAACTCTTATCGAGGCTTGCATGTCTGAACAGAGTTCCCTTGCTCTATGAACAAGATCAGGTGAATGTATTGGGCGATATCCATTATTTTTTAAATGAATCATGTATCGTTCCATATGGCAATTTGACTGAAATTTCATAAATTTGTTCTCTAATTTCAATCAAGGTTTATATGAAATATCTTAAGGATTTTGGATACATGTCTATTATTCAGATGGTAAATGACGTAAATAACACCTTCTTATCAAGAAGAGAGTTAATCTGCAATTTTACAGGATTGGGAGGAAAACTCAAAAAACTTGAAGCAGTAGATATGATTACAAAAGAATTCAAGCTATCTGGAAAAGTAGTAATTCCTATGAGATTACAAACACATGTGGGAAAACCACTTGTCACAGGAACTTTCTTTGTTTATGAAGACGAAGCACTGGCAAAAAAACACATCAATCCAGTAATATTTGAAAGATTAGAAAAATCAAAAGCCAAACAGGCTGAAGCAGAGAATGCTGCAGTAGAAGCACAACCGGAGAAATCTGAGTAATGGCAGCAAAAAAAGCATCAGCTGGAAAAAAAGGTTCTAGTCCAAATGTCTACAAATATTTCAAAGTTGAGGGAGATAAATTATCAAGAGGTAGAAAAAATTGTTCCAGATGTGGAAAAGGTGTTTTCATGTCAAAACACAAAGACAGAAACACATGTGGAAAATGTGGATTAACAGAGTTTAATCAATAAAGTTTTTCCCATTACAACAAATTTTGTTTGATTCAAAAAATGCTGTTAGCATGACAAGATATGAAACATCAGGAAAAAATTCCAAATAAAACATAATAATAAGATAATTTTGAATAAAAAACAATAGTGAAAAAATGGATTATGAAAAATTATGCGATAAAGTGTTAAAAATAGATTCACTCATTAGATTTACCGGAGTTTTAGATTCCAAAGGAGATTTAATAATGGAGAAAAACCGTGATGAAGCAAAATTGCTTAATCCAGATGAAGTAAAAATGTCAGTTCACTATACTTTTGAAAGATGGACTCGTCTTCAAAATTTATCTTATAAATTTGGTAAAGAAAAATCATCAATTACAGAATATGAGAGAGTCACTTTGATCAGTTTACATCTTAATGGAAATCTCTTTTTGTTAAGTACAGACCCAGGTGCAGACTATATGAGCATAATTTCCAAAACTAATTCCACAATTACAGATTTACAAAATTAATTGTTCAAAAACTAACCCAGTTACGAACATAACAAAGAATTCAAAAAAACACGTAATTTAACAAGATTTCATCAATAAAGTTTTTTCTTACGAATTTTAGCGCTTTTTTGTTCTAATTGGTCTATTCGATGTAAAAATACGGGATCGAGTTTTATTTTAGATAAGGACTCAGCAGATAACTTTACAGTATTGGCATCAAGGGAGATGTTTATTTTTGGGAGATTTTTCTCCAACCAAAATTTCATTACTTTATCTTCTAACTTATGATCTCTAAAACCTGCAGGAAATCGTTTTGTGATATGATCTAACAAAGTTCTGTCTTTGAATACTACCTTGGGTTCAAACAATCTTGTCTCATCAGCATAAACACTTTCAAATAGATTTCCAGTGATTTCATCGGAAAGTAAATCCATTTTAGAAATTTTTCGAATTAATTCAAGAAAATGTAAAAACTCATGTGCCAAAATTGCATGAATGGTACCTTTAAGACCATATGCAACTAGGGGTGCAGAAATTTGAATCACAACATGGAATTTATCATCAAAAAATATCGGGATAGTACGAGCAAACAGTATTCCAAACTCATAAGAATTTGGATTTGGAGATGAAATAACAATTGATGGTTCTACGTAAGCTGTAGGATAACGTATTCCAGATGCTTTTTCAATCCTATTAATACCATCCACAGTTATGGGAAAACGTTTTACAACTAGATCATAGACATCGTCTGGAATTAATCCCTTAAGATTTGCCTCCTTCATTCGTATTAACGGATCCAATGATCCTCTCGAGAAATTTGAATGTAAAAAGGTTGATTCTATCTGGATTTTGGCTTTCCGGATTTTGCTGTCTTTTTTCTACGTCGATCAGCTCTTTGATCGGCATGTCTCTTGTGTTTACCTTTTTTTCGTATTGGCATGATTTATGTGAAAAATAAGTATTAGTTAATTGTTATCATTTTAGGTCAATTTCAAGAAAATCAAACGTTATACACGAACATTTATCATTCATGATTTGACGGATTCCAGGAGTTACATCATCACCATCCACAAATCGTTTTACAGGTAATCCACCCTCGGCTTTGATAAATAAAGTAAAACAATTTTTTGCAGTTTTTTTATATCTTAAATCAGAAATAATCTTTTCAGAGCGTTTTCCAGATTTTTCATAAACTACCACAGGCCCACCGAGAATACTCTTTAAATTCTTCATAGCAATAGATTGAATTTCATTTTCTGTAGAAATTTTCAATTCTATCGAAGAGTTAAATTTGATTGGCATTTTTGGAGGCTCAGAGATTATTTTGCAATTATGTATGACAATAGAATCAAATATTATTTTTTTAGGTAGAGAGAGATTTCTTTTGAATGGATTTTGAATTTTTACAAAAAAAGGTCGCCCAGAACCTAAAACCAGACTAGATTTGTCTTCACCACCTACCCAAGTAAATTTTGCAGTTGTTCCTCCAAATTGATCAAAAAGAAATTCTGAAATTTTACCTTCAACGCTGTCGTATTCAGAGATACCATGAAAATTACAAGTCCTGCAACCTTTTCCATAGCAATTATCACATGATTTTTGTTTTTGAGGTAATCCTCTCTCGGATTTAGTATATCTTCCATACAATAAAAGGGGTTTTGAACGTAGTTGACAAGATTCATCTTTAAAATTAATTGTAAAAGTAAGATCTGGATTTAGAAAGTCAATTCTTTTCTTTGTTTTTTTAGCGAATTGTTTTCCAAGTTCTTTAGTGATATCAGTTTTAACACTGTCAATTCCTCTCAGTTTGTATTTTGATCTTATGTAATCATCTCGATCTATTATAGATGGTTTGATCAAAGCTCCAACAACCATAGATGAAAAATTATATTTTGAAGATATATCCAACATTAATTTCAAGTAGGGTGTGAGATTATCTAAAAGATTTTTACAAATAAAACACTTTTTAGAAGATTGTCCTAAAGACATCTTTAATTTTTTCCCAAGTAATTTGTTTGACAAAAGATTCATTCGTTTAGAAAAAAGCCTACCTAAACAGCTGTCACATAAATCATAATCTTTTAGGATTTCATTTACAACAGGGATAATTTCTTTGATGGTAGTCATTTTAATTTCTAATTTTTAACAATTAGATATGAGTTCTAACCGAATCCCATACGACGAAGTGTACCTTGCATTTGTCTTCCTTTTGATGCTTTCATCATGTTTTTTGAATTTTTATAATTTTTGAGTAATTCCTTAACTTCGTGTTCTGGCCAACCAGAGCCTCTTGAAATTCTTTTAATTCGAGATGAATTCATTATATCAGGATCTGCTTTTTCTGACTTGGTCATACTTTGAATAATGAATCTCCATTTTGATACTCTTCCTTCCATTTGATCCAATTGATCATCTTTTACCATACCAGAAAGACCAGGCATGTTATCAAGAAATCCTTTCAATGAACCTACTTTGGTCACTTCTTCTAATTGATAGAAAAAATCATCCATGTTCATTTTTCCACTTGAAATTCGTTTTAGTCTAATATCATCTCCTTCATTTTCCAATCTTTTTGCCAAATCTAAAACGGCTTGAATATCACCCATTCCAAGTAACCTACCAACAAATCTAGTCGGAGAAAATTTTTCTAAATCATCAATTCGTTCTCCGGTTCCAATATACATGATTTGCGCACCAGTAGCTGCAGAAGCTGCAATCGCACCACCGCCTTTTGCAGAACTGTCTAATTTTGTAATAATAATTCCGCCAACAGGGATTGTTTTATGAAATGCCTCAGCTTGATTGAAACATTGCTGACCAATGGTTCCATCAATAACAAGTATGGCAAGATCAGGTTCAGCAACTTTGTTAATTTGTTCCATTTCTGCCAATAGATCCTTTTCTTCTTTGTGCCGTCCAGCAGTATCAATTATTATTACATCTAAAGGTAATTCTTCAAAATGTTTTAAACCATTTTTCACTATGTCTGGAGAATCTTTGTTGCTCGGGTCACCATATACTTCAACATTTGATTTTTCACACATAGTTCGTAATTGAACTAATGCTCCAGGTCGGTATGTATCAGCCCCTATTACACCAACTGTGTAACCTTGTTTAATTAAGAATTTGGCAAGTTTAGCAGTTACAGTCGTTTTCCCACTTCCTTGAATTCCAAGCATGATTATCTTATTTTGTTTACCAGGTTTGAAATCAAAGTCAGTTTCTTTGCCCAATAGCTTTGCAAGTTCTTCATAGAGAATCTTTACAATATGATCTTTTCTTGACAGCCCTGGTGGAGGAGTTTCATTTAATGATCGTGCTTCTAACTGCTTTGTAATTTCAAGAACTAATCTTACATTGACATCAGATTGCAATAATGCTCTTTGGACGTCTTTTGATAATTCTTTGATAAGTTCTTCGTCTATACCAGAAGATTTTACAATTTTCTTGATTGCGTCACGCAGATTATTCTTTAGGCTGTCAAGCATTGTAATTTAGCCTCGCATCCACTATTTCAAACCTTCCTCTATAGCCATCCCAAATTTTTTTACCTTCAATGATTTTAATTGTATGTGAAAAAAGAGGACAGTCTATCACAAATGTTTCTGCTTCGCCACCTTCAAAATTTAAATTAAAACCAAATTTTTGAGAGAGGGTATAAAGATAAGTAATGTCATTTTTTGTAATTATTTTGCCAAGCCATGAATCATCTAATCCATCTGATGAAACACTGGTAATGATAAAGACAAAATTTGACGATATTAATTCATTCATGTACTCTAGCGGTTTACGATTCCATAAAGGCGCAATTGATTTGAGGTTTAATTTATTACATAAATTTTCAAATTTTTCTTTTTGAAATTGACTTTGAATGCCACCGTGTACTAGTCCCTCTATTTGATATTCATCTATAGATCGGATGAGAATGTTTTCTAATGCGTTTATTTCATTGCCAGTTTTGTCTGATTCAGATTTGATTGTTAATTGCGGTATTTGCATTGATTGTGATTGCAGATGTGTCCATTGTAAATTAGGATGATGTAATAAATGACTTTCATCAGATTTTGGAAAAACACTCAAAAGGCATTTTATTTCATGACCTTGTTTTTTTGCTAAGAAAATAGAATACGTGCTGTCTTTTCCACCTGAAAAAAGAGAGGCTAGTTTCATTTCAATAGTTCAACATATCCTCAAAGAAGGAATGTATGGATGCTTCATTACTCATAATCCTCATCATACATCAGACGGCTTTTCCGCTCATCATCAGCATCCATACTAACTTTTGATACGCATTATTTTAGTTGTAAATGTTATTTGTATGTCCACGTTATAATACAAATTCTCTGCAAACATGTTATTGTAGTCAGTAAACAAGGCTCAAATATATCCCATAATGAAACAATATCACCTAGTATCAGGTTTAGTGTTATCTGTTGTATTCATTTTTGACTCTAGTTGGTAGAGTTTTTCAATTCTTTTGTATGTCAATGGATGCGTTCTAAAAAATTCTCCAAATTTATTAAAACTGTTTTTTCTTTCCCAATCCATGGCGTTTTTTACCTCCTCTTCAGAGATATGTTGATCGTTATAGTATGATGAAAATTTTGTCACCTCATAACTTGAAGACACAGGATCAACTGCATAAAATGAGCGTAGTGCTGAATTTTTTACTTCTTGTTTTTGTAAACTTAGACCATATGTTATTTTTGCCAAAGCATTTGCAAGTATAGATGGTTTTACTTGATGAGCAGCAAAATTGTCTGCATAAAACTCTCTGAGTCGTGAAAAATACATGATAAGGAGATTAGTAATAAAATAAACTGCAAAAGCTCCTAGTCCTATCAAGATAGTTCCACCTGCTTGGGTTCTTGAACGATTGCCAAAAAATGTAGACATTGCAATAAGATATGCGATAGTTGGAATCACAGACAACACTGTCATTACAACCATGTCATTGTGTTTTATATGACCTATCTCATGAGCAATTACTCCTTTCACTTCGTCTTGAGACAACGTGTTGAGTAGACCACGTGTTAGTGTCAGAGTTGCAGATTTGTTGGTTCTGCCAAAAACAAATGCGTTTGGCATGCCAATATTCGCTATAGTGATTTTTGGGATCTTTGCATTATTTTTTATACATATTTCATGAACAGTTTCCTCAATCCATGGGAATTCATCTCTGTTTAATGGTTGCATGTTGGTGCTCCATCGTACTATGGTTGGACCTATTGCCCATTGGATCAACCCCATCATTACTCCCAATCCAACTATTGAATACATTCCAAGATTGAAATAAAGCCCCAAAGCCGCAAGTAATGCAAAAAGCAATCCAAATACCAAAATCATTGTAAGGCTCATTGAAGCTACAAGTTCTCGGACCATTGTGATGTTTCACTTTCATAGATACGGTGTTAACTAAAATACATATAGAAATAATTGTTCCAGACCTAACTTTTGATTCTCATGATCTTAATTCGATCCATTACTTTCCAATATTCAACATTTTGTCCATTTGCAATTGTTCCGTTTATTTCCTCATCAACTAAAGTGACATCAATTGTCTCAAAAGTTTCTGAATCCATAATTTGAATAGTTTCACCAATAATGGAGATGATTTGGCCAGTTCTTTTGTCTATCAGTGGTATGTGTACCTGCATACTAACAGGTCCTACATGGGGTCTTTTTTGACCATCAAATACACCCACACCCACAATCCTAGCCTTTGCCGCACCGTGTTTTCCTGGTTTAGATGTATCATATTCTACAATTCTACATGGTTCGCCATCGGGTTGATCAGAGACTGGCAATAGAATGTATGAACCTATTTTTAATGAACCAAGATCAGCGGGTTTGCTCATGAAGAAGCAGGTTTTAGTCGAATATTTAACATTTACACTTTGTAAACGAGTAAAAAATACAAAAATAAAATCACCAAAATGGGGTTTAGTTTTTGGAAAGCAGTGATAGGATTGGCATTGCATCCCATTGGTACATTGAATATTCCAATATGCCAGAACAGATCTTGTCATATTTTTGGTAAAACTCGTTTGCCTCATTTTCTGTTCCCTCAAATACTGCCATTCCAGTTTTGTTGTCACTAAATGCACCTGACCACATTATCTTTCCTGCAGACTGCCATTCATCAATTAGATTTTGAATCTGTGGCGAAATTCTTTGCAGATCATTTGGATTTGTGTTATCTCTGTAGACACTGATTAAAACCCAAGGTCTTGTTTCTTGTACTTGTTGACTCATAAACGTACTTTATGCAATTAAGATATTAAAAGTAATGATGATTCTATCATGACATTACAACATTCTAAAACACAAAAAAACGAAACTATCCTCTAATGTTGATTCATACTTTTGAAATTATATTATAGAATGTCAGACAAATATAATAGAATTAAACAACAAATGGCTAATGGTTGTGTATGAGGTATAGTCTAATTCCTTTACTAGTCTGCACAACTACCACGAGGTCATTGGAGTACACTGATAGTAATTCACATGCTTTGATCAAGTATTGCTATTGGCATTCACAAGTCAACATTCTCCAATGGCCTCTTTAAATTATGATAAAAATGGATAAAGAGATTCTTTTTGTTGGAACAGCAGAGGCTGAACATGTGGAGATGTATCTTAAAGCAATATGGCACATTCAGGAAAAAAACATGCCAGCCAAAGTAAATGAAATTGCCAAGATGCTCAACATCAGAGGGCCAAGTGTTGTACAAATGCTCAAAACTCCGAGAAAACAATCTTGTAATTTACAACAAGGAAGGGGTACAACTGACAAAAGAGGGAACAAAGATAGGTACCAGCATGATGCGAAACAGCAGGTTACTTGAAGTGCTAATGAATGATTCACTCAAAATCAAGATAGATGAGGAGATGGTATGTGGGATTGAGCATCACATGAACAAGCAATTCACTGATGCGCTTTGTACCATGTTGAATCATCCCAGAAAATGTCCTCATGATAATGATATTCCCAGAGGGAATTGCTGTGATGGAGGATGGCCAGAACGGGATTTGTTCTAATATCATGCGAGGTTGGATTTGAGAAAGCCATCATGAAAAAACTTGGAGCTATGAAAGAGGTTGTGGATGTGAATTTATTGTCAGGTTCTTAGGATATTATTGTCAAGTTAGAATCTGCCACTCTAGAAACATTGAGAGAATTAATCGTATGGAAAATTCGTAAAATAGAAAAGATTAGATCGATTATCACTCTTTTAAGTAGAGAAATGCATTAATGAATTCAAGTCAAAACAGTGTAGAATTTTGGCATTGGTGGCGAGTCCATAAAGGTCACTGCAGTTGCATGCAGTTTGGCATGTTCTTGACTTTGATGCATCTTCTCAAATGTCTCCTTGCTTTGGTGCTCTACTATAATGCGATGACTGCCATCAGGCGATTTTAAGAGTCTTCTTGACACAAAACCGTCAAGTTTTGATAAAGTCTTGTTTGATTCTGCAAACCAATCTTTAAACTCTGATTCTAATCCTTTTTTCAGTTGAATATCTGCAATTATTATGAACATGTTTACTGTATCATCATACTTGCAATTAAGCCATTTTACTATTCCAAACCCTTGAAATCATAACGTGCAACATCATATGTGTGAATAAAAGTATCATTGACCTCAAGTGTAACTACGCCAATAGTAACTTTCCAGACTATGAAAAGTATGATGAGGCCAAGGATATTAGCTTAGACTAATGATTCATTATTAACCATGTCTAAGAATTTATGGATTTGTTCTAGGATTCTAGAATTACAAATATCAAAATAACCATACTATGAATAACAACAAAAGCAAAGAAAACAAGAAAAATGAATCATAATTGTCGCAGATTAACTATCAATCATATATCAGGATTATTGTTTATAGAATTATCCATGTCCTGATGATTTAAAATTACAAAACCATCCATGATTTATTGAAATCAGATTTTGAAACCATATTTGATAATATGAATTTGTAATAATAATGTGAATTGCTCTAATGTTTTAAATTTAGTTGATTAGTCTCAGCTAATTGAAAACAAATGTCAATTGTAATTACACAATGTAAGCACAAAATTACTGAAATTGAAGGAGAGCAAGTTTGCAAAGATTGTGGTGTGGTTATTGGATATTCAGAAACAGCAAGTATTGTGGATTGGAAATCTCACAATCCCGGATTATTTGGAATGGCTGATTTGTATTATTTGGTATCCAAAGTGGCAAAAAATTTACATTTGCCCTCATATGCTATTCAGACAATTATTCACACATCTTCTAAATTAAGAAAGATGCAAATAACAAAAAAACAAGCCATTCTTTTTGCCATAGTTTATTCTTGCAGGATTCACAACATCCCAAGGTTACTTGAAGATATTTTTTATGAATTGGAAAAATCTTCTGGAAAGAAAGTCCGATATTCTGAAAATTCTCTTTTGAAATTATTAAATAAAATATCCAGTAAAGTCACCGATTCAGAATTGTTCATTAGTCCTCCTAACAAAGAATATTATCTTCAAGCATATCTTGCCAAAATCCAAGAGGTATTATCAAATGATGTAGATGAACAGTATTTTGAAATTATCAGGGTCAGAGCATTAAAACAAATCAAGGAAATACATTCAGATCCTAGTACTGCGGCCAAAGATGCAATATTGCAAAACACAAGCAGGATCTTGAGGACAAAACTTCGAGAGGTTTTGGCATGAATGCAACAGTATTGTTGAATTTACCTATTAGCAAACTTGAAGATAGTCCATGGCATTTTAGAATAATGTATGACACTGATTTTAATTCACTTGTTAAAGAAATCAAAAAAAATGGGATAGATACAATTGCACCACCAATTGTGGCAAAAATAAACAAGAAATACTATGTAGTTGACGGTCATTCTAGAATTAGAGCGTCTGAAAAAGCAGGATTAGAAAAAATTCAATGTAAGATCACTTCAACAATCAAAAATCTATCTGATCTTAGAGTACAATCATTTAAGCTAAACAAAGAGGGTTACTCAAATCCATTATCTTTATCTGATATGTTCTACGAAGATTTTCAAACATTTGAAACAATAGAAAAAATATCTGATATTTACAATGTAGATAAAAATTATGTCCAATCGGTCCTAAAACTGAGAAATTTACATGACGATACAAAATCTTTAATAAATAAAATAATTGATACTGCAAAAAGAAAATATCAATTTGTATTACAACAGATTACTCCTGATCATCTATCTGTGCTTTCTGATCTTTCCCCTTCAAAGCAGGTAGAAGTGGTAGATTGGATACTTCGAGATATCATATATGGGCCATCAGACGAATCACTAGTATCAATTCCAAGCATCTATGAAATAATTGAAGAGATTTCTCAATTGACCGTGAACCAAGAGAAAAAGACATACAAAAAAAGAAACAAGATACCATATTCAAAAGTAAAAGAGTTCCCGCTTGTTTGTAGATGCGGATGCAAATTTGAAATTGACACAAAATCAAACTCTGTTTTTGAATATGTTGAACAAAATAATGTAATCTTAAAAAAGAAATTTGAGGGGGACGACTCTACAATTATCTATTCATCCAAAACTGTCTGCCAATCTGATCTTATAGAATTAATTAAAACATCAAAACAAGAAGTCAGAGTAGTTGTTCTAAAGGATAATATTTTATGAGAATTGGAAATAATGAGAAAATCATTCTTTCATTAATGAAAAAATACAAAAAATACGATGAAAAAGAATTACATATTTTATTCTTGCATACTACTCAAAAAAAAGCAAGGGTAGATGTCATATTGCATTCCCTTATAGTCAAAGGAATTTTAAATAAAAAAAACAAACCTGATTTTTCTTTCATAGATGAAGATACCCTATTGCCAGATACAGTGATTCCTAAAGAAATTTTAGACAATTTAGAGAATCTAACGCCTACTAAAATGGGCAACTTGGCAAAATCCATTCTTTATGTTCTTTTAAAAACTGAGAAATGTTCTCTACAATTCATTAGTATGCTTTTCAAAGAATCAGTCAAGAACACATATGCAATTCTCCAGCGATTAGAAGAAAAAAACTTTGTAACAAGTTATCATTCCAGAATAAAACATGTGGATGTAAATGGTAGAAAATACAATCCAAAATATTATTTGTTGACTGATCTTGGAAAGACATGGCTACTAGTTTACAACCATAAAAAACTAGATGTGAGCAATATCGATAAAGCATTAGAAAAACTAGACAGCGAAAGAAAACGACTTGTTTCAAAGTTTTAATACATTAAAACATGATGTCATGTTTTAATGATTATTCAAAAAATGTTAGTTTGTATTGTTTACAAATTGAATTATTTTATTAGAATCCGTCTTAATTACAATGCCCGTGATTCCATTTGTTATTATTTCTGGATCAAAATCAAGAAATAGTTCACTAGTTTTATCCACTGGAATTGTTTTGTTGTTAGGTGAGATAATATTCCCGTTCAAATCTCTAACATGATAAGAAATAGATTCTGCATTAAGATCTCTGGTCCCATTTACATAAACATTAGATATTGTAACATTTTTTAATCCATAATTATGTAAAACAATTTCCACCATATTGGGATTAGTATTATTTCGGAACATCTCTACAAATTCAATTAATTCTGAGATTTGATCATCTTTCATGTTTATTGACTCTTTTACCGTTACTGTGTCTGCCAAAATGCGTTGCTGCGATAAACTAGTATAGATGCCAAGTCCTACAACTACTACTGAAATTACTATTATCGCACTAATTATTTCACTTACGCCACGATGCTTCATGATTTTGTCACGTTCTCAACTTTCATAGGTTTGATTATAGAAAAATCTGAATCAATTGATGTAGCATTAATTTTGACACTGTATACATTTGAAACTGTAAAATTTCCACAAGTTTGATTCTCAGAAGACATGAACAGTATTTTTTCAGTTGAATTTCCAGGAACTAGCGTATCTCCAAAATTACTAAATGGTGCTACAAAGTCTTCACCACTATCCAAGGTAGTCTTTAGATGAATGGACTTGATAGGGTCTGTTCCAGAATTGTACACTTTGGTCTGGAAATAACATGCGCCATGAGAGTCTTTTTCCATCTTTAAATCGGTTATTTTCAATACTGTTGTACTCAAACCTGTAGTTAATACCTGATTTTGTACGTTGTACAGTAAACTCCCCCCCGCCACTGAGATTCCTATTAGAATAATAACTGATAGAATGGGGGATATGGCTCTTCTTGCTCTCATCTGATAATAAGAGTAAAAAATTCGCATATAAGCAAAAGATAACTGATTATTGTGAATAATGAAATTTCTTAATGCAAGAAAGTCTCAAACTAAAGGAAGTGTATCCTTTACAGAAAAACTAGACAAGATATTTTCATCTGGTGAAAAATCTAAAACAAAATCAAAAATTATATTTCAATTAGAAAATCTGGAAATTACCAATCTAGAGTCATATGAAATTTTTTCAAGTTATGATGTGGGGGAATGTAATGTATATATTTGTAAAAACAGTACTGGTAAGACATTTTATCTTATTTCTGAACCGTCTATCGATAAAATTGGAAAGGCAATGTATGCAAAAATAATGCGATTTCTATATGTAGCATTACCTTCAGACGTAGATGCAATATCCTCTATGAAAATTTTTCTGAAGAAGAAAATTATTGATATCAGTAGAAAATTAAAAATCGATCAACATGTAATTCCAATACTTGATACTTTGCTATATTATGTAATGAGGGATTCTTTTGGATATGGATTAATTGATGTTTTGATAAATGACCCAAATCTTGAAGATATTCTAGAGGAAAGTTACAACAAGCCAGTTGGTGTGATTCACAAAAAATTCGGCGAGTTTGGAATATTAGATACCAACATACAGTTTAATTCAATAGAGTCATGTAATGCATTTGTACAAAAACTGGTTCAAAGAACTGGCAAGAGTATGACTGCTGCTGTTCCATACTTGGATAGCATGACAAAAGAAGGTCATAGAATTGCAGCCACATTTGGAAAAGAGATTTCTTTACCTGGTCCAAACTTTACCATTAGAAAATTTAGTGAAAAACCATACACCATAACGATGCTGTTGGAAATGGGGAC